>ERZ1031127.39-NODE-39-length-40431-cov-13.664405_pt1 | contig 40431 bp, 36 predicted proteins | sample MGYA00518224_ERZ1031127 | MGnify/ENA primary metagenome ERZ1031127 (study PRJEB33718, sample SAMN03159757) | human skin metagenome | collected 2014-05-20 | study: EMG produced TPA metagenomics assembly of the PRJNA266117 data set (Human skin bacterial metagenome... | reverse complement strand
GATCTACACCTCTCTATTCGTCGGCAGCGTCAGATGTGTATAAGAGACAGGTTTCTTCTCTGCTTACCACATTTGTGTAGCCATCAAAAACAGCCTTGCCAATAAAGATTGATATTCCAATCCCTCCAATAATTAATAAGATAAGTAGACCTAAAAATATATTTCTTGCAACTTTTTTCATAAAAACCTCCGACAGATTATTTTGACTTCGTTTTGCTATTCCGCCCCTTACTATAACACCTATTTCAACTCTATGTAAAATCAAGACAAAAAGGTGATGTTGGGGTTAAAGGACAAATTGTGTGTTTTTTATCCGGGTTTTTCGTTGTGGTAGAGCTTTAAAGTCGGGTTGAAAGTTGGTCGGTTCATGCTGATGGCATGAATATGATGAAATGCCCGGCGTGTAATACTCCTTTGAAACGTAATGGAAAGACTTCTTCTGGTTCTCAGCGTTGGCGTCGTAAGGAGTGTGGAAGGTCTAAGGTCGGAAAGATTGATAACTCTGCTAAAGAGCTTAATCGTTTCCTGAGCTGGCTGTTGTCGCGTCAGCGGCAGAAAGACATGCCCGGAGCGGGCCGGACGTTTCGTCGTCATGCAGCTAAGTTCTGGTGTTTATGGCCGTTCTCTCCGATCGTGGACGAGGTTCATGACGTGGTGTTTGTCGACGGGATTTATCTGGGGCGCAAGGCCGCGGTTTTGATTGCCTGTACTCGTCAGCATGTGTTGGGCTGGTATGTGGCTAGGAACGAGAACATTAACGCGTGGAAAGCCTTGCTGGATCGGATAGCGCCCCCGCTTCTAGTCGTGAGCGATGGTGGGTCAGGTTTCAAAACCGCTAGAGCAGCTTCTTGGCCGGGCACGCAGGTCCAGCGTTGCACATATCACGCGTTTATGCAGGTACGACGTTACATCACCATGAATCCGAAGCTGCCAGCCGGGAAACAACTCGGGAGAATAACTCGCGACCTGTTACATGTCCATAACGTGGAAGAATCTCTACAATGGCTGGTCGGGTTCAACAACTGGTGCCTGGAATGGGAAGCCTTCCTCGCGGAGGAAACCATAAACGAATACGGCACAAGATGCTTGACCCACGAGAAACTCGTTCGCGCCCGGGACTCGCTAATTAGGCTCATAAAATCCGGTAACCTGTTCACCTATCTCGATCCTGACCTCGCAGACCAGACCCTGACCTGCCTACCAGCAATGAACAACCAGATCGAAGGCGGGATAAACGCTCAACTCCGTGCCATGCTCAAAGACCACCGCGGAATGAGCCTGGCCAGACGAATCAAAGCGATTTTCTGGTGGTGCTACCAACACATCGAAAACCCCGCGACTCCAGCAGAAATCCTGAAAATAATGCCTACGGATGCGCAACTCGAGGAATACTACCTAAACCAGGAAAACCTACACATCACCCAAAGAAACCTCCCCGGATGGGGCGACGCAATCACCTGGAACGAACTCCACCACACCACCCCCTACAACAACACATGGGACTAACCCCCCAGACACACAATTTGTCCTTTAACCCCCAGAATTCAGGCAATCAGCAACATTTGTGCCTCATTTTACCGGTGTCTCGTCAGTGAACGTTTCTAATCGGTGATTAAACGAGGGTAGGTGGCCATATAGACCAGCAACCCCGTTTAATCACCGATTTACTACGCGATTAACCTCGAACCAAGATTAAGCGTCAACGCCCACCATTACAGAGGATGCTTTCACGATGGCGTAAGCATCTGAGCCTTCAGAAAGCCCCAGATTATCAACCGAAGCGTTGGTAATGGACGCCGCGAAGCAAACCCCCGGAGCGACTTCGATTTCAACGATTGAATTGACTGCGCCCCGTTCAATGTTCTTTACCTTGCCCTTGAACTGGTTGCGTGCAGAAATTTTCATGTTCTTACCTCTTCTCATTTTCTCTGTCCCAGCCATCTGCGGGACACCATCGACTTCCAGGCAATACGCTCCTGGATTCACCCCATTTTATCATGGCGCTATCTCCGCATTTGCTTGCAAATACAGCATTTTAAGCCTCTGGTGCTGCCTCTACCTGCCAGCATCAAGCCAGAATCATAGAGTGGATGCGTCAACCTTTTCCGGCGAGGATTTTTCCGGCGCCAGGGTTAGCTTTAATCCCAGCACCGCTTCGACAAACTCACCAGCGAACACGCCACACTCCTAGAGGAGTACCACCGGCTCCTCGACCAGATCAACGACCTCGACAACCGGCAAGCCGCCTACCGTCACTACCAGGAAGAACTCGACAAACTCGACATCGACCACATCGAGTTCACCCCAAACCTGTGGCACACCCTCGTCGACCACGTCGAAGTCGGCACAGACGGCACGATCACCTACGTGTTTAGGGATGAACAAAAATTTATTTTACAGGCGGGGTGACGGGTCTAGTATACTTCCACAGATCTAACAGAAACTTATCTTTCCAATTTGGATTATGGCTGTACATTCGTGGGTCAATCCATACGCCATAATCGTCTAATTCATATTGGCGAAAGAGAATCGACTCACCGTCTTGCACCTCGTTTATTATATTGTCTTTCTTACTGAGGAACCCGAAGACATATTCAAGCTCGTCAAAATTTTTCACACCATGCGACAAAGAGTTCACGCGAAATTCAAGATATTTACAAAGCTGGGCTGGAGTTTTGAGAGCGCTAACCGCAAGGACTAGCGAGTACAGTGGAAAAATTCCGAAGTTTTCTGAAGATTTTTCATCTCCAACTTCGGTGGCGTTCCAGAGCAATCCTCCATAGCTTGAGAAAGTCGTGATGAAACCCGCTAATTTGTCGGCAAAACTCTTATCAGAACCAGAAGGGCGCCAGCCGCTTTTCCAGTGCGTTATTCTGGTAGCAAGTTGCGAAGAAGCCTTGGTTAAAACCACAGTGTCGAAATTTGCTGCAACGCTTGAATTGTTGGCAGGGAGCCGATTGGCTTTACATTCACCGATGAATACTGCCTGTTTTGAGGAACCAAGCACATCGATGTCGTCGGGATTCTTCGAACTCTTTTGACTTACCAAATCTACAGAGGAACGCCAACTAATGCCCGCAGGACCCCATTTCTGAAGTAGAGCAGTCGTAATATCTTCGAAAACCTTCCCTCGTGAATGCTGGGGGCTGGCCTTCATACATAGCTGTAACAGAGCATCTTCGCGTTTCGTCAACCAAACAGATCTTCCGAGGACTCGATATTCGTCACCGACCTCGACAATGGGAAAGAACGTAGGTAGGTCACTATTTAATGTGTCTTGAATATTTGCAGGCGATATTGAGCGGCGAGGTGCTTTTAGTTCCTTCAACAGCTCTTCCGGTACTCCGCCTAGAAGCATGTCGCTGAATGCTTTTGGTAAAAAGGTCCTATTCTTTGAAATGGCTTCATTCAAAGAATAGGTTGCATCTTTGGCATTCTTATTGATTTGCTCTGCAATTTGTGAATTAAGGATTTCAGAAATACTGCAGCTCTCAGCATTTGCCTCCGTCCACTTGCCAATTTCTTTTGTAATCTCGTCCGTGATCCATATCATTCGTGTTTCAGGCTCTACGTGCCGATTTATTTCGAGCTGCTTAATACTGTCGCGGAGTACGCGTTCATCATCCAGAAATGCGTTGGACGATATGTGCAACTTCATGAGATGCGTTGCAATCCAACGCACATACTTATTGAAGACCTTGAGCGCTTCGTAACGGCCGTTCTTCGTTCCGTTGCCGAAAACCCCAATCAACCACGCTCCTCGGGCAAGAGAAAAAGTCTCACCTCCCTTGGGGAGAATATATTCATTTAATCGGTTGTTGAATTCGCCAAGCAGGAGTTCAAGGGAAGCACGAGGATCAATCTCTTCTAAAGCACTACAGAGCTCTTGGAGGCTATCATTCGCGCACTCTTCTATTGCTTTCCTTAAAATCTCGACTTGCTGGAACTCCCTTTTGCGCAGTGAAACCACGTAATTTTGCCAGATAGTCTTGGCAGTCTTTGTTGCGTATTGTAAATGTGTTTGGTATGCACTGTCGATAACCTTCTGGAGCATTTCGTCATCAATCTGCACTGTCTTATTATTCTGCACTTTGCAACCTCCCCTAAACTTCAGTGTTCAAAAACTACCCCCTACGCCGCGAGTGCGTAGGTTCTGCCAATTTGTATCCATTCCGCTCGCAAAGCTTCCAGGAACCGCAAACTGCACAGCCGCTCGTGGAAAGCCCGGTAACGATTTGTGCGTTGGCGCGGGGTCAGACCCTCCGCGTCGTCGATGGCTTGTAGTTCGGCTTTCAGGTCATCTAAAAACAGCGGGTCGATGACCTTATGGATGTTAGCCGGGTCGGTGTAGTGCATTCCGCCAGCTCGGCGGGTTTCTGGGTTCAGGGTCGATTCAAAAATCCCCCCGAAAATTGTGGGCGAAATCTGGGACCAGTCCACCGCCCTCGAGACCTCGTCCAGCAGCAGTCCCAGCAGTTCGGGGCTAAAGTTCGGAATCTCAAAATCACCGGCGAACAATCCCCCGTTTACGTAAGGGAACTCCCGTAGTGCCGTGTCATAAGGGTCACGATCCTCAACCGGCGTGTCCAAGGCACGGAATAGCAGTTTTAGGCGTGGGCGCACGTCAGCAGGGGCAACGCCCTGGAGATAACGATAAAACGCATCTTTCGGGAATAATCCCGCGTCCTCGCAGTACAGGCAAAACACCAAGCGCACACACAGCACGTTTAGGGCGTGGCGAGTCTCGGGCGCATCCGGTTCCAGGTATTGATCCAGCAGTTCGCTGTAAATCCGCCCCACCAACTCACCGGCTTGACTGGAGACTTCTTTTTCCTTTTCCAGGCGCGAGTTGAGGGGATCGGTGATAAATCCGAGGTATTCGGGGTGTTCCCCCAGCTCCGCAAGGCTAAACGCAAACGTGGGCGCACTTTCCAGAACGCTACGTCCGCCGCGCGTCCGGTCATACACTCGAAACTCGCCAAAGTTACAGGTCACCAGGAAACGCGGCTGTTCGGCGAGGGGCAAATCCTCGGCATAATCCCACACTTGGCTTAACGGGGTTTTTAAAACTCCTTGCCGCATCTCGGGCGCGTCCAAGTCCACCCTCAGGGATTTTTGCTCCACCATCACGGAGGCGTCGCGAATCCACACATCGATGAAACCACCGCCAGCGACCCGATGCTCAAACAACACCGAGTCCATGCGCTCGTAGCCCAGCACGTCACGCAGCAGTAGCGTCCAGAACTTTTGGCACTCGCCTTTCTCGTAACCCTTGCCAGCCCATTGAGCCGCAAACTCCCGAGCCGCCGCCAAATCCGAAACCATCACCAACCCGACCTCTCCAACGCGCCTTGTGCCAACACTTCAGTATCCCACCACGTCGAGAGCAAAAGTGGAGAAATCGGAAACAGACGGGCATACAACGTCTGTTAGACAAGATCGAGCATTGACCCCTGCGCGGGAAATCTGGGAGGGCTAGCGCGTCCGCCGCCCCCATCTCAGGAGTCAGATTTTGCGTCCCCGTCAGGCTTCTCCCGCGACTTCTCTTCCAGGCGCGCTTGTACGACCGGGTCAGCACTGAGAGGAGTATGAGGCTTGCCCAGGTAGCGTTTATCCCGGCGCCACCACGGCATGATGCCCACCCAGCCATCTTCGGGGGGAACCAGAGTATCCGGCTCAAAGCCCAGCTCCATGGGGGTTTGCGGGATTTGATCGACGATGAAGTACTTGTCTTTATTGTCAAAGTGGGTCAGCACGACCTTGCGAAACGCCCCGAGTTCACAGAACAGAACTCCGGTGATTGGATTACGTTTCTGTCCGATGATTTTGTACAGCCAGTAGCCAAACAGAGCCACATTGGAAATGAGCGCCAGCCAGGCACACACGATGTTGGCCACCGGGTTCATCGTTGCGTAGTTGAACATTCCGGAGGGCTGCACCAGCAGTTCGGGCAGGATGTTGTTCGCCGCAATCCAGAACATGAGTGTGAAGCACCTGAACCATATCCACTGACCTTTTGCCCACGTGAAAGCGGGAATGGTACAGGCCAGCAACAGGGCGAACGTACAGTACCAGGTGTAATCAGCCAGCGAGTTGTACAGGAAAGCGTGATTCCACAGGTCGTAGGCGATAATCCAGGGCCACACCATATCCACCCAGATGAGGCCCTTAACCTTTTGCTTCGGATTTGAGGTGATGGCAATCTTGCCGAGGCCGGTGATGGTGATGATGTTGAGCACGCCCGCCAGCGCAGACAGCAAGTTCCAGTACCCTCCGATGGTACGGAATCCGGTTGCGGGATCGATACCGATGTGGGCTTGGGCAAAGTTGGCGGCAACAGCCTGGTACCACGCCTCGGTTCCCACTGCCGCCGCAACGCCGCGAGTTTCAGGCAGCCCCGGAATCATGGGAATGCTGTGCGCCTGGTCGATAGCCTGCAGGCACTGCCAATCAGCGGCACACGAATAGTATTCGCTGGCTTGCAGGAATATGGTGACATCGCGGATATTGGCCTCCATGATGTTTACCGCCAGCCCAATCCACAGCGCCAGCCCGAACCAGAAAGCATAGCGGTGCGCCTTGAGCGGATGACGTTTCCCATAAAACAGCAGGAATCCGGTCATGGTAGCGGTTAAGACCATGATGGTGAACTTTCCAAAGGGGAACCACCCTACCATGGGAATACCGTGGGTAATCACGTAGGGCATGACCGCGATTCCCCCCACGGTCCACAGGACGAAAATCGTCCAGTTCCAGCGACGGTTTATCTCTGCTATCGCCATCTGTGCCAGCAAAACCACGATCCAGAACAAATAGACTCGCGGAGTTCCGATTTCCCACAATCCTAGAAAGGTATTCACCACTGCTCCTTTGTAGCTGCTTATTGGCTTATAGTGTAGAACCCCTATTCAATGTTTTTGTTAGGACGTTGGTCCTGAAATGTGTTTTTATAAATTTCTCGACCAAAACGGACACATTTTTCACAATAGTGTGTTAGCTTCCTCTCAATAGGTGTTCGTACTCGGTATGTCCCCAGAGCGAATTCTTTTAAAAATCTGTCAGCTTCGCCCTCTCGGTGAAAAAACCACGAGGAGTTAGGAACTAGGTGATTGAAATGACTACTTCGTCAAAAAGCCACAATTTTTGGAAACTCGCAGGTCTAGCGGCCCTTCCTATTTTCGGGGGAGTATTCGCGTTTTCGCAGCTTAGTGGTAAAGCAACTCGGGCAGAACAAGACTGGGTCTACCCTGCCGATGACATTATTGACCTAAACTACACGAATGGTAAATCTTCTACTTATGCTATTGATATTGACGCCCCCGCCTATGCGGTTTATCGCATTCTGAAACAAATCGGAGTACAAAAATCAGGCTCATTTAGCAGCGAGTTTCTCGAAAGAACTTTCGCACGTCTCCCATTTTATAATCACTATGAAATCCAGGAAGAATTCCAAACTCCAGACGCTATTCAACCCGGCGATATTGCCGGTTTTGATTACCACGGTATGTCTATGGAATGGGCGGACGTCGTCCCCGGAAAATACCTGGTGCAATGGGTCGATACTAAGAACCCGCCCGCAGCCCCCGGCAGTTACGCTTTCCGGTTCCCCTTCATGAAACACTACGCTTCTGCCTGGTGTTTCTACGTTATCCCCCTCAAGGGCGATCGTTGCCGTCTGCTTAATCACTGGCGAGTCGGTTTTGAACCCGATAACCTCTACACCCGGGTGGCCAACTGGCTCAATATCGAACTGGTCGGCGGCGTGATGGCTCACATGCAAAATATTTATGTCAAGCGGGTCGCGGAGTTCCGCAAGAAACAACAGTGGCACGGCAAATTCATGCGCGGAGCCTTGGGCGGACGCTTCTTCCGCTCCGAAACCCCCGCCGGCCGCTGGGACGGCACCCCCCTGTTCGAGGACACTTATACGCAATGGTTCCGCTACGGGAGGCGCAGCCCGGCGGTGGCCGAAATCCGTCCCCCCGTCACTGACAACCCGAACTGGCCTCCCACCGAACCGGGCAATCCGTGGGAAGACACTGTTGACCCGGACTACTACGTGGACTGGAGCGAGCCGGAGTTTAGCTGGGATGAACAGATCCGCCAAAAGCGCGAACGCACCTACCTGCCCGGCTGGGGCAAGCATCAGCAGAAAGAGGGGGACTAATCATGGTCATGCCGCTCGAGGCTCCCAACCTGTTCTTTTTTGAAGTCGGGCAATGGTGGGATTTCGCGATGCTTTTCCTGGTCATCGCGGTGTTAGCCACCCTCGCCTGGCTCGCGATTCGCTTCAAGTGGGCTGCCATAGCGCTGTTCATCGTCATACCGGTGCTACTCACGATTTTCTGGTGGCCGCACTCGATTCCGGGTACCCAAAGCGAAGGCTGGTTCGCGATTGCCAAACAGTATTCGGCACTCGCCGGCTCACTGTGCTTGGTCGCCTTGCAGTACTTCCCGAAGCTGCGCCGCAACCGCTTCTACCTGCTGATTCCCCCAATCATTCTGTCAATCAACATCCTCGAAGCCGTGATACGTGACTTCCAATGCTATTCCCTGCACGGAAATGTCAACAATGGCATGTGGGTCTGGGGCGGTCCGTGGAACATCATGAACGGGATTGCAGGGATTCTGAACTTGCTGATGATTGCCGGCTGGACCGGAATCTACGTGTCGAAAACGAATCGTCACATTATCTGGACTGACCTCACGATTGGCTGGATTATCGCCTATGACCTGTGGAACGTGGCCTATTGCTACAACTGTCTGTCGGATCGAGCCTGGTATTCCGGCGTGGCGTTGCTGCTGTCCTGTACGATTCCAGCATTTATGGTGATGGGCCGAGGCGCCTGGATTCAGTACCGCGCCTACACCCTGACTTTCTGGTCAGCGTTCGTACTCTCGTTCCCGCACTTCACCCAAGACTCCATGTTTAGCCACGTGGCGAGTCAAAACCACGCCGCGCTGTTCCTGCTGTCTTTCTTGGCGTTGGCAACCAACACGGGACTGGCCATCTACCACGTGTGGAGGATTGTAAAGACAAAGCGCAATCCGTTCAAGACCGAGCTGTACGCGGATTTGCCCCAAAACGTTAAGATTATCCGCCGCACCGCTACTGATGAAGTCAAAGAGCGTATCGCGGCTCGTTTAGGAAAGAAGCCACAGGAGCTGGGGTATCTGGACTAACTAGGCTATCCGTAACCGGTTCGAGGGTACGCTCTCGAACCGGTTACACTTTGCCCCCGAGATGCTCTCCGGCACAAAAAGCCCAGAGAGGGTCAGTCCTCTTCTTTGAAAGCATCAGCACTGGGAATTTCATCTACCCCGGCCTGCGCCATTTCTATGCGCGCAGCTTGACCGAGCTCAGCCGAAACCGGGACAGTGAGGTCCTCGAGAACTCGTGTCGGCCAACCCAAATCTAGGGAATCCAAAGCGGTTTCCTTCACACAATGCGACTCCGCGATACCGACCACATCCACGTCGGTGATGTCGGCACGACGCAAAATCTCTTCCAAGGTATCCCCCGCCTTGTTCACCCCTTCAAAGCCTGAATAAGCCGCCGCGTACTGGCCTTTCTTAGCGGAGTCATCAAAAGGGAGGGCGGCAATAGCGTCGTGCAGTTCCGCCTGCGCTGTACCCGCCACGCCGTGAGGCGGCCAGGTGTCGACAAAGTCAGGATGGTCGGAAAAATGTTCCCCCGGATTGATATGCCAGTCCTGAGTGGTGACGATAATCTCATATTCGTCCTCGTACTCGGTGACAAAGTCCGCAATCCGCTCAGCAACATCGTTACCGCCCACCACCCCTAAGGATCCGCCCTCGCAAAAGGTCGGCTGGACATCAACAATCAGCAGTGCGCGTTTCATTTCGGCCATAGTTCCTCCGTTGTCTTGGGGATACCTCTATTATGACCTGGAACAGCAGTTAATCTAATCGAAGTGTAAAAACCAAAAGTCCCCGCTTGACGCGAGGATTTGGTGGCTCCGACCGGCGTCGATCCGGTGACCTAACGATTTTCAGTCGTTCGCTCTGCCAACTGAGCTACAGAGCCAACGTTCGTCTTAGCTTGTGGCCATCGACGAACTGCGACCCTGACGGGACTTGAACCCGCGACCTCCGCCGTGACAGGGCGGCGCGCTAACCAACTGCGCCACAGGGCCATCTTTAATTGTCACCCGAAGGTGGTACTCCCAACGGGATTTGAACCCGTGTTGCCGCCGTGAAAGGGCGGAGTCCTAGGCCGCTAGACGATAGGAGCGTCGCCTAAGCCCAGGGGGCTAAGGACTTGAAATAGTTTAGGTGAAAAAAGCCGAGAGTGCAAAACTTCCCGTCCCCCCGGCCATCCCGAGCGCGATAACCTATGCTAGAGACATGAGTTTTGTGTTCAGCCAGACCCCGGAACCGAATCCAACTCCGGATACCGCTGTTAAGGAAGTCCTGGAAACTTCCCTGGACATCATGGCAGTTCTGGCTGCCAGTTTGGTCTGCATCCTAGCTTTACTGGCGGCTTCCCAGGTAGTCGGATTTTTGTTACGTCGCTGGGGACGCAGACACCGCCTGATTAAATATCTGGAGCGTCGTTCCCGGGTGGGCGGATTTCTGACCTGTGTTGCCTTGGGGGCGACTATCGGGTGGCATTGGACAGTTCGCAACCCCAACGTTCCTGGTTACGATGTTATTTCGCACAGCTTGCTGATTTTCATGATCATTGCTGTGACGGTGTGGATGATTAAACTGTGCGCTGTCCTGGAGGACATGACCCGGACGCAGATTGAGGGCGGGTCGAAGCCGAACCGTCTGGTTACGCAAGCTCAAGTCCTGCACCGGGTTTCACAAGTTTTCTTCGGCGTTTTTGGGGCTATCGCGATTGCGTTGACGTTTCCAGAAGCGCGTGCCGCTATGGGGTCGGTGCTGGCTTCTGCCGGCATTATCTCCCTGATTGCTGGTATCGCGGCACAAGGGGTGTTGGCCAATATGTTCGCTGGGCTCCAGATTGCTTTCTCCGACCCGATTCGGGTGGGTGATGTAGTCGTTGTGCAAGGCCAGCAAGGCACGATTGAAGAAATCACGCTGACGTATATTGTCATTCATCTGTGGGATGAACGCCGCCTCATCCTGCCGTCCAAGAAATTCACCGAGGAACCTTTTGAGAACTGGACCAAACGGGACACCAATTTGTTGGGAATAGTGGAACTGCGTGTGGATTGGCGTCTGCCGTTGGCGGCATTCCGTAACGAAGTGGACCGATTGCTCTCAGAAACGGATTTGTGGGATGGACGCACCGCCAGTGTGCAGGTCACAGATAGTTCCGAAGAAACCATGCTGGTGCGTTTGGTGGCCAGCGCCGCGAACTCCGGGGATCTGTGGGATCTCAAGTGTTTCCTTCGAGAACGCCTCATTGAGTGGATTCAAGGCGAAGCCTCCTACGCCCTGCCACGCCGCCGCATTGAAACTGACAAAGTGACGGAAGTGCATCTCCCCGTAGATGAAATCGAGATTGAGAAACAGGCTCGCGAGCTGGCTATCGCCACAATCCGGGAAGCAAACAGCGATCGTCACACTGCGGCCGCCGCGAAACAGGAGAACGAAGCTGTCCCGACTAACCCTTACGGGGAGCCACTTTTGGATCAGTATGCCCGCAAAATTCAGGAAAGACGTCGCTCTTGGCGCTCTAAGGCGCGGCATCTGGATGAAGCCCAGAGCGAAGCTCCCGGACAGCTGCTTCCCTCCCAAGATGCCCTGCAAGATACCAAGTTGATGAGTACCACCGCCACGATGACTTGTGACCGGCTCTATTCCGGTACTCCCGATGCAGAGGAGCGCCGCAAACTTGTCACGGGACCCAAACAAACTGACCACAAGCCAACTGCTGACAGTGACAGCACAACTAAAGACAGCATCCCACCTTCTGAGGAGGCACAGAAATGAGCCGGAGTAAACGCTTTCGAAAAGCGACTCCCGCCCCAACCCGCTCGGCCACCCAAACTATGCCGAATCCGGATTACCTGCGGATTATTACCTGCAATTTACAGTGGGGTACCCCGGCTGAGGGCTGGCCCGATATCCAAAAGGCGAATTCAAGAACGGGAGCATTTATCCGAGGTTTGGGGGAACGCTGCCGCAGTTTGTTCAAATCGGGTTCGGTCAATACTCGCACCCAGCTGACTGAGGAAAATCTGCGACAGACTGCCCTGGTACTCAAGCGGTTGAAACCGGATATTTTGGCGTTGCAGGAAGTCGACAAAGGACAGCGACGTTCTGGCTACCTCCACCAGGCGCGCATACTGGCGCAATCTTTGCACCTGCCCTATTGGCGTATCGGAGCGTCTTACGCGGGTCAGTCCCAAGTCCTGCACCGCCGCCCTTTGGACAGCGAGTTAAAGGCGGAAAGCGGGTACGGTATCGCCCTGCTCTCCCGCTGGCCGGTGAAATCTTGGCACTTTAAACGGCTCGGCAGAGTCCGGGCCCGCATCGTGTGGGGCAGCGACCCGTGGAAGGGATTTTCTCACGGCTTTCTCGAGGGGTTACGCGACCTTCCCGATGCTGCAAAAGGGACCGGGATTCGGTTTGGTCAGATGCGGGTGCTGTTGGCGGCCCGGCTGGCTACTCCGCTGGGGACCGTTGCTCTAGGCACAACCCACCTCGAAATTCACCGCCCCACGGCCGCTTCTCAGCTACGGCGTGCCTGGCGTTCCCTCTACCACTTGCGTTCTGAATCATGCCTGCTAGTGGGGGATTTCAACCTGCGCGATCACCACATTGACAAAGTGCTGCAGCCTTTGCCCGCAGAACAACACCCCGAACTGCATGCGGCGATTCCGTCGTATCCGGCAGACAAGCCGTGGATTGCCCTGGATCAGTTGCTGGGCAACGGTTGGGAGTTGGTGGGCGAACCGCGAGCTTTGCGTCTGCCCATCTCGGATCACCGGGCGGTCATCTACGATTTGCACCCCGTAAAGGCCGCTCAATAGCCCTTTGGCATCGCAGTAGCAGCCATCGGGGAGGAAGCTCGCGAGCCCGAGCGGGTAAAAAGTTTCCCAGGCTGATGATGACACCAGCCTGGGAAACTTTATGGAAACGAAATGAACTTAGCCGCGGAAGCGCGGGAATGCGGACTTACCGGCGTAAACGGCGGCATCGCCGAGCATATCCTCGATACGCAGCAGCTCGTTGTACTTGGCGACGCGTTCGGTACGAGCCGGGGCGCCGGTCTTGATTTGGCCGGCATTGGACGCTACCGCCAGATGTGCGATAGTGGTGTCCTCGGTTTCGCCCGAACGGTGCGAAGTCATGGTGTGGAATCCTGCCCGGTGGGCCATCTCGATAGCTTCGAGCGTTTCGGTCAGCGAACCAATCTGGTTGACCTTTACCAGCAGAGCGTTTGCCACGCCTTCCTTGATGCCGCGCTCTAGGCGTTCGGGGTTCGTGACGAACAGGTCGTCACCCACCAGCTGCACCTTGTCACCAATGGCGGCGGTGAGTTTCTGCCAGTCCTCCCAGGCTTCCTCATTCAGCGGATCTTCAATGGAAACAATCGGATACTTTTCAATCAGTTCCTCGTAGTATTTCTCCATGTAAGCCGCGTCGCGGGCTTCGCCCTCGAAGTTGTACTTGCCGTTCTCGTAGAACTCAGAAGAAGCCACGTCCAGAGCCAATGCCACGTCCTTGCCGGGCTTGTAACCGGCCTTTTCGATAGCAACCAGAATCAAATCCAGAGCCTCCGCGTTAGACTCCAGGTTCGGCGCAAACCCGCCTTCATCACCCAAACCGGTAGCCAGACCCTTGTCCTTCAAAACGGACTTCAGGCAGTGGTACACCTCAGCGCCCATCCGCAACGCTTCGGCGAACGTCTCGGCACCAATCGGGGCAATCATGAACTCTTGAATGTCCACGTTGGAATCCGCGTGGGATCCACCATTCAAGATATTCATCATCGGCACTGGCAAGACGTGAGCATTAGGACCGCCGAGATACTCGAACAGTTCCAGACCGGCGTCCTCGGCCGAAGCCTTCGCCACTGCCAGGGACACGCCCAGAATCGCATTCGCCCCCAGTTTGCCCTTGTTTTCAGTGCCGTCCAGGTCCATCATTGCTGCGTCAATACTGCGCTGTTCGACGGTATCAAATCCCACCAACTCGGGAGCAATAATGTCGTTTACCGCCTTGACCGCCTTTAGCACGCCCTTACCCTGGTAACGTCCCTTATCACCATCGCGGAGTTCCACCGCTTCGAACTGGCCGGTCGATGCACCAGAAGGAACCGCAGCGCGAACCATACCCCCTTCGTACTCAAGCTCGACTTCGACCGTGGGGTTACCGCGGGAATCGAGAATTTCGCGACCGTAAATACTTTCGATGATTGCCAACTGAGTCTCCTTATGTGACAGGTTGTTATTTTTCCGCCGCTCCGCCCGAAAGAGGGCACAGGCAGCCGCTACTATTCTTTCGTAAAAATGCGCATTTGTCCGGGGATTTCTCCCCGGACAAACAAATTTTTCTCGATTTAACTTTCCGGCTCTCGCCGCAGTTTTCGCTTACTGCTGCGCCTGACCCATCATCTGCATTTGCGCGGCACGTTGCTGAATCAGCTGAATAGTTTGATTCATCCGATTCGACAGCTTCGCATTCTCTAGGTCGAAACCGGCCTGGTAAGCCTGTTCAATCTGCGCCGCCACCTGCGAATTGACCGGTGACACACCCAACTCGTGAGCGACTCCCTGATCTGTGGCGGTGGCGCACAGCAACAGTTGCATGACATCGCGAGTTTCGGGGGACATCTGTGCGGGGTTCACCTTGAACAGGTCGGTTTTAATCTCATCAAGCTGCGGGCACTGCGAGAGCAAATCCTTGCCGCCTTCGTTGAGAGTCCGCAGATAACGTAGGGCATAGATGCGTGCGGTCTGCATATCCGGCGTGTCGTTGAGGTTAATTCCCGCTTCGGCCAGTTCTTTGGTGACCGTTCCGATTTGCGCTTCGGTGACGACCCATCCATCACCATAGGCGGCTACTCCTGGTTTTGCTTCGCATCCGCTCAGCAGTCCCCCCGCGAGCGCCAGCGCGGCAACGCCCGTCATCAGCTTGGTTGCGGTTTTTGTGGTTTTGGTCACGAGGGACTGTTCCGCCATCGTTTTTCCCTTCAATAGTCCGGCCCAACGTTCCCATCTTAGCTTTTCTTTGACTGGGGAGGGAATTTTAAACCAGGGGTTTGATGACGCCTCGAATGACTTTCTGTACCCATTCCATGAGCTCCAGGTCTACAATCGGAGTTTCGCTCAACCCATTTTTCCTGGTTGGGGCGGGTATGAATAATTCGCGCGTAGTCAGTTTCAGCCGCGCCCCCGGATACAGGCGCTGCAGACGTGCCATCTGCGAATCTGCCAACTCAACGGGAGCAAAGCGAATGAATTTACCCAAGACCTTGATTTCCTGCACCTTTTGAGTCCGCGCCAGGTTACGCAGTTTCGCGACTGCCCCCAAACGTTCAAACGGTTGCGGAGGTCGTCCGTAGCGGTCGGTCATTTCCTCCAGTAACTGGTCAATCTCCTCATCAGTAGTAGCCGAGGACAGACGCGTATAGGCATCGAGACGCAGCGACTGCACATCCAGATAGTCTTCGGGAATGTAGGCATCTATGGGCAGCTCAATAGACACACTAGTGTCTTCTGGGGCTTCCTGGCCTTTATAGGCCGCTACCGCCTCGCCCACCATGCGAACATACAGGTCAAAACCGACTCCGGCGATGTGGCCGGACTGTTCGCCACCCAACAGGTTGCCGGCCCCGCGAATTTCCAGGTCTTTCGTAGCTATGGCCATCCCAGACCCCAGCCCGGTGTTGGTTCCAATCGTTTTCAGTCTCTCAAAAGCCGTTTCGTTCAAAGTAATGCCGGGCGGATAGAGGAAGTAAGCGTAGCCTCGTTCCCGCCCGCGGCCGACTCGTCCGCGGAGCTGATGCAGCTGGGACAGACCAAAGCGATCCGCACGGTCCACGATGATTGTGTTGGCACTGGTCACATCCAACCCGTTTTCGACAATAGTTGTGGACACCAGCACATCGAATTCTTGGTTCCAGAAATCCACCATGACCGATTCCAGCTGTTTTTCCGACATTTGACCGTGGCCCACCCGAATCCGCGCTTCGGGCACCAGCTCGGCGAGGTGAGCGGCAACCTTATTGATGGATTGCACGCGATTATGCACGAAAAATACCTGGCCGTCACGCAAAAGTTCGCGCCGGATAGCGGCCGCAACCTGCTTATCCGAGTAGGCTCCCACGTAGGTCAATACCGGGTGGCGGTCCTCCGGAGGGGTGGTGAGGGTGCTCATGCCACGAATGCCGGTGATTGCCATTTCCAGGGTGCGCGGAATCGGGGTGGCGCTCATGGTCAAAACGTCAACGTTAGCACGCAAAGCCTTGAGTGCTTCCTTGTGCTCCACCCCGAAACGTTGTTCTTCATCAATCACCACCAGACCCAGGTCTTTAAACCGGACATTGCCCGACAGCAGGGCGTGGGTTCCGATTACGACTTCGATGGAGCCGTCTTTCAACCCGGCTTTAATCCGAGTGGCCTCTTTGGCAGTAGTAAAGCGCGACAACGCCGCTACCGTCACCGGGAACCCCGCAAAACGGTTCGTAAACGTTTCCGCATGCTGGCTGACCAGTAGGGTTGTCGGAGCTAGAATTGCCACCTGCTTGCCGTCCTGAACAGCTTTAAAGGCCGCGCGGACTGCAATTTCGGTTTTTCCGTAACCCACGTCGCCGCAAACCAGCCTATCCATCGGAACGGTTTGTTCCATGTCGTGCTTGACTTCATAAATAACCGTGAGCTGGTCGGGAGTCTCCACGAACTCGAAACTATCTTCCAACTCGCGCTGCCAGGGGGTATCCGGGCTGAAGGCATACCCGGTGGTGGCTTGGCGAATAGCGTAGAGACGCACCAGTTCGCGAGCGATTTCTTTCACTGCTTTCCGGGCTCTGGACTTGGTTTTTGCCCAATCTGCCCCGCCCATCTTTGACAGCGCCGGGGATTCTCCGCCCACATACTTCGAGAGCAAGTCCAGGGAATCGGTAGGCACCCAGAGCTGATCAGCGGGCCCGTTGCGTTTGCTGGGGGCGTATTCCAAAACCACGTACTCTTTCGAGGTGGTTTCTCGACCTCGTCCCATGGTGCGCTTCGCCAGTTTTACAAAGCGTCCGATGCCGTGGTGCAGGTGAACCACGTAGTCTCCCTGGTTCAACGTGAGAGGGTCAATAGCTTTGCGTCGTCTGGCGGGGAGGTTTGCCTTGTCGGAGGCATGGCGGGACTTCTTTTTGCCCAATACCTGTGCCTCGCCCACCACCAAAAGTTGCGCTGCGGGGACCTGGTACCCCTCGTCCAGAGGCGCGACCGCGATCTGTACCGCGCCGCTGCTCGGCGCTGTGGCATCCGCAACCACCTTCGCCGGGACATCCGCCTCGCTGAGGACATCCCGCAGACGGTTCGCCATCCCCCTACCTGTCGTAGTAATCACGACATTCCAGTTTTGTGACACCAGATCGCCGATTGTACCAATCAGTCCAGTTTCTCCGGCGGGAGGCTCCATCACGATTTGCGCCCCTACGTTTTGAGCGTTTTCGCCTACCGCAAAAGGAGAGACGAACACGGTTTCCATACTCGCCTCTCGGGCGGCGGCATGGAGCTGTTCCAAGGTCAGAAATGAAGCCTGTTCAATCTCCAGGGGCACTTCCCCACCACCCGCGGCCGCTGACCAGGAAGCCGCCAGGAACTCTTGGGTCGTTTCTACCAGTTCTTTCGCACGCGCTTCCAAACGGGGACGATCGGTTGCCACCAGACGAGCTCCGGGCGGTAGCAGGGAAAACAGGGGCACCATTTCCGCCCCCAGCAGTGGACTCAAAGATTCCAAGCCTTCGCCGTACTTACCCTCGGCTGCGAGATTCAGTATTTCGCCAGCTTGGGGCATTTGGTCGGCCAGGCTGGCGGCCCGCTCTCGCGCCGCATCATCGAGGAGCAGTTCGCGGCAGGCCGGGGCGACCAGCTCCCGGATGTCGCCACCGAATGTCCGCTGATCCGTTGCCGTAAACGCCCGGATGGTGTCTACCTCGTCGCCAAACAGTTCGATACGCACGGGATGGGCGGCCGTGGGAGAAAAAACGTCAATCAGACCCCCACGCACCGCAAACTGACCGCGCGTTCCGACCATATCAACCCGTTCGTAACCCAAACGCAACAGGTCCGCAGCCATGGTGTCACGCTCATAAGTGTCTCCCACCTGCACCGTAAACAGGGGATAGTCAGCGATATGCGCGTTCACCGGGGCTAGAGCGGCTCGCATAGGCATGACCAGAAAATGCACCGCATCTGACGGATGTGGATGTGTCACCCGATGCAAAGCCCAAATCCGGCGCGCCATCGTGTCTGCCCGGGGGGAAAGCCTCTCGTGCGGCAAGGTTTCCCAGTCGGGAAACAGCTCCACTCCCGTAGTGTAGGCTCCCAGTTCACGTGCCAATTGGGTGGCGGCACGGGTACTCGGCGCGAGGACCACGGTTAGACCTTCGCGACCACCTGGTAAACCCGCAATGAGCGGGGCATAAAATCCGGGTGGCGCCACGTATTCGCACACCGAGCCCGCCGCATCAGGCTCCAGGCCTGCCAAAGCAGCCCCGGTCGCCTCCAGTAAACCGTGCAAACTCATGAATGAACCTGACCCCCTCAGCTCAGACCAGACTTGGGAACGCGCCGACCCTTACTTGGGGTTGCCCAAATGTAACCTGGCTTGAGCTTTCGCCAGTCCGTTTTCCGCAATATCCGTCACACATTGTACCGCTCGGTCCAAAACCTCATCGAGGATACTTTGCTGTGACTTCGGGATACGTCCTAATACCCAGTTGATGACGTCAGAACCCCCGCCAGGCATTTTGACCGGACGCCCGATACCGATGCGTAAACGCGCAAAATCTTTTGTACCCAAAGACTTTTGGATGGATTTCAACCCGTTGTGCCCGCCATCGCTGCCGCCAACTTTCAGCTTTGCGTAACCCATTTCGAGGTCTAACTCATCATGAACCACCAGCAGGCGCTCGGAGCCAAGCCGGTAGTAATCCAGCAGTTCTTTCACCCCCGAACCGGATTCGTTCATGAACGAGCCGGTGTGAGCCACGATAATCTTGGGGGCATCGACCCCGTAGCCCAAGCTCACTGTCGCCACGCGTGCCACCACTCCCGCACGCGCCAGAGACTGATTCCGATACGTTTGTCCAGATTGCTGTACGAAGCGATCAGTCACCATGTATCCGCAGTTGTGCCGGGTTCCGGCATATTTTTCACCGGGATTGCCGAGCCCCACCACGAGCCAGGTTCCCTCCTCGTCTACCAGACGAGAAGGATCCAAACGTGGTTCGTGAGTGGGGCTCATCAGCAATCCAAGCAAGTATCAGAAAACCGCTACTACTCAGCGGATTCTTCGGTTTCTTCCGCAGCCTCAGCCCCGGCAGATTCTTCTTCCGCCGCCGGCGCCTCAGGAATTTCAACTTCCTGCGGAGCGGCGACGCTCAAGACAATCGCTTCCGGATCGGTCTTGGCTTCCACGCCCTCAGGCAGCTTGATGTCGGCTACGCTCAACACTACACCGTCTTCCAAGCCATCCACGTTGACCTCGATCTTTTCCGGAATCGCAATAACCGGAGCGAAAATTTCCATGTTCAACAAGTCTTGGTTGGCAACCAAACCGGCCATAGGCTCGCCGATGATTTCGATAGGCACTTCCACGTCCACCTTTTCATCGGCCTTCACCAGCAGCAGGTCCATGTGCATAATCTGGCGCTTTACCGGATGGCGCTGAATGTCCTTGACCAGGACCATCGCCGGGTCTTTCAGTCCCTTCAGGGAAATAACGGCGTTCGCGTTGTCCTTCACCAGCAGGAAAGTGTCGTGGTAGGGCAGCAGCAAGTGCACCGGATCGGTGCCGTGGCCGTAGAGAACTGCCGGAATCTTGTCGGCGACCCGAGCGCGGCGAGCAAAGCCCTTACCGAAATCCGTGCGCTGTTCGACTTGCAAAGTGGGGTTATCAGCCATGTTTTGTATCCTCCAAAATATGTAATCAGTTTGTGTTTTCCCGGGAGGACCGCGGAATTCTGTTGCAGGACTGCCTTTCCGAAGTATCGTTGCTCCCCTCACGGGTGAGCAGACGACTCCGTATTCCTGCCGTGAGGCAGAAAAACCCGCCATGCTCAAAAAGCAAAAGCGGGCGAAGGGCATCCAGCAAAGTTACCGGGCCGCGTCGATAACGGTTCACGCCGCGGAATAACCGCCACGTTCCCCCTCGCCGAGGCAACCCGACAATAATAGCGAAAACACCGCAATTTTGCTAATTTGTGAAAACACTAACCTCCCCCATTTCTCGCTGGTCAAATAGTAATCTGGCCAGATTCAATATTTGGGGATACCTAAAGGTAAAAACGTGAAACAATAGGTTTATGAATGAAACCATCGATGTCCAGCTCAAGCATCGCACTATTCGTGAGTTTAAATCGGATCCTATTCCCGAGGATACTTTCCAAACTCTGATGGACGTAGCCATGCACACCCCTACGTCCCGCGGGATTCAGAGTGCCTCAATTATTCGGATTAAGGATCAAGGAAAACGCGAAAAGCTGGCTGAAATCGGTGGTCAGGAATATGTTGCCCGCGCTCCGGAATATCTGCTGTTTATCGCGGATTTAGCCCGGGGCGCAGCTATTCTGGAGGAAATGGGCTTGTACCCCCAGTCGGCTGCCACGATAGATACGTTCCAGGAAGCTTTCACCGATGCGGTTCTCATGGTTCAAAACGTGGTAGTGGCGGCCGAGTCTTTGGGGTTGGGGGCAAATATTTTAGGCAATATCTTGAATGAGCCCAAGGGGGTTATCGAGGCTATCGGACTGCCCCCCTACACTTTCCCGGTACTGGGCCTAACCTTGGGATACCCCGGCGAAGAACCGCAGATAAAACCGCGGATGCCCAAAGAGTTCCGAGTTATGACCGACACTTATGTGCGTCCGGATTCCTATCTGGAAGCCCTCAAGGATTACGACGCGCAGATGCGCGAATACTATGACCTGCGCAATAAGGGCAGGCGTGAGGACAAGTTTACGAATCAAATCTTCCAGAAACTCGGCAAGGTACGCAACCGCCGCGCCTCCATCCTGGATGACATCGAATCTCAGGGATTCCTCATGCACCCCTAGACTCCAGGGGGATCACGCCCGTTTTACTCGAACAGGGCGGTCACGGAGCCTTCCTCAAAGACCTGGCGAATTGCCCGGGCCAGCAACGGTGCGATCGGCAAAACCTTGAGCTGCGGGAAACATTTATCCGGAGGAATCGGCACCGTATCCGTAACGATGACCTCGCGGGCTCCGCATTCGCTCAGCCGCTTTGCCGCGGGGTCAGAAAACACCGCGTGCGTGGCCGCCACCAGCACATCCTTTGCCCCGGCGTGCTTCAAAACCCCCACGGCTTCCGCAATCGTGCCGCCGGTATCAATCAAGTCATCAACCAGCACACAGGTGCGCCCTTCAACATCGCCCACCACACGGTTGGCGACAGCCACATTGGGACGGGAAGTATCGCGAGTCTTGTGCACGAAAGCCAGAGGGTAGCCGCCCAGGCGGTTTGCCCACTTTTCAGCCACGCGAATCCGGCCCGCATCCGGGGACACCACGGTTACATTGTTCAAATCCACGCGGGTGCGGACATAGTCAATCAGTACCGGCATAGCCTGGAGGTGATCCACCGGGCCGGTAAAGAAACCCTGTTCCTGCGAGGCGTGCATATCGATGCTCATCAAACGAGACGCCCCGGCAGTCTTGTATAAATCCGCAATCAGACGGGCCGAAATTGGTTCGCGCCCCTGGTGTTTCTTATCTTGACGGGCATAGGGATACAGCGGGGCAACCACGGTGATGCGCTTGGAGCTGGCTCGCTTCAGGGCATCAATCATGATGAAGTGCTCCATCAACCACTTAGAGACATTGCCGGAAATGGACTGGATACAGAACACATCGCAGCCGCGCACCGACTCGTTGTACCGCACATAGATTTCGCCCGAGGCAAAGTCGTAGATGGTTGTCGGCAGCACCTCCACGTCAAGTTCTTTGGCGACTTGTTCAGCCAGTTCGGGGTGCGATCGACCCGACACAATCACCAGGCGCTTGCGCGGGGTATCAAACAACTCTGCCATTTGTTTTCCTTCTTTTATCGGAGTTTTTCTGTTGTTGCAAAGGTCTTCATAAGGGTGGTTGCCCTCCCCTTCATTCACCGGAACTATTTCGTACCGTCTGTTTTGTCTGGGGAATTCCCTTCGGCTTGTTTAGCCCGCATCGCCTCGATGGCGGCAATAGTTTCGGGACGATTCTGGGCGACCCAGCCGGGAATTTGTCGCATCTGGAAGTCGTTGACCGCCAAGCATCCCTCTGGGATATCTTGGCGCACGATGGTTCCCCCACCGGTATAAACGCCGTCTCCGATATTGACCGGGGCAATGAACACGTTATTCGCGCCCGTTCGGCAATGCGACCCAACGTTGGAGTGATGCTTATGTACTCCATCGTAGTTTGCAAAGATGGTGGCGGCGCCGATGTTGGTACCTTCCCCGATGGTGGCGTCCCCCACATAAGACAGGTGAGGAATCTTGGTGCCTCGCCCGACTTGAATGTTTTTCGTTTCGCAAAAGCCTCCGACTTTCGTACTTTCCGACAGGATGGTTCCCGGACGTAGGTAAGTGAAAGGCCCGATATAGGAATGGGCGCCAATTTCGGATGATAGGCCATGTACCCGAAAGACTTCCGCGTCGTCTCCGACTTTCATGTCGATAAGCGTCGAGTCCGGTCCGATACGGCAGTCCTCTCCGATGCTGGTGTGGCGGCGCAGCTGCGTATTGGGGTAAATCGTGGTGTCCTGACCAATGGTCACGTCGGCATCAATCCATGTTGTCGTCGGATCGATGATGGTGACGCCCTGCAGCATCCAGTACCGAGTGCGGCGGCGATTGTATTCGGCTCGCAGTTCGGCCAACTGAGCCCGGTCATTGCAGCCTTCCGCTTGCGCCGTGTCTGCCAGCAACACCGAAGAAACCTTGAGGCCTTCGTTCCGAGCAGCTTTGATGGTGTCGGTTAGATAGATTTCCCCTTGGTCGTTGTTTGTCGACAGGGTCGGTAAGCAGCGATTTAAGAATTCGGCATCGAAGGCATAAATCCCGGCGTTGACTTCTTTGATTTGCTTTTGAGCATAGGTTGCATCACGTTCCTCAACGATGCCGGCGACATGTCCGGCCACCCGCTGAATTCGCCCGTAGCCGAAAGGATTGGCTATCTCGGTAGTTAGCAAGCACAAGGCCGCCCCTTCGTCCTCACGAGTTTCCGCCAAGGACAGAATCGTGGAGGAATCGAGCAGGGGCACATCAGCGGAGGTCACCACCAAAGTTCCCGTCGCAGCCCCCAGCTCCTCGAGCTTTTGTAAAGCACACCACACCGCGCGACCGGTACCGGGCACATCGTCCTGGTGAGCGATCGCAATGTCGGGATTGACTGCTAGAGCTTCTGCGGCTACAGCATCGGCCTGGTGACGAACCACTACCACGATCCGTTCCGGTTCGATTTCCATAGCGGTGTGGATAGCGTGAGAAAGTAGGGTGCGCCCTGCGAAAGAGTGCAAGACCTTGGCCTTCTTAGACTTCATACGGGTGCCTTGGCCTGCAGCCAAGATAACGATGGTGCTGACGTTGGTCATGTTCCTATCCTAACGCCTTGCCCGCCCCTAAAAAGCAAAACGTTCCGCCCCCAGGATTCGAACCCAGACTAAAGGTACCAAAAACCTCTGTGCTGCCATTACACCAGGGCGGAATGCGCCGCTGACTGCAGTCGAAAACAGCGCCCGTCCATTTTGCCATTTTTCAACTTTTTTAGAAAGTTGAAACCGAGGCTTAGCGTGGCCATAATCTGCAAGCGCTACACAGTTCTGCAACACTGCTTGAAGTTTTACAGCCACTCCCCGCAGTAGACCGCCGGTAGCCGCCACGGAAAATTTCACTACGCCCAACGCTTTTCTCCGCGACAAAGAATCTCGACCTCAAGTATTATTAAAGAAATTTCCCCTAATAGGACGGTGCTATGGTTCCCCCCTCCGATTTATCCGACGGTGACGAAGTCGACGGCATCCTCAAGGCTTGGCGTTCCCTGCTTCCCCGTGCCGATTTAACTCCACTTTCAGTGTTCTCCCGAGTTTCCCGCCTCGCTCGTCACCTTGACCAGGCACGTCGCGAAGCGTTCTCCTCAGTAGATTTGGAGCCCTGGGCTTTCGATGTGCTTTCCGCCCTGCGCCGTGCGGGAGAGCCCTTTTCCCTGACGCCCGGCGTACTCATGCAGCAATCTCTGGTGTCCTCCGGAACCATGACGAACCGCATCGATCGGCTGGAAGAACGCGGACTGGTACGCCGCTGCGCCCACCCGGAGGACCGCCGTGCCATTCTGGTGGAACTCACCGAGGACGGCAAAAGGCACGCCGATGCCGCAATAACCAAGCTGATGGCTACGGAACGAGATTGGCTAGGTGACCTTTCCGAAGCGGATGTGAACGAATTGGCGCGCCTGTTGCGAGCCGTGCTCCTCCCCTTCGATGCCCAGTCACGCTAAGAGACCTGCGAGGGTTGTTTCTCCTCGACCCGCGTCACCACTTTGATAGGGTCAGACTGGGGGACGTCGTCAGGAGCTACAGCCAGTACAGCTTTCGGCTCGATTCGCAGCGCCACGCGTTGTCCCTTCGTGACCATCATGGACTCCGAAGGGGTAATCTGAGCCGTCAACGTGATTCCCGAGGGCATCTCTACCTCAACTTTCGCGGTTGATCCCAGGAAAGTCAGGTTCTTCACCACGCCTTGATTGGCTAATCGGGGGGCGTGAGGCTGCACCATCTCCAGTTGTACAGATTCGGGACGCACCAGAATTGTGGCTTCCCCGCTGGTGCGTTTCGTCGAGGTTTTCAGAATCGGAATTTCTTGGTCTCCTACGAAGGCCGAACCATTCCGTATCACAGCGGGAATACGGCTGGATTCACCGATGAAAGTCGCCACAAATTCGTTGGCGGGTTCGTTGTATAGCTCCCAAGGCTCGGCGATTTGCTGTAGCTTGCCATCTTTCATCACACCGACCCGGTCGGCCACAGCCAAAGCCTCCTCCTGGTCATGCGTCACGAACAAAGTTGTCAGACCGGACTGCAGCTGAAGCCGGCGGATTTCTCCACGCAACTGCACCCGCACTTTGGCATCCAAAGCGGAGAGCGGCTCATCGAGAGCCAACACCGCGGGGCGCAACACCAACGCTCGCGCCAGGGCCACCCGCTGCTGCTGCCCTCCGGACATTTGGTGAGTGTACTTATCAGCTTGGTTAGCCAGACCCACCATCTCCAGGGCTTCCATAGCCTGACGAACCCGACGTTTAGAGTCGACTTTGCGTACCGTCAGACCGAACTCCACGTTCTGGCGCACCGTCATATTAGGAAACAGGGAATACTGTTGAAACACCATGGCCATATTTCGCTTTGCTGCGGATGTGTGGGTGATGTCTCGCCCGTTGACCACAATCTGGCCCGAGTCAATCTGCATCAAGCCTGTCAGAGCCCGCAACGCGGTCGTTTTCCCGCATCCCGAGGGTCCCAGCAGCACGACCAATTCTCCACCGTGAAATTCACAGTTGAAATGATCTAGCGCCTGGGTTCGCCCGTATTGTTTGTTCAGATCCCGAAGCTCAACCTCGGCACCAACAGCCTCATTTGGCATTTTTCTCTCTCTTCTTTTTCAATTCGTAGCTCACGATTTCCAACATCATCAACACCACGATGCCAAACACCATGGTCAGCAGAGCCAGCGCGGTTGCCGTCATAGAGTCGTCTTGACCCAACTGGAAAATAGCGACCTGCAGATTGTTGCGATTCAACAGCGACGCAATGGTGAACTCTCCCAGCACTACAGAAATAGTGATAAAGGATGCGGCCCCAATGGCTCCGCGAAGGTTGGGAATAATGACTTTGAACATGACCGTAGACCACGGTGCCCCTAGGGAACGCGCGGCTTCAACCAGGGTCTTTACCGGAATCGTCGAGAACCCGGCATCGAGCGCCCGGTACGCGAAGGGTAGCGCCAAGATGGTGTAGGCAAAAGCTAGCCAGATTGGATGCGTGTTCAACAGGTTAATCGAAATAAATCGATATATCGGCCCTAAACCGACCACCAGCACGATGGCGGGAATCGCGAGGGGAAGCAGGCAAATAAACTCCACCACGCGAGACAGTTTGGAAGGGCGGATTTTTAGCGCCAGCATGGTTGGCAACAACAAAGCCAGCATCAGCACCACCGTAAACACGCTCAATCCCAAGGAATTCAACACACCGTCCCACAGAATCGACATATCTGCCCCGGAAGCGGTGGTCCCCGACAAGCTAAAGATGGATTGCCAAGCCCCGCCTGACCATGCCCCGGTGAGGGGAAACCGCACCGAAAAAATTAACATACCCAGCAGTGGTATAAATAAAAACAGCAGTACGGCGACGAGGATTACCCACTGGTAAATTGCTACGCCCAGGGGCGTCTGCCACTTACGGCTTGCCCGGTGCGACATGACCTCGGTTGAAGGGGCTGCCAGCAGGGTATCCGCTTTAGAATTTACGGAATTCGTGAGGTTTACTCCCATTTCGCCGTCCTCTTTTGCAGTTGTGCGTAAGCTGTCATCACCACAGCCACTACGACCACCATCAACAGGGCGAGGGACTGCGCGAACCCGTTTTGCCCGATGTCTTGCTCGTTACGCAGTGCGCTTTGAATCATCAGCGGCACCAGGATGGAGCGTTGCGTAAACAGTGCTGCCGCGGTGGCGTAAGCAGAAAAAGCGTTTGAAAATAACAGCAAAAAGGCACCGAGGAATCGCGGCCACAGAATCGGACCCGCCACCCGGAACCAATAGTCCCAAGTCGAGCCCCCCAAGTTCACGGTCGCTTCCTTCCACTGGGGACGCAGCGAGTCCATCGCCGGTAAGAACACGATAATCATCAGGGGAATCTGGAAGTAGCAATACACCAGCACCAGCCCCGGCAGGGAGGCCAGCCAGTTAGGATCCAGCTGAATTCCGGTGGTCGCGAACAGAATCTGAGTGCCGATACCGTTAATCCCGATGGTGGCGATGAATGCAAAAGCCAGCATGACCCCGCCAAACTGCGCCAATACGGAAGATACGGCATTGATTAGGCGGCGCAACAAACCGGTTTGGCTGGAACGAGCCACCAGGGCATAACAGGCCAGTGCCCCCACTACGGCCCCAATCAAAGCCGAAGCGATGGAGACAAAAACTGAGGTACCCAGCGATTCTAGAGTGTTCTTTTCACCCAGACGCGCCAAGTTTGCCAAGGTAAAACCCCCCGTCGCGCTGGTGAAGGCTCCCGCAATCACGATTGCAGTGGGGGTGAGCAAGAATATTGCCACATAGAGGAAAAACGGGATAGTGACCAGGTTCGTGGACTTGCGCCGCCGCCCTGACGAGGGGTACCAGGTCTTTGACTCGGCTAGTAACTGTCCGCGCCAACCAGTTCGTTTATTGACCTCTGGTTTTACGTCTGTAGGCACGAGCCGGGAGCCCGGATCAGTATCCGAGCTCCCTGGCCGTGTATCTTCTTGAACAGGCTTAGTTACCAATAGCCTTGTCCCAATTCTGCTGCAACCAAGTGGTGATTCGAGCCGAATCATCCGGGCTGTAGGTCAACGGAGGCTTAGAGGTTTCGATCAAGGTGGCTTTCGCGTCAGCATCAATGGTGCCGTCCGTTTCCATCTGTTCCATCAGCACCGGCATTGCCCCGCCCTTCATCCAGAGGTTCTGAGCTTCTGGAGTATAGAGGAACTCCTGCCACAAACGTGCCGCGGCCGGGTGGGGAGCTTCCTTGTTGATGGCCTGCTGGTAATAGCTGCCGACCTCGGTGCCAGGAAACACGATGACTCCCCATTCAACTCCTTGACCCTTTAAGCGGTCACGAGTCGAAATTTGGTTGTAGGACCAGTCGAACACCGCGGCGGTCTGACCGGAATCGATGGTGGCCGAGGTTACATCAATGGTGTTCAAGTTGCCGAGGCTCTTGAGTTCCTTAAAGAAATCCAGACCCGGCTGGAGGTTTTGCAAATCCCCACCATTGGCCAGGTTCGCCATAATAAAGCCATTGAATGCCGCCCCGGCTTCCGCGGGTTTGCCGTTGAGCGAGACGACGCCGGCAAACTTCGGGTCTTTCAAATCCTCGATGGACTTGACGTCGCCGTACTTGGTCTTATTCCAGCCCAGAGACATCACACCGGTGTAATCAGGGGTGTACAGCTTGTCTTTATTCTTAAGTTTCGGATCAATCTTTGCTGCCCCTTGAGTTTCGTAAGCCGCAAAATACTGGGTGGAATCCACGGCTACGGCTAGACCAACGTCAACGGTGTCCGGAGCTTTATCCGTCCCGGCGTTCGTCTTAATGGCATCAATTTCTTCTTTCGAAGACGCGTTGGGGTTCTGTTCGTTTACGGTGATTTCGGGATATTTCTTTTTAAACGCCTCAATCACTCCCCCCCAGTTTGACCAGTCGTGGGGCAGCGCAATGAGGTTCAACTGACCCTCTGCCTTCGCCGCTTTTTCCAGCCCTTCCATTCCCCCAAAGTCATCAATGGAAGCAGCTGCCTGATACTTGGTCTTGTCTGCGGTGCTTTCCGCGTTTGCCGCGCTGCCGCCACAAGCTGTCAATCCCAATGAGGCGCTGACCAGGATAGCGGCGCCTGCCATCAGAGAAAATTTCTTGTTCAAGGGTTTTCCTTTCCTGAAACTGTATTAGCGTCTCTAGGTTAGGAAACTCGCGTTAGGACTTACCTGCTTAATTTGTTAAGACTGTGTAAGTTCCCCTTTTCACTAGTTAAATCTTGCGGATGAGGAGCCCTGATATTCGCCGTTTACCGGTCCAACAGCACTGAAAACTCGTGCTACCAAAGGGTGGGTGCCCAGCCTCCCCGCCACTTCTTCTTGGGAAGTTGTGTCCGGGCACAGGGCGGCGACGGTCGGACCGGAGCCAGAAACGATGGCTTTCAAAGCCCCGGCCTGTTCTGCGGCGGCGATGACTTGGGAAAGTTCAGGAAAAATGTGTAGGGCACCGGCCTGCAGATCGTTGTGAAGGTATCCGGCCAGCTCGGCGATGTCCCCGTCCAGAGCTGCCAAAAAGTCTGGTGAGAGCCCAGCGGGCAGCGGCTGCGGATGGGGAACCAGCCCGTCGAAAGCCTCAAAGACTTTTGGTGTGGACAGTCCACGGTGGGAAACAGCTAGGACCCAATAACATTTTGTACCGCCCGGTAAACTATGCATATTGTCACCGAAGCCGAGCCCCAACGCGTTTCCCCCGGTTAGGCCGAAAGGCACGTCCGCGCCCAGTTTCGCCCCCAGAGACTGCAGCTCAGCGAGGGTGAATCCCAGTTGGTAAAGCAGGTTCGCCGCGTAGAGCACTCCGGCGGCATCGGCTGACCCGCCAGCCATACCGCCCGCCACCGGAATATTTTTCTCAATCGTGATGCTCGTGAAAGGCACTTCGGCACCGGTGTTACGCAAGGCCTCCAGGGCTTTGAGAGCCAGATTTTCCGGTCCATCCAGATTCTTTGGTCCGGTCAATCCCGGCGCCAGTACGGTGTGCACCACATCGGTTTCGCCTGTATCATGAGGCTCCACAGTCAAGTATTCCCCGAGGTCTAGGCACTGAAATACCGTCAATAGTTCGTGGCGGGGCTGTCCGGGGGGTCGCGTCCCCACTCGGAGCAGCAGGTTGACCTTTCCGGGAGCAAACACTTTAAGGCGCCGCCCCGATTGGTTTTCGAGAATTCTCACTCCGCTCATTTTGTATCGCTCGTTCCATAAAGTTTCGCGGCCGCGATTTTTGTGAAGTCTGTGACGCTGAGACGTTCGGCACGTAGGCCCGGCGCAATACCAGCTGCCTCAAGCAAAACGGCGGAAGCATCAGGGGAGCCGGCATATCCAGCCAAAGATTGCCGCAAGGTCTTGCGGCGCTGAGAAAATGCCGCGTTCACCGCTGCGAATACTTCCTTCCTTAACGTTTCGACCGCCTCATCTGTCAAGCCTTCGGGGCTAACTTTCAGGTCCTCCAGCAGTCTCTGACGTACCTCTAAACGCCGAAAATCCACTACGGTCGAGTCCACATTCGGGGCGGGATAAAACACATTTCGCCCCACTTTAAAAGCACGTTTGGCTCTGCCCCACCAGGCCAGTTTCGCACTCGGCGCCCCATAGGCCGCGTCAGCGACTCCGGCCACCCAGCGGTCAGCCACTTCGGCTTGCACCATGACCAGCGCGCCCTCCAGGCCTGGCAAAACTTCCAAGAAATGCAACAGCAGGGGGGTGGCCACATTGTAGGGCAGGTTTGCTACCAACTGGCGTGGCGCGGCCCACCCTGCGGGGATGTCTAGGTCGGAGACTCCTCTAATTTCGAGAGCGTCTTGAGTCATGACGCACAAGTCCGCGCTGTTCGCGCCGTGTTGACTCACCGTTACCGGCAGGGCGGCCGCGAGGCGCTGGTCGATTTCGATAGCGATAACTTTGCAGCCCTGTTCCAACAAGGCCAGAGTCAACGAACCCAGCCCCGGGCCAATTTCCACCACGGTGTCGCCTGGGGAAACTCCCGCTGTGGCCGCAATGCGCCGCACCGTTCCGGGGTCAGTAACGAAATTTTGACCCTTTTTCTTGCTCGGAGACACCTCTAGGGCAGCACAGAGCGCAAAGATGTCGCGAGCACCCAACAAAAACACGTCAGAATTTTAGCGCAAACCGAGCTTCCGGGAGCACGCCGGCCACTGTCCCCAACCGGAACGCGCTTGCAGAATCTGAGCCCGGTGAGTCTGTTCCTCTGCCGAAGCCTCAGAAGGCAGACCGGAACCCCCTACTGCCCGCCAAGTCGGTAACGTGAACTGGTACATTCCGTAAAAACCATTGCCCGTATTCGTATCGGGACGCCCACCGGCTTCGCAAAATGCCAGTTTGCTCCAAACGTCACCGGTTGCGGCAATAGGTTGAGAGGCGGGACGTTTCTTCGTGCCGACCGTAACTTTTTCGCTGATCGGTTGGGTAACAACCTTTTCACTCAAGATTTCTTCGGAGGAAACCACACCGTCGATGCTGCGCACCTTCTTGGTGATTTCCTTTGCTCCGGCAACACCCTTCTGCGTCACGACCTTTTCGTCAGTGAACTTCGAATCATCGTTGGTAGTTTCGGTTTCGAACTGAATCGGTTCGCTGGCCGTAACGTTTTCTTCCGTGATGCGCTGCACCTGCACGATAGGCGCCGCACCGGGGTTAAACAGCACTTGGACGGTATCCAAGCCGGTCAGCTTCACTTTGTTACGAGCAAGGATGTCCTCCGGGGTGATGTCGGACTTCGCGGCTTTCATCTGCGCGGTAGCCCCATCGTGGACCAGCTGGTAAACCTCGCCCGGCGCAAAAAGTGCCAACGGCACGCCTTGCAAATCCTTGCCGCTGGTGCCCACAAATTGCACTGCCTGACCTTCCCAGAGCGCTTTAATCGCCGAGCTAGCAGAGTTTTCGGTCGTGTCGACATCTTTCCTGGCGCCGTTAACCATGACGGTTAACCCCCGAGAGCTTTCAATAGTAATCTTCATCCCGTTTTTGACGGGGGTTTTGGGTCCGGGGATGATGGAGTCCTTGGCGCTGAAACTCACGCCGTTTTCAGCCAAAAGGTCGGATACGGTAGCCCCCCAGCCGCCGAATTCTTGGACTTTACCGTCCGCAACCACGGTAGCTGTCTTATGTGCCATCGCAAAAGCGGTGCCGATGCCGGTGCCCAACACCAAAGTGGCTGCCAGAGCGCCAACGAGAGGTACAAAAAACTTTCGAGAGCCTCGAACCGGCTTGGTTTGAAGGTGGCGCGGGGCTCGTTTGGGGGATACGCTCATGTCCGTAGTAGTCTCTTCCATCAACGAAAATGTTACCGAATCGTTATATTTTTGTCTAGCTCGTTATCTATTGTACATCTTTAGTTAACAAAAACCACTACTTTCACATTTTTAACTTTTGCTAACATTCCGGTGCAGACCAGGATAAATCCTAAAACTCATAGACGGCAGTGGCATTGCGATAAGTCTGTTCGCGCAGTTCCTCGCTCGTAACCTGGGTTAGTTCCGCCAAGAAATCCGCGGTATGTCCAACCAGATAGGAGGCGTTGGGCTGGCCTCGATAGGGCTGAGGCGTCAAATACGGAGCATCTGTTTCAATGAGGCGCAGATGTGCCGGCATTGCTAGGGCTCCAGCTTGGATATCTTGGTTGGCGTGGTAAGTCACGTTTCCCGCAAAAGACGCGTACCAGCCATTTTCTGCCAAAATTTCGGCCAGCTCAGCGTCCCCCGAAAAACAGTGAAAAACCGTTTTTCGAGGTGCCCCGCAGCGCCGCAACATTTCTACGCAATCCTGATGGGCGTCACGGTCATGAATCTGCAGGGGTAAATCCAAGGCCTTCGCCAACTCGATATGTGCCGCAAATGCTTGCTTTTGCGCTTCCTTACCCGTTTCGGCAGTGCGAAAATAGTCCAAACCGGTTTCCCCGATAGCCACCACTGCCTCTGGAAAAACACGAGCTGTCCGCTCCACCGCCGCCAAAGCATCATCGAGGGACGTTTCCTGCCAGGGTTCACGCGTCTGCACCACGTTATCCGGCGCCGTATCCAAAATCCCCAAGTGACGCGGAGCATCGTTAGGATGAATGGCCACCGCAAACCGCACCATTTCAAAAGCGGAGCCGGAAAACCGCTCGCGGTCGGCACCCAGCACCTGAACTTCCGGAAGGCTACACAGAGAGACGACGACTCGTTGTACTCCGGATTGTACCGCCCGTTCCATTTGTTCTTCCGCGCTGAGCCGCACTCCGGCGGAATCGCTGACATAGTCCCCCGGCAGCAAAGGCAGATGCGTGTGATTGTCAAACAACCTGCCGGTACCAAACGGTCTTTCCCCGCCGTCAAAAGGCTGGCCGCTCACCGGTACGGGCGGCCACACCTTTGGCTTTGACTTACGTTTACTCACCAGCGTCCTCGCAACTTCGTGTTACTTATGCAGCAGGTTCGCGTACCGTTCGTGTTCCTCCTCAACGACAGACTCGTCTAGCTTCTGGAATACCGGAGCCGGTTTCGCCACCGCTTGCCCCACCTGTACCGGATGACGCTCCCACGTCGGTGCGTTGCGGTAATCTCCGGTGATAATCGGGTAAGTGCGGTCGCTTCCATCCTCGTTTTTCACATCCAAGTCGACGACTTCTTCGATTCGCGGCAGGGGCGCCACATTCCCAGTCCCGCCCAGAACCTTGTCAATAGCGTTGGACGAAGTCGGCAAGAATGGCGACATCATCAGGTTCAAATCCGTCACCACCTGGGCTAGGACGTGCAGGATTGTTCCGAGCCTCTCGCGCTGCGACTCTTCTTTCAGTTTGAAAGGCTCCGTGGTGGTCACGTAGCGGTTAGCCTCCCCCACCAGGCGCATAATCTCTGCTAGAGCAGCCTTTTGATGATGGCTTTCGATGAGGCCGCCAACGGTTTCAAATCCAGCACCGACAGCATCCAACAGTGCCCGATCCTCAGCCGTGAAATCACCGGCCGGAGGAATCTCGCCAAACTTTTTTGAAATCATGGAAGCCGTGCGGTTGACCAAGTTGCCCCAGGCAGCCACTAACTCGGAGTTTGTGCGCCGCACAAACTCGCTCCAGGTAAAATCAGAATCCTGGTTTTCTGGTCCCGCCGCAGAAATGAAATACCGCAGCGCATCGACTTGATAGCGAGACAGCATATCGCGCACATAAATCACAATTCCGCGCGAGGAGGCAAATTTCTTGCCTTCCATGGTCAAAAATTCTGAGGAAACTACCTCGGTGGGCAAGTTCAGGATACCTAAGTCGCCAGGCTGACCACCCAAGTCTCCGCGCCCGTTGTAGCCCAGAATTTCGGCGGGCCAAATCTGGGAGTGAAACACGATATTGTCCTTGCCCATGAAGTAATAGGACAGGGCTTCGGGGTCATTCCACCACTGCCGCCAATCCTCTGGGGACTTGCCAAAACGACGCGCCCACTCAATGGAAGCCGAGAGGTAACCGATTACCGCATCAAACCAAACATAGAGACGCTTGGGCTGATCCTCCCACCCGGGAATGGGGATACCCCAGTCAATATCACGAGTCATAGCTCGCGGTTTAATGTCTTTTAAGAAGTTCTTGGAGAACTTGATGACGTTGGGGCGCCAATTACCGTTCTTTTCCCGGTCGTCGAGCCACTCATTCAAGGCTTTGGCGAGAGCCGGTAAATCTAAGAAATAGTGGTCGGTTTCCACAAATTCCGGGGTCTCGCCGTTGATCTTGGAACGCGGGCGAATTAGGTCGGTGGGGTCGAGCTGGTTACCGCAAGCATCGCACTGGTCTCCCCGAGCTCCTTCCGCCCCGCAGATGGGGCAAGTCCCCTCAATATAACGGTCTGGAAGGGTGCGTCCGGTGGAAGGAGAAATCGCGCCCCGGGTGGTCTGCACCTTCATGTAGCCGTTATCTCGCACCACTTTGAACATGGCGCGAACAGTCTCATAGTGATTGCCCGTGGTGGTGCGGGTAAACAAATCGTAAGACAGGCCCAGCTGACACAAATCCTCCACGATTGCCCGGTTGTTTTGGTTCGCCAATTCTCGCGGGGTCAGCCCAGCAGCCTCGGCCGCAACCAGAATTGGCGTGCCGTGCTCGTCCGTGCCGGACACCATCAGCACATCGTGGCCCCGCATCCGCATATAGCGGGAAAAAACATCCGAGGGAATTCCGAAACCAGCAACGTGTCCAATGTGACGCGGGCCATTAGCATAGGGCCAAGCGACGGCAGAGAGTATATGAGTCATGACTCTATCCTAACGCCGCCGGTAAGTTCCCTAAATCCAGTATGCCCACTTCGTGTTGGGATTATTCAGCCACATTCGCCACCCGTAGTGGTCTTCGGGCATAGGCATACCGGTCCAGATGGGGAAAAAGAACACTGCCGCCATGAAAATGAACACTACGATTACCAGGGCAGTGATGAACTCGCCTCGGGAAACTTGGCTCAAGTCAGGCACCAGATTGTATCGACTGGTCCAATTTTGGTCTTTGGTGATTCGCCAAGCCCCCATCAGCAAACCCAACAGATACACCACCGCCATAATCATGAACGGCGAGATAACCACCGTGTAAAAAGTAAATATGGTTCGATTGGAATACACCAGCCAGGGCAGCCAAGTAGCCATATATCCGGTGAAGATTAACCCGGCACGCCAGTCGAGGAACCCGAAAGCCGCCACAATAACCAGTATGAACGCCACAAATCCGACCCACCATAGAACCGGGTTACCCAAGGAGTTGACCGCCTCAATGCATCTGCTGGCTCCGCAGTCTCCCGGCACTTCTTCGTAATAAAACGAGGTGGGACGCAGCTGCAAAAGCCAGCCCCACGGGTTAGCCATGTAGGGGTGGGTAGCGTCCAGGTTAGTGTGGAAAACAAAAATCTGGCGATGATAATCGAGCCAATCCGCCACCAAACCGCGATTGGTGTGACCCCACGCTTGTGAATGGGTAAACCATCCCATCCAGGAAACCACGTAGGTCAGGAAGGCAATCGGCACCAGGTTTACGAAAGCAGGAAGCCCTCCGGTCAGGACTGACGACCCAATCCAGCGCGGCTCGGTGCGCCACCTGGCAGATAGCTCTCGAATAAACACAAAAATCCCAAAGACCGCCACCACATAGAGCCCCGACCATTTTACGCTCATGGCCAGGCCAAAGGCGATGCCCGCCGCGAAAAGCCAGGGCCGCCACCAATAGCTTGGCCCCCAAGAAAGCGCAAAGCGAGAATAGTCAGGGGCTCTGCTGGAGTTGGTTGTCTGGCGCTTGCTACCGGGCGAAGTTTCCGCTCCCGCAGTGTCCCGCGGCCGTCGACGCAACTGTTCAGTGTGCCTGGCCGCATCGATGTCTTGGAGGGCAGCAATGAGTCGGGGACGGTAGCTGAGTTGATCGCGAATAACGTACAGCACCCCCAGAAGGATAAACATTTCCAGGATAATGTCGAGGATGGCGGTGCGGGACAGGGCGATTTGTACGCCGTCCAAACCCATCAGAACGGAGGCGAGGGTGGCCATTTTGGCGTTGCCAAACAACTCCCACACGATGCGCCCCACCAGGTAGACCGCTACCGCGCCCGCAACGCAGACCGCGATGCGCCACCCAAAAGGTTGATTTCCGAACAGTTTGATTCCCAGCCCAATCAGCCATTTTCCCACGGTGGGATGCACCACGAAAGAACCTTCCAGCGGAGTTTTGAAACTCCCGGAGATAAACGTGGGGTCGTAATCTTTAGGCCACTGCACTTCGTAGCCGCGTTTGATTAGGCCGTAGGCATCTTTGACATAATACGTTTCGTCAAAAATCAGGGTTTTGATTGCCCCCAGACGCACCACGCGAGTCAAAAACACCAGAAAGGCCACCACCAGAGGTCCCAGCCATCCCCAGAGGTATTCCCGCTCCCCGCGTTGGGGCCGAGCTCGGAAAGCGCTTCCCACGAAGTCCGGCCTACCCGGATGCAGCAGCAGGGCCAGGCCGGATGCGGGAGCGTTTCGGTACTCCGTAGGTGCGGGTCGAGGTGGGATATTCACGCCTCAAGTTTAATGGAAGAATGGAACGGTGAGCATGGATTATCCCCCGGTGTTTGAGGAAGTAAACCTAGTTCTGGCCGGAACCCCAATCGGAAATGTCGGCGACGGCTCACCCCGTTTACGCGAGGCGCTTCGCACCGCCGAGGTCGTGGCTTGCGAAGATACCCGTCGGACCCGAGATTTAGCCCGCCGCCTGGGAGTTGAAATGTCCGCCCGCCTGTTGGCTTATCATGAGCATAATGAAGCCGCAATGACCCCGGAATTATTGAGCCTAGCCCGCGACGGCAAACGGGTTCTGCAGGTTTCAGATGCAGGAATGCCGGGAATTTCAGACCCCGGGTTTCGCCTGAGCCAAGCTGCCGCACAGACTGGAATACCGTTTACGGTTCTCCCTGGTCCTTCCGCTCCGCTGCTGGCTTTGGTGGGTTCGGGTTTGCCTACAGATTCTTTCACTTTCGTGGGGTTCTTGCCGCGGAAGCCCGCTGCTTTGTACCAGACGTTACAATCTCTCTCGGCTCGCAGCGAGTCCCTGATTTTCTTGGAGTCGCCCCGCCGAACCATCGAGACGCTGGACGCTATGGTTCAGGTTTTCGGCCCCGCTCGACCGGCTGCACTGGCGCGAGAACTGACGAAAACCCATGAAGAATTTATCAGGGGTACCTTGGAATCTGTGCATACTGAGTTATGCTCACGTCCCGAGGTGTTAGGCGAAATCGTTATCGTCGTCCAAGGAGCACCCGCCGGGGGTCAGGCTGAATCCCCAACACAGCACCTGGAAAAAATGGAACAGCTGGTACACAATGGGGTGAAGGCAAAAGCAGCGGCTAAGCTCATTGCGACCTGGTTCGGCGGCTCCGCTAATGAACTTTTTTCCTCTTATCTTGAGGGAAAAAGCGACTAAGTCCAGACTCCAGGGATGACAGTTGCGCAGCGGGGACATTGTCCCGACTCCCCAACCGTGTTTTCGCAAACGTTGAACCAGTCTCGCACGATGAGTGAAGCTCCGCACCCGGGACAAAACGTGCTTCCCCCCTCACGGTCGCGCACGTTGCCGATATAGACGAAACGAATTCCTTCACCTTGTGCAATTTCTCGCGCTCGCTGCAACGTTTTTGCCGGGGTTCGCGGCACATCACGCATCTTCCAATCAGGATGGAAAGCCGAGAAATGCAGTGGAACGTCCGGTCCAACATTTTCGACTATCCACTTCGCAAGGTTCCGAATTTCCGTGTCAGAATCGTTATGACCGGGAATCAGCAGCGTGGTCAGTTCTACCCAGCACTCGGTTTCGTTGCATACGTAAGCAATAGTTTCCAATACATCGCGCAAATGAGCGCCGGTCAAATGCCAATAGAAATCGTCAGTAAACCCCTTTAGATCGAGGTTGGCTGCGTCCATTTCCGCATACATCTCGCGCCGCGGTTCGGCACAGATATACCCGGCACTCACCGCTACTGTCCGCAGTTTCTCAGTGTGGCAGGCTCTCGCGGTGTCTATGGCATATTCGGCAAAAATCGTGGGATCGTTATAGGTGAAAGCAACCGATTGTGCCCCGTAGTGCAGTGCCAAATCCGCGATTTCCCCAGGAGAGACAGTCGTGGTCAAACGGTCATTTTCCCGGGCTTTGGAAATGTCCCAGTTTTGGCAAAACCGACAGTTCAGATTGCATCCCGCGGTTCCGAAGGACAACACCTGAGAACCCGGCAGAAAATGATACAGCGGCTTTTTCTCAATGGGATCGAGCCCAATTCCGGAACACCGTCCGTAGGTATCGAGCACCATTTTTTGCCCTTGAGCTATCCGGGTATAACAAAACCCCCTTTGTCCATCTCGCAGCGTACAGGCGCGGGGGCATAAATCGCAGCGAATTCGGCCGTCCTCGAGCAAAATCCACCACTTTGCGACTCGGCCTCGACTTTGCGTCCTGATAGTTCCAAACACATCGTCCATAAATCAACCTTAGACTGAAACCATGAAGATTTTTGCGCACCGCGGTCTAAACCGACAAGCTCCGGAAAACACCATGGCAGCCTTCCGACTGGCTCACGAAGCCGGTGTGGCATGGATAGAAACTGACGTTGACATTCTGGGGGACGGCACCGCTGTTATCCTGCACGATTCCACTTTGGACCGCACCACTGACCACAGCGGTTCAATGTATAACCTGAAGTTTTCGGATCTCTCTGAGATTTCTGCGGGTGCCAAATTCGGTGACGGCACCAGTTACCGCCACGAAAGAATTCCCCTCCTCACCGACCTTTTGACCTTCCTCAAAGAAAGCCATATGAAGTGCAATCTGGAAGTGAAATCTAACGAGGCTGGCGGTGCCATGTCTCGCCGCCTGATTGACACTGTTTTACACGAGATTCGGGACGTGCGGCCTGAAGATTTGTTCATCAGCTCGTTTAATCACGTATTTCTGTACCAGATTCACCAGCAACGTCCCGATTTACAGCTGGCGTGCTTATTTACTAAAGAATGCCTGTGGGATGACGCGATTAGCCGCTGCGAACAGGTCGGCGCCACCGCGATTCATCCCGAGGACAGCGGGCTCACCGCCGAAATGACTCGACGCCTCAAGGACGCGGGGCTGCAGATAAACGTGTGGACGGTCAACGATCCTTCCCGCGCTCGTGAACTCGCCAGTTGGGGAGTCGACGGGATTTTTACGGACGTCGCCGACGAGATGCGCGCGGCTTTACGCCACTGAGCGGCGCTGGGCTACCCTTCCGTCAGGCTCCCAGTAAATCCGCCAAGGCTGTCAAGCATGGGGAAGCTCCGCCTTCGATACGCAGGTCCGCCGCCCGGTCGTACATGGTGCGCCCCCGATTGATGATGGCTAACGGAGCTCCTTTTGCTAAGCCGGCCTGCATCACATAAGTTGCTGTCCCCACCACCAGCGAAGAACCAACTACCACCACTACGTCTGCCTTTGCCGCGGCTGCATATGCCCGTGACATCACCTCTGCGGGAAGCAACTGCCCAAAAAACACGACAGCCGGTTTCAGCAATCCGCCGCAACGTTCACAAGGCACGGTTTTGAACGTACAGGCCTCGGCGGCTTTCCGGTCCGCCACCGCCAGAATAGCGACGTGCGCGGGATCCAGGTCAAGTGGATAATCCGGGTTTGCCTCGGTGAGTCGTTCGTGCAGCGCTTGTCTGTCGGTGATTTCCCCACAATCCACGCATTCGACTCGCCCGAAAGAACCGTGCATTTCATAGACTTCCTCGCATCCGGCTTTCAAATCCAGGCCGTCAACATTTTGGGTTGCGATGCCGGTCAGCAGCCCGGCGCGTTCCAGTCTCGCTTGCGCGAGATGTGCTGGGGCAGGGTCGAGGGACAGCATGGTTTGCCAGGTCTGGTGGTTGCGTGCCCAAACCCAGCGCTGCCACACCGGGTCGCTAACAAACTGGTCGTATTCCACCGAGGGTATCTCGGTGTTGCCTTTGCCGCGATAATCGGGAATGCCGGTGTCGGTGGACATGCCAGCCCCCGTTACCAGCACGGTCTTTTTCCCTCTCATCCATCCCGCCAAAGTCTCTAGCTGTTGGCGTGTCATTTCATCAAGATTGTCGAGGTTGCTCACGGTTCCATCCTACGCCGGGCAGCCCGGTCCAAAGCTGAGTTGGTGGGGTTCTCTAGTTGTTGGGGGGTTTAAACGGGTTTCGCCCCCACGGGGTGGGGG
>ERZ1031127.38-NODE-38-length-41075-cov-10.400219_pt1 | contig 41075 bp, 40 predicted proteins | sample MGYA00518224_ERZ1031127 | MGnify/ENA primary metagenome ERZ1031127 (study PRJEB33718, sample SAMN03159757) | human skin metagenome | collected 2014-05-20 | study: EMG produced TPA metagenomics assembly of the PRJNA266117 data set (Human skin bacterial metagenome... | reverse complement strand
GGGCTGCCAGGAGGGGGCGTCGGCAAGCGGGGTGGCACCCACCGAGGTAGGCAGCGGCCGCTCGGGCTCGGGCTGGTCGCAGCCGGCGAGGCAGAAAGCGGCCAGAATAGCGAAAATGAGAGTGCGCTGCATTGAAAATCCCCCCGAATTGAAACGTGCAACGCCCCGAAGTTTAGCGGCTGACTGTGAATCGCGCACTCCAACTTTTGTATAGCGCGCGAATCGCTAGAATGTCAGACATGCCTAATACTTCCCAGTCGCAACAGTGGTTTGAGCGTTCTTCCAAGGTGATTCCGGGCGGGGTGAACTCGCCGGTGCGCGCATTTGGCTCCGTGGGTGGCCAGGCTCGCGTGATTGAGCGCGGTGCGGGCTCGCGCCTGTGGGACGTCGATGGCAACGAGTACGTCGACCTGGTCAGCTCCTATGGCCCGATGATCCACGGCAATGCGCACCCAGAGATTGTGGAGGCCGTGCAGCAGGCCGCGGCGGGTGGCTTGAGCTTTGGCTCGCCCACCGAGGGTGAGGCTTTGCTGGCGGAGGCCATTGTGTCGCGCACCGCGGCCGATAAGGTGCGCATGGTTAACTCCGGCACCGAGGCCACCATGTCTGCGGTGCGCCTGGCCCGCGGCTACACTGGTCGCGCCAAGGTTTTGAAGTTCGAGGGTTGCTACCACGGCCATGTGGACGCGCTGTTGGCCTCGGCCGGCTCCGGCGTGGCGACCTTTGCGCTGCCGGATTCCCCGGGCGTGACGGGTGCGACGGCGGCCGATACCATTGTTGTGCCTTATAACGATATCGAGGCCGTGCGCGAGGCATTTGCGCAGCACCCGGGCGAGATTGCTTGCATTATCGCGGAGGCCTCGGCCGGCAACATGGGAACCGTGGCACCAGAGGAGGGCTTCAATGCCGCGCTTGCCGACGTCGCCCATGAAGACGGCGCCCTCCTCATCCTCGACGAGGTCATGACCGGCTTCCGCACCTCTTATAAGGGCTGGTACGGCGTCGATGGCGTGGCGGCGGACCTGGTGACCTTCGGCAAGGTCGTCTCCGGTGGCCTGCCGGCCGCTGCCTTCGGTGGTCGCGCCGAAGTCATGGACTACCTTGCTCCGGACGGTCCGGTCTACCAGGCCGGTACGTTATCCGGAAACCCGGTCGCCATGGCCTCCGGCCTGAAGTCTTTGGAGCTGGCCGATGAATCGCTCTACGAGCGCCTGCAGGCCAACGCGGACCGCCTGACCGGCATGATTTCTTCCGCGCTGTCGGCCGAGGGCGTAGCGCACCACATCCAGCGGGCGTCTTCGATGTTCTCCATCCGCTTTGCCGAGGGCGAGGGCCGCAACTTCGCCGATATGCAGGCGGCCGAGACCTTCCGCTTCACCCCGTTCTTCCACGCCCTGCTGGATAACGGCATCTACGTCGCACCGAGCCCATTCGAGACCTGGTTTGTCTCGGATGCACTTACCGACGCCGACTTCGAACTCATCGAAGCCGCTCTCAAGCCCGCTGCCCAAGCTGCGGCCGCTGCGCGTCCCGCGAACTAAGGAGAGACATGACACGCACTATCGTTCACCTCGTGCGCCACGGCGAGGTCCACAACCCGGAGAAGATCCTCTACGGTCGCATCCCGGGCTATCACCTGTCCTCGCGCGGGCATTCCATGGCGGCGCGCACCGCGGAAACCTTTCGTGACCATGACGTGACCTACCTGGCGGCCTCGCCGCTGCAGCGCGCCCAAGAGACCGCGCGGCCGATTGCTAAGGCAACGGGGTTGGACGTGGACGTCGATAAGACGCTTATCGAGTCCGGCAACCGCTTCGAGGGCCTGCGCACCAAGGGCCCGCGTTCCGCGCTGTGGAACCCGCGCCGCTGGCCGCTGCTGGTCAACCCGCTAGAGCCCTCGTGGGGCGAGCCCTATGAGCAGATTGCCGAGCGCATGCTGGGCTCCATCGAGCGCGCCCGCACCGCCGCGGCCGGCCACGAGGCGATCTTGGTCAGCCACCAGCTGCCCATCGTGATGGTGCAGCGCACCGTGCTGGGCCAGCGCCTGCCGCACGCGCCGTGGAATCGCGAATGCGAGCCGGCCTCGGTCACCTCCCTGCTTTTTGAGGATAACCAGGTCACCGACATCTTCTACTCCTCGCCGGCCCAGGAGATTTAATGTCACTACAACGCAGACGCACAGTCGGCGCAGTGCTGGCGGCGGCAGCCATCGCGCTGCCGCTTGCCGGTTGCTCGCAAGACGCCGATAAAGCGCAAAACGCGGTTGCTACCGGCGGCAACTTCGAGTTCATCACGCCCGGCGGCGAAAAGGTCATCAATTACGAGGAATCTGAGCGCAAGCCGCTGCGCACGTTCTCCGGCGAGGATGTGCGCGATAGGGATAAGACCATCTCCCTGGAGGACTATGACGGCGAAATCGTCGTGCTCAACTCCTGGGGCCAGTGGTGCGCTCCGTGCCGCGCCGAGGCCGATGACCTGCAAGAGATCCACTCCGAGCTACAGAAGCGGAAGATTGGCACCGTGCTGGGCATCAACGTGCGCGACTATAACCCGCAGGTGTCCAATGACTTTCTCAAGGATAATGGCCTGACCTACCCCTCCATATATGATCCACCATTTAAGACCGCGGCGGCCCTGGGCGGCGTACCCACCTCCGTGGTTCCGACCACCATCGTCTTGGATAAACAGCACCGCCCGGCTACGGTCTTTTTGCGGTCCATCACCGCTCAAGATGTGATGGACGTAGTGGACAAATTAGAAAAGGAATAAATGGACAACGCAGCGAGCATCGGCAACTCCTTTGCCGAGGCCGCGACCTCCGGCCCACTCATTCTGGGCCTGTTCGCGGCCGCCGTGGCGGGTCTGGTGAGCTTCGCCAGCCCGTGCGTGATCCCACTGGTGCCCGGCTATATTTCCTACCTAGCCGGCGTGGTGGGCGGCGAGGTTACGTTTGACGGTGAGTTGGGGGTGGGCGTCGGCAAGCGCAGGCAATGGGCCGTGGTACTGGCCGCCGCCTTGTTCATCCTGGGATTTACCGTGGTTTTCCTGCTGGCGACGGTCTCCGTATTCGGCGCGATTTCCGCGCTCCGGCTCAATGAGGAGACGCTCATGCGCATCGGCGGCGGCGTGACCATCCTGATGGGTGTGGTTTTCCTCGGCGCGATCCCGGCGCTGCAAAAAGACACCCGCATGGCACCGAAGCGTTGGACCACCTGGCTGGGCGCGCCGCTGCTGGGCGGGATATTTGCGCTGGGTTGGACGCCGTGCTTGGGCCCAACGCTGGCCGCCATCATTTCCGTATCGGCCGGCACCGAAGGCATGACGGCCGCGCGCGGCGTGCTGCTTATCATTTTTTATTGCCTGGGCTTGGGCCTGCCGTTTCTGCTGGTGGCGCTGGGCTCCGCGCGGGCGATGCGTTCGATTTCGTGGGCCCGTAAGCACTCGCATACCATCCAGATAATCGGCGGCGTGGCCATGATACTCGTCGGCCTGGCCCTGGTAACCGGTCTGTGGGGCGAGTTTATTAGCCTCATCCGCCAGTGGACCGGCAACTTTGGCGCAACCCTGATTTAGGAGAGACGTGAAATATTTCCGCAAAGCCTGGCATTGGCTGACCAGCATGCGCACGGCGCTGGCGCTGCTTTTCTTGCTGGCGCTGGCCGCGATTCCCGGTTCCTTGCTGCCGCAGCGCGACCTCAACGAGCAGAACGTGCAGGACTTCATCGAGTCCAACGGCAACGTGGCGAAGATCTACGACAAGCTGCAGCTTTTCGACGTCTTTTCTTCCGTCTGGTTCCAGGCCATCTTCATCCTCTTGGCCATTTCCCTGGTGGGCTGCATCCTGCCGCGCTCCTGGGATCACTACAAGGCGTGGAAGACCCCACCAACGCGCGCGCCGAAGTACCTCCACAAGCTGCCGCTGGCGGCCGAGGGGCATTCGGATAAGAGCGAGGAAGAGCTATCCGCGGAAATTAAGAAGCGCCTGAAGAAGTGGCGCGTGGCCGAGTACTCCCCCGAAGAAGACCGAGCCGGCGTGCACACCTTTTCCGCAGAGCGCGGCTACGGCCGCGAACTGGCGAATCTCATTTTCCACGTGGCGCTGGTGGCCATCTTGGTTACCGTCGCCGCCGGCCGCTTGGTCAACTATGAGGGCCAGGTCATCGTGGTCACCGAGTCCGGCTCGCAGGGCGGCGGCCAGACCCTGGACCAGTCCACGGAGTTCTGTAATACCTCCACGTCAAACTTTGACTCCTTCCGCGCCGGCCCGCTTTTCGACGGCACCGGTCTCCACCCCTTCTGCCTCATCGCTCATGACTTCGCGGCCGAATACCTGCCCAACGGCCAGGCGGAAATGTTTACCTCCAACGTCTCCTATGCGGAGGGCGAGGACATCTACAAGGATGACTCCGAGTGGAAGGACTATGAGCTTAAGGTCAACCACCCGCTGCGCTTGGCGCACAACCGCGTTTACTTGCAGGGCCACGGCTACGCGCCGACGGTCACGGTGGAGTGGCCCAATGGCGAAAAGCGCACCCAGACCATTCAGTTCCAGCCGAATGACACGACCTTCTTCTTGTCGTCCGGCGCGATGCGCTTTGACCCGCCGGCCGGCATGCATCCAGATCTCTATGACCGCCGCCAGAACCAGATCGCCATCCAGGGCCTCTTCGCGCCTACGGCCGAGTGGGCTGGTGAGAACGGCAAGCTACTACAGTCCGCATATCCCGGGCTGCAGGATCCGGCGATGGCCATCGATATCTACCGCGGCGATGCCGGCCTGGACACCGGCACCCCGCAGTCCTTCTTCTCGCTGGACCCGAACCTGGTGCAGTCCGGCCAGCTGCAAAAGATTGACCGCGTGAACCTCAACCAGGGCGAGGACGTCACCCTGGACGATGGCACGAAGATCACCTTCGACGGCGCCAGCGAGTTCGCCAACTACCAGGTCTCTTATGATCCTTTCCAGAAGTGGGTGCTGGCCTCCGCGCTGGTGATGCTCATTTCCTTGGTGGGATCGCTGATAATTAAGCGCCGCCGCGTCTACATCCGCCTGCGGCCGAACGCGGCCGGCGGCACCGATGTGGAAATGGGCGGCCTCGCCCGCACCGACCGCGCCGGCTGGTCCGAGGAGTTCCACGAGCTCCACCGAGCGCTGCTCGAACTGCCCGACCCAGACGAGGTCGAAGAAGACGAGCTGTATACCGATGATTAGTACGCCGACCTAGTCCAACAAAAGTTGGATTAGGCCGTTTCGCTGAGTAAGGTAATCAGCATTATCCCCGCACGTGTATTGGCTAGGAGCGTTCATGCAGATTGATCAGAATCTGTCTAATTTCTCGGATATCGCGGTGCAGACCGCCTTTGTGGTGTACTGCGTCGCGCTCTTTATGTGGCTGTTTTACTACGGCCGTATGCAGGGCATTATCGAGGGCCGCCGCGCCGTGAAGTCCGAGGCCGCGAAGGTCTTGGTGGGGGCGGGCGCTGGGGGCGTCGATAAGCAGAGCTATGCGGGCGAGGTGGCCCAGTCCTCTTCCGGAATCACGGCCGATGAGCTGAAGGAAAAGGAGCGCAAGGCCGATAAGCTCGGCGGCATGACCAGCGCGCTGATGTGGGTGGGCATTGCCCTGCACGCCGCGGCGATTGTGCTGCGTGGCCTGGCTACCGGCCGCTTTCCGTTTGGCAACCTGTATGAGTACGTACTGATGGTGAGCTTCGGTGTGTTGCTGGTGGGCAATATGGCCATGCAGCGCAAGGAATGGCGCACCGTGTGGCCGTGGTTGCTCACCCCGACCCTCGCGCTGATGTTTTATGGCTCCACCAAGCTCTATGCCGAGTCCGCCCCGGTGGTGCCGGCGCTGCAGTCGCATTGGCTGCCCATCCACGTCACCGTGGTTTCCTTAGGCGCGTCCATTGGTCTTATTTCCGGCATTGTCTCGCTGCTGAGTCTTTTGCGTATGGTACAGCCAAAGCATGCCGAGCATGGTCTCCTCGGTGCTGTAGCTCGCCCGCTGCCTTCTGCCGCGAAGATTGACCAGCTGGCCTACCGTCTGGCCGTCATCACCCTGCCGACCTTGGGCTTGGGTATCGTCCTGGGTGCCATCTGGGCCGAGTCCGCCTGGGGCCGCCCCTGGGGCTGGGACCCGAAGGAGACCGTGTCTTTCGCTACCTGGATCCTTTATGCCGCCTACCTGCACGCGCGAGCAACGCCGGCGTTCCGCAAGGCGGCGCCGTGGATCAATGTCATGGCGATGGCGCTGATGGTCTTCAACCTGTTCTTTATCAATATGGTCGTCTCCGGCCTGCATTCCTATGCGGGGCTGAACTAGATGGCGGAGCATAATAGCCCACGCCATAAGCAGGGAAAACCGGCCGGCGATAATGCCGTGATTTTGGGCCTTGGCGCCCAATTTGCCGAGCGCCGCCGCGAGTTGGGCATTTTGCAGCAGCAGCTTGCCGACGCCGCCGGTATCTCCCGCTCCACCCTCCACACCATCGAGCACGGTGGTGCGGGCGTGCGGTGGGAAAAGATCACGGCCGTGGCTGAGGCCTTAGGCCTAGAGATGCGCTTCGTGCCGAAGGAAGCCTAGTCCTTCTCGCCGTCGGCGTCGCGTTTGCGGCGCTGGCGGCGCTTTTCTTCTTCTGCCTCCTGTGCGCGGCGCTGCTTGAAGCGCTCCTTTTCCAGTTTCCAGAGGAATTCCTCGTCATCATCGGGGCCTTTGATAGCGCGGGGTTGTTCCACCTCGCGCTTTTTCCATGTCGAGGGCCCGAAGGCCTTCCAGACGAGGTAGGCGGCGAGGACAAAGAGTAGGAGGAGGATTATTCGGCCCATGCGTGCGATTCTACCTGCACCGCGTACAATCAACCCCCATGACGCATAACCCTGAGCCACCCAAGCCGGACCCAGAACTGCGCCGCCGTTCGCGCGCGGCGCTGTGGAAGTACGGGCTCGCCCGCGTAGTGCTTTTTATCGCTTTGACCGCGGTGATCGAGATTTTGGCCATCGCCATCGGTTTTCCCATTCCAGTGCTCGTCGCGGCGCTGCTGGCGCTCTTTGTGGCGCTGCCGCTATCGATGCTGATCTTTAAAAAGTGGCGCATCGAGGCCACCCAGACGCTGGCCGAGTACTCCGCCCAGCGCAAGGCCCACAAGCGCTGGGTCCAGGCGGAGCTGGAAGGCCGCGCCGCGCAGAACTAGACGATGATGAGCGCGGCGGCCTCAATAACGGCCCACAGCAGCATCGCGCGGCCGGTCAGGCCGAGCACCGGGATAAGCTCTGGGCCTTGGGCGCCGCGGTTGACGGTGCGGATGGCGCGCAGCGCGAAGGGGAAGTAAACCAAGCCAGCGAGCGCGAGCCAGCTGCCGAAGGCAATGCCGATGGTCAGCAGGAATGGCAGCAGGAGCAGCACCGTAAAGAGCAGGCGCGCCTTATCGTTGCCGAGGCGCACGGCGAGGGTAATCTTGCCGGTCTCGGCGTCGGAAGGAATATCGCGGATATTGTTGACTAGGTTGACGCCGGAGCTCATCGCGCCGATGCCCACGGCCAGTGCGAGGCCCGACCACGACAGCCGGCCGGCCTGGGTGAATTCGGTGCCGAGCACGGCGACGAGGCCGAAGAAGATAAAGACGGCGACCTCGCCGAGCCCGCGATAGCCATACGGGTTCTTGCCGCCGGTATAAAACCAGGCGCCAGCGATGCACAGCGCGCCGACGAGGATGAGCCACCAGGCGTGCGCCGCAAAAGACAGCGCGATGCCGGCGATCCCGGCCACGGCGAAGGCAGCGAAGGCGGCGAGTTTCACCTGCTGCGGGCGGGCCAGGCCGCCGCCGGTCAGGCGCTGCGGACCGGTGCGGTCATCGTCAGTGCCGCGGATGCCATCGGAATAGTCATTGGCGTAGTTCACGCCGATGATAAGCGCCCACGCCACCACGAGGGCGAGAAGCGCGCGGCCGAAGTGCGCGCCGTCGGCAGCCGCTGCGGCACCAGTACCAGCGATGACTGGGGCGAAGGCATTAGCCCACGTGTGCGGGCGTGCGCCTTGGAGCCAGTCTTTGGCAGTTGCGGGATAGGCAGAAAGTGACATGTCAGTTATTGTGCCACGCCACCGCGGGCATGCTGTGCACAAGGGACGCACACGGCGGATATATAAAAGCCACGGGTATGGCGGAAGCGCGTCGTACGTACCCAAGAAAGGACGGCTGTGGGCCACACCCGTGACAAAAGTTCAATGCGTTGAACTTTCTTAAAGTTATCATGTGAATCGCTCGCGGGGCAAGGCCTTTACTACGATGAATGTCATGCATTTAAGCGATCTCCCTGAACGTACCCAGGACTACCTCAAAGTCCTGTGGGACCTCTCCGAGCACTCCGGCGGCGCGCCCATCGCGCTCAAGGAGCTGGCGGGGCGATTGAACCAAAAGGTGCCCACGGCGTCGGAAGCCGTAAAGCGTCTCGTTGCCCAAGGGCTGGTGGAACATGAGCGCTACGCTGGCGTTTCGCTGACCCCAGAGGGCCAGGCACTGTCCATGGGCATGGTCCGCCGCCATCGTCTCCTCGAGACCTTCTTGGTCAAAGAGCTGGGGTACACCTGGGACGAGGTTCACGAGGATGCCGATCTCCTCGAGCATGCATGCTCCGATCGCTTCATCGATCGACTCGATCAGCACCTGGGCCATCCTCAGCGCGATCCCCACGGCGATCCCATCCCCGACGCGCAGGGCAGCATCGAGGACCTTGGCACGCTCACGCTTGACGACGTCCCCCTTCACACCCCTGTCACCATCGAGCGGGTATGCGACGGAGACACCGAGCTGTTGCGCTACCTCGACAGCCATGGCGTCGGCCTGGGCGTCGAGGTCGTAGTCGATTCCCGCGTTGCGGGCCTGCTCAACCTGCACGCAGGGGACGAGGAGTTCTCTCTTGCGGAAGTCGCGGCCGCCGACGTGACGGTGCGCGCTAACGAAGTCTAATCAGTTCTTAAAGAGCCCTGCGACACCACGACGGTCCACCTTGCCGGGGCCGGTCAGCGGCATCTCAGCAATGCGGATAATCTCGCGCGGAATCTGCCACCGAGGCAGGTCATCGAGCGCTTCGAGGATGTCGGTGCGCGAGGCCCAGCCGGTGTAAGCTGCGGCGATCATCTGGCCAAGACGTGGATCAGGGATGCCCACCACGCATACACTGTCGACGCCCGGTACCTGCAACAAGAGCTGTTCCAGTTGTTCTGGGTGCAACTTCAACCCGCCCGAGTTGATGATGCTGTCCAGACGTCCAGTGACGGTGAGTTGACCGTGGGCGTCGAGCTCCCCGGCGTCGGAAGTTGCGAACCAGCCACCGACGAAGTCGCGCGATTCCACATTGCGGTAGCCCTGCGCAATGGTCGGCCCGCCCAGGAAAATGCGGTTATCTTCCCCGATGCGCACCTCGGTGCCGGGCAGGGGAGTGCCGTTGTAGACGCAACCGCCCGCAGTCTCCGAGGAGCCATAGGTGGTTACCACGGTGATGTCGAGCTTGCGCGCAGATTCCAATAGCTGGGGATGTGGCGCTGCTCCACCTACCAGGATGGAGTTGAAACGGCGCAGTGCTTGGATGCCGTCCAGCGAATCGAGTGCCTTGTGCAGCTGCATCGGTGTGAGCGCGGTGTACATGCGGTCCTCGGTGTGGGCGAGTTCTTCTGCTGCGCGGGCGAACTCGGTGATGTTAAAGCCTTGGGACAGGTCGAGGCACAGTGGCTCCACACCCGCCACCAACGAACGCACGAGCACCTGGATGCCCGCGATGTGGTGGGCGGGCATGGCCAGTAGCCATTGGCCGGGGCCACCCAGGAAAGAATGGGTGGCATCCGCACTCGCCACCAGGTTAAGCGGGCTTAGCTGCGCACCCTTCGGTGTGCCCGTGGAACCCGAGGTGGACACCACCAAAGCAATGTCCTCAGCAATCGATTCGCCCGCGCGCATGTGGTTGCGCAGCAATTCCGTTCGCGTGCGGTCCGCTGCGGGAAGGGGTAAGAGCGTGGTCTGCCCAGCGATGGCCTTCTCGAGGTCATCCAAAATTCCTGCGGGATTGCGGGGATCGACTGGGAGTGGGGCGAGGATATGAGTCACGAATAATCAGGTTACCCGGGCATATCGCTCGTCCCGGGAGGCGGCGCGCCGGGCGTTTAGAGCAAGGCCCGCAGCCCCATGCTGAGCAAATAGAACACACCCGCCAGCACCGCGATGCAGCCGCCCGCCGACAAACTGAGTGCGGCCGCCAGCCAGAGCCCGCCGCATGCCAGCGCAATGCCCGCGATACCGGCACCGAGCATGAGCTGGGTCGGGCGCTTGATCCACGGCTGCAACGCCGCCGCCGGGGCTACCAGCAGCGCCAGGGACAAGATAGTGCCCACCGCGGGAATCACCACCACCATGGTCACGCTGATAAGCGTGAGGGTAAGCAAGTCATAGCAGCCGGGATTTCCACCTTGTGCGCGGAAGGACGTCTGGTCGAAGTAGAAGGAGACCAACGTCCGGCGAAATGCTACCAGCACGCCAAGGCTGACCACCACCAGGGCGCTGACAAACCAGACATCCTGCGCATTGACAGTGGTCAGCGAGCCCACGAGAAAGCTATCCACGTGGATAGGTAGCGGTTGGAACCAGCGCAGCAACAAGATGCCCAGGGAAAATCCCAGGGTGAGCGTCACGCCGGCGGCAGCGGTCGAAGAAATGCCCTCGACGGTACTCAACCACCGCATAAGCCAGGCCAAAGGTAGGCAGAACAGTGCCGCGCCCACCATCAAACCCGTGGAGAGATCCAAGCTCAGAAGGTTGGCCACCACTACGCCGAGCACCGCGCCGGGGAAGATTCCGTGCGACAGGCTCTCGGCGAAAAAGACGCGCTTGCCCATGACCATCAAGGTTCCAACCAAGCCAGATAAACATCCCACAGCAATGGCCTCAAGGAGGGGCATCCGCAGGATCTCTGGATCAAGATGAGACAGTCCCATTAGCTAAATACCCCCTTCAAGCCCGCTAGCGGCACGGTGACAACCAGCATCAAGCTGACGATTGCCTGCGGCGAAATCTGGTGCGCGGTTTGGGACAGCATGATGGCAAATCCCACCACCACTGCCAGCGTGGACAAGCCCGCAGCCCAGAAGCACATGCTGCGCGGGGATCCTGCGATCAAGCGCGCCGAGAGGCCTGGAATGACAATAAAACCGATAACCAGCAACACACCCACTGCCGAGCTAGCCGCCACCACGATTAGGCCAACCGCGACATTCGCAATGAGCTCATAAGCCGCCACGTTGACGCCCATGGCGCGGGCCGCTGCTGTATCGAAAGCGACGAGAATCTGCATGCGCCAGGTTGTCAGGATGAGCAGTGCCGCAATCACGCAGAGCGTGACGGAGGTTGCCAGCCTGGACTGCGTGACGTCGAGAAGCCGGCCAAACATGAGCGCCTCCAGCTGCCCGGACTTGTCGCCATAGGCCAAACTGATGACCACGCCGATGCCGTACATGAAGGTCAGCACCACGGCCGTTCCGGCTTCTATATCCAGCTTCCGCGCTGACTGGCGCCGCCCAGAACCCAGAGAAGCCAGCACCAGCACCGTCACCGTGGCCACCGCGGCCGCACCCGGCACGATGCCCGGGATGCCGCCCACGATGAGCCCTACCACGATGCCTGGAAAAACCGAGTGCACGAGGGCTTCCACCGTAAATTCCATGCGGCGGAGATTAACGAGGACGCTAATGGCAGCCCCCACAATCGATAGGCACAGCAGGAAGAGGAAGGCATTGCGCAGGTACGGGGCGAAGAGAATCTGCTCCATTACAGTCGCGCACCTTGCTCCATATAGGTTTCCACTGCTTCCTCGGTTCCCATGGTGTGGACCTTGCCGTCGAGCACAAACGCCGCCCAGTCGCAGGTGTGCTGCGCCAAGATGGGGTCGTGAGTGGAGACGAGCAGGGCGATTCCTGCTTCCTTGAGATCCGCAATGATCTGAATCAGGATTCGGCGGCTTTCTTGATCAAGCCCGTTGAAGGGTTCGTCGAGAAGCACCAGCTCCGGGGCCGAAACCAACGCGCGCGCGATGAGCACGCGCTGGCGCTGCCCTCCCGAGAGCTGGCCAAACCGCGTCTCGGCGAGGTGCTCCATCCCCACTTGTCGCAGGGCATTGAGTACATGGCCGCGATAGCTACGCATGCTCGTGCACCTATGCCACCAGCTCACTGATGGCAAAAGGCCCATTTCCACGACCTTGTAAGCCGTGACGGGAAAACTCAGGTCGGAGTCTTGGTACTGCGGGACGTAGCCGAGCGAGGCGTCGATGGTGGCCATGCCGCGCAAGGCAGCCAGGCCAGTGATTGCCTTGAGCAGCGTAGACTTGCCCGCGCCGTTGGCCCCCAGGAGCGCCACGGCCTCGCTCGCGCGGATCTCAAGATCAACGTCGGTGAGGATATCCCGGGCGCCATAGCCGCAGGTGGCATTGCGCAGAGTGATTAATGGGGAAGACATATAGAGCTACTTGCGCTTGGCGACGTCGAATGCCTGCAGCGATTCCGGCAACGGTTGCTGTTCGGAGTCCCAGGCGCTGACCAGGGTGTTGATGTTGTGGACGATGGATCCGATGTAGGTCTCGCCCTCACTGCCTGGCACACCTAGCGAGTCGCCGTACAAAGCGTCGTCGGATGTAACCGCCTTGACGCCTGCGGCGCGGGCGATGGCCTCGATGGACTTCGAGCTGTTGGAATTCTCCGCAAAGATGGCCTTGGCGCCGGACTCGCGGACCTTCTTTACCTGCTCATCGATGTGGCTCGAGGTGGCGTCCTGCTGGTGGTTGAAGTCAGACAGTGCGGAGCCGATGAATTTCACGCCATACTCGTTAGAGAAGTAGCCGAAGGCGTCGTGGGAAGAGAAGAGCACGCGGTCTTGCTCAGGAACTGCGGACATGGAATCGCTGGCCCACTTGTCGAGGTCCTCCAGCTGGTCGGTGTACTTCTTGCCGGCGGCGGTGAAGGCGTCCTTGGCCTGCGGGGAGGCCTGGGACAACGTGTTGACGATGTTGTCGACCTGAATCTTGGCCTGCTTCGGGGAGGTCCACACGTGCGGGTCGTACTTGAATTCTGGGGCCTCGCCGTCCTCCCCCGGGAAAGGCCACGGGCGCGGGCTCACGTGTTCGATGCCCTCGTCGATGGTGTACTTGCCGTTGCCATCGCTCATGCCTTCGCTCTTGACGCCCGAGGTCACGGCCATGACGCCGTGGAAGCCGGAGGAGTCCACGGCTTGGTCGAGGAAGTGCTCGAGGTCGACTCCGTTGACGAACATGTAGTCGGCCTGGGAGAGCGCCTGCATCTGCTGTGGGGTCATCTCGTGCTCGTGGGCGCTGGCGTTGGGGGCGAGCAAACAGGTGAGGTCGAGGGTCACTGGGCCCTCGCCGGAGTTGGTCTCCGCACCCTGGGAGTCGACCTTGTGGAGCTTGAGGCCGCCGGCGGCTACCTGGGTGAGGTAGTCGCAGATCTGGGTAGTCGTGGCCACGGCCTTGACGGTGTCGCCGTCCTTCGGCTTTGCAGCGTCGATGGATTCCTTCGAGGCGCTGCAAGCGGCGAGGCTGGCGCCGAGTGCGAGGGCGCAGGTGCCTGCGAGAATGCGCTGTAGGGGCCGGCGTGGGGTGCTGTGATTTGAGCTCATAATGAACTTCCTTTGTATTAGGAGAAGTGAACTCAACAAACACTAGCACCCTTGAACTAGATTGTTCAACGTAATGAACTTAGGTGGTCCTATCTCTTACTTAAGCTGCCAAAATTTAAAAATGCCTCTCACTTCAATGAGTGAAGTGAGAGGCTAGGAAGCGGTGGCCTTATTTGGCTACTTTTGCCTTTTTGCTGAAGGGGAGCTGATCCAGGGAGCGTATGCCGGGGCCGGCGGCGAGCATCAGGCCCGCGACGGCGACGGTCCATTCGGAGAACTTTTGCCAGCCCTGGGCGATGAGAATTACGCCCAGGGCGACGCGTGCTGCGAGCATGACGAATGAGTTGCAGAGTTTCATGTTCGACACTTTAAGTATTAACTATGGGCATGTCCACAATTGCTTGAGATGTCTCACTCCGGTCCGAGGGCGTCCCACGCCATTTACTCCGCTACATGTATGGATTGCGCGGGGTGTCCTCCTGATCGAAGGGACGCTCCCCGCTGTCCTGCGCATCCTTGATACGCTTGAGCATCCACACTCGCGAGACGATGACGCCCGCCAGTGCAAGTGTGGCCAAGCCGATGGCGAAAATCCACATCGTGCTAACTCCTGGCTAGTAGTAATACGGGAACTGCTCCCACTGCGGGTCGCGCTTTTCGAGGAATGCTTCTTTGCCCTCGACGGCCTCGTCGGTCATGTACGCCAGGCGGGTCGCCTCGCCGGCGAAGACCTGCTGGCCCATGAGGCCGTCATCGGTCAGGTTGAAAGCGAACTTCAGCATGCGCTGGGCTGTTGGGGACTTGCCGTTGATTTCGCGGCCCATCTGGATTGCGGCGTCTTCCAAGTCGGCGTGATCGACAACCTCATTGACCGCGCCCATCTCATACATCCGCTGGGCATCGTAGGTGCGGCCCAAGAAGAAGATTTCGCGGGCGAATTTCTGGCCCACCATCTTGGCCAGGTAGGCCGAACCATAGCCGGCGTCGAAGGATCCCACGTCCGCGTCCGTCTGCTTGAAGCGCGCTTCTTGGCGGGAGGCGACCGTCATATCGCAGACCACGTGCAGCGAGTGTCCGCCGCCGGCCGCCCAACCATTGACCACGGCGATGACCACCTTGGGCATGGTGCGGATAAGGCGTTGCACCTCGAGGATATGCAGGCGGCCGCCCTCCACCTTCTCGCGGGCGGTGTCCACAGTGGATTCATCCGCGGTGGCATCATCGTGGGCGTGCTCGGTGGCGTATCGGTATCCGGAGCGGCCGCGAATGCGCTGGTCGCCGCCGGAACAAAACGCCCAGCCGCCGTCCTTTTCGGAGGGGCCATTGCCGGTGAGCAAAATCGTGCCCACATCCGGCGTGCGGCGGGCGTGGTCGAGGGCGCGGTAGAGCTCGTCTACGGTATGCGGGCGAAACGCATTGCGCACCTCCGGGCGGTCGAAGGCGATGCGCACGATGCCGTTCTTGCGGCCCTCGCCGTTGAGCCGGTGGTAGGTGATATCCGTCAGGTCCTCAAAACCTTCTACGGCATGCCACAATTCCGGCCGGAACGGATTATCGGTGCTGTATTTTTTCTGCTCGCTCATGACGGCCAGCTTAGTGGCAAAAGAAGAATAGTCCCCATTCCCAACCCTCACCCACACACGCTGCCCAGCAGGCTGGTAATAATCAATACGCGATACTGCGAGGTTGTTGCCCCGCATAATACCCGTGTACGCCGTACCAGCGCGGTACTCCATGCCATGGGGAGACTCGAACTCCCCGCCCCTTAAAGCGCTAAAGGGGGCCAGTGTCCCAGGATTTTCCCCTCCAGGGTGGGGGCCTGCTCGCTGCAGGTGTGTGGGCTACCATCGCGCGCTCTAAGCAGCGCGCGATATGACTATCCGTTTTTCAGTTCGGTATTCCAGTTCAGCTGCTGGATGCGGGTATCCAGCTCGCGGTACTGCTTAGACAGATCGTCGACGCGCTTGCGCAGATCCGCCACCGGGATGGTGGAGACAAACTTAATCTCGGTGCGGGAATAGCGATCCGAGCGCGTGCCCGCCCGTTGCGCCAGGTCGTGGTAGATGCGGCGCTTGCGCAAGAGGCCGTCGCGAAGCGCGAGGGCTTCCATCAGGTTCATCTTCTCATCAAAGGCGGTGGCGATATTCGTCGCATTGATGGCCTGCACCAGCTCATCGATGCGCCCGGCCACGCCGTCGAGCTCACGCAGCAGCTCCTGCGGATCCTCATCCGGGGTATCGCCCTCCTGCACGCGGGCCACGGTGAGCAGCCGCTCGTGCAGGCTATTGAGGCGCTCCTGTGCCTGGGCGCGCTCCGCTAATGCCTCAGCTAGCAGCATAATTCCTCCTTTATTGGTATAGGTTCTCAAAATAGCGCAGAGCGGGGGAGAGGTCAATGGCCGGCGGGCGCTACCATGAAGACCATGCATATCGATGACGTTCTCGACCGCGCCCACGTAGTCTCCCTCCCGCTTGCCGTGCGTTTCCGCGGCATCACCACGAGGGAGGCCCTGCTCATCGAGGGCCCGGCCGGCTGGGGCGAGTTCGCGCCCTTCCTGGAATATGGTCCGGCCGAGTCCGCCGCGTGGCTGCGCGCCGGGCTGGAGGCCGCCTACGAGGGCTTCCCGGAGCCGGTCCGCGATTCCATCGAGGTCAACGCCACCATTCCGGCCGTACCCGCCAGCGAGGTCCCGGCCGTAGTGGAGCGCTACCCCGGCTGCCGCACCTTCAAAATCAAGGTGGCGGAGAAGGGGCACACGCTTGCCGACGACGCCGCTCGCGTCCGCGCCGTCCGCGACGCCGTCACCCAACGCGGCGATATCCCTATCCTGCGCGTGGATGCCAACGGCGGCTGGAGCGTCGATGAGGCGGTCGAGGCCGCGCAGATGATGATGCCGCTGGACTATATGGAACAGCCCTGCGCCACCACTGAAGAGCTTGCCCAGGTCCGTGGCCGCCTTATGCGCGCCGGCCTCTTTGTGCGCGTCGCCGCCGATGAATCCATTCGCAAGGTCGCCGACCCGTACCGCGTCGCCGAGTTGCAGGCCGCGGACGTCGCCGTGGTCAAGCCCGCCCCGCTTGGCGGCGTGCGCCGCGTCCTCGAGGTGGCCCAACACCTGCGCCAGCGCCATATGGATATCACGGTGGCCTCCGCGCTTGATACCTCCATTGGCATCAATATGGGCCTTGCGGCCGTTGCCGCGCTCCCGCGCATCTACGACGACGAGGACATCGACGTCACCCCAGCCGCCGCCGGCCTTGCCACCGGCTCTCTTTTTGAAGAGGATGTTACCGCCCCGCGCCCGCTTGTCGATGGCCACTTTCCCGTCGATATCCTTGCCCCCGACCCAGACCGTCTCGCTGCACTCGCCGCCCCCGCCGACCGCCGCGACTGGTGGTTCGACCGCGTTCGTGCTTGCTGGCCGCACCTTGCTGACTAGGGCCTAGAGCAAGCTCTGGTGAAACCTCCACGCCGGAGTCGCCAGTGCCCGGCGCACCTTCTGCGGCCTGCTCTTTAGCCCGCGCACACTGCGCCGATGCGCCACTGTTTCCTGCACCGTCTCCACCACTAGCTTGAGGTGGTAGTCGGTGCACTCATCCGTAAACTTCAGCGGCGCCCACCCGTGTTGCACCGCGTGATTGGTCTTCCACGTCCCGATGAGGAATTCCCGGTGATTATTCTCCGGCGTGTGATAGAACAGCGAGTCCAAGTCCACCACGGTCGTTCCCGCTTTGAAGCCTAAATCCCAGGTATATGGTCCTAGCCGGAAATTCGGCACGGGGTTAAGTCCCGCCCGCCGCATCTCGCGAAACATCCGCTGCTCCCACTTCGATGCCGTACCTACCGGCGCCAGTTCCGCCAGCTCGCGAACTGCATCCTTTTCCTTGCTGGTCACCATCTCTAAATCGGCCGCGAACCTCCCCCTTCCGTTGAGCCCGCGGTACGCCTGCGCCAGGGCCTCTTTGAGCAGCCACTCGCCACATCGCTCGAAGCTCAGCGCATCTGCCACCGCCTGCGCGGGCAACGCCATCTTTACGCCCTTTACCCGATTTACCGGCACCGGCCGCGTCCTCACAGTACGCACCAGCCCATCCGCCCGTGCCCGGCGATTGTTATCTACCCGAATCGTTGCCGGTAGCTTCACCTCGCATAAACCGTAGGCTGCAAGCGCCGCCGTTCCCGTAAACACCGCATCCGGATAAAGCTGCGCAACCGCGGCGAGCTTATCCTTCGCACTCGCCTCCGCCGGGACATAACAATCGCGCCTCAGTCGGAGGAGTCTGCCCTCTGCCACCTCCTTTTCAATTCGGTATTGAGTCATTCCTTTTTCGATGAGGTCTTTTCGCGTGTACATGGCCTTTTAGACTGCTGCGCTAAGAATTCGGTTCCGCAGATATGCAGAGATCGCGACTTTCGTCCATATAAACCACCAAAATCGTCGACGAAATCCCCGGTTTATATGGACGAAACTCGTGATCGTGGTTGGCGAACCACAAAAGCCTTCGCTGCCCAACCTGCCACCTGTGCGTACGCTAGAGGACATGTCTACTATCAAGGTCCGCGATGCTCATCTGCACAATCTGCGCAACGTCGACGTCGATATGCCCCGCGGCAAGCTCGTCGCGGTCACGGGTGTGTCTGGTTCGGGCAAGTCCTCGTTGGCCTTCGGCACGATTCACGGCGAAGGCCAGCGTCGTTATCTCGAATCAGTGGCGCCCTTCGCCCGCCGCCTCATTAGCTCGGCCGTCGACCCGCAGGTCAGCCAGGTAGAGGGCCTGCCGCCGACGGTCGCGCTGCAGCAATCCACCTCTGGCGGCGGTGCACGTTCCACGGTGGGCACGGTGTCCGCGCTCTCGAATAGCGTGCGCCTGCTCTATTCGCGCGCCGGGGATAACCCTGAGGGCCTGTACTCGGATTCTTTCTCTCCGAATACTCCGGAGGGCATGTGCCCGCAGTGCCACGGCACGGGCGTGGTCCACGAGCCGACTGAGGACTCCATGGTCCCGGATCCCACCCTCTCCATTGAGGAAGGCGCCATCCAAGCATGGCCCGGCGCCTGGGCCGGCAAGAACTTCCACGACATTTTGATGAATCTGGGCTATGACCTGGATTCGCCCTGGCAGGACCTACCGCAAAAAGACCGCGACTGGATCCTCTTCACGGAAGAGCGCCCCGTCGTCACCGTGAAGCCTCTACGCGGCAAGGATCAGATTCAGCGCAATTATGAGGGCACGTGGCGCTCGGTGGCCAGCTACCTCAATAAGACGCTGGCGGAGACCCAATCGGATACGCTGCGCAAGCGCACCCTGTCCTATATGGAATCCCGCGAGTGCGAGACCTGTGGCGGGCGCCGCCTCAACCCGGCCGCGCTGAAGGTGACCTATGCGGGCATGCCGATTGATGAGCTGGGCGCGCTGCCGCTGGATAGGGTGCATGAGGTGCTCAGCAAGCAGAACCCGGAGGAGAACTCGGCCGAGGATTTGCTGCTGCGACAGATCCTGCCCGCATTGACCTCGGCGCTGGAGCTCGGCTTGGCGCACCTCAGCCTGGATCGGCCGACGCAGAGCCTGTCCGGCGGCGAGATGCAGCGCATCCGTTTGGCGGCGCAGCTGCGCTCCGGCCTCTTCGGCGTGGCCTATGTGCTCGACGAGCCCTCGGCCGGCCTGCACCCCGATGAGCGCGACGCGGTCATGGATATGTGCCGTCGTTTCATCGCGGCCGGCAACTCCGTGCTCTTGGTGGAGCATGACATGGATTTGGTCGCGCAGGCGGACTGGCTCGTTGACGTCGGCCCGCTGGCCGGCGAGCGCGGCGGCAACGTGGTCTATTCGGGCCCGGTTGCAGACTACGACGCGGACACCCCTACCGCCAACGCGCTGGCTCACCGCACACTCGCGCTTGCCGACGACCCCCGCACTCCCTCCTCCCACCTCGCCCTCCGCGGCATCAACGCACGCAGCATCGACAATTTGGATGTGGACTTTGGCTTGGGCCAATTCACGGCGGTCGCCGGTGTCTCCGGTTCGGGCAAGTCCACCTTGGTCAGCACGGTACTTGCCGGCCTGCTGCGCCAATCCGCTACGGCCGTCTCCGATGAGGAAGAGACTGAGGAGAAGGGCTGGTCCGTAGAGAGCACGGAAGGCTTTGACCGAGTCAAGCGTGTCGTGCAGATTACGCAGAAGCCCATCGGCCGCACCCCGCGCTCCACGCTGGCAACCTATACCGGTCTTTTCGATAATGTCCGCAAACTCTTCGCCTCCACCGACGAGGCTAAACAGCGCAAATGGACGGTCTCGCGTTTTTCCTACAACGTAAAACAAGGCCAGTGCCCCACCTGCGGCGGCGCGGGCAAGATCGAGGTGGAGCTGGTCTTCTTGCCGGGCTCGTACACCACATGTCCAGAATGCGGCGGTGCCCGCTTCAATGACGAGACCCTAGAGGTGACCTGGCAGGGTCGCACCATCGCGGACATCTTGGAGCTGACCGTGGACGAGGCCGCGGAGGTCTTTGCCGAGGAAGAAAAGATTTACCGCGCCATCGCCACGTTGCAGGCCGTCGGCCTGGGCTACCTCCGCTTGGGCCAGGGCGCGCCGGAGCTGTCCGGCGGCGAGGCTCAGCGCATCAAGCTGGCCACGGAGCTGCAGCGCTCCCGCAACTCGCGTCGCGGCCACACGGTCTATCTGCTGGATGAGCCCACCACGGGCCTGCACCCAGCCGATATCGACCTGCTCAATACCGAGCTGCACAAGCTGGCGGATGCGGGCCATACGGTAATCGTCGTCGAGCATGATCTTTCGGTTATGGCGAATGCGGATCGCATCATTGAGATGGGGCCGGGCGCTGGCGAAGATGGCGGCCGCATCATCGCGGATGCCACCCCGGCGCAGGTTGCCGCAGAGGATACCGCCACGGGCCGCGCCTTGAGTGCACGCCGAGCGCATTAAGCGGCGAGGCTTAGCTACCCGTTAGCTGTGGGAGACCTCTCTGGGATCTCACAGCAAAATGGGGTAGAGGTAGAGGGTATGACTACTAAAGGCCCTCATGGCGATAATAATGAAACCCGCAGCTGGTCCAGCCCGGCGGATGATGCCACGCGCCAGATTGGCCGCGTGCCCGATAATGCCGCCGGCCCCAACCGCGACCAAGCGCGCCGCGAGCACCCCAAGCAGTACTTCCCGGGCGAGCAGCAGCCGCAGAATGAGACTCGTCAATTCGATGCGGCCGCTGGCTATCAGCAGGGCTACGGTCAGCAGCAAAGCTACGGCCAGAACTATCAGCAGCCGGCCGAGCAGGCATATGGCCAGCAATACGCGCAGCAGCCCGAGTACGAGCCGGTGCCGTCGAACTATGATCCGGACCAGCCGGAAAAGCGCAAGAAGAAAGGCAGCGGTGGCGGGGCTATGGCCGGCATCTTCGCAGCCATCGCGGTGCTTGCAGTACTGGCTGCGGCTGTGTTGTTTTTCCTGTGGCGCAATGCTGCGGACGAGGCGGATAAGCCGGACCCACAGCCGGTGACGGAAACGCTGACCACGGAGGTTCCCACCACCGTGACCCAGACCGAAGAGCCAGATACGCAGGATGAGAACTCCAATAATTTGCCGAAGCTGCCGGACTTCCAGAATGACCTGCCGTCCGATATCCCGACCGAGCTGCCACCGGAGGTACAAGACCAGTTGGATAAGGGCAGCGACGTGGACGTTGAGGGCCTCCTTAATGACCTCCTGGGCGGCGGCGAGCAGCCGGCCAACCAGAACTAAGCGCCCAGCACCTGCCCGGTAAGGGAAATGGCGCGCGGGCAGGTAAAATCGGGCGGCATGAATGAATCGATGCAGTTGGCTGAGAAGGTAGCCGCCCAACTGGCGCGCCACCTCACGGATGTCGTCCTGTGCCCTGGTTCGCGCAATGCGCCGCTGTCGCTGGCGCTATTGGCGCGTGATGATATCCGCGTACACACCCGCCTGGACGAGCGCGGGGGAGCGTTTACCGCCCTGGGCATGGCGCGGGTGCAGCGCCGCCACGTGGGCGTGGTGATGACCTCGGGAACTGCGGTGGCCAATACCTTGCCGGCCGTGGTGGAGGCGCACTATTCCCATACGCCGCTGGCCATCATTAGCGCGGATCGGCCGGAGCGCCTGGTGGGCACGGGGGCGTCGCAGACCATCGAGCAACAAGGCATCTTCGGCGTCTATGCGGATACCACCCAGGTCACCGGCGCGGACGATATCGCGGCGATGGCCCAGCGTTTCCGCGAAGACCTACAGGTGCACATCAATGTGGCTTTTGATGCCCCGCTTGTCGACGACACCCTGCCAGACCACACCTCCGGCGACGGCGTGCGCGAGCCCGCACCAGCCTTTGTCGACCACGGTGAGGTGGCCGTGGATTTGAGCAAGAACACGCTGGTTATTGCGGGCGACGAGGCCTGGGAGGTAGAAGGCCTCCAAGACGTGCCAACCATCGCGGAGCCGAGCGCGCCGGGCCCGTATCATCCGGTGCATCCAGCGGCGGCGCATATCTTCCGCAAGGCGCAGGTCTCCGCGAATGATTATGTGGTCAATACCAAGGTGGAGCAGGTCATCGTCGTGGGGCACCCGACGCTGCACCGTGGCGTGCTAGCGCTGATGAATGATCCGGATATTGAGCTAGTGGTGCTCTCGCGCACCAAGGACTTCACCAACCAGCGCGGCGACGAGGCCCGGCTTGGCACCACCGTCAAGGTCACCGGCGAACCGAGCCGCGAGTGGATGAAGATCTGCGAAGGCGCAACCGATATGGCTGGACAAGCGGTGCGCGAGACCCTCGAGGACGAGGAACTGGGATTCACCGGGCTGCACGTCGCGGCTGCGGTGGGCGATACGCTCTCCGTCAATGACACCCTGGTACTCGGCGCTTCGAACCCGGTGCGTGACGCCTCCATGGTGGGCCTGCCTTTCGACGGCGTGGATACGTACTCGCCGCGCGGGGCGGCCGGCATCGACGGAACCATCGCCCAGGCCATCGGCATTTCCTTGGCCACGCAATCGCTGGATCCCACAAATTGGCGTGCCCCACGCGTTGTGGCGCTCATGGGGGATGTCACCTTCTTACATGACGCGAATAGCCTGCTCATCCCGGAAGACCAACCGCGACCGGAAAACCTCACCATCGTGGTGGCCAATGACAATGGTGGCGGCATCTTCGAGACTCTGGAACAAGGCGCCGATGCGCTGCGCGAGTCCTTCGAGCCGGCGTTTGGAACGCCGCATGGGGTGGACGTCGGCAAGCTGGCAGAAGCCTATGAGGCAGACTACCGTGAGGTGACCACCCCGCAGGAGCTATTGGATACGCTGGCGGAGCTGAAGGAATACTCCACCGGGATTACCGTCGTGGAGGCCAAGACCACCCGTGCCACGCGCCGGGCGCTCAATGAGAAGCTCACCGCAAAGGTAGGCCAGTAAGTGGCCCCGCCGCAGCATAAGCCGCACGCCGCGGTGGTGCCGCGCTATACGCCCGCGGTCTATCGCCGCCGCCTGCACCAGCTGACGCTGGCGCTGTATCTGGCCGCACTCGTGGGCGTGGTAGCGATGATCATCGGACCGGCGCTTAACGATCACACCATCGCTACCCACCCCGCGCGCGCTTTGGCCACGGTCAAGGATGTGGGCGTGCTGCGCACCACGGTGGATTTCCAAGACAGTGAAGGGATTTACCACACCCCACAGCACGGGCTGCTCTATCCCAGTGGGCTGGGCGAGGGGCAGCAGGTGTGGGTGCAATATGCTCTCGATGACCCTGATCTGGTCAAGGTAGAGGGCCGCGAATGGACGCTGGCCATCATCCCGGCGCTCTCGGTGGGGGTGGTTGCCACGCTCATCGCGGCCGTGCTGTGGAAGCTGATTAGCTTCTTTACCCGCCGCGCGGAGAAATAATTAACCAAGATTTTCCGCTGGCTTCACCATAAACTTAAGAAAATGGGCCATGATGGTGGCATGCGTGTTGCGATCGTGGCTGAATCCTTCCTCCCCAATGTCAATGGTGTGACCAACTCTGTGCTGCGCGTTTTAGAGCACCTGCACGAGACCGGCCAGGAGGCCATCGTCATCGCGCCGGGCGCCCGTGAAGGACAGGAGGAAATTCCGGACTACCTAGGATTCCCCATCTACCGTGTGCCCACCGTGCGCGTGCCGCTGGTGGATTCGCTGCCGGTGGGCGTGCCTACCACGGCGGTCGATGAGGCGCTGCGTGATTTCAAGCCGGATATCATCCACCTGGCCAGCCCCTTCGTGCTCGGCGCGGCTGGCGCTTTCTCCGCCCGCCAGCAGCGCGTGCCGGCCGTAGCGTTGTACCAGACCGATGTTGCCGGCTTTGCCACCAAGTACCATGCCTCCGCACTGGCCTATGGCGTGTGGGAGTGGCTGCGCACGATTCATAACTCCTGCCAGATGACGCTGGCGCCGTCCTCGCTGACCATCCGGGACTTGGAAAAGCACCACATTAAAAACGTGCGCCACTGGGGGCGTGGCGTGAACGCGGAACTCTTCCATCCCTCCAAGCGCTCTGACAAGCTGCGCCGCAGCTGGGATCCGAGCGGCACCAAGAATGTGGTGGGATTCGTTGGTCGCCTCGCCGCGGAAAAGGGCGTGCACCGCCTCTCGGCGCTCAACGGGCGCGAGGATATCCAGCTGGTCATCGTGGGCGATGGGCCGGAGCGCCCGCTGTTGGAAGCCCAGCTGCCCGGTGCCGTCTTTACCGGTGCGCTGTCTGGCGAAGACCTCGCCGCCGCCTATGCTTCCTTGGACGTCTTTGTCCACGCTGGCGAGTTCGAGACCTTCTGCCAGTCCATCCAGGAGGCGCAGGCCTCTGGCGTGCCGACTATCGGGCCGCGGGCCGGTGGCCCGGTAGACCTCATCAACGAGGGCTATAACGGACTGCTGCTGGAGGTAAAGACCTTTGTGGAAGACCTCCCCAATGCGGTGGACGCTCTGCTCAATCCGGAGATCCACCAAGAGATGCGGGACAATGCCCGAGAATCCATTTCCTCCAAGACGTGGAAGGCGCTGTGCGAGCAGCTCGTGGGCTATTACGAAGAGGTACTGGAGGACACTCGCCGGGTGCCGCTGACCATTCTGGGCCAGCGTCCCGAGCTGCCGCGATGGGCGGCTCGTGCCCTTGGTGCCCGCGTAGCCTAGACTGATCATTTGTGTCTAAGGCAGATCTGGATAAAAAGCCCTTCGATGTGGCGCGCATGTTTGACGCCGTGGGCGAGAAATACGACCTCACCAATACCGTGCTGTCCTTTGGGCAGGACGCGCACTGGCGCAAGCGCACCCGCGAGCGTTTGAACCTTAAGCCGGGCGAGAAGGTCCTCGACCTTGCAGCGGGTACCGCCGTGTCCACCGTGGAACTTTCCAAGTCCGGTGCGTGGTGCGTGGCGTGTGATTTCTCCCGTGGCATGCTGGCCGCCGGCCGTGAGCGCAACGTGCCCAAGGTGGCTGGCGATGGCATGCAGCTGCCGTTTGCAGATAACACCTTTGACGCCGTGACCATCTCTTATGGCCTGCGCAATATCCACGACTTTGAGCTCGGCCTGCGCGAAATGGCGCGCGTGACCAAGCCGGGCGGGCGCCTTGCGGTGGCGGAATTTTCCACCCCGGTGGTACCGATTTTTGGCACCGTGTACAAGGAATACTTGATGCGTCTGCTCCCGCCGGTAGCGCGCCTGGTCTCTTCTAACCCGGAGGCATATATCTACCTCGCGGAATCCATTCGCGCGTGGCCCGGGCAGGAGGAGCTTGCCGCGGTTATCAATCGCAATGGCTGGGCCGAGGCCGGCTGGCAGAACCTTACCTTCGGCATCGTGGCGCTGCACTCGGCGGTAAAGCCAGCCTAGGCGCCGCTCCTTCGCGCCCGGGGAAGCGGGGGACTATGCCGCAGTCGAATCCCAGAGGGGCGTATCGCGGCGAAGGGACGAGACCGTGCGGCCGGCGGCGCGCCAGGTGCGTGCGATGAGGTCGCGGTCATCGTCAGTAATGAGGTTGCCCATCAGGCGCGCGGCGGCCGGCATGAGTATGCGGCCGATGGGCCCGCGCAGGGCCAGTGGACCGGCCAGCGGTAGGAACTGTGGATAAGTAAGCAGGCGCGCGGCCGTGCGCGCCAAGAGGAAGGACTCGCCGTAGTGCTCGCGCAAGACGGCCGGCCAGGCCAGGGTGAAATCCTTCGGGCCGAGCAGGGCTACGGCCAGCGCGGCGGTCTCCAAGCCATAATCGATGCCCTCGCCGTTGAGGGGGTTGATGCAGGCCGCGGCATCACCAATGATCATCCAATTGGCGCCGGCCACGTTAGACACCGCGCCGCCCATGGGCAGTAAGGCAGAGGTAACGTGCTCAATTTCCCCGAGTCCCCACTCGGTGCGCTGTTGGGTGGCGTAGAACTCGAGCAGCTTCTTGGTGTTGATCTTGGCGGGGCGCTGCGCGGTCGACAGCGCGCCGAGGCCGATATTGACCTGGCCTAGCTCGGAGCCGAGCGGGAAGATCCAACCGTAGCCGGGTTGCACCTCGCCTTCTTCGTCCTTGAGCTCAACGTGGGAGTGCATCCAGGGCTCAGTGGCATACGTAGAGGAAGCATAGGAACGCGCGGCAATGCCATAGACCTCCTCGCGGTGCCAGGTGCGGCCGAGCTTCTTGCCAAAAGTAGAGCGCACGCCATCGGCCACGATGATCCACTTGGCATGCACTGTGGCCTCTCCCACGCGGAAGGAGGTCACGCGGTTGCCCTCGAGCACCGGATCGGTGGCGGGGGTGCCGGTGAGGAGGGTGGCGCCGGCTTTCCGGGCGGCGTCGGCAAGCAGAGCATCAAAGCGGTAGCGCGGCAGGGCCGTGCCCACCTGGGAGGGGTAGGTCTCCGGCCAAGGCGCGGTAATATCGCCGCCGTAGCCGTGCAGTTTCAGGCCGCGATTGCGGTAGGAGGCGTTGACCACAATGCCGAGCTCAGCAAGCTGGTGCATCGCGCGCGGGGTGAGCCCGTCGCCGCAGGTTTTATCGCGGGGAAACGTCGCGGAATCAATAAGGAGGGTGTCATAACCGGCGCGTGCGGCATGAATCCCGGCGGCTGCTCCCGCAGGCCCAGCGCCAATGATGGCGACCTCGACATAGGTTTGGGAATCGATCTGCTCCGACATGAGGACTATCATTGCATGAGTTCGACCCCTCGAGTGTGTTTAGGGGCGCAGTTTGGACTACGGTAGGTAATCGATTATCTCTGGCTTTTAGTTGCAAGGAACACTATTTAATGACTCACGGTCAATCGCATGCCACGCACGTGGATCTTGGTGATCCGCAGCTCAACGAGCGCATTGGTGCGGGCATGGAAGCAGTAGAAGACAAGCTGCGCAGTGAAATCGACCGCGGCCAGGACTTCTTAAAGGACAAGGTCAGCCACCTGTCTAAGGCCGGTGGCAAGCGCTTTCGCCCCATGATGGCGCTGCTGGCCTCCGAGTATGGTCCGCGTCCGGGCTGCGAAGAGGTTGTTAAGGCCGCCACCGTCGTGGAGATGGTGCACGTAGCCACCCTTTATCATGACGATGTCATGGATGAGGCGGACCGCCGCCGCGGCGTGGAATCTGCCAATTCGCGGTGGAATAACTCCGTGGCCATCCTCGCCGGCGATGCGCTCCTGGCGCATGCCTCCCGCCTGATGAGTGAGCTGGATACCCACACCGTAGCCCACTTTGCCGATACCTTTGAGGAGCTGGTGACCGGCCAGATGCGCGAAACCATCGGCGCGGGTGAGGCCAATGCCGTGGAGCACTACACGGCCGTTATCCGTGAAAAGACCGCGGTGCTCATCGCCTCTGCTGGCTACCTGGGTGCCTACCACTCCGGCGCCTCGGCCGAGCATGCCGCAGCCTTGCACCGCATTGGTGGTGCCATCGGCATGATCTTTCAGATTGTGGACGATGTCATCGACATCTTCTCTGACCCAAAGGAGTCCGGCAAGACCCCGGGCACGGACCTGCGCGAGGGCGTATTTACCCTGCCGGTTCTCTACGCCTTGGAAGAAGAGGGCGAAGTGGGCGACAAGCTGCGTGAGCTGCTTACTGGCCCGCTGCATTCCGACGCCGAGGTGGAGCGCGCCATCGAGCTCCTGCACCAGTCTGGCGGCCGTCAGAAGGCGCTGGAGGACATCAATGCCTACCTGCGCACGGTGGAGGAGCAGCTCGCCGTGCTACCGGAGAACTCCGCGAGCCAGGCCTTGCGTCAATTGGCGGATTACACGGTGCGCCGCGTGGGCTAGCTGCTTGGCGATGCCCCCTTATTCCCGCCCCATTCGCCCCTACTACGCTGGCGATTTGTAGGTGGGAGGGTGGTTCGTAGTAAAGTACTTACTCGCACCACACAGTGCATGCCAGGTTGCCCGAGCGGCCAAAGGGAGCGGACTGTAAATCCGCCGGCATTGCCTTCAGAAGTTCGAATCTTCTACCTGGCACAGAATGAACCCCGCGAGCAAATGCTTGCGGGGTTTCAAGCGTACCTGCAGCTGTGAGGCGGGATCTACTCGCTGGGCTCCTGGGTGCGTGAGCTTTTAGCCTTGTGCCACACCGCATAAGCACTGGCGAGGAAAACAACTAAGAAAACCCCAGCGATCTTGAAGTAGAAAAAGCCATTTCCTAGTCTGCGAGAAATATCTGGCAATGAGGTGGAATCCGATTCAGCTAGGGCCTTGGCAACGTATACCGCATTCAAACCGCCAATGAAATAGCCGAGGCAGAGCAATGATGAAATACCAACTGCAATCTTTAGCAAAACTGTTAAGGATGAATGGTGGGGTCCTGTAATCTTTAACTCCTCTCATTTTGGCCTTCAGGACCAGCAAACTACACCTTTCTAAGGCGCTGTGTACAAACAGGCGTGCTCGGTAGCCATACCATCATTCAGAGAAAGTCACTGTAGAGATGAAGGTACGGGGTTAAGCGATAGGATATGGGATATGAAGAAGATCCGAACGATGCTGGACGGGGTAAACGAGATTCACCTATTTCAAAGCCAGCGAGTAGCGCAGGCAGCGCAGCAAGCGCATCTGCGCAATCGGACTCGCAGTTATCGGGCGCACCGGAAAATAAACGCAGCGATTTCTCACCAGTTGGAGGAGCGCTCCCTGGCGTAAATAGACTTTCTAACTTTGACGACCAAATTGCTGTGTGGGCGCTTCAGGGGCCAACTCCGCATCCACAGATAATCAAACAGCACAATGACATTCAGCCGGGCGCAGGCGATCGGATTATGGAGGACGCTCATGCAGATATTGTCCTCGATAGGAAAGTTACAGCAGAATCTTTCGAGTACGCGATATTTGAATCAAAAGTACGGCTCTTTACGGCCGTAGGTGTCATTTTCGGCGCGCTGATCCTTATACCGGCGATACTCGTTCTTTTTGACCCACCGGAATCGATAGTTGGTACTGCGGCGGTGGGCCTGGCGGCAGCAAGCCCACTAGTCCGCCCCCTCATTGGCCCTAAGCAATCTCAGAAGGACCAATTAGAGAACGCGGAGCGGGGAGGGGTTTAAATTCCAAAGTAGGCGCGCAGGTCGGCCGCAATGGCATCGAGGCGGTCGGCGTCGGGGGATTCGAGGTAGCACTTCAGCTTCGGCTCGGTACCGGAGGGGCGCACGATGACGCGGTCATCGTTGTCGGTGAAGAACTTGGAGCCTTGGGCGAATTTCTCTACCTTCGCCACGGGCGAGCCAGCCAGTTCGGTGGGCGGGGTAGATGCGACCTTATCCATCGCTTGGGCGATGATGCTGAGGTCATCGACGCGGAAGGTCAGCGGCTGGGTGTAGAGGGCGCCCACGGTGGCGTAGATGCCTTCCAAGCGCTCTAGCAAGGTGGTTCCTGCGGCCTTGCACTCGGCCGCGAGGCTGGCGAGCGCTACGGAGGTAGCGAGGCCGTCCTTGTCGCGGACAGCGGCGGGGTCGGGGCAGAAACCAATGGCTTCTTCATAACCAAAGGCGAGGTCCGGGGTGCGGGCGATCCACTTGAAACCGGTGAGGGTCTCCTCGTGGCCGAGGCCGTAGTGGGCGGCGATGCGCCCGAGCAGACGGGAGGAGACGAGCGAGTTGGCGAAGTTGCCTGTCGCACCCTGGCGGGCAAGGTAATCGCCCAAGAGGGCGCCGGTTTCATCGCCGGTGAGCTGGCGCCACGTGCCTGAGGAAGTGGGCACGGCGGCGGCGCAGCGATCCGCATCCGGGTCATAAGCGATAAGAATATCGGCGCCGATCTCTTCAGCGTGGCGGATGCCCAAGTCTAGGGCGCCAGGCTCTTCCGGGTTGGGGAAGGAGACGGTGGGGAAATCAGGATCCGGTTGGGCCTGCTCAGGAACCAGGGAGACGCGGAACCCGCAGCGGGTCAGCAGCTTTTCGCCCAGGGCGGCACCGACGCCGTGCATGGCGGTCAGCGCGATGGAGATATCAGTATGTGCGCCCACAAGCTGCACGGCGCGGTCGAGGTACTCGGCGCGGGTATCGACGTCCACGATGTTGTCGGTGGATAGCGGGACTTCATCGGCATGGGGTGCCGCGGCGATGGCGGTGGCGATTTCGGCATCGGCGGGCGAAACCAGCTGTACGCCTTCTGCCGGGCCGGTGGCGATGCGGCCGCCTAGGTAGACCTTGTAGCCATTATCGGCCGGCGGGTTATGCGAGGCGGTGACCATAATGCCGGCATCCGCTTTGAGCGAGCGGACTGTGAAGGCGGTCAGCGGAGTGGGGTTCTGCGCTGGCAGAACCAAGGCCTTGCCACCGGCCCCGGAGATGACCTGTGCGGCATCGCGCTGGAACTGCGCGGAGCCGTGGCGGGCATCGCAACCAATGGCTACCACTGGGATGTCCACGTGCTGTTTGAGCCAGGAGATAAGCCCATAGGTGGTGCGGATGACTACGGCGCGATTCATGCGAGACTTGCCCGGGCCCACGGCGGCGCGCAGGCCTGCGGTGCCGAAGGCGAGGGGACCGGCGAAGGCGGCGGCGAGCTCGTCGGTATTGCCCTCTTCAATCCAGGTCATCACCTGGCGGGCGGTGTCCGGATCGGGGTCGTGCTCGGCCCAGGTGCGGGCGTAGTCATAATCCACGGTGGCGGCCTTCGACATGGCTTAGAGCTCCTCGAGGATCTGGGCGGAGGAAGAAAGGCCCAGGCGGGTTGCGCCGGCCTCAATCATGGCCAAGGCATCCTTGGCGGTGCGGATGCCGCCAGAGGCCTTGACTCCTAGCTTGTCGCCTACGGTCTCGCGCATGAGCTTAACGGCGTGCACGGAGGCGCCGCCGGCCGGATGGAAGCCGGTGGAGGTCTTGACAAAGTCCGCCTGGGCGGCCGCGGCGGCTTTGCAGGCGAGGACAATGGCGTCGTCGGAAAGCGCGGCAGACTCGATGATGACCTTGAGCACCTTGCCAGGGATGGCATCGCGCACGGCCTGGATTTCGGCCTGCAGATCCTCGGCGCGGCCCTCGATGGCCAGCGGGATATTGATGACCATGTCCACCTCTTCGGCACCATCAGCAACCGCACGGGCTGCCTCCGCGGCCTTAATCTCCGGCTTCACGGCACCGGAGGGAAAGCCTACGACGGTGGCAATATGCAGCGAATCAGGAACCTCGATGGGTAGGGCAGACGGGGAAACGCAGATGGAATAGGTGCCCAGTTCGGCCGCCTCATCCACCAAGGCGCGGAACTGCTCCGGGGTGGCCTCCGGCTTGAGCAGGGTGTGGTCGATGATGGAAGCAACGTCGGTGCGGGAAGTCATAATTGTTCTCCTTAGCGGGCTAGGCGGGATTCGGAACGGGCCATCTTGAGGTCAGAGACGATATACAGGGCAATGCCGATGGCGGCAACGGCCGCGAGGATCCACAGCACGGTGTTATAGCTGGTGAGGTCCTGCAGCTTCGCCGTATAGGCAATGCCCAGTGGGATGGCGATATTGATGGTCAGGTTATAAAAGCCAATCGCGATGCCGGACTTGGCGGCGGTGATATTGCGCAGCGCGGTGTTGACCAGCGGGGCGTACATCAGCGCAAAGCCGGAGGCAAAGGCCACGATGGCCAGGATGAGTACGGCGACGTGAAGCTGCACGAAGAGCGCGGCCGCTACCAGCGCGCCGGCAACCAGGGCGAAGGCGGTGTAGATGGTGGCGCGAGAGGACAAAACGGCACCGATCTTGCCGGAGAAAATACCGATGAGGATGGCGCAAATATAGCCCGGGATCATCAGCAGGGAGGCCTTATCGATGTTCATGCCGTGCAGGTCATGTGCGGCAAACGGCAGCAGGAAGATGAAGCCCATCTGGGTGGAGTAGACGAAGAAGACCATGAGGATGGTCCACACGTAGCGGCCGTTAGTAAAGAACTCCGGGGTGACCACGGGGTGTTTGGCGCGGCCGATGTGGATGATGAAGCCTACGACGCCAAGGAGAGCAAAGATGAGCCATGCCCAGTTGAATTCCTGCATGAACATGGTCAGGCCGGTGGCAAAGACCGCGATAAACAACAGTCCGAGCGCATCAAGATGGCCCTCGACGGCCTCATCTTCTGGCACCAGCTTGATAATCGGCGGGATGGCCAGAATGAGGATGAGCGGGATGAGGAACATCGCCGTCCACGAGACATAGGTGGAAATAAAGCCGGAGGTCAACGCGCCAATGAGCAGCCCGGCTTGGAAGGCGGCGGTGGAAAAGCCGAGATAGGTCTTTTGATCGGCCTCGCTCAAGTGCTTGGTCACGTAAATGACATACAGCGTCTCCGCAGCAGCAAGGCCCGTGGTTTGGATGAGGCGGCCGGTGAGCACCATGGGCCAGAAGCTGGAAAAGGCGAAGGCCAAAAGCGAGCCCACGGCGATGAGGATGACGCCGGTGAGCATGAGCTTGCGAATGGAGATGGAATCCGCCAGCGCGGCGTAGACCACGGCGCCGATGCCGATAATCACGCCGGCGAGGGAAGCTTGCAGGGAGGCGGTGGTATCGGAGATGTCGAGCGCCTCGGCGATCGGCATGGTCATCGTCTTAAAGCCGTTATCAATCACCAGCGAGAAGACGAAGACAAAGAGCAGGATAGGTACGGCAACCTTGGGGTTTACCGCGGAGCCCGGACGCTTTTCCTGCGTGGAAGCGGTGGGGTGGGTGGAAGTCACGGGGGAGAGGATCCTTTTAGTCGAGCGCGTTGAGCGGAAGCGCGAGTTCAATCATGGTGCGGAAGGCGGTCTGGCGCTCTTCCGCGGAGAGGTGGGTATCGTGCACCAGGTTGTCGGAGACGGTGAAAAGCCCCAGCGCGTCCACGCCGGCCTCAGCCGCGGTGGCGTAGAGTGCTGCGGATTCCATCTCTACGCCGAGCACACCCATGTGCGCCCAGCGCTCGTTAACGCTCTGGTCAAAGTTGTAGAAGATATCCGAGCTCAAAATATTGCCCACGTGGATGTGGGCCTGCTGCTTTTCGGCCTGGTCCACCAAAGCTTTGAGGAGCTTCCATGAGGCGGTGGGGGCGTAGCTGCCCGGCAGGTTGTACTGGCTCAAGAAGTTGGAATCGGTGGAGGCGGACGAGGCGACGATGACATCGTGCAGCTCAATGTCTTCCTGCATGGCGCCAATAGAACCGACGCGGATGAGCTTTTTTACGCCGTAGTTGTGGATGAGCTCCCAAGAATAGATGCCGATGGAGGGAATGCCCATGCCGGAGCCCATCACAGAAATGGGCTTGCCGTTAAAAGTGCCGGTAAACCCCAGCATATTGCGTACACCGTTGAACTGGACGGTATCTTCCAGGAAGTTCTCGGCGATGAACTTCGCGCGCAGCGGGTCACCGGGCAGGAGGATGGTTTCCGCAATGGGCGCGCCCTGCGGATTGATGTGTGGGGTGGCAATATCCGTAGCGGACATATTTTCGCTCCTTGGTACGGGGAGGGGGATTTTACAGACCAAGCTTAAACCCTCAGGACCCCGAGTCAATGGGACTATTTGCAGCTTTTTAGCAACCTGTGGAGAGCCTCAGCGCACCCAGTCCACGCTTGCCGACGCCCCTTTTTCCCACAACCGCCAATCCACATGCCTTCGCGCGGCTACCGACGCACGGTAGAAGGCGTGGCCGAGCAGCCCGCAGGGGTGGGCTGCCATGCCGTTTCTCTAACTGCCTTCAAAAGGCGCGAAAAGGTGCCACAAGAGCTATGCATTTTTACGCTCTGACATGGCGATTTGTGTAAAACGTTGAAAGCAGGTTAGATTATTGGAGTCCGCAACGGAGAGCACAACGAAATAGCGATGTGTTCAACGCTAGGATGTGCCCCCTTAGCTCAGTCGGCAGAGCGTTTCCATGGTAAGGAAAAGGTCGACAGTTCGATTCTGTCAGGGGGCTCCATTCATGTTTGGAGGAAGGGACTCCTCCGAGGTGAATATGGCGGTGTAGCTCAGTGGTAGAGCAAGCGACTCATAATCGCTGTGTCGCGAGTTCAATTCTCGCCATCGCTACCGGGAAAGAAAGGCGCCCGCAGGGCGCTTTTTTATTACCGCGCTGAAGGCAGTCCCGGCTGTGCCTAGTTTCGGATTGGAACTATGGCTCTGGTAAGGTCTTCAACGCTTGATGCTTAGGCATTGAGGAATAAAAGAATAGGGGCGTGGCGCAATTGGTAGCGCAACGGTCTCCAAAACCGTAGGTTGCAGGTTCGAGTCCTGTCGCCCCTGCACAGTAAACCCCGTCATCTGGCATCAGGTGGCGGGGTTTCTTCATGCCTTATTTTCTCCTTGATTTCTAGTGGTCGTGGAAACACCTAACCCATGTCAGGTGTTTCCACGACCACTAGAAATCAAGCCGTTTTCCTTCGGCCGGCCAGGGGTTTCGTGGAAAGATTGAAGATGTTTCTTGAAAGCCCCGTGACGGACGAGGGGCTTTTATGAAACTTCCTGACCAGATGTATTAGGTCCGCGGCAACACCCCGGTTACACGCAGTTTCGCCTCGGGTTACACAACAGAAGTAAATTTTTGACGTGAGCAGGAGCGCTCCTGAGAACGGGAAGTCAGGAAATTCCGCTTCCGACTCTTCCTGCCTCTCGGCAAGCTCCACGCTCCACAGTGAACGTTCGACAAGTTCGTCAAAGGTGAGCACCTCCGGTGACTTATGGTTCGAGCGGAAACTTTCAACGCTACGGAACTTCGAGCCAATTCGGTTGCCTTCAGCGCGGCACAAATCGCACATGGGCCGATCATCAGAAACGAGCGTGGTTCAGCTGTTTTCGCAACTTTGCCGGAATCTGCGCCATCTCTGCTACTTTCACTGTCTCTTCAGCAGTGCACACAGCTGCACCGCTACCCGGAACTTGACTAGTTCAGCGATCGCTGTATAGTTCAGCGCATGCTGACTATTGCTTCGCGTCTCGACGTGATGAACCGCCTGGGTCGTGCACTGGCCGACCCCACTCGATCCCGGATCATCTTGACCCTGCTCGACCATCCCGCCTACCCGGCGGAACTATCCCGAGATCTGGACCTGACACGCCCGAACGTGTCCAACCACCTGACATGCTTGCGCGATTGTGGGATTGTCGTCTCCGAGCCAGAGGGGCGTCGGACACGATACGAGATCGCCGATCCGCACCTGGCACAGGCACTGACAGCACTGGTCGATGCCACCCTGGCAGTAGACGAAGACGCCCCGTGCATCGATCCCGTCTGCACGCTTCCCGGGTGCTACGCAGCTGGGGAGGACGCATGATCCTCACCTCGGTCTTGCAGGCGATAGGCCTGTTCGCAGCTACCAACATCGACGACATCATCGTGCTCTCCCTTTTCTTCGCGCGAGGGGCAGGCCAGCGCGGCACCACCGCCCGCATTCTGGCCGGCCAGTACCTCGGATTCGCGGGCATCCTCGTCGCCGCGATCCTTGTGACCACCGGCGCCGGAGCATTTCTGCCCCCGGCAGCCATTCCATACTTTGGTCTCATCCCTCTGGGCCTCGGCCTCTGGGCCGCATGGGAGGCCTGGCGCGGAGACGGTGACGACGATGACGAGGCCAAGGTTGCCGGCAAGAAGGTCGGCGTGGGGGCGGTCGCAGGCGTCACCTTTGCCAACGGTGGCGACAATATCGGCGTCTACACCCCTGTATTCCTCAGCGTGGAGCCTCTCGCAGTAGTCGCCTACTGCGTTATCTTCCTCGCGCTCGTTGCGATCCTGGTGGCCCTGGCAAAGTTCGTCGCAACCCGCCCCCCGATCGCGGAAGTGCTCGAACGCTTTGAGCACATCCTCTTTCCCATCGTTCTCATCGGCCTCGGTATCGTGATCCTCGTCAGCGGCGGAGCCTTCGGGCTCTGACGTAGCGGCAGCGTTCCAAACGGCCCCGACCGGGCGTTATCGGTGACTCCTATAACGCCTGGAAGGTCTTTTTGAAGCGCCGTCGGGGCGTGTGAATCTAATCACACAGAATTTACAGAATCCCAGCAATTAAACTTTCGGCTACCCAATTTCACCCGCGGACGCAATGAGACTAGCACCGACGCTTTCCCCAACGCGCCACCGCTTGCGGCGTAGCCCGACCAAGGCCACCGGCTGGTTCTCAAACGAGGACGAAGCCCGTGGCCTAGAGCTCGTGGTCGAGAGCCGAAATTCGGCCTAAAACCGCGTTTAGCCAAAGAAAAATGACCCCCAGAATCCGCCCCTTCCAGCCGTTCTTTGAGGCTGGTGGCTAAGTCTAGAAGCTCGTCAGGATTATCTGCAGGCCTCTGTTGAGACAGATTCCGCTGTGCTGCGCGCACAAACTTAGCGAGTATGCCGGCGTCACGGGCCAGTGGGGAAGTGACAGGCAACTCCGCCTGTAGTACCTGCAGGTGCTGGGCGGCACTGCTAGCGGCGTCGAGTGCATACTCGTAGTCTCCAGTATCCCCGTGGGCTTTGATAAACAAGGCGCACAGGTGCGCGCCCTGGGATTCACGAACAATGGCTGACATTCTATTCCTACTTACTCAAGCCACTTCTGGCCTGGCCCTTTGAGGCTTTCTGAGGCCCGCCATGCAACTACCAAGATAGAAATCTGGAAGCCAATAATCCATGCGTTTGGTGCTCCTCCCACGCTCGAAATGATTCCGCAAACGGTTAAAACTAGTAGAAATACGCCCGTTACAACTCCCCCAGCTGCGCTTCCCCTCCTGGCCGAGAAGAAAATGATAAAGCCCAGTAGCAATATCGGAAAACAAAGACACATGGTTCATACTTCCAAACTCGCGCCGGAAGCAGCTATTTGAAACAGGGAGAATAGTGACCCTTGGATCAGCACCAGAGAAAAGTTGCCCAAAGTCTGTGGATTCCATTTACTTCGTCTTTGTTTGTCGTCAGAAGTAGTTGGTTCAACCCGCTCCTTTTTGGCCTGGTTGCCTTGTATTTCTGTTGAGTCCACAAAGAGGGGTGGTTTTCGCCTGTCGATCATGGTGGTGATGGTGCACAGAATTATGAACGCAAGGGCCCACCAACTACCTGCTCGCGAAGACTGTTCTTGTCCACCGGGAACTGTCTTATTTCCGTCTTCCCGTAGGGGACTATTTTTACTTTGGCTCAAAATGCACCAAAGGTATTATCCTCAACCGCCAAAATGTTACTTCCAGGTAAGAAATAGTCCCTATTTATAGATAGCTCCTGGCGGTTAATCCTGTCATCCTGGCTCTCGTCGAGCTGCAACTCTCGCATAGCGTGGTTGCTAAGGAGGTGTGCCCAATTGGATTACAAGTACCTACACACTTGATCGGTGCTGCACGTTTCAGGGTCCGGGTGTGCGGCGTCCTGTCTGAGGTCCGCGATAGTGTCGCGCAGCACGGAGAGCTGCGCGATCTGCTGCTCGATCTCAGCGAGGCGCACGTCAAGCAGGTCGCGCACGTGCTCGCAGGGCGCCTGGCCGCCGTCGCGGATGTCGAGGATCTGGCGGATCTGGGCGAGGGTCAGCCCGGCGGCCTGGCCCCGGTGGATGAACCCGACCCGACCCACGGCATCCTCGGCGTAGTCCCGATAGCCGGAGGCCAATCGCTCGGCCGGAGGGAGCAGCCCCGACTCCTCGTAGAACCGCAGGGTCTTGGTCGTGGTTCCGGTTGCTTCCGCAAGCTGTCCGATCCTCATGTTCGCCGATTCCCCTTCCAATGGCCACCACACTTGACCTTCCATTGTACTGGAAGGTTCACAATGGTTCCATAAGAACTTTTGAACCACAGGGAAGAGACGTCTGGAATGACAAACGAAAAGTTCGATCTGGCGATTATTGGTTCCGGCGGCGGAGCGTTTGCGGCCGCGATCCGGGCCACCGGGCTGGGCAAGCGCGTCGTGATGGTGGAGCGCGGCACCGTGGGCGGGACATGCGTGAACACGGGCTGCGTCCCGTCGAAGGCGCTCCTGGCTGCCGCGGAGGCCCGCCACGTGGCGTTGGATTCGGCCCGCTTCCCTGGGGTGGCGGCCTCGGCGGGGCCGGTGGAGATGCCGGCCCTGATTCAGGGCAAGGCCGCGCTGGTTGAAAGCATGCGCACGGAGAAGTACGTCGATCTGGCCGCGGACTACGGGTGGACGATGATCTCGGGGGACGCGTCGTTCACCGGAACCCAGGACGCACCGCTGCTCCGGGTGATCTCCCCGGATGGTGCAGTGAGAACGATCGAGGCCGGGCACTACCTCGTGGCCACTGGCTCCGCACCCTACGTGCCCCCCGTTCCCGGACTGGCCGAGGCCGGGTACCTGACCTCGACGACGGCGATGGAACTGGACGAGGTGCCCGAATCAATGCTGATCCTGGGCGGAGGCTATGTTGCCCTGGAGATGGCACAGCTTTTCTCCCGGCTGGGCTCCCGGGTGACCATGCTGGTCCGTTCCCGGTTGGCCTCGCAGGAGGAACCGGAGGCATCCAAGGCGTTGGCGGGGGTGTTCGCCGACGAGGGGATCCGGGTGGTCCGGCGGGCCATGGCCGACTCCGTGGCCTCCGGCCCGGACGGGGTCTCGGTGACGGCAAACGTGGCCGGGGGCGAGGAGGTGTTCCGCGCTTCCCGCATCCTCGTGGCACTGGGCCGCCGCCCGGTGACCGAGGGACTGGACCTTGACGCCGTCGGGGTGAAGACCGGCGCATCCGGCGAGATCGTGGTCGATTCCCGCCTGGCCACGTCCAACCCGCGGGTTTGGGCCGCCGGGGACGCGACCGGCCATCGGGAGTTCGTTTACGTCGCAGCGGCCCACGGCGCCCTGGCCGTGGACAATGCGTTCACCGATGCCCTGGCCGAGGTCGACTACCGGCACCTGCCCCGGGTCACCTTCACCAGTCCCGCCATCGGGGCGGTCGGGATAACGGAAAAGGAAGCTGTCGCCGCCGGGATCAGCTGCGAGTGCCGGGTCCTCCCCCTGGAGTACGTGCCGCGAGCCGTGGTCAACCGCGACACCCGCGGCTTCATCAAGGTTGTCGCGGACCGCGACACCGGACGGATCCTGGGCCTCTCCGCGGTGGCCAAGGACGCCGGGGAAATCGCCGCCGCCGGCGTCTACACCCTCGAAGCGGGCATGACCACCGCGCAGGTCGCCGCCGCCTGGAGCCCCTACCTGACGATGGCCGAGGGCATCAGGATCGCCGCCAAGGCCTTCACCACCGACGTCTCCGAGCTCTCCTGCTGCGCCTGAGCTGCAGCCCCCACTACCGAAGCAAAGGAATGCCATGACCGCCACCGACTAGGCCCTCACCTATCTGTTGTCCCCCGAGCACCACCGCACCGACCACGGCACCGCCTGAGTCCCCATCCCCATTCCTGGAAGGAACCACCAGACACCATGACATACCCGAGATCCCGCCGTTCTCTGTCCGTTCCCCGGCCCAGGCACCTCGCCTCCGCCCTGTTTCTGGCAGCGGTCATGGCACTGACAACCGCCTGCGCCAGCTCACCGAGCGGCCCGTCGGCTGCGCCAGGCGGTTCGTCGCCCGACGCGGCCGGTGCCGTTGCTGTTACGGTCTCCGACATTGACGGCACTACCCGGACCATCCCGGACGGTAAGCCCGCAGCACTGTTCTTCTTCTCTGCCGGATGCGGTGAGTGTGCGGAAGGGGCCGATTCCCTGAACAAGGCCTCCACGGCCCTGGGAAGCTCGGCCGACTACCTCCTGGTGGACGTGGACCCCCGAGAACCGAAGGAGACCATCAACGGATTCCGCGATTACATCAAGGCCCCTGAGCTCCCTGCCGTCATCGACACCGAGGCCACACTGACCACCCGGTACAAGGTCACCTCCATAAGCACCCTGGTGGTGGTCGACGCGAAGGGCGACGTTACCTTCCGGGCCACCGACCCGTCTGCGGAAAAGATCCAAGAAGAACTCACCAAGGCCGGTGCCCAATGACAGCCCTGCTTGCCCTGGCCTTCGCCGCTGGAATGATTGCCCCGGTCAATCCCTGCGGTTTCGCCCTCCTGCCCGCCTGGATAGCCCAGACCATCGGGGACGCCCGGACGCGCCCGCTCGCGCTGCGTCTGGCCCACGGGCTCCGGGCCGGGCTCGCGCTCAGCCTCGGCTTCGCCGGGACCCTGGCAGCCTTCGGGCTGATCGTCAGCGCGGGCGCCAGGACCCTGATCAGCGCAGCGCCCTGGCTGGGAATGGCCACCGGGGTGATCCTTCTCCTGCTGGGCCTGGCCATGCTCACCGGACTCACACCACGGCTCCATCTGCCGGCCTGGGCCACGAAACCCCGCACACAAGAAGCCGCAGGGGCAGGTCACAAAACCGGGCGCATGGTGGCCTTCGGGATCGGATACGCCGCAGCATCCCTCGGCTGCACCCTCGGGGTGCTCCTGGCCGTGATCGCCCAAGCCCAGGCCGTCGCCAGCTACGCCGGGCTGCTCGCGGTCTTCGCCGCCTACGCCGCAGGCTCGGCCACTGTCCTGATGCTCGTTTCGGCAGGCACGGCCATCGCCGGGGCCGCCCTCGGGCGAAGAATCACCGGCCTGGCCAAGCACAGCAACCGCATCGCCGCCTTCATCCTCACCATAACCGGCGCCTACCTCAGCTGGTATTGGTATCCCGCCGCCACCGGCGGAACCGCACAGGCCAACAGCCTCGCCGTATGGTCAGCCGCCGCCAGCGCCTGGATCAGCGACAACAGCACCCTGATCGCAGCCCTCGCCGCAGCCGTGGTGCTCGCATCGGCATTGGCCGCCCTCAACCGGCGCAGGAGACTGCGCATCAGACAGGGAACGCCGCCCACAGGCGAGGGCCCCGGGCAAAGCGGGGAACCCGACTGCTGCACACCAACTCCGGACAACAACTCGACCGAGGACCGGCCAGGCACGATCCCGTAGCTGGCCGAGGACTCCCAAAAAAGCAATGGGGAGAGGGAACCTTGCCCATGGCGGAATCAAGCGGTGGATGCGCCACGCTTGAATAGTTCGTTAAGTATTTCAC
>ERZ1031127.36-NODE-36-length-42276-cov-14.365103_pt1 | contig 42276 bp, 32 predicted proteins | sample MGYA00518224_ERZ1031127 | MGnify/ENA primary metagenome ERZ1031127 (study PRJEB33718, sample SAMN03159757) | human skin metagenome | collected 2014-05-20 | study: EMG produced TPA metagenomics assembly of the PRJNA266117 data set (Human skin bacterial metagenome... | reverse complement strand
GGCCATACCCGCCGGTCTGTTGCGTTTTAATCGACCGGGGTGAGTGGGGCAAAGTTCAGCAGCAGCCGTTTGGCGGCACCCGTGCGGAACTTCACGGTGGCGATGGTGCCTTTGCCTTGGCCCTCCAAGCCGGTGACTTTGCCCTCCCCGTAAATGTCGTGGCGGACTCGCTGGCCCACGTGAAGTTCGGGGATTTTGCCCGCCGGTTTCGCTTTCGCCTTTTTCGCCGGTGCGGCTGCCGAGTCTTTGCCGCCGGCCAAGTCGCGCGCCGTGGTGAGCCCAATCCGGGAGTTGGCGAACTTGCCCCCACCCGCGGAGCTCGAGCCTCGTGACCCGGACGGTCCCCGACCGCCACGGTAAGTGCCGTAGCCACCCGCAGCTCCCCCGCGGCCGCCGTAACCGTAAGCGGAGCTGGCCGGTTCGCCATAACCGCGGGACGCGAGCCCACCGTAATAGTCCACAGTGGTGGCTTCGCGCCGGTTATCGACAAGTTCGACCGGGATGTCGTCCAAGAACCGTGAAGCCGGCATCGTTACCGTCTCGCCAAACACCGAACGCGCGGCGCAACGAGTCAGGTACAACCGCTGGCGCGCCCTGGTGACCGCCACGTAAGCGAGCCGACGTTCCTCCGCCACGTCCTGAGGATTTTCCAAGGAACGCGAGTGCGGGAACAACCCGTCCTCCATCCCGGTCACGAACACGGTGTTGAACTCCAGTCCTTTGGCGGTATGCACCGTCATCAGGGTTACTTCCGACGCGGCGGCGGGGGACGCGGGGTCAGTAGGGTGTTCGGGCTGGGCAGTGGTGTCAGGAAGCTGATCCGCGTCTGCCACCAGGGAGATCCGCTCTAAGAAATCTGCCAGGCGAGCATCGGGCTCGGAAAGGGAAAAGTCCTGCGCTACGTTACGCAGTTCCGCCAGGTTCTCCACCCGCGCATCGTCCTGGGGGTCATTAGACTTCCGCAGTTTCGGCAGATAGCCGCTGTCCTCTAGGGCCGTGTCCAAGATTTCATCCAACGGGGCGCCCGCCGCGTCCAGAGCCCGCATCGCATCCAAAACGCCCACAAACTCGGCAATCCCCGCGCTGGCTTTCGCGCTCAAGTCGCCGTGATGGGTTCCTCCCGGCAGGAATTGGCGCAAAGCCTGGCCGAAATTGAGGCTTTCGCCCAGCGACACCTCACGAATAGTCGCTACCGCTTTGTCCCCCAAACCGCGTTTCGGTTCGTTCAGCACCCGCAGCAGGTTGCCGTCGTCGGCCGGGTTCGCTGCGGCGCACAGGTAGGCGATAGCGTCCTTAATTTCACGCCGGTCATAGAACTTGGTGCCCCCCACGACCCGGTAAGGGATGCCTTCCCGCGTCAGCATTTCCTCCAGGGAACGCGACTGGGCATTGGTCCGGTAAAACACGGCAAAGTCGTCCCAAGACGAGCCTTCCTGGCGTAGCGTGAGCAGTTCTCGGACGATGAAAGCGGCCTCGTCTCGGTCGGTGTCAGCCGCATACATTACGGCCTGCACGCCCTGTCCGGCTTCGGTCCAGAGACGTTTTTTCCGCCGCCCCTCGTTTTCCGAGATAATCGCGTTCGCTACCGACAAAATCGTGCCGGTCGAACGGTAGTTTTGTTCCAAATAAACCGTGGTGGCGCCGGGGAAATCCGACTCAAATTCTTCGATGTTGCGAATCGTGGCACCACGGAACGCATAAATCGACTGGTCCGAGTCCCCCACCACCGTCAGTTCAGCAGGAGGCTGGGCATCGCCCGCTGCGCCCCGCGTGAGCAAGCGAATCAGCTCATATTGCGCCGGGTTCGTATCCTGGTATTCATCCACCAAAACATGACGGAATTTCGCTCGATAGCGCGCCAAAATATCGGGATGAGCCTTCCATAGATAGACCGTAGACGCAATGAGGTCGTCAAAGTCGAACGCGTTGGCCCGGCGCAGTAGCTGCTGATACTCGGTATAGATTTCGGCCGTGAGCTGACTCATTTTGTCGATACCAGCGTCTAGGGCAAACGCTTCGGGGGTGATGAGTTCATTTTTGGCTTGGGAAATTTTGGCGGCAAAAGACTTCGGGGTGAAACGTTTCGGGTCCAGTCCCCGGCCCCTGATGATGCGGTTCAGCAGGGCTTTCGTGTCGGCGGTGTCATAGATGGAAAAGGACCGGGTCACCCCCAGGGTGTCAGCTTCGGAGCGCAAAATCCGCACGCAGGCGCTGTGGAATGTCGACACCCACATGTATTTCGCGGCGTTGCCGACCAGGGCTTCGACTCGTTCACGCATTTCCGCGGCCGCCTTGTTGGTGAAAGTTATCGCCAGAACTTCCCAAGGGCGGATTCGCTCGGTCGCCAGCAGCCACGCAATCCGTCGGGTCAGCACGCGGGTCTTGCCCGAACCTGCTCCTGCCATTACCAGGAGCGGACCGGACTCGTGGGTCACCGCGGCCTGCTGTTCCGGGTTCAAACCCTCCACAATCGCGGCAACTTTGCGAGACTTCCAGTCCTCGCGGCGCGCCGCATCCACCCCGGACCAGTGCGCAAAATCGGAGGACGTGTCGGGGGTATCAGGCTGCGCGACCGCCCCGCGCGGCAGAATCGCCGACACGGGGATCTCGCCGCCAGAACCTTCGGCAAGGGTAGAAAACAAATCATTCATGCTTGTTGGGCCCACTGTTCCGCTAATGCTTTGATGCTGCTGAGTTTGGAGAATGGCAAGATTTCACAGACCACACCATCGGGTCCTTCGTAAGCTATGGCGAATTTAGCCTGGTCTGCCATAGAAACGATGTCGATAGCGCCGTAGGTTTTCACATCGAAAATCGCCGCCTCCCGGAACGACTGCGCGCCATCGGTAGACAGCATCAACACCGTGCATTCTCCATTGCACACTGTGCGTTCGCCGATATAACTGAACACATCCGCATGAGGAGTGCCAGGGCAAGCGCCGTGAAACACTTCCTCCAGCGGGCTCATGATGTTGATGAGACGGGAGTCCATCGCGGCGGTGGGCTGTCCAAAAGTGCGGCCGCCATCGGTTGATTTTGCCCACGTTTTCGCTGTCGAACCTTGGGTTTTCATCAGCAGCATAACTTCGGTTCCGTCACTGTTGGACACCGCCGTACAATAATCCACATTCGCTCCCACCGGGGGCGAGGACCACCAGCTGGCACCGTGGTCATCCGAGCCAATAAACACCGCTTTGCGATCCCCCGATTCGTCCACGATGACACCCGCGTGGCACAGGCGCTGTGCCCATTGCCCTGTCGTCAGCTGCGTGCCGCGACCACGCGGAATATATGCCATCGTAAAGTCACGCCCGGCAATAATCATGGAAGTGATGTCTTGATGTTCCCAGGTCAAGCCATCATAATCGGTCCACGCAACAAAGAGCGCCGTTTGTGCTTGGCGTGGATCCCAATCAGGCACCAGGGAACGTGTATAGAAACAAAACATGCGCCCGGTCACGCAGTCATGCAGGAATGACGGGACATGAAATCCGAGGAATTCCTGCGGGTTGCCTGCCGCCAGGGTGCGCGGTTCTTCCCAGGTCAGACCGTTATCAAAAGACCGCGACAGGCACAGGCTGGTCGGGCATAGCCGACGATAGTGCGGTTCCTCACGACTGGCCGGGTTCGCGCTGGCGAGCTCCGCCTTGGTGCGGGTGGCGCACTCGGAGGGCAGCGCCTCCCACATCATCAGCAAAACTCGGCTGGAAGTGCGGGCAATAGCGGGATAGCGGGCTTGTGTGAAGCCGGAGGTAACATGGGGGGCTACCACGGTGCGGCGCATCAAAATTCCTTTTCTATCCCGAAAATAATTGCGCCTTTACGTTATCATCTCGCAGCCGTTCGCTTCACCTTGCGGCGCGCCCGGGGAAGTTGCCCCGCCCCCTCAGCCGATGCGCCGGTCTTGGGCCCATTTAGACAGTTCGTAACGATTGGACAGTTGCAGTTTACGCAGCACGGAGGACACGTGAGATTCGACGGTTTTCACAGAAATATACAGTTCAGAAGCAATTTCTTTGTAAGCGAAACCGCGCGCAATGAGGCGCATGACCTCGAACTCGCGCTCCGTGAGGGAATCAAGTTCGGAATCGGTGCCCACCATGTCGGTACGCGCCGCCCCGAACGCATCCAGCACGAAGCCTGCCAGTCGCGGTGAGAATGCCGCGTCTCCCCCCGCTACCCGGACGATGGCATCAACCAAATCAGGCGTGGCAATAGTCTTGGTCACGTAGCCGCGGGCTCCCGCCCGAATGACCGCCACCACGTCTTCGGCGGCATCAGACACCGACAGCGCCAGGAACCGGGTCGGCACCCCCATGCACGCCGCCGCGACTTCTGCGCCCCCGCCGCCATGACCGCCCGGCAGATGCACGTCCAGCAATGCCACCGCGGGAGTAGCCTGGCGAACTGCGGCAATAGCGTCCTCCACACTATCCGCCTCCCCCGTGACCTGGACCTCGTCGGGATACTTGCTCAGTTCCGCAATCACTCCCGCCCGGAACAGTCCGTGATCGTCAATAACCAGCACCGAAATGGGACGCTTCGGGTGTTCCCCCACAGCAGCCGGGTTCGCGTTTCCGTCACTCATCGATTGTCCTCCCTCAGTTTTCCCCAGTGTGGCGGGGTACTTTCATCGCGACTTCGCAGCCGCTAGCTCCCGACCGAATGGTCGCGGTGCCGCCATGGCGCTCCAGCCTCTCAATAATGGAATGTTTCACGCCTTGATGCCCTTGCGGGATAGCCGCAATGTCGAATCCGGCACCGTGATCACGCACGAAACATTCCACCGCGTGCGTCCCCACTTCCAGATACATCGAAAACGGGGGCTTTCCGTGGCGAGCCGCGTTCGTCAAGGCTTCCCGGGTCGCCGCCACCAGCGGCTCGGACCACGGTCCCGGAACCGCGTCACCGACCGTGACTGTGTCCAAAACCACTCCGTAACGGTCCTCGATTTCGCCGGCCAGCTCCTTGATAATTTGGGACAGAGATGCGTCCGCGTGGCCTCGATCTTCGTAAAGCCAAGAGCGCAGCTGACGTTCCTCAGCACGAGCCAGTTTCGCGACTTCCGAAGCATCGTCGGCCCGTGCACGAATTAGCGCGAGGGTTTGCAGCACTGAATCGTGCAGATGAGCGGCCATATCGGCGCGGACAGTTTGGCGGGTCTGCTCGGCCAAAGACGCCTTGTACGACAACCAAAAGCGCGCCCAGAGCGGCAACACCGCCAAGCTCAACGCCGCGAGGACGACCAGGGTGATGAGTCCCCCGCGCAGCGCGTCCCCCAGACTGATGGTTCCAGAAAATCCAATCATGACCGCAAAAATCACCAGGAGAGCTCCCGGAATGGCAAAACCCAGGAACCGTCCCATTCGCAGCTCGACCAGAGACGACCCGGCCGAAGCCCCGACCCAGATCAGGGCAATGCCGGTGATGAGAACCACGAGCGCGATGAGGGGACGCAAATCACTCATGATTTTCGGGCCGGAATAGGCTCCGAAGACAGCGATGGCGATTAACCCCAGCGCCAGCAAAATTGCCGGAACCGTCACATTTCGCCAACGTTCATTGCTGCCAAAATTCCCCCTGAGCTGCGCGTTAGGGTTCGCCAGTCGTGAATCTCCGGGAAACGGCAGACCCGCCTGGACCCCGGGATTTCCCCGCGGCACAAAAATCCACAACCAGACATAAAGCAGAATGCTGACCCCGGTGGGAGCTAAAACCACCAAGATCAGCCGTACCAGCCACAACGGCATTCCCAGATGTAGCGCCAGCCCAGCGGCTACCCCAGCCACAACCCCGTCTTTACCGGACGGGACCGTCCCGGGTAGCGGGCGGCGCAGCGGAGGGCGCGCGAGAGGGGCTGTATCAGACGTTGCCATAAATCCAGTTTGCCACGGTTTCACGGGGTTTCGCCCCACTTAAGGGATTAATCAGGGACAAATCAGGGATAACCCCCATAGCCGCCGGGCGCGACAGCGGCAATGATGGAAGCATGGACGAAAACATGAACCCAGAACAAACAACAGACTCAGTTCTGCCCTCCGGAGGTGAGCCTCCCCGCGGTGGTGAGACTCCCGGCGGGAACGAAACTGCAAACGCGAACACGACTGGCGGGGCAGCTGCCTCTAGTTCTGCGAACCCCAATGGCGCCGGTGACGCCGGTTTTAGCGCTCCTTACCAAGAAACTCCTAACCCACAGGCACCTAACCCAGGAGCGTCGTATCAGGGCAACACGAACTACGGCCCCACGGGCTACCCCGGTTCGGGCAGTTTCTCGAGCAATGGCACGAACTATGGAACAGCGGGCATGGGAGGCTACCCCGGAGGCCCGGATTCCACCGGACAGGCGTGGATGCGGTCGAATAACCGGGTTATTGGCGGAGTTTGTGCGGGAATTGCCTCACGCCTGAACATCGACCCCGTAATTGTGCGCGGTTTGGCAGTGGTCGGTTTGCTGTTCTTTGGATTCATTCCCCTGCTTTACGGGGCGCTGTGGCTGTGGATGCCCAGCCAAACCACCGGACGCAGCTTGTGGACCGATTGGCGCGCCGGCTTACCCAACCAAGGCGGTGGCGTCGCCATCTCAATTCTGTTGATGTTCTTCGGGGCGATGCGGATGCTGCCCCAAGGCATTGTCCTGTTCAACATTTTTGACATTTGGGACGGCGGGAGCGATTTCGGAGATATACTCGCGTTCTTTTTCATACTCCTGGTTTTGTGCCTGCTACTGGCCCCCATAGCCGTGGTGGTACTGATCATTGTCCACTTTACGAACCGGAACAAGGCCGGTACCCCGCCAGCCGCGAACGCTTACGTTCCCGGACCCACTGGCTTCGTTTCCACCCCCCAGACACCCGCACCGGCCGGGCCAGCCCCCGCGGACGGCCTTCACTATGACTCCGCTTTCCCCGAAGCACCCGCCACTAGCTTTACCCCGCCAACCACCGGCTTTGCGGCTCCAAACCCGAGCTTTACCGTCCCCGCTGCTAGCTTCGCAACTCCCTCCAGCACCACCTCGACCGGGTCTGCTCAGCCGGCGGGTATTCTGGCGCCACGCATTCCCGGACCGAGCCGCACCCTCAGTCTCACGGTCGGCGGGTTAGTCCTGCTGTCGGTTTTCACCGGCATCCTGCTGCCCCTGTTGGAGGTACTTGATCCGCTAAGTTCTGGGCTTTTGGTTGTCGGTTTGATGACGATGGTGCTGGGAGGCGGCATGCTGGTGACAGCTCTGCAAAAGCGGCGGACAGGTTGGCTCGCCGTGGTCACCCCGCTGGTGATTTTGTTCGTGACGCTACCTCTGGCAACAGTGGGAATGTCCGTGATGCCCCAGCTGCGTGAGCTACGTTCCAGCATTGACTGGCACGATTTTCCCGAAACGTTTAGCTACCAGAGCAATGATTTACGCCCCGGAGACGAGATCAGCGCCGTTCGCGGCAGCGCTAATATCGACCTGCGTGACACGAACCCGGGTAAACCCATCACAGTCAATCTGGTTAACGGGAATGTCTCAATTTATACGCTGCCAGAACAAAACGTTGACCTGGAAATCAACTTAGCCCAGGGCAACGTGACGACTTCCACCCTGAAAGACAGCACATGGGACATGAGCGAAACCTTTTTACAGTCCTCATCCGTTGAAAAACACCGTCCGCAATATTTCACTGTGGACGGCAATCAGCGCGTGGAATTCGTGGATCGGACCAAGGAATACGAGGCCGCAAACATCAGCCTGGGCAGTTCAGATGTGACGAAACTAAAAATTCGCCACGATGTTCCGCTATCTGATGGCTCGCGAAACATAGAGACAAAACCCCAAACTATCGAAATCAACTTGGCACACGGAACCGTGTCGCTCTATGAACGTCCCCCTGTGGATTTATGGAACGGGGCGGTGCTACCTGACGGGCATTTCTTGGTCAACTATGTGTTGAATGGCCGGGATTTGATGACTGCCGATTTGGAAGAATACAACAGCACCGAGGTCGGCTCTGAAAACGAAAGTAGCGACGCACTGCGAGAGTTTCGCCGCCGTGCCGTGTCCGGGAACGGAACTATCGAGATTAGTAGGGCCAGCGGAGTTGAGGGTGAGCCCATAGCGCTGGGCGGACAAGACGTATCTGAACTGAACATAGACAACACATTAACCCTCGCTGACATTCATGCAGGCAAGGCCGGTCCGTGGAAGGACATCAACCAAGACGGGTTTAACGACCTGTTCCAGCCCGGTGGCAGCAAGTGGAAACCCGGCGATAACCTGTTTGACCCCGTAAACGGAACCCCGCGTTCCTCCGGAATGCCCAACGGGACACCGAGCATACCCGCCACGCCAGTTGCTCCGGATTCACCCACGGCACCTTCCCCGTACCAAGCCCCCAGCATTGAGAACAATTAACAGGTGACAACTATGGAAAACACAACAGAAACCATCTCCCTCTCCCCCAACTTGGAGCCAGAAAAAACACCGGAACCACCCTTGGAACCCCGCCGTGAACATCGCAGCCTGGCCGCCATCGCTTTCAGCGTGGTATTTATCCTGATTGGATTAATTGTTTTCGGGGCTGCCCTGGGTGTCGTGGTGTCGCTGTGGGCGCTGATTTTGCTGATATTCGGGACCTCTGGAGTCGCCTTGCTCATCAGTGCCCTGGCGGAGTCACGCCGCTAGAGGGCAGAGGCTAGCATTGCGCGCGCAGCTGGGCGGTATCGAAAGAGTCGCGCCCGTCTGCCGCTAGCGCCTCCAGCGGATAGTTGTGCTTGAACTTCGACCAATGCCGCTGGGTGGAAATCCACACATAAAGACGACGCCGCAGGTATCGCAGGGAAAACTGCCTTTCTGCCGGGGCCAGCAACGGATTAAAGACCTGGCCCGCTCGGTGCAGCGACTGGACTTGACGGCGCACCTGACCCGTCGTGTATTTCAAAATCAGCCGTATCGGCAACACGGTATAGAGAATCGTGTCAAAGTGTGTCGCCGGCTCCGTGGGCTGGCGGTAGATGAGGTCATTAATCAAAGCTGGTAGCGGATTGTTTCCGGCAGCAGTGTTGTAATACAGGTTCCGGCCGATACGGGGGTTGACCTCAAAGAAATAGGCCTGACCGGTAGCACTGTCTACCTTGACATCAAAGTTTGCGAACCCGTGCCAGCCGATGCCGGTCAGGAAATCACTGGCTTGACGATACAAATCCGGGTAGCTTTCCGTAATCATCGCGGCAGGATTGCCCAGGGCGGTCGGGACATGGTCTTCCAGCAGCACATGAGCCGACCCCAGGAAACTAACCCGTTTGTCCGCATCCACGTACACCGTAATGGACAGGTTGTGTGTGTCATTTCCGGACACCCGCGGCTGGGCCACGAACCGACGCGCGTCCGGGTTCCCGGCAGTATGCGTTTCCAGCTCCTCCAGAATCGCTCGGGCCCGGCGCGGATTGTCAGCTGTATAAACCTTAGATTTGCCCGGCCAAGACAGCCGTTCGTAGCCGTAGGACTGGCACGGCTTGATAATGAGCGGGTATTTATCCCCCAAGGTTTCGGCGATGGCATCCATCAGCGCGGTCGTTCCGGCATCAAGATTGAGCTCCAGAGTCGTGGGAACCCGTAACCCGTACTTTTCGGCAGCACGGGCAAAATGTGCCTTATCATTGGTCAGTTCGATGACATCCACGCTGGGGAAGGCAAAGCGATAAAACGGAGTCAAACGGGAGGCATTTTTCTGGATGTTTACCACGTGGGTATCTTGGTTCGCAACCAATACCAGCGGGGTGTCCGGGTAACGCGCCACCAGTTCGGGACCCATCTGAACGAGTTTTTCAATGAATGCGGCATGGTTCCGGTCCGCAGCGCTCTCGTCAACAGGAATGACCTTTAACAGTCGGGAGTGACGAATCGGCCCCAGCACCATAGAGGTGACAACTAGGGGCTTTACGTGCCATTTCTCGTAGAAAGAGCGCACGTAACCATACGTTCCAATGTCGCCAGAGAGGACAATTGGCAAAAACGGCGCGCCAGACGTGCCAGCTGGATTCATTGATAATCTCCTTTAGGAGGTGACCCGGCGAGGGAATATCCCCCGCCGAGCCACCAGAGTTTTCAACAGCGGGACTCTAGGAGAAGTCGCGATCGTCCTCGCTGCGGGCACGATGCGTCCGCCGGCGAGCCCGCTCCCGCGGACGGCGCGGTTCGTTGCTATCACGCGGATCGCGGCGTTCACAGTCACGCGGGTCGGGCGTCTCAGAAGTTTCGCTTTGTTCAGATCCCGAATCCGCTGCGGCTTCGCCGTCCTCATCGTCAACCACGGCGTGCAGGGAGAGCTTGCCGCGCTGGTCGATTTCGGCGACCTCGACCTGAACCTGCTGACCGACCTGGAGCACGTCCTCGACGTTTTCCACACGTTTGCCGCCGACCAGGCGACGAATCTGGGAGATATGGAGCAAACCGTCCTTGCCGGGGGTCAGGGAAATGAACGCCCCGAACGTGGTCGTTTTCACCACGGTACCCACGAAACGTTCGCCGACCTCGGGCATCTGGGGGTTCGCAATCGCGTTCACGGCGTCACGAGCGGCCTCGGCGGCCGGACCGTTATCCGCCCCGATATACACGGTGCCGTCGTCCTCAATGGTCAGCTCGGCGCCAGTGTCCTCTTGAATTTGGTTAATCATCTTTCCTTTCGGGCCGATGACCTCACCAATCTTGTCCACCGGAATATTCACGGTGAGGATACGCGGAGCGGTCGGAGCCAGTTCATCAGGCCCGTCGATAGCGGCGTGCATCACGTCCAGAATCTTCAGGCGAGCGTCACGGGCTTGACCCAGGGCGCCCTTCAAAACGTCGGCAGGAATGCCGTCAAGTTTCGTGTCCAGCTGCAGGGCGGTAATGAAGTCCTTGGTGCCAGCGACCTTGAAGTCCATGTCGCCGAAAGCGTCTTCCGCGCCCAAGATGTCAGTCAGGGTCGCGAACTGGGTGCCATTTTCGCCCGGTTCACTCATCAAACCCATCGCAATGCCGGCAATCGGGGCGCGCAGCGGCACGCCCGCGTTCAGCAGGGACAGCGTGGAGGCGCAAACCGAACCCATCGAGGACGAACCGTTCGAGCCCATAATCTCGCTGACCTGGCGAATCGCGTAGGGGAACTCCTCGCGAGCCGGAATGACCGGCTCTAGGGCCATCTCCGCCAGGTGTCCGTGGCCAATCTCGCGGCGCTTGGGGGAACCGACCCGACCGGTCTCGCCGGTGCAGTAGGGCGGGAAGTTGTACTGGTGCATATAGCGCTTGTGCGTCATCGGAGACAGATTGTCCAACTGCTGTTCCATGCGCAACATATTGAGCGTGGTCACACCCAGAACCTGGGTCTCACCGCGCTGGAACAGAGCCGAGCCGTGAACTCGGGGTAGCACCTCGACCTCAGCGGATAGAGAGCGGATGTCTTTCAGCCCGCGTCCATCGATACGTTTGCCTTCGTGCAACACCCGGGCGCGCACCAGCTTCTTTTCCAAAGCCTTAAAGGCGGCCTTAAGTTCCTTTTCCTGTTCCTCGAACTCGCCGCCTTCCACTGCGAGCTTCTCGATGGCGGCATCGCGGATTTCGGTCTCGCGGTCCTCCCGAGTCAGCTTGTCAGCAATCTGGATAGCCGCGGTCAAATCGGTTTCCACCTCGGCTTTCATCGCCTCAAAGTGGTTGTCCTCGTAGTCGGGGAACAGCGGATATTCCTGGGTTTCCTTGGCAGCCTTGGCGGCCACTTCGGATTGGGCGCGGCACAGTTCCTTAATAAAGGGCTTGGCCGCGTCCAGCGCACTGGCCACAACGTCCTCAGTCGGAGCCTGCTTGCCCTCTTGAATCAGGTCCCAGGCGTACTCGCCGCCGCCGGCTTCCACCATCATGATGGCCACGTCTTCTTCGGGAGTGCCCTCGTTGACGACACGACCGGCGATGACCATGTTGAACGTGGATTGTTCCATCTCGGGGTAGGTCGGGAACGCCACCCACTGCCCGTCAATCAGGGCCAGGCGGGTGCCGCCGATGGGTCCAGAGAACGGCAGGCCAGCCAGTTGGGTCGCCATCGAGGAGGCGTTAATCGCCACCACGTCATAAGCGTGGTCGGGGTGGATTGACAGGACGGTGTCGACGACCTGGACCTCGTTGCGCAGCCCTTTTACGAAGGCCGGACGCAGCGGGCGGTCAATCAGGCGGGCCGCCAGGATAGCTTCGGTGCCGGGGCGGCCTTCGCGACGGAAGAACGATCCGGGGATACGTCCCGCGGCGTATTGCTTTTCCTCAACGTCTACGGTCAAGGGGAAAAAGTCGAATTGATCTTTCGGTTGCTTACCAACCGTGGTGGCTGCGAACACAACGGTTTCCCCATCCAGGGTGACCATTGCCGAACCGGCAGCCTGTTGAGCCAAAAGGCCCGTTTCAAAGCGCAGGACGCGCTTGCCAAATTTACCATTGTCGATGACGGCTTCCGCCGCCGTGATTTCGGGTCCCTCCAAGGGAGCCCCCTCTCTTTGTTCAGCGCGGCGGTCATCGATCGAGGCCCACTGGGCCGGTTCTCCGCAAACCTCACCGGACGAACCGGGATACTTGCGGCAGTCCAGGAGGCCACTACCGAGGACCGATTAACGCTGGATTCCTACATATACCAGCCGGAAAATACCGGCATGAAAAGAAAGCTGACCGGTGACCGGCCAGCTTAGTTGCTATTTACGCAAACCGAGGCGCTCTTTGAGGCTGCGGTAGCGTTCGATGTCGATGTCCTGCAAGTAGCCCAGCAGACGCTTGCGCTGGCCGACCAGCAGCATCAAACCACGACGGGAATGATGGTCATGTTCGTGAGTCTTAAAGTGCTCGGTCAGGTCCTTAATCCGCTTGGACAACAGGGCGATTTGCACTTCGGGGGAACCAGTGTCCCCGGGATGAGTCGCGTATTCGTTGATGATTGCTTGCTTTTCTTCCTTGGTCAGTGCCACAGGTTCTCCTTAGGTTAACTCGTTGCGCGCAGCGCCCAGGCTTTTCCTGGAGCATCGGTAGCGCGGCCGACATGACGGCTGTACAAGTTTAGCAAAAAGCAACAACTCCCGCGAATTCCACAGATTTTAGACGGACGCCGCTGTCAGCGCATTACAGATTCATAAGATATGTCCGCATCACTCGGAGTCTAGCCCCGGGGCGGCATCGGTTTATGGACAAGCGCGTTTTCACGCGTCGATACTCAGCACTATTTTTCCCAAGGGTCGGGCAATGCTTTTTGCCAGGTACTTATGGGCACGTTTTGCCTTGGAAAATGCCAGCGTATAGGCGATAACGGGACGAATCCGCTGCTCCTGGACCAGGGGCCACACGTGTTCCCCTACGGCACGCACCAACCGGGCTTTTCCTAGAAACTTCTACAGAGTGGCCTCATGACGGCTGAACAGGTTTAGCATAGGCCTGCGACGGCACAAAATCAGGAATCAATAGGTTTTTAAGGGTTACGTTGCAGAGCTAAATAACCAGGCTCCGATGATTTTTGTGTATCCTCGCCCCAGTTGACCTACAAACCGTATTGGGAACGCATGGAAATCAGCTTACTGATTTCTGCTTCAGGTAGCTCTCGAGAGCCAAACCCCATCTGGGCACACAGGTATGTCAGTTTTGCCGTATACTCCAACCGTTCCATGTTTTGATACGTAATCAAGAGGGAAGGCCCCCAAGAGAGAGCACCATGCATCTCCATCAAGCACACAGAATAGTCATGAACAAACGGAACGATATTTTCAGCCAATTGCATTGTAGAGGGAGTAGCATAAGGTGCCACTGGTATTACCGGCATCGCTAAGATATTCTCAGGCATCATTTTGTTTACAAGCTGATGCCCTCCAATTGCGAATGCCGTACCGTATATGGGGTGAGCATGGATAACCGCACGCACCTTTTCGTCTTCCTGGTAAAGACGCAAATGGACTTTAACTTCAGAAGATGTTTTGTAGGGCGGTTGTTCGGAAATTATGGTTCCGTCAATCTTAAGCTTGCAAATCATCTCAGGAGTTAGTGAACCTTTAGAAATCCCCGTTGGAGTACATAGCACAGCACCATCATCCATGCGTACAGATATATTGCCATCATTGGCAGCCACATAACCACGCTGCCAGACTTTCAGCCCAATATCGCAGATTGCTTGGCGAAGTCCTCTTTCCTCTGTATCCATCTCGAATGTATTCCTTCCAACGTTTTGAACTAATTTATAGAGCCTATTTCGCATTAGGCTTTATCGAAGTACTGAAATATGCATTTTCAAACCAAGCTCTTGTCGCACCCTTGGGAATTCCAAGCAAATGCAACTGGGCAAATATATTACCAATGATAGATGCCTCACAATTTGCTGAGCGTATTTCTTGCCCCAGAATGTTCGCAATCTGCTGCATCAAGAAGTCATCTTTTGCACCTCCACCTGTAATCCTTACGGTTCCTTTGCTGTCCGTGATATCCCTAAGTATCCTTACCGAATTTGCGATTGAGACGGCCAGGGATTCATCTATTAAACGCAGCAACTGCCCATTATTACAATCATTCACTCCGTAATCACGTTTTAAAATTTCACGGATTTTTTGCGGCATATTGCCCGGTGTGGAAAGCTCCGGGTCTGAGGTGTCAATCACAATTCCAATAGATTGGGCTTCCTGCATGATCCGATCCAGGTAACCATAGGAAATGTCGAGTCCTTCTTTTTCCCACTGGCGACGACACTCTTGCACCAGCCACAATCCGGTCTGATTCAACTCAGCTCGATTTGCTCCACCAGTGGCCATTTCATTGGTCACTCCAGCGTCGTAAGCTTTGTCAGTGGTAACTGGATAGGCAGTGATTGCCCCTACGACTGCCCACGATCCACAAGATACAAAGATGTCTCCCACTTCAGGAGCAATAGCATAAGCGGCGCACGCTGTATCGTGAGATCCACTCAAACAAATCTTCGTTTTGCCTCGCTGCGCTACCAGAGATGGTTCACCACGCAAAGAGGGAAGGATCTGACGCTGAATTCCAGCCGCTGAAATCATCTTGTCGTTCCAGTCCCACCGATTTACATCGACTAAAGCGGAAGTCGATGCGACCCCCAAAGAAGCCCATGGAGCACACTCCACAGGGTCATCCCATCCCGGGATTTCCTTAGTAGCCAGAACTCGAGCAATCATATCTTGAAGGAACATAATCGAAGTGCAGCTACTTTTTTTGTTACTTGAAGTTTGGAATAACCGATTTACCGAGTTAATGTTTTGGGGCAAAACGCCCGTGAGTCGATATTGGTCAATCTGAGAGATTTTTTGATCAAGGTACATTTGCCCAATATGTCCGCTTTTATCTCGATACGCACGAGGGTATTCTTCATACAATCCCTCTGAGTTGATTCTTACAAAGTCCACGCCCCAACCATCAACTCCAACTGAATCTGGCGGCCCACCCAAAACATCTGCCGCAGCTCTAGCGCTATCCAGAACGATTTTCACAAAAACAGAAACCGGCCAGGTCAAGGTGCCATCGGGAGCAGAATTAACCTCTATGTTTCTCCGGTAAACTTCACTCAGCTGAAGAATTTGTTTCCGGTTGTCCCAATTCCCCAAATAAGCCCGAATTGACGAGGAGCCCATATCAATCGCTAGCGCATTTGGCATAGCACAGTCTCCGCAATCTTCAAGTGTTGCAATACCAAGACTCAGCTCCTTGCAGTCGACTTGGGATAAAGCGTCTTACTCTCCATTGCTGGACAAAAACGCCTCTAATAAGGAATCCCGTCTGGTTCTGAGCCTAGCTTATGCTCCTCCGGATTCACGACCTGGAATCCATTAGCTTTGTATTCTTCATAATCAAATTCCTCGCACTCTTTGAAGCCAATCAAGTGGTACTCCAGAAAGCCTTCCCAGTTTTCGTATCCGTCGCCTATGCTACTCTCCAAGAAAGCTTCGGCCATTGCCCTGCCCAGATTCGGACCAATCCAGAAACTTCCCATGGCCAGAAGATTGCATCCGTTAGCTGCCGCGGCTCGACGAGCCGCAGGAACGGATTCAGCTACTGCAGCATGCACATGCGGAATCTTACTAGCAGCCACATGTATTCCCATACCAGAACCGTCAAACGCTAAAGCTTTTTCAAACTCTCCTTCAGCAATCTTGGCTCCCAAAGCAAAACCCACACGGTGGTACATAAAACTGTCATCTTGGAATGGGGTGATATCAGTTACGTCCCAGCCCTCTCCAATCAGGTATTGCTTCACTTCCTCCTTTAGCTGGAAGCCGGCAGAATCTGCACCTAATACAACCTTTTTTTCCGAAACTGTCTTAATCATTTTGGCTGTGTCTCCTTTCTCTTGAATTTAAAGAAGGACTTCTCTCCACTCCAGATTACGAGCAGTAACACCGCACCGAAAATGAAAAGTCGATAGAAGTTGCTTATCGAAGGGAATGTATTGAGACCGGAGGCGAGCACCTGCAATATGAGAATAGCTAAAATTACACCCCAGATATTCCCTTTACCACCATTGGGATTCACACCGCCAAGCACAACAATAAGCACTGTCAACAAGGTATAGCTCAGGCCGTAATCGGGTTTTGCTGAGTTGTAGTTTGCCAGCATTACAAGACCTGCAATAGAGCCACAGAGTCCGGATATGGTGTAGGTAACTACTAAAAGGCGAGCCAATCGAAGACCACTAAATTTTGCTGCCGTTGGATTGGTTCCCATCATGAACAGCTTAGTGCCAAAGGAATTGCGGTGCATGAGCAAGCCTACAGCCACAGCCACAAGCACAAACAAGACGAGCTGTAAGGGAAGAACTCCACCAAATCGAATGCCAAAAACCTCACCGTATACGGGAGGAAGTCCACTGAGAGCTTTGCCACCGGTAATCATAATTCCCATACCGGTAAACAACTCCAAAGTGCCAAGAGTGGCAAGAATCGCAGGAATCCTTATCCAAGCAACCAGAAGTCCATTAAAAAACCCCGCCAGAAGTCCAACTATCAAAGAAACCAGCACGGCAACGATAACGGTTACCGCAGGACTCTGGCCGCCATCAGTCAAGGCACGCAATGTCAAAGCCGCCAGTATACCGCTCAGATTGGCAATGCCGACAATAGATAAATCAATGCCTCCGGTGACCATAGTGACCATTACACCAAGGGCCATTATGCCGAATTCGGGGAACTGCACCCCCATAGAAACCCAGGTTCCCATGCGTCCGGCGGATTCAGGACGAATAATCAAAAATATGATGACCAGGCCTACAAGGGTAAACAACAATCTGGACACATGAGGATCTAGTGCGTTTAGGCGCATTTTTTGCATAAAAGAAGAACCGAAACGGCTGTTTGTATTCGACATCAAATTCTCCCTTACTCAGCTGTCAATCGTTGGCGTTTGCGACTTCTCATCAACTGAACAGCGGAGATGCCGGTGCCAATGATAATCATCAAGCCCAAAACGAAACGCTTTCCAGTTGTAGGAATGCCAGCCATAATCATGTTTGTTTGGATAATGGCAATCATCATGGTGCCCATAACCACTCCGATTAGGGAGCCCTTTCCGCCGGTAATAGAAGTTCCTCCCAAAACCACGGCCGCGATTACCATCATCTCGGTGCCGAGAAGGTCTGTCGGGTTCATCTGGTGCGTCACGCTCACCGACATCAGGCCTGCTATAGCAGCAATCATTCCCACAATCACATAGAGCCAGAATTTAATCCATTTCACGCGGAAACCTGCGCGAATGGCTGCCTGTTCGTCGCCACCCATTGCATACAGAGCACGACCAAATAACGTGAATTTCATTAGGAAACCTATGACTACAAGGACTAACAGGAAAAATAGGAAGGTCATAGGCAGGACAGATTGGGTCCCCTGCTGAACGTTTTCAACACGAATAAGCACCGCACGACCGAATTTATCAATGGGTTCTGGAAGACGGCTGATTTGAACGGCGCCAAGAGCCCCCTGCATGATTCCAGAAAAAACATTCATAGTCCCCAAAGTAATGATGAGAGTGGGAACGGTCAGTTGAGAAGTAAACAAACCGTTCAAAGCCCCCAGCAAAGCACCCGCAAGAACCATCGCTAGAAGTGCTATAAGGAAGGGCCCCCTATAGTCGATATCAACAAGAAAGCGCATCACAGAATAAACCGAGAGAGCGGCCAAGGCGGGGAAAGACACATCAATTCCACCAGAAACCAGAACCATGTGAGCGCCGATTGCAAAAAGACCTGGGACTACCATGGCATTCCCCAAGTCAACTAGATTGTTAAGCGTGAAGAACTGTCCACTACGAGCCTGGATAAGTAGGCTGATTCCAAGCAAAACAAGGAAAAGATAAAACTCGTTTGCATGCAGCACTTTGGTGAGGAAAAATCTGAAATCATGGCGTTTCTCACCTAAGGAATCTGCAGGCTTAGTGTCTGCCACGACAACAGCGCTTTCATCCATTTTCATCTTTCCTCCTTTGAAGCTTTACCTGTGACGAGATTAGACGCTTCCTCTTCAGTTGTGGATGCGGGATCTACCTCACCGGTTATCTTTCCATCGCGTAAAAGCAAAATTCGCCTAGATATCTGCATCAACTCGGGAATATCGTCTGAGATTACGATAACCCCCATGCCCTGATTCGCAAGATCAAGAAGAATTGAGTGAATTTCATGTTTCGAGCCAATGTCTACGCCGACCGTCGGTCCGTTAAGTATAAGAATATCTGGTTTGGTGCGAAGCCATTTTGCCAGCACAACACGTTGCTGGTTACCACCCGAAAGCGTATTAACAGCAAAATCGGGATTGCTAGTCGCTATACTCAGCTTAGAAACTGAGTCGTTCACTGCGTCCTTGCGTTTTTTTGAATTTATCCATCCCGAACGGGTTAAATCATCGATTGTGGAAATCACCACGTTGTCCGAAATAGAACGTTCCAGCATCAACCCTTCGGTAAGGCGGTCCTCAGGGACATATGCAATCTTGTGCTGCATCGCCTCGGTAATTGAACCAATTCGTGCTGGCTTTCCAAGGATTTTAATCTTTCCTGATGTTGCAGGAAACACTCCAAATAGCGAAAGTGCCAGTTCTGTTCGTCCTGAACCAAGAATGCCTGTGATACCCAGCACCTCTCCCCTACGAAGTGAAAGGTTAATATCGCTGAAGGCGCCTTCGAGTCCCAATCCTTCCACACGGAGCAGCTCTTCGCCTAACTCCTCAGGCTGTTCAAATCGAGCCTCATCCACAAAGTGACCAGTCATATAGTTTGCGAACTTTTGCCTGTCAAGATCGGAAGGATCAGCTGTAACGACTACCTTTCCGTTACGAAGGATTGTGAAACGTTCACTGATTTCGAATACTTCGTCAAGCTTGTGGCTGACGAAAAGAATTGCAATGCCGCGCTCCTGCAGACTACGAATTACTCGAAATAGAGCCTCCACCTCACGATTGGTCAGTGCGGTTGTGGGCTCGTCCATAATGAGCACTTTCGCATCCTGCAGGAGCGCACGGCTGATTGCAACTAGCTGCTTGTCAGCAACTGGAAGATCTCCAAGTCGAGCGTCCAAGTCGACTTGGAAGTCAATCTTAGACACTGCCTCTTGAGCGATTTTTTGGAACCTCTTCCAACTCACTATCTTGCGTTTTTTTGCAACTTCACTAGTGAGCGCAAGATTTTCCATAACCGTAAGGTTCGGGAATACCGAAAAGTCCTGATAGATAACCTGCACCCCAGCATTGATAGCTTCAGAGGGACTCAGGGAACGGAATGTCTGATTTCCGACAACAATCTCACCGCTTTCCGGTTTGTGAACACCAGAAATAACTTTGATTAATGTTGACTTGCCAGACCCATTTTCTCCAGCCAAACAGTGAATTTCGCCAGCATGAATCTCGAGATTGACGTCGTCAAGGGCCTTAACCCCCGAAAACTCTTTAGTGACTCCATGTACTGCCAGGACAATGTCGTTCATTACCGCACCTTACCTGTTTAGAAGGTGAAATCATCCACGTTGTCAGCAGTGATAACAATCCAGCCCTTACCTTCAAGGACCTTGTCGCTTCCTTTGCTGAACGTCATAGATTCGTAACCAGCTACACCCAAGTCAATCCCATCAGTGATTTTTTCACCATCCAGAATCTTCTTAGCAAGCGAGGCCATAGCGTAACCTGCATCAGCAGGATCCCATAGAGTCAAAGCGTGCACAGTACCGTTCTTCAAGATTTCCTTGTTAGCCTGCGGCATGCCAGTCCCGGCAGTGAACACCTTACCTTTCAATCCCATTTCTTCAATGGCACGAGCAACACCAGGAGCATCAAAGGAAGACGTTCCCATGATGCCACGAATTTCTGGATGAGCCTTCAGTACCTCTTTCGCGGCCTGGTAGGCGCCTTCAGCGGTGTCACCTGATTCAATGCGCGGCTGAGCTTCCAGCAGCTTCATGTTAGGGTACTTTTCCTTCTGGTGCTTAATGCCGCCGTCTGCCCATTCATTATGGGATGCATTAGTGATATGGCCTACCATAGTCGTATAGACGCCTTCTTCACCCATGCCTTCGGCAAGGTTATCCATGATGAAGCCACCGTAAGCCTCGTTACTGAATGCCTCAATGTCGTATTGAGTGTTTTGCTGGGATGCACCTTCGTGGGTAACAACCACGATACCAGCGTCCATAGCCTCCTTCAGTACAGGCTCAATAGCACCAGGATCGACCGGAACAACACAGATTGCACTAACACCTTGAGCAATCAAATCGCGGATGACCTGTGCTTGCTGGGTCGCATCAGTAGCGGCGGGGCCACGCTGGAAGACATCAAGACCTGTATCTTCCGCAAACTTCTTTACGCCTACCTCCATACGCACGAACCAAGGGTTGGTGGCATCTTTAGGCACGACTGCAATTCGGATGTCTCCGGCATCGCCCCCCTTTGCACCATCTGCGCTATTGCTAGCAGATGAACAACCTGCCAACGTGACTGAGCAGCAAGCTAAACCAAGCACTAACGGCACAGCTGAAATCTTTTTCAAAAAGCCAAATCGCTTCATAATCGTTCCCTCCATTGGGTAATTGTTGGGAGCCTAAGGCTCGTTACATCGTTATTGAAACGCTTCAACTACGATGATAGAATGCTACCACACTTGGTGAGATATTTTTCAACTGAAAGATAAGAAATTATGACAGTCTCCACAGGAAACCCAAAACCTGACGTAGAGCGCAAAATCACTATTGAGGATGTCGCCCAACACGCTGGCGTCTCAGTTGGAACAGTCTCGAACACATTGAATCATCCAGATCGAGTAATTGCCCCAACTCGCGATTCCGTATGGGCTTCAATCAGTGAACTGGGTTATATTCCCAGTCAGGCGGCACGCCTACTCTCAGGTGCCCCAAGTCGGACTCTTGGCTTGGTAGTTCCCGACATTGAAAGTCCATTCTTCATGTCTCTAGCAAATGCAGTGGAACAATCTGCCAGCGACGCCGGATATTCCTTGCTACTGTGCAGCTCACGACAGGATGCCTCTCGGGAACCTGCAATCCTGGACGTATTATCCAGTCACCAAGTTCGTGGCGTGCTTGTCAGCCCTGCAAGTGACACCTCGCCCACAGCAGGAAGTACTTTAGTTCCAATAGTCTATCTGGATCACAAGGGTCCCGATGGGACCTGTTCCATATCCGTGGATCATGTTCTTGGAGGACGTCTTGCTGCAGAACACCTACTAAGCTTAGGGCACAAGAATCTGGCTTTTGTCGGCGGCACCCCATGGTTATGGCAATTTAATCAACGTGTTAAAGGAATCCGCGAAGCAATCCTGGAAGCGAATCTGGATTCAAACAAAAACCTGATTTTAGTGAAATCACCGGGGATAGGAGTAGATTCCGGCATGGAATCCGCTAGAAAACTAATTGAGCAAGGTCTTCCCACCGGAATTCTATGCGCAAACGACATGCTTGCCTTTGGTATTTTCAAGGGATTAACAGCGCAAAACATCATAATCCCAGACGATGTTTCCCTGGTTGGATATGACGACATCAGGTTCTCCGATAGCTGGATTAAGCCTCTTACAACCGTGGCGCAGCCAACGAGACTAATGGGTAAACTTGCCGGTAAACTCCTGATTGAACATGCTTCAGAAGGTGTAAATCATGAGCACCGCTTCGTTGCCCTGGAACCCACTTTGATTGTCCGTGAGTCAACCAGAAAGGCTAAGCTAGAATAGCTTCAACCGCCACGGCTCAATTTTTTTTCCAACATTAGCGACATTTTAAAGCGCTGCAAGAACTGATGGAAGCCTTCGATATCCCTTTGTGTGGGGGCCTGAGTGTCCGTGTTGTCTGAATCAAAAAGTGAGTCCACGAAATCTGGCAGACTTCTAGTATTGTTGTGCAGGTAGAGCGCTAAAACCGCGATTCCCCAGGCGCCACCTTCACCGGCGTTCTGTCGTACAGATATTGGAGCTTGTAGTGCTGCTCCAAGCATTTTTTGTGCAACCAAAGGTGTTTTGAAAATGCCACCATGACCAACGAAGTAATCGATTACGATTTTCTCTTCGCTACGCAGCAAATCAAGCCCCATACTGAGAGTAGCAAACATGGCATAAAAATGTGCTCTAATCAGGTTCCCTAAGGTTAACTCACTTGACGCTGAACGAAAGTACAAAGGTGTTCCTACACTCACACCAGTTATATGTTCACCCGAAAGATAGTTGTTGACTGTTATCCCACCAGCATCTGGAGCAGAGTCTGCAACTGAGGCGTACAGTAGCGGGTAAATCTCGCTCTCATCGATAGGGGACCTTAACAAGCTCGCAGCCTCACGAATCAAGGCAATCCATGCATCCAATTCTCCAGTTCCATTGTTTGTGTGCACCATTGCTACCGGAGAACCGTCAGGAGTGGTTACTACGTCCACTTCTCTGTACACCTTCGATAAGGCCTTTTCCAGAACAATCATTGCGAAAATCGAAGTTCCGGCTGATACATTACCTGTTCGTGGTCGGATTGAGTTCGTAGCCACCATTCCTGTGCCGGCATCTCCTTCCGGAGGACACATAGGGACACCGGCAGAAAGCACCCCGGATGGATCAAGCAGACACGCACCTGATTCGCTCAGCATCCCCGCTTCATTACCAGCGACCAAAACAGAAGGCAAGATGTCCCTAAGCTTCCATGAAAAACCCTTACCAGCGACCAGCGCATCAAACTTCTTTACCGCAGACTCGTCATAATTGTTTGTCTCCGTGTCTATTGGGAACATGCCTACAGCATCCCCCACACCAAGCACTTTTTGTCCAGATAAAAGCCAGTGAACGTAACCAGAAAGTGTAGTCATATAGCTTATATTCTTGACATGCCTTTCCTCATCCATTATTGCCTGATAGAGATGCGCAATCGACCAACGCTGTGGTATGTTTTCATGGAAAAGTTCCGTCAGGGTGTCTGCTGCCGTCGCCGTAATTGTGTTTCTCCAGGTACGGAACGGAACAAGCAAGTTATTCTCAGAATCAAAAACCAAGTATCCATGCATCATGGCCGAAATCCCCAAGCTGGCCAAATTCTTCAGGGGAACCCCAAGTGACTCTTGCACTTGTCTAGCAAGATCCATGTAAGCAAACTGCAGGCCTTGCCTCACATCATTCAGAGAGTATGTCCAAATTCCATTATCAAAATGCGATTCCCAGCTATGCATTCCCATAGCAATTACACGTGCGCATGAATCTACCAGTACCGCTTTAATTCGAGTTGAGCCCAGTTCAATCCCTAAAGTAGCTTCCCCTGATTCCACAACTTTCCGCATGGCTTCATCGGATTTCAAATCTTGGTACATTTCCACTCCGTTAACCAACATTGACAAGGGTACAAGTACATCTTTGAGCATTCCCAAACAAGGTTATTCTGAGAGCACAATTTTACCAAACGGGCGGTGGGTATTGGAGGCCAAGAAACCATGGGCACGTTTTGCCTTGGAAAATGCCAGCGTATAGGCGATAACTGGACGAATCCGCTGCTCCTGGACCAGGGGCCACACGTGTTCCCCTACGGCACGCACCAACCGGGCTTTGTCCTCGACATCGAGACCGCGAATGGTGGAACCTTGAATCCGCGCCGATTTGGTTAAGACCTGGCCCAAATCCAGCTGGGCATGACGACCCTTTTGCAAGCCGATAATGTTGAGGATTCCATGTTTGGCAAGTAGCTCCAAGTTGGTTTCTAATCCCCCGGCTCCGGATACGTCCAGAATCAGGTCAAAGCCGTGGCCATCGGTGAGTTCCTGTTTCATCCGCAACAGTTCGTCGGGATTGTGATAGTCCGCGGCCGCGTCCGCCCCCAAAAGCGTCAATTTGTGGCACCTGTCGGGTTCCCCAGCGGTAGTTCCCACCGTGGCTCCCAAAGCCTTGGCCAACTGCACCGCCACGGTGCCTACCGCCCCCGAACCGCCTTGAATCAACACGAAACGCCCTGCCCAGGAGTCACTCGGGAATCCCAAGTCCACCAGGTTGTGCCAGGCCGTTACCGCCGTTTCCAGCAGCGCCGCCCCGGCCACATAGCCGTTGAGCCGCCCTGAGACAGGCAACGGCAAAGCTAGATTCACGTTAGCGACACAAAACTGCGCTTGTGCACCGCCCTCGACCAGAGCCGCCGCTGGCTGACCTACCCAAGCCGGGTCAACACCGGGCCCCACCTCCACGACGGTGCCGGCAGCCTCAAGCCCGAGCGTATTCGTCGCCCTGGCAGGGGGCGGATAATGGCCCGCCACCTGCAGTAAGTCCGCCCGGTTCACCCCCGCGGCCGCCACCTCAATGAGAATCTGGCCGGCACCGACCTGGGGACGGTCCACCTCGACCAAGACCGGCACCCCGTCAACGCCCTGTACACTCCACATGAAAACCCCCTTGCCTCAGAATCTAAGTCTAAGGCAAGGGGGTCGTGATGAAGTTATCCGCTGAGAGAATACAAAAGTGTCCCCGTGTTTAGAGGTTGTAGCCGATATAGGCAGCCGTAGCGTGGGGACTAGTGGTGGGCAAGCTCACATCGGAAGGCCAATACAGACTGTGACCTGCAAATGTCACCGTGGTCTCGCCTCCATCGTGGAGACGCCACGGATTCAAATCAGCTCCCGAAGTGCTGTCCAGGATGCCAACAATTTTGGCCTCACGAGAGTCAGTGGGCGCGCCTGCCCCTAAGTCAGAGGCGTGCGGAATATCAAATACTGCCGGTTTGTCCAAAATCATGACCACATATTCCGTACCTGAAAACATTGCCTCCAATTCCGGCACATCTTTGCCCTGTTCCAGCCGGATTAGTTCTTTGGCGGAGAGTACCCGAATGACACCAGTCAAGACACTGGCTTCAGTATTGTTCACCACCTGGGGATCCCCCGGGCCGTCCGCACCTAAACCAACACCGGCTGCCATAGCTACAGTACTTTCCGGCAGCACTCCTTCTCCTCCGATAAACACGATCTTGTTAGCGCCCAGAGACACGATTTGCTGGAAAGTACCTCCACCATCGGGGGGTGTCAGCAGAATAAAACCGTCCTTGGATGCCCCCGCCACCATCGCGTCTTTCAGGGCGGTTCCCGACGCCACGTAGGCGACCTTTCGAGCCGGATCGGAGGCGGCAAACTTGGCGATTTCAAAGGCGGTCACATAACGGTTCGCTCCCGCAAAACGTTGGGTCTCCGCACCGCTCGCAACCGTTTGGAGTACCGCGTCGGGAACCGCGCCCGGTCCGCCCAAAGCCACCAGTTGTGCGCCAGCCGGCTGGCTCGCCGGCATCCGCATCGCCACGAACTGCTGCGCGGCGCTGATGCTGGCCTGGTTCGTGTAGGTGATGATGGGACCGTCACGCAGCACCGAACCGGCCACCGCATCAGGAGAACCGGAACCGGCGTTTTTGGTCAGATACATGCGGTTGGTGGGGCCGTTTACCTGCAACCAGCGGTCGGCAATAGCCTGGGCGGTCGCGTTGCGGTCCGGACCAGCCAGGCGTTCCACGTTTTCGGCGCCGCAGGTTTGCTGGGCTTGCTGGGCAATGCTGTCAGGAACCGCGCCGGTTCCGCCCAAAATCACGATATGGCCGGGTTTGACCCCGCCGAGGTTCAGCTGTTTGCCGTCGGTGAGCACCACCGGACCGTCCCCGATAGTCGCCGCCGGCAGGGCATCCACCGGGTTACGATTTGCGGCCACATAGACCACCGGCCAGTTTGTCCCCCAGGTGTGCTTGGCTACCGCCAGGGAGGTTTCCACCCCGCTGGGTCCCGCCAAACGTTCATAGTTCAACCCTTCTGCCTGGGACTCGCTGACGGCAACCAGGGCCATCATCGCTAAAGTCAAGGCTCCTACGGTGCCGGAAATGGTTCCGCGCTTTACCCATGCCTGCATGTCTGTACCTTTCCGTTGAAAACAGTCGTGACTCACTCAGCCTATTTAGACAGTTTGATTAACTGAACACCCAAAAGGGTGAAAGCCCCTGACTTAGCCCACGCCGGGACAGGGGCGAAATCGGAGCTGATAGCGTCATGCTAAGGTTGAGGAGTGCAAATACTTCGTGACAAACCGTCAAGTTTCGGCCCGAGTATCGTGACCATAGGTACTTTTGACGGCGTTCACACCGGACATAAACGAATCATCGAGAAAGTCGTGGCGCTGGCTCACGAGCGCGAGGCGACCTCTGTTGTGTTGACGTTCGACCCGCTACCTCGCCAGGTTCACCATCCCGACCCCAAGAATAAGTTGATTTGTTCCCTGCCGGACAGGCTGACCCGCATTGAACAGCTGGGGGTAGAGACGACCTGGGTCCAAAAGTATGACCTCGATTTTGCCGCCCAGTCCCCCACCGAGTTCGTCCGCGACTACCTGGTCGACCCCCTGCATCCGCTGGTGGTCGTCATCGGGGAAGATATGCGTTTCGGAGCCAAGAACAGCGGAGACGCGCAGACTTTGCGGGAATTGGGCACAGAATACGGGTTTGCAGTCGAGACAATCCCCAACATTGTCGACCCGATTTTTGGACGCCGCTGGTCCTCGTCTTGGGTGCGCGAACTGCTGGCCCAAGGTCGGGTTGACCAGGCCGCTTATGTGTTGGGGCGAGCCCATTCGGTGCGCGGCACGGTCATTCACGGCAAGCGGCGCGGGCGCAAACTGGGATTTCCCACCGCTAACCTGGACGCACAGTTCGTGGAGGCGATTCCTGCCGATGGTGTTTACGCAGGTTGGCTGCGGATGCCTTACCCGCCGCACTCTCAGAGTCCGACTTCCCTAGAGGTGGTGCCCGCCGCCATTTCGGTGGGAACTTCCCCGCATTTTGGCGACGTGGGGCGTACCGTGGAAGCCCACGTTTTAGGGCGTGCGGATTTGGATTTATACGGGGAAGAAGTCGTGGTCGAGTTCGTGCATCGGATTCGCGACAACCTGGCTTTTCATTCATTGGACGCACTGTTGGAGCGTATGGATCGCGACCTGCTGGAGACGGCCGTAGTCTTGGGGGTTCCCAAAGCTCAACGCATCAATCCCGGAGCAGTCACAGCCTGAGTGTGGCGGAATCATCAGGTTGATTTGGTATAAAAGTTTCATGGAGCACAGAGACGTCACCCGCAGAATCAGCCAGATTGTCGCCGCATCCCTGCTGGTGATGGGCGGAACCTGGGGACTGTCGGGTTGTGAGGGCGCCTCCGGAAAATCCGCTGCCACGGAAATTCCCACCAAACCATCCCTTTTGAACGTTAAACCGAAACCGACCGCAACGCAGCCCTCGGAAATCACCTTTACCGTTGCGGCCACGGGCGATGCTCTGACCCACGATGCCCTCATGCCCGATGTGTCGCGTGACGCCGCGGGAAACACGCACTTTACGAATCTGATGGCCGGCATCAAACCATTTCTCGAGGGAGCTGACCTGGCGATTTGCCACCAAGAGATCGCTTTTGCCCCCGACGGCGCCCCTTACCAAGGGTTTCCCAATTTTGCTATGCCTACAGGCTGGGCCCAGGATATGAAAGATTTGGGCTACGACGGCTGTTCCACCGCTTCCAACCACACCACCGACCAGGGCATCGAAGGCGTCTATCAGACTCTCAATGTGCTGGAAAAAGCCGGCATGGGAGCCACTGGTTCTAGGCGCAGCGCGGAGGAAAAGCCTTATCAGATGTACAGCCTGACCAAAGACGGACGTACCATCAAGATTGCCCACCTGTCCCTGGCTTGGGGAAAGCTGGGCGGGATGCCTTTCATCAACGAGAAACCGTGGCTGGTCAACGTGGACAATATGGGCGACATTCTCAAGTGGGCGGCCCAGGCTCGCCAGGAGGGCGCCAATGTAGTCATTTTGTCCGGCCATAACGGGCTGGAATATGAGCTGCAGCCCTCCGGCTGGGCGCGCCAATGGGCACAGGAAGCCTCCGCAAGCGGGCTGATTGACCTCTATATCGGTCATCATCCGCACGTTCCCCAGGGCATTGAGAAGCTGCCCGGAGGCGTGGACGGCAAAGGTATGTGGACGTATTGGAGCGTGGGGAATGTCATTTCGGATATGCGTCCCCTGACCACGATGCACACGGATTCGGAGCAAATCGCCTGGGCCACGATTAGGGTTCCGGCTCAGGGCAATGCCGAAGTTATCTCTGCCCAGTGGGTGGCCATCGGGCTGGAACCAGATTCGCATATGGTGGTGCCGCTAGCCGCGGCCGCGCAGGGGCAAATTCCCCCCGGCAGCGCCATGAGTGCGAGCAAGGCCGCACAGTACCGGGGTTTTTTGCAATCCCTGGTGGGTCCCGAAACTCCTGAACTCACCGAGCCGCCCGCGGCGCCCTCCCCCGCCAGAGTTGAAGCACTGCCTAAGCAGTAGGCGTCCCGATTGCTTCTGCATAGCTTTTCGGCTTTGGCACGAGGCCGGTGCGGAAAGGTTACTGGGATTCTTGCAGTTTCGGGTCGCGCTTCAGGTATGCCCTGGTTTCGCGGGCAATCAGACCGGAAGCCAGGATGAGCCCAATCAAGTTAGGCAAAGCCATCAAGCCGTTCGTGACATCAGCCAGCGTCCACGCGACTTTCAGTTCCGTGATACAGCCCACGAAAACAACTATGGCGAACAGCAAACGGTAGACGGTGACGGCTTTTAGGCCGAATAAACGTTGCACACAGCGTTCCCCGTAGTAGGCCCAGCCCAGCACGGTGGAAAATGCAAAGAACACCAGGGAAATTGCGACCACAAAGTGTCCCTGGCCGCCGGGGAAACCGATGTTGAAAGCCTGCGCGGTGAGAGGCGAACCATCCAGCGTTTGACCGTCGGCATCGGTCACTGTCCACGCTCCCGTAACGACGATGACCAGGGCCGTCATCGAAACTACGATAATGGTGTCAATGAAGGTTTGGGTCATGGAGACGAGTCCTTGCCGGACCGGTTCGCGAGTACGCGCGGCAGCCGCCGCAATCGCCGCGGACCCCATCCCAGACTCGTTAGAGAAAATCCCGCGCGCTACCCCGTACTGGAGCACCATCATGAACGTGGAGCCCACGAAACCACCCGTCGCGGCAGTCCCGGTAAAGGCATCGTGGAAAATCAGGGCCAAAGCGGCGGGAATTTTGGTAGCGTACAGACCCAGCACAATTAGCGAGGCTCCCACGTAGAGAATAATCATGATGGGGACAAAAGCCGAGGTCACCCGGCCGATGGATTTCACTCCTCCCAGCAGCACGATGCCGGTCAAAGCCGCCATGAACAGGCCGGTCATCCACGGGTTCACCCCGAAAGAGGCCTCTAACTGAGTCGCGACCGAGTTCGCTTGGGTCAGGTTGCCGATACCGAACGAGGCAATAATCGCGAAGATCGCAAAGGCAATGGCCAGTGTCCGCCCCAGCCACTTCACTTTCGTGACGTGCTCCAGGTAATACTGCGGGCCGCCGCTCATCTCGCCTTTGGCATCTTTGGTACGGAAACGCACCGCCAGGAAAGCCTCGGAATACTTAGAAGCCATACCAACTAAACCGGTAACCCACATCCAGAACACTGCTCCGGGTCCGCCAATGTGGATAGCGGTGGCGACACCGGCAATGTTTCCGACCCCGACGGTAGCAGCCAGGGCGGTGGTCAGCGCTTGGTAGTGAGAAATATCGCCCTCGATAGTGTCATCGAGCGGTTGTTTCCCCTCGACGCTTTCCCCGGCGCCCTCATCACGTTTCAGCAGGGCCAGGTGCAGCGCGGGACCGAGTTTACGAAACTGGATTCCCGTCAGGCGAATGGTCAGCCACAGCCCGGTTCCTAGCAGCAGGGGGATTAGGAAAAACGGCCCCCAGACGAAAGCATCAACCGCGTTGAGAACCTCAAAGAACTTGTCCATAGTGTATTGCCTCAGTATTTTCGGATACAAACTTGTGGCAAGTTTAGCGAGTGAGCCCGGTTATCCATAATTCGGCACTATTGTCCACTATTTGAGACGGGCGATAAGGTCTGTGAGCGCGGCGTTTCCGGTCGATTAACGCGCCGTCAGTAGGGCGCCAATTTGGTTCGCCACGCCTCGTGACACCGCCCCGGTCCCACCGGCGATGGTGTAGGCAGCTTGCGGATGGGCTTGCACGAAACTCTGCAGGTTCGCGTCCAGAGAGGCCGGGCGACTGAGCACAATGGCCTGGTTATTCGCGTGTGCGTAGCCTGAGCCGGCCAAACCGTCAGCAAACACGGTGCCGGAAGCCACCAGGTATCCCGGGGCATTGGGGAAGAAGTTTTGGGCCAACTGGGTAGAAGTCTGGAAACGATCTATACCCACGATGGTCTTTACTTCGCTCACGGCACTGCTCCAGGCCATGTCCGCATTGGCGGCGTTGGTGGTTACGGCTGTAGCCGCCCTGCCGCCTATCCCCCACACGCGCAACTTGCCCCCTTGCTTTGCTACCGTGTTCGCCAGGGTGGAAATCGCTTGGAGAGTGGTGGGTGGGATGCTGTTCGAGCGGGTAAAGAGGATGACACCGTGGGCATTGGCCACGGCGGGACCGGCAGCAATAGCATCGGGAATGTTAGGGTCGCTGGTGGCATCGACCAGGAACACGTCAAGGAGTTTCGTGTTGGCACTGACCGAAGCGTTTTCCTGGGCCGCGAGGGCCGCGACCCGACCCGCCGTGTCGAAACGATCTTGACCCACCAGGTCGGTGATGGAGATTCCGGCTTGCTGTAGTTCAGCGCGTTGGGCAGGCGAGAGTTTCACTCCCCCGCCGACCACGTAGAGGGTCTTGCGCGGGGAAGCCTTAATGGCAGAAATCACAGCCGGTTCCACCGGATTGGACGCCGTGAGCAAAACCGTGGCTCCTCGCGCCCCCACCAAAGCCGCGGAGCTCAAAGCGTCAGGGGCGAGCCGCCCGGTGGTCAGCACAATCGCGTCCCCATTGGTCCCGCTCGCTGAGTGCAACGCTAGAGCTGTCGAGACCCGATCGGCTCCGGCAATCCGACTCAGTCGAGATTCATAGGGATATTCCGTCGTATTCCCCGAAGCTGCCCCCAAGGTCACCCCGGTGATGTCTTTCAGCCACGAAGCTAGGGGAATCACGGAACCAAAGTAAGCTCCCTGATCATTGCCCCCAATCAAAGTCCCTATAACCTGATTGGATACCAGCAGAGGTCCACCGGAATCACCGTGCTCGGTCATCACTCCCGGCCACGAGGTCTTGTAACTGAGCTGACCGGGGGCGACAGTCCCGCCGCAGTTAGCCGTAAACTCACCCTGCGTTGGCCCTTGCACCACTGTGTAGCAGGTCGCCGCGATTCTTTGCGGAGTGGACAACAGCGTATTCGATGCCCCACCCCAGCCGTATTCCAAAGCCACGGTTCCCGCCGGGGCTTGACCGGCTGCCAGCACTGCCGGGGTAATCCCGGACATCGGAGTTTGCAGGTGCAGCAGAGAAGCATCATATTGCGGATGAACTTTGTAATCATCCACCTGAGCGGATAGCTCTCTGGTCAAGCCGAACTTAACAGAAACGTAGCGGGGCTTGTTCGCCATGCAGTGACCCGCGGTCAGCACCCAGGAAGGATGGACTAATATCCCGGTACAGATTGAGCCGGTCCCGTTCCAGTTGGTGATGGCGATATAGCCAATCCAGCTCACGTCCTGAGCACCTACGGGAGCGCCCCCGCCAATCATCAACTCACCTACCTCCCGGTCGGTGTGGGGGGTGAAATCCTCGGGCAATGTTTCAGTGAGGGCGGAAAGTCTCTGTGGAAGGGCCGGGACCACATTCCGCGTGGCCTCAGCGTGCGGAGCACTGGCTGCTGCTGTCGTTGAGACAGTTGGGGTCTGGCCGGGGAACTCGGGAGAGTTCAGACTAATGCCGCCGGGTCCGGAAAGCAGACCCAACACGCCCAGCATGCCCAGCACTGCGAGGGGCCACCAAGATTTCAGATATGTTTTTCGAGTCATGATTCTCCTGTGTTCCTAAACCCGACCTACATTAAGTGTATGTCCCAGACGTTCCAGATTTTGCAGGTCTCAACACCCAAATCGGTTTCAGCCGCTCGTTTTCCAGCTGGGCCAGCGCGATGACACGTTTTTCACCCGCGTCTGAGTCGGTCGTCGCTTCGGTGACGGCCAGCAGCGAACCTGCGGACGCAGTTGGGTTCGAATTTGCCGTCTGCAGAAGGGCGGTGGCCTCGCGGGTCGAACCGGCCAGTTGTGGGGCTTGTCCGAAAGACAGCGCCCGCACCTGGGTTTCGTCACCGGGCAATTCGGGAAAGATTCCCAAAATCGCCGCGTCGAGCCCTAACGGACGCAGCATCCCGAGACTCTCGACTTCGGCCCCCAGCTCGGACAGGCTTCGCGCCTGGTCCAGCCCGTATGACCCGACCGAAATGCGTCGTAACGCCGTCAGATGTGCCCCCACCCCCAGGTCTGCTCCGAGGTCTCGAGCCAGGGCGCGCACGTAGGTTCCCGCCGAACACTGCACCAAAAGTTCTGCATCGGTAACGGTCACCGGGGGGTTCGAGTCGTCTCCCGCCACCGTTTCGATGACGGGAGCGCCTCTCAGTTCGAGCCGGTGAATAGTCACCGGACGAGGCTGGATTTCCACGTTTTTCCCGGCACGAGCCAGGTCGTAGGCACGTTTGCCGCCAATCTTAATGGCGGAAAACTTGGCTGGGATTTGATTGACCGGACCGCGCCACGGCACTAAAGCCTCCGCGATGTCCTCCGGGGTCAACACAGCCCCCAAACAGGCCGTGACCTGACCCAGGGCATCGTCAGTATCCGTAGAGATACCAAACCGCACCCGGGCGGTATAGACCTTGTCATGAGCCGTAAGGTATTGCAAGAGGCGCGTGGCTTTGCCGATAGCGCAAATGAGGATTCCCGTGGCCAGCGGATCCAGTGTGCCGGCATAACCGACTTTCTTTTGTCCTGCCAACCGGCGAATCCGTGAGGCCACCGCGTTGGAACTCAACCCCCGTGGCTTATCCACAATGACCAGTCCGGGCGGACAGGTTTCGCCCCGAGGCAAATCCTCGGGACAGTCGGGCAAGAAGTCCGGGGCATCAAACATTGCAACCCACCCGGGGAACCTTATGAACCAACCACCTCGCGCCATCGATAACCCACGGAACGCGCCCGATGAGGGTCCACTCGCAATCAGGCGTCAGACCGGCAGAGTTAGGATTCCTGGTCATCTTCGGACTCACGGGGAGTTTTGTAGGGATTGGCTTCCCCGGCATACTGGGTGCCTTTACGGGCGGCCAGCTCGGCATCAGCCGCGCGAGCCTCCGCCAGCGCCGATTCCAAAGCCGCAGCTTGCTGGGGCACCGGATCGGCCACAAATTCCAAGGTCGGAGTCAGGCGCGTGCCCAAATTCTTGCCCACGTGGGAGCGAATCAGTCCTTTGGCGGACTCCAAAGCCGCGCCGGAAGCGGTTCGCTCCGTGTCGCTACCATAGGCCGTGTAATAGACTTTGGCGTGCTGCAAATCGCCCGTGACCTCGACCGAAGTAATGGTGACGAAACCTAATCTGGGGTCTTTAATCTTGCCAGCCAACATGCTGGCCACCGTGGTCAAAATGTTCGCGGCGACTTTTTCCCGCCGGGTGTCATCCATGGTTTCTCCCATCTTCGTGTGTTGTCCCGGCGCCCCGGCCACGCCTGGCGGTAAACCGCCGCAGGCCGGCCAGGGACCCCGGGTTGGTTAGGGATATTAATCGCGCGGAATCTCGCGCATTTCCCAAGTTTCGATGCGGTCGCCCACCTGGATGTCCTTGAACTCCAGACCGATACCGCATTCGAAACCTTCGCGAACCTCGGTGACATCGTCCTTTTCGCGGCGCAAGGAATGAATCTCCAGCTCTCCGTTGACGACCACACCATCGCGAACCAAGCGAGCCTTAGAGCCGCGCTTGATGGTGCCCGACTTAATCAAGCAGCCCGCGATGTTGCCGAACTTGGAGGACTTAAAGACCTGGCGAATCTCGGCGGAACCGAGTTCGTGTTCCTCATAAATCGGCTTTAGCATACCCTTCAAGGAGTTTTCAACGTCCTCAATGACCTGGTAGATGACGGAATAGAACTTCATCTCCACGCCTTCGCTGTCGGCCAGTTCCGCCACGCGTTCGGCAGGACGGACGTTGAAGCCGATAATGATGGCGTTGTCCACGGTCGCCAAGTTGACATCGTTTTGGGTAATCGCGCCGACACCGCGGTGGATGATGCGCAAGCCGACTTCCTCGCCCACGTCAATCTTGAGCAGGGAGTCCTCCAGAGCTTCGACCGAGCCGGACACGTCGCCCTTGATAATCAGGTTCATCATGTCGACCTTGCCGGCCTTCAGGGCTTCATCGAAGGATTCCAGGGTGACGCGCTTGCGGCGCTTGGCCAGCAACGCCGCGCGTTCCGCAGCCGCACGTTTGTCTGCAATCTGGCGGGCCGTCCGGTCGTCTTCGGCGACTAGGAAGTTATCGCCGGCTCGCGGCACCGAGGTCAGACCCAGCACCTGCACCGGAGTGGAGGGGGTGGCCTCCTCCACGTTCTGGCCGCGCTCGTTGAACATGGCGCGCACCCTGCCGTAGGCAGTTCCCGCCACGATAGCATCGCCGACACGCAGAGTACCGCGCTGCACCAGCACGGTAGCGACCGTGCCGCGTCCCTTGTCCAGGTTCGCTTCAATGGCAACGCCGCGGGCGGGAGCGTGTGGATTGGCCTGCAAATCCAGCACCGCGTCAGCTGTCAGCAACACTGCATCCAACAAATCCTCAATACCCATCCGCTGTTTAGCCGAAATCGGCACAAACATGGTGTCGCCGCCGTATTCTTCGGGTAGCACGCCGTATTCGGACATCTGGGCTTTGACCTTGTCCGGATTCGCGGTAGGTTTATCAATCTTGTTGACTGCCACCACAATCGGCACGTTTGCGGCCTTGGCATGGTTGATGGCCTCCACGGTCTGGGGCATCACCCCATCATCAGCGGCGACCACGATAATCGCAATGTCGGTGACCTGGGCGCCACGGGCACGCATAGCGGTGAAGGCTTCGTGACCCGGCGTATCGATGAAGGTCAGTTTGCGGCCTTTATCAGCCTTTTTCAGCGTGACCATATAGGCGCCGATGTGCTGGGTAATTCCGCCATACTCGGTATCAATGACGTCAGTATTACGGATAGCGTCCAGCAGCTTGGTTTTACCGTGATCGACGTGGCCCATCACCGTCACGACCGGAGGTCGGGGTTCCATAGCCTCGATGTCATCGAGTTCTTCGGCTTCCAAATCAATATCGAAGGATTCCAGCAGCTCGCGGTCCTCGTCCTCCGGTGAAACCACCGTAATTTCGTAACCGAGTTCTGCCCCCAGCAGCTTGAACGTGTCCTCGTCTAGGGACTGATTAGCTGTGGCCATCTCGCCCATGTGGAACAGCACGGTCACCAGCGCGGCAGGATTGACGTTAATCTTTTCTGCGAAATCGGCGACAGATGCTCCGGAACGGATCCGAATCTCTTGGCCATTGCCTTTCGGGACGGTGACCCCGCCAATCACGGGCGCATTTTGCTCCTCGATTTCCTGACGCTTAGCCCGGCGGCTCTTGCCTTTCCGAGATTTGCCGTGACCGAAAGCACCCTGGGTAAAGCCGCGCCCGCCGCGACCGCGAGGCGGCGAAGGCGGACCGCCAAATGCGGGAGCGCCGCCAAAGCCGCCGGCTGCCAAAGCCTCAGGACTGGTGCGAGAACCACGACTGCTCCGCCCACCACGTCCTGCGGGACCGGAGTCACCGCGGGGCGAACCCAGGCGGTCTCCCGGCTTAGGACGCGGACCGCCACCCTGCCCCGGACGGGGAATCCCCTGGCTCATGCCTTGGGCGGAAGCGAACGGATTGTTGCCCAGCCGTCCCCGGCGCGGACCCGGCTTCGCTTTGATTCCACTGGTGCCGCCGGGACGCGGCATTCCCTGAGCGGAAGCGAACGGGTTGTTGCCCGGACGCGCACCCGGCTTGGGAATAGAGGCACCGGGTTTGGGAATATCGGGGTGAGCACTGGGTTTCGCCTGCGGCTTGGCAGGTCTGGGACTCGGTGCTGATTTCTCTGGTTTTGGCTGAGGAGCAGCGGAAGCAGCAGGAGAGGAATCCGCCGGTGCGGGAGTCTCTGCGTCCAAAGTGTCCGGTGCGGGCGCAGTCTCCGGGGTCGGCGACTCCGGAGCGCTGGCTGGCGGCGTCGATTCCGCATCAGCAGCAGGCTCTGCGGCCGACTTCTGACTTTTCGAGGTTGTCTTGGCAGCCGGCTTCTTCGCTTTCGCAGCCGCTTTTTCGGCTTTCTTGGCGGCTTCCGGGCTAAACTTGCCCAGCTTTTCCTTTTCAAAGCGTTCCATCATCCGCTTCACAACCGGGCTTTCCACCACGGAGGATGCAGACTTTACGAACTCGCCGGCATCTTTCAGATACGCCAGCATTTCTTTGGATTCAATACCGAGCTCTTTTGCAAGCTCGTGCACGCGCATTCGTGCCACTTTTCTCCTGTCCTTCGCCACCCCACCCGGCGAAGGGTGAGAATGGATTAATCGTTGGTACTCATCGGGTACTCATCGGGTGCCCAACATCTTCCAACCCGCTCCTAGGTCATTGCGAACACAGTGCCGCGGGATAATGAAATCCACCAGTAGCAAAGTATCCTCAGCTAATAAGTTCATGTGCTGGAACGCGGCTGTTGGAGCCGCGAAAAGCACCGCTCCTGATTATACCCGACTTTTCTCTATGCATTTGAATCGGGGCCTCCAGCCCGGCAAACTACCGGGCAAAAGATTGGGGTGGAACCGTCCGTGACGGCTCCACCCCCTAAGTTATTGGCAGATCCTCGAAATCAATACCAGCCACGAGCACAGAAATTCGCCCAGGCAGCAGCGGGACTGCCGTAGCGACCCTTGATGTAGCTCAATCCCCAGCGGATTTGAGTGGCCGGGTTCGTCGCCCAGTCTGCACCGGCAGAAGCCATTTTGCGGCCGGGATTAGCCTGTGGAATCCCGTAGGGGCCACCGGGGCGTCCGGCATTCGTACGCCATCCAGATTCGCGGGCCCACAGCTTGAACAGGGGCTGCATCTGATCCGGTCCCCAACCGAACTGACCCAGCATGTCGTAAGCGATGCCCTGCGCAGTGCCGGCTCCCCACGGATTAGCCGCCCGAGCCGCGGCTTCCTGGGCTGCCTTCTCAGCTGCGGCCTTTGCAGCTGTCTCGGCCGCCTGCTGCTCACAGGTTTTCACCGCGAAATTGTCGGCAATAGCGCTGGTGCCACCGATAGCGGTGAGATGTTTTCCACCCAGGTCTTCCAGCACCGCTTGGGGCGCACAGGAAGTCTGAACCAACACTACCGAAGCATTATTTTTCTTTGCCAAAGGGGCCAAAGTCAGGGCATCGACCGGGTTCTTGCCATTGACCAACAGATAGTTTTGCGAGCCGATGGCTTGCGCGGCGGCCAGCGCGGTGGTGTAACGGTTATCTCCGGCTATCCGGGAAACTTTTTTCCCGGTCAGTTTTTCAACCTGAGCTTTAGTTTCCTCACTCACGACCGCGGTGCCACCAATGATTGTGATGCTTTGAGGATTCAACTCAGCAATGGCCTGAGAGCCGTATTTGCCCAGCTGATTCGGCTCAGCCAACAAGAGGTTCGCTTCCAGATTGGCCGCGTAGGACGTGGCGGCCAGAATATCTACCTCCGAGTTGCCGTTGGCGATAACCACGGGAGCATCCGCTTCGCCTTCCAAAGCGACTTTCGCGGCCGACTCGTAACGGTTAGTTCCGCCCAAGGAGGGAGCATCCGGGCTCATAACCGCAGACTTGTCATCGTTGGCTGCCTGCAGTGAACCAATGAGGCCATCAGGCGACTTATCGCTGACCAACACTGAACTCAAATCAGTTGCCTCAGACACCGCTTTTGATGTCTCATAACGATCTACACCAGCCAAACGAACGCTGGCACTGACAGTTTGATTTGTAATGGTTGCGGAACCCCCATCTTCCGCATTGGCAATCGGGGTAACCCCTGCTACTCCGATTCCAGCAATTGCAAATGAACTTGCCATCAGTTTGGAAATATTCATGATTGACCTATTCGACCGGCTCATTTGACCCAGCCAAATGCCCTCCTCATTTGTTGAACGTTTCGCGACCCCACGCCGCGACGATTGATTATAACGTTTTGGTAACAACCATGTCCATTTTGGCGGTTTTAAAGGCTTTCAACTGCGGATATACCTTCACAAGGGCGGTCCCCAACGTTGCCGCGCCTCCCCCGGAAACGCCGGCACGGCCCTTGTGAACAGAAAATTCAGCCCTCCGGGAAGAACCTCGGAGGGCTGGATGCGAAACCCCTCGCGGGGTTGAAAATCTAGGCCGGTGCGCCACCATTTTCGGTGTCGGAATGGATGTCAATCCCCCAACCGGTCAGGCGCGAAGCCAGGCGGGCATTTTGACCTTCCTTGCCGATAGCCAGGGACTGTTGAAAGTCCGGGACCACCACTCGCGCCAGCCGCTTGGCCTCATCGATGACCCGTACCGAAATGACTTTGGCCGGGCTCAAAGCATTGGCCACGTAAACGGTAGGATCTTCAGCCCAATCCACGATGTCGATTTTTTCTCCGTTTAGCTCGTTCATAACCGCCCGGACGCGCGAACCGTTCGGGCCGATGCACACCCCCTTGGCATTGATACCTTTTTCGGTTGCCCGCACGGCAATCTTGGTGCGGTGTCCCGGCTCGCGAGCCACTGATTCGATGACGACTTCTTCCTTGTCGATTTCGGGCACTTCGCGTTTAAACAGGCCCTGCACCAAGCCGGGATGGGTTCGAGACAGTTCGATGTGCGGGCCTTTCAAGCCACGCGACGCCGCTAAAACGTATACGCTCAGCCGCACTCCGTGCTGGTATTTTTCGCCGGGAACCTGTTCGGCCGGTGGAATAATGCCTTCCACATCTCCCAGATTCACGGTAACCAGCTTCGGATCACGCCCGGAAGTCACCACTCCGGAAACGACTTGACCGACACGATCCTTGAAATCGCCCAGAACAGCTTTGTCTTCTTCCTCCTGGAAACGTTGAATAATCACGGATTTCACCGTGGCTGCAGCGGTACGTCCAAAATCTTTAGGAGTAATCTCGGACTCGCCCAGCTCGTTGCCGTCCTCGTCCAGCTCCTTCACCAAAACCCGAACCTCACCGGTCTTGCGATCAACCTCAACCCGTGAATGATCTTTTTCAGCACCCGGCTGATTGCGGTATGCCTTCAAAAGCGCTTGCTCGACCGTGTCGATAAGCGAGTTCATATCCATGCCCTTTTCGGCTTCCACCAGGCGCAATGCAGACATGTCAATTTGCATGATTCCTCCGTATTGATTTGTCGCTATTTATTTTTTCGCCCGTTGCGTTGAGACCCCCGAGGCTTCCCAAACAAAATAACGGTACGTACCGATTCTATGTCCTCGAAGGGATAAACCGTAACGTCTCCATCGTCATTTACACTCAGCCCGGTTTGCGTAACATCGGTCAAAATTCCGGTGCGGACCTGCCCACCGATACGCACTTCTACATCCTTACCGAGAGCCCGGCGCGCCAGCCGCAGATTCGTCAGCGGGTGTTCGGCGCCAAGCGTGGAAATCTCAAGGGTATAGGCACCTGGCAGCGGATCGTTTGCGTCCAAAGCGGCACCGATGGCGCGGCTCGCTTCCTCCAGCTGCGCGCTACCCAAATCGGCCTGCCCATCGGGTAAATCCAAACCAATCGCCACGACCCGCTGATGTTTCGGACCGGTGAGGGCAATTTTTTCCAAGTACAATCCGGCAGCGTCTATGACCGGGCTGATGACCTGGATAATTGCGGCGACACTGGGGTCTGCCGAGGTATGCGGCTGAGCTTCTGTCTTTATCTGCAATAGTCTCCCCTTTTTTCATTCTCTCAGAGTTGCCTGAGCGGGTGGATGGGACGGGGTATGAAACAATGGGTTTATGTTTTTATCCCCGTCCCGTTTCCTGAAACTAAGTCTATGGCTTGTGGCGGGGTTTGCGCTGACTGGATGTGGACTGCGCCTGGACACTCCCCCCGATGCCCTGCCGGAACTGGATGCCGGCCAAGCCGGGATTTCCGCCGTTTCACGCGCGGAAGCCGCCATCGGCGTCGGCAGCGAAAAGATGGCAAACGACGCCTCACTAGCCCCCGGGGTGCGTGAAGTGATTGGGACGGTACGCGACCTGTCCGCGACCCGTCTAGCAGCCTTGGGTGGGGTCTGGCAACCGTGGCCGCAGGGAACCCCGGAGGGCGCCAACCCCGGACCGCAACCTTCCCCGGCTCCGGGCAGTGTGGAGGACCTGATACAGCTCCTGGTAGATACGGCCGCAACATCCTGCCAGGCGGGGGCACGCGCTCCCCACGCTAACGACGCGCAGCTCCTTACGGCCTTGTGCGCCGCCCAGCAGCTGGACGCCTCTCACGTGGCGGGAGCCGCGGGACACAAACTTCCCGAACCAACGGTGCCGGTAGACTCACTGGCAGGGACGAACCCCGAAGGTTCCACTGAACCGATAGCCGACCGGAAAAACCTGCAAAACCTTATAGAAGCGCAGACCGCTCTGGATTTTGCCCGTTTCCGTATGGAAGTGGCGGCCGCTCACCTGAGTGGGAATGACCGGCAGTGGGCTTTGCAAAGGGCGGATTCCCTAGCTTGGGACGTGCAGTCGCTGGTGGACGGGGGCGTGGAGGACGTGCGTGCTGCCCAGTACGCTTTGGATTTTTCCCAGATTAAGACAACCCCAGACGCGATTCGTCTCATCAATCAAGCTGATGCTGATGCTTTCGCGGCTCACCTAAAGATTATCGAGCTCATTTCGCCGACCGGAGCGGCCTCGAAAAAATCACCAGACCAAGCCCTGTCAGCGTTGCGTCAACCCTGGATTAGCGCCGCCAAAGGCGATGTGACTTCGCAAAATCGTTTCGGCGTTCCCCCTTCTCAAATTTTTGTGCAGCTATGGCCATGACCTGTGCAAACGCCAGTTCCAGTCAGGTTTTCCACCCGGAAGGGCACGACACATTCACAACTGGCCACCTTAAAGAAAAATTAAATTATTAGTAAATTCATAATCAAAAGATTGGAAAACTGCACAGTTTATAGCACAATAACAAAACAACCATTAGGATTACCGAGTTCCGAGAGGCCTTCACGTTGGTTCGCACCGATTCTCCAGACACACCGGACGCTACGCCCGAAGAAATCTGGGAAGACTTTTTTAAGTTTTCCCAAATGCTCAATTTAGAGATTGACTATGCTCTCAAGGAACAATGCGGCTTCGACCTGCCTCAATATTCCATCTTGACGGCTTTGGCTAACGCTCCGGAAAAGAAACTGCAGCTCGGTGAACTTGCCAGACAAACAGTATTTTCACCCTCTCGATTGAACTATCGACTCGGTGAGATGGAGAAAAAGGGCTGGCTGAATCGGCTGTGCCAAGGTTCGGATAAACGCACCCGCAATGCTTGCCTGTCAACCAAAGGGTTGAACGCTTACGAAGCCGCGGCGCAAGTTCAGATGAAAGTGGTACGTGAACTGTTTGCTGGCCGGGTTTCGCAATCAGATTTAAACGCGATGCGCCGCGTGCTGTCCAGTATGCGCAGCCACCTGGAAAAACCGGAACTCTAGAGACCTCAACCGACTCAGGGACGCATCGGGGTTTTTTCAGGGTAAACCCCCATAGCCTATTAGTTTTGGCCTAGCTACGCTGGATTTCAGTTAAGAACTCTAGCGAAAGGTTGATTATGTCCTCCCCGAATAGCCCCGCCGACACCCCTGTCTCTTATACACATCGGACGCTGCCGACGAATAGAGAGG
>ERZ1031127.31-NODE-31-length-47556-cov-12.918339_pt1 | contig 47556 bp, 42 predicted proteins | sample MGYA00518224_ERZ1031127 | MGnify/ENA primary metagenome ERZ1031127 (study PRJEB33718, sample SAMN03159757) | human skin metagenome | collected 2014-05-20 | study: EMG produced TPA metagenomics assembly of the PRJNA266117 data set (Human skin bacterial metagenome... | reverse complement strand
CCCCGAATAACGCCGGAACGGTGACAATGAACCAAGCCCCATGCTGATTGGGCAGCCAAGTGCGCAGAACAGACCTGACTTTTCGGTTTTCACGAGCAGGGAGTAGAGTCATGACCTCGAGTTTAGGCTTATTCTGGGAGGAATTACGAAAAAACTGTCTGGCTGTCTAGCTGTCCATCAACTGATCGAGCAGGGCACCGACCTGGGCGGAGTTGTTTTCCATAGTCTCCAGATGCTGTTTCATCAGTTCGCTGTCGCCTGCCAAAAAGGCCTCGACCGCGGCCTTACCAGAAACGTGGGTAGCTTCGTGAACGCCCTCCAACTGCTGGAAACAGGGCTGTCCTGAGTAATCGAGGTGACCGCGGCCCTCGTAGTACCACTTGCCCAGGCGGCAGGTATGCGAGGAGGAAATCCCCTCCGGGTTTGGCTCGGAAATCCCCGTAATCTGACGATAAATCCCCAACTTAAAGATGAAGTGGTCGAGTTTTACCACCGAAACAAAAGAATCCGTAGTCACATGCGCAATCGAGTCGGCCATCGAGGAAACTTTATCTCCCACCGCATTCGCCGTCTGACTGGATTTTTCTTCGAATTCTTTGGATTCGTCAATAGCCTCCGTGATGTTTTCCAGGGCGCTGGCGGTGCCCTCGGTGATGGAAGTAACCAAGGCGCCAATTTCCTGTGTGGCACTGGCGGTCCGTTCTGCCAGAGTGCGCACTTCCCCTGCCACCACGGCGAAACCACGGCCAGCCTCACCTGCGCGTGCCGCTTCAATGGTGGCGTTCAGAGCCAGCAAATTTGTTTGCGAAGCGATACCCTCGATTTGCTGCACAAAGTTATGAATCGACTCGGAAGCCTTGGACAAGGCCTCCATGTTCCCGCCCATATCCTGCAGCTTTTTCAAAATGTCCCCGGCACCGTTGGCCATGTCGTGCAAATCGCGGGTTGATTCCGCCACAATTCGACGGGTTTCCGCGGTATCGGCGGAATCCGCGTCCAATTCGGACACGATCTTGCCCAGGGAATCGCGGACGTTTTCCGCCGATCCGAAGCATCGCGCCAGAGGGTCATGAGTACTCTGGGTGAAGGCCTGTTTTTGGCTCAGTTCACTGAGAGCGGTTTCTTGAGATTCTTTCTCAGCCTGAAGCTCGGTGAGCTCAGCGCGGAGGCGTTCAGTCTCTGCCTGTAAGTGTTGCGTTTCCATTGCGGTTTTGGCTTTTTTCACTTTGGTATCCTTGACTAAAAAAATTCTGGAAAAACAGTAAATAATTTATCTCACCAGGCGTCCTTCCTGTATTCTTTTCGCCGGTTTTTTCCTTTCCGGCGCACAATTTATTCGTCCGCCTCCAGAGCGGCGAGGAATCAATGGCGGCATTGAAAAACCTTGATTACCGGGCGGGCTGGCATTTCGACTAAAGTTGAAGGGGTTTTGAGCTGGCTAGGAGTCAAGGAAATCGAGGAAAAATGAGTGAAAACGTGTTGAGTCCGCTGGACACAGAGGGTTTGGAACGGGAAGTCGCCGCGGCTTTACAAGACATCGCGGCGGCAACCGATGTGGAGTCGCTGAAAGCGGTGCGTTCCCGTTACAACGGCGACAAAGCGCCCTTGACCCTAGCAAAGAAACTTATCGGGAAACTCGATCCTCAGGATAAAGCCACCGCGGGTCAGAACTTGGGGGCTGCCCAAGGGCGGGTCCGGGCGGCTCTGGACGCCAAACAGATTGAACTGCAGGAGGCCGCGCAAGAGGCAGCTTTGGAGGCGGAAACCGTGGACGTGAGCGTGTTGTCCTCGCGTCACCCGCTGGGATCGCGCCACCCGCTGATGGTGCTGGAAGAGGAAGTCGCGGACTTTTTCGTGTCTCTGGGGTGGGACATCGCGGCCGGCCCCCAGGTCGAACACGAGTGGTTCAACTTTGATGCGTTGAACTTCGATGCTGATCACCCGGCACGTCAGATGCAAGACACTCTCTATGTCGATTCCACTTCCGTGGGTGGCAGCGCGGAAAACCCCGCCAACCTAGTGTTGCGCACGCACACCTCCCCGGTGCAGGCACGTCTGTTGACGACCCGCGAGCTGCCGATTTACGTGGCTATTCCCGGCAAAGTCTTTCGCGCTGACGAACTTGACCCCACCCACTCTCCGGTGTTTAACCAGGTGGAGGGCTTGGCGGTGGATCAGGGTCTAACGATGGCGGACTTGAAGGGGACCTTGGATCACTTTGCCCGCGCCATGTTCGGCCCGGAGGCGAAAACCCGCTTCAGACCGTCTTTCTTCCCCTTCACCGAACCTTCCGCGGAGGTGGACCTGTGGTTCCCGCAAAAGAAAGGCGGCCCCGGCTGGATTGAGTGGGGCGGTTGCGGCATGGTGAATCCGAATGTGCTGCGTGCCTGCGGGATTGACACCGAGGTTTATCAGGGATTTGCTTTCGGAATGGGCATTGAGCGCACGCTGATGCTGCGCCACGGCATAGAGGATATGCACGACATCGTGGAAGGCGACGTGAGGTTCTCAGATCAGTTCGGCGTGAATGGAAAGGGGTGCTAAAAATGGCTTTTGTTTCGATTGAATGGTTGCGGCGGTGGACGGAAGTTCCCGCGGACACCAGCGCGTCCCAACTCGCAAAAGACCTGGTAAAGGTCGGTCTGGAAGAGGAAGCGATCCACACTTCCGGGGTGACGGGTCCACTGGTGTGCGGTCGGGTGGCCTCGATGGTTCCCGAAACAGCCTCCAACGGTAAAACCGTCAACTACTGCCGGGTAGACGTGGGTGAGGAATTCAACGATGCGCCCGGCACCGGCAAGGAGCCCTCCGACATTCCCAGTCGCTCCATTATTTGCGGGGCACACAACTTCAAGGAGGGCGATCACGTGGTGGTTTCCCTGCCGGGAGCCGTACTGCCCGGCGATTTCGCCATCGCCACCCGGAAAACTTACGGACATATTTCGGATGGCATGATTTGTTCAGCCCGTGAGTTGGGTTTAGGCGAGGAATTCGATGGCATCATCGTTTTGGAGGAATATCTGGGCGAGCGCGGCGTAGAAATTCCCGCTCCCGGAACCGATATGCTGCCCATCTTGGGACTGAACCAGGAACTGCTGGAAATCAACATCACCCCCGACCGCGGCTACTGTTTCTCGATGCGCGGAGTGGGCCGTGAATACAGCCACTCCACGGGCGCAAAGTTTACCGACTGGGGCTTGGCTGAAAACCTGAAAAACGGCTTGCCCGCAGCCAATGATTCCGGCTTCCCCGTCGAAATCGAGGACGCGGCCCCGATTCGCGGCCATGTGGGGTGCGACCGGTTTGTGGCGCGGATAGTGCGCGGACTGAATCCGAGCGCGCCTACGCCGCAGTGGATGGTGGCGCGGCTGGAATCGGCCGGGATGCGTTCCATTTCCTTGCCGGTCGACGTGACGAACTACGTCATGTTGGATCTGGGTCAGCCCATGCACGCTTATGACCTGGACAAAGTGACCGGCCCCATCGTGGTGCGCCGAGCTCGCCAAGGCGAACAACACACTACCTTGGACGACGTAGAACGCACCTTGGACGCTGAGGATCTGTTGATTACTGACTGCCAGGGTGGTCACGGCACGCGCGTACTTGGCATCGCTGGAGTGATGGGCGGTGCGGAAACGGAGATGACCGAAACCTCCACGAACGTCCTGTTGGAAGCGGCGCATTTTGACGCGGTGTCCGTGGCTCGTTCGGCGCGCCGTCACAAGCTGCCGTCCGAGGCTTCAAAGCGTTTCGAGCGCGGTTCCGACCCCGAACTTCCGCCGGTGGCGGCCCAATATGCGGCCGAGTTACTGGTGGAATACGGCGGTGGCACCATTGACGCGGGGGTTACCGACGTCAACGACGTAAAGCCCCAACCGACCGTGACCTTGCCTTTTGTGGCCGCAACTCAACTCATCGGGGTGGACTACGCACCCGAGCGGGTGGAGGAACTCTTGCGTGCCATCGGCTGTAGCGTTACCAAGTCAAGCGATGACACGTTCGCGGTCGTGCCCCCCTCGTGGCGTCCCGATTTGGTCGGTGGTCCCGCCCATCTTATTGAAGAGATTGCCCGGTTGGACGGCTACGATAAGATTCCTTCCGTGGTGCCGGTCGGCCCCGCCAAAATTGGCAACCCGGCACCGCTGCGAACCCGTCGTGAGGTCAGCGACACGTTGGCCGAAGCCGGCTTTACCGAAGTCATGACTTACCCCTTCTTGGGCAATGAACACGATTTGATGGGGCTGCCGGCCGATGACCCGCGCCGCGACACCGTCAAGCTGGCCAACCCGCTGGCTGATGATGCCCCCGCACTGCGCAGTTCTCTGCTGGATACCCTGCTGAACACGGCTTCGCGCAATGTGTCTCGCGGCAATCCGCGGGTGGCGATTTTTGAGTTGGACCAGGTCGTCAGTGCGCAGGGAGTCGTTCCGGCGTCGATTCCCGGAGTGGAGGAAAAGCCCAGCGACGAGGTCATGCAGGCGCTGCGGGCAGGAGTGCCGAAGCAACCCTGGCACGTGGCGGCGGTGCTGGCGGGAAACGCTATGGAAGCCAGCCCTCACGATGCGGCGCGCTCCTGGGATTGGGCGGACGCCATAGAGTTGGCGATTCGCGTAGCGGTTTCGCAAGGTTTGGCGGTGCGTCCCGAAGCCTTGGGCGCTGGGGGACAAGCCACGGTCGCCGCGCCTTTCCATCCCGGACGGGTCGCGCAAATTCGCGTGGGGGCGCTCACCGGCGGAAAGGTGTTGGGTTCCGCCGGTGAACTGCACCCCAAGGTGTGCCAAAACTTCGGCCTGCCGCCCCGGACTTGTGCATTTGAACTGGATTTGGACGCGATTGAAAAGGCTCGCCCCAAGGACGCGTTCCAGCTACGTCCCGTCTCGACTTTCCCGGCCGCCAAGGAAGATTTGGCGTTTGTCGTGAAGCAAGACGTTCCCGCGTTGAAGGTCTATAACGCCATCGCGAAGGCCGGTGAAGGGCTAGTTGAGGAACTGCGCTTGTTCGATGTGTTTGAGAATGCGGAACAGCTGGGGGAGGGGCGGAAATCCCTGGCGTTTGCGCTGCGACTGCGTGCCGCTGACCATACGCTGAGCCCGCAGGAAATCAAGGAAACCCGCAACCGCATCATCAAGAAGGTCGAGAAAACCTGCCAGGCGACCCTGCGCTAGGCGCCTCGGGTCAATCAGCCCCTGCCGGTGCGGGGGGTGGGGCAACTAAGGAGTAAGCGTGGCAAACCAGAGTTCACGAGGTCGAAAGCGCTTCCTCATCGGAGCGATTCTGGTTCTGGTCCTGGTGCTGGCGGGCGGTGCCGCGTTCCTATTGTGGAACGGGAACGCGAAAAGTTCGTGGCGCCTGGACAGCGCTTGGACCGGCCAGAATCTGAATCATCCGGGGCCGGTTGGGGAACAGATGCTGGCGGGTGCCGTAGCCTACCTCGATACCGCGCCGAAATATGATGGTTCCAAAGTTTATCCCGGTGGGGTGCCAAATGACGGCACCGGGGTGTGTACCGACGTGGTGTGGTACGCCGCCAAAGCGGCAGGAATGGACTTGCGCGACCTGGTTGACGCGGATCGGCGGGCTGACCCGCAGGCTTACGCCGCCACGGCTCCGGAGGGCGAGACTCCCAATCCAGACATTGATTACCGCCGCGTGCGCAATCTCATCGTCTATTTCGACCGTCACGCCCAGAGCCTGACCACCGACACAACGGACGTGGCGTCTTGGCAGCCCGGAGACATCGTGGTGTGGAAAGAACACGTGGCGGTTATCTCAGATAGGCGCAACGCCCAGGGCTTGCCCTATGTTTTACACCACGAAGGAAACGGAATCTGGTCTCGCTATGAGGCGGACGCTTTTCGGCAACGTGGGGAAGTATGGCGGCACTATCGGCTGGAATCTTTGGGTGCGCAAGTTGCTGGGCGCTAGCCCGTTGGGGCGGTTTTTCGGTCATCTCACGCCAATACCCAGACCTTTTAGCATAAATATGCAACTCTATGAATAAACATGTATAGTTGGTGGTATGACAGAGGTTTCAGGTAAAAAAGTCAAAGTCGCGGTGGCAGGAGCTTCCGGTTTCGCCGGCGGTGAGTTGCTGCGATTACTGTTGAATCACCCCCAGGTGGAAATCGGAGCCTTGACGGCGGCGTCCTCGGCAGGCGAGCCGTTAGGAAAGCATCACCCACATCTGTTCCCATTGGCACAACGAGTGCTGCAGCCCACAGATGTAGAGAATCTGACGGGACACGATGTCATTTTCTTAGGGCTGCCCCACGGGGCTTCGGGCCAGGTGACGCGTGATTTGCGTGATGCCGGGGTGAAGTCCCTACTCATCGACTGCGGGGCGGATCACCGTTTGACCGACCCGGCCGCGTGGCGGGACTACTACCATTCGGAACCCGAAGAACCTTGGGCGTATTCGCTGCCGGAGCTGTTGCACGCCAATGAAAGTGCGGCACAGGCACAGCGTGCCGCATTGCGTCAGGCTTCGGAGATTGCGGTACCGGGGTGCAACGTGACCGCGGTGACTCTGGCGCTGCTGCCGGCGGTGTGGGCAGGACTGGTGGATACGTCTGACATCGTGGCGAACCTCGCGGTGGGCTATTCCGGGGCTGGCAAAGCCATGAAATCTCACTTGATGGCCGTGGCGGCGTTCGGCAACGCCCAAGGCTATGCTATGGCTGGCGTACACCGGCATATCCCCGAAATCGCTCAGAATTTCCGAGTCGCCGGCGCCAGCGAAGTCAAGCTCAGCTTCACTCCCGTATTGGTTCCCATGAATCGCGGCATTCTCGCTACCGTTACCGCGCCCTTGCTGGGGACTGGAGACCCGAGCGAACTACGCCGCGTCTATCACGAAGTTTGCGACAACGAACCCCTATTGGAATTCCTTCCCGAGGGTAGTTGGCCCACCGTGTCGCTGGTGAGCGGTTGCGCCAAAGCGGCCATCCAAGTGGCGGTGGACGAACGTGCTGGTAAAGTTGTGGCGCAATGCGCTATCGATAACTTGGGCAAGGGCACCGCGGCGGGAGCCATTCAGGGCATGAACTTGGCATTGGGCTTCCCGGAGCTGACCGGGGTTCCTACCGTTTCGACGGCACCCTAGACCAGATTAGGCGCCTCGGATTTCCGCTGGGGAGTTCCGAACCACGCAAAATACCCAACCGACTACGCTGCGCCTGCTATGATTTTGTCGAGCGTCCGTTCAGCCTGTGTCGCTACCGAACTAATTTTAAGAGCAAAGGTGTGTTACTTATGTCCAATCCTCAATACGGCATGCAGCCTCAGCCGCAACAGCCGCAGTCCCAACCCCAGCAGTACCAGCAGATGCCCTACGGCGTCAATGCCGGTTCTCCGGGGCAATATCGTGAAGTCAGCAAGATTCTCTACGTGTTGATGTGTTTCTTTTTCGGCAACCTGGGTGTGCACCGTTTCCTGCGTGGTCAAGTCGGTCTTGGTATCCTGATGATTCTCACCCTCGGTTGTGTTGGAATTTGGACTCTGGTTGACTTCATCATTAGTTTGGTCAAACTGGGTTCATATCAGGGTGACAACTTCCTGTTCGATCAAAATGGCGCCTGGGTTTCCTAACCCTGCGTAAACCGCGAACGTTTGGCTCGGATCCTCATGGATTCGAGCCAACATGTTTTTACGGATTTCAGCACGGTTTTGTAAAACTATTCATATTGGCGTATATTTATTACCTGTAAGTGTGGAAAACAGGAGGTAGGCAGTGAGCGTTACTTATCCCCGTGGTTTCAAAGCCGCCGGTGCCCATGTGGGCCTGCGCGGCAAACTACACCCGGATATGGCCATCGTGAGGAATCTGGGTCCAGATTCTACCGTGGCGGGAGTGTTTACTTCCAATCGTGTGTTTGCTGCTCCGGTGGGCTGGGACCGGAAAGTCGTTGCGGGCGGCCAGGCTCAAGCGGTAGTCATCAACTCGGCGGTTGCCAACGCTTGTACCGGTGAACAGGGGGATCGGGACGCCGCCGCGATGGCAGCGCATCTGGGTCGGGTTTTGGGCGTGGCTGAAAATGAATGTTTGGTGTGCTCCACCGGAATTATCGGACGAGCTTTAGACATGCCAAAGATGACCGCCGGAATTGATGCAGTCGCTGCCAAACTGCGTGCGGACGGGGGCGACGAGGCGGCCGAAGCTATCCTCACTACCGACACGAAGTCGAAAACGGCCACCCACGAAAGTCCTTCCGGGTGGAAAATCGGCGGCATGGCGAAAGGCGCCGGAATGCTGGCTCCCGCCTTGGCGACCATGATTGTGATACTCACCACCGACGCGGTTTGGGACGGTGCCACCCTGCAGACGATGCTGTCCGACACAGTTGAAAAAACCTTCAACCGCCTCGACTCGGACGGCTGTATGTCCACCAATGACACCGTGCTGCTGCTGGCATCTGGCGCTTCCGGGATCAAGCCCGACCCGGACGAGTTCGCCGCCGGCCTTATGCAGGTCTGTAAAAGCCTGGCTCTGCAGCTGTTGGGAGACGCTGAGGGAGCCCACCACGATATTGAGATTCGGGTGACCGGGGCGGCCAGCGAAGCGGGCGCTCTCGAGGCCGCCCGGACGATTTCGCGTTCCAACCTGGTGAAAACTGCCGTGTACGGCAACGACCCGAACTGGGGGCGCATTCTGTCCCAGCTGGGCACAGTGCCCGAAGATGTCTTGCCTTTCGACCCGGCTCGCGTGGATGTTTCTATCAACGGTGTGAAAGTTTGTAAAAACGGGGGAATCGGTGAGGACCCCTACCTGGCTGACATGAGCCCGCGAGAGTGCCACATCCTGGTCGAGCTGCACGCCGGTCAGGAAGAGGCCCACTTGTGGACCAGTGACTTGACCCACGAATACGTGCATATCAACGGGGATTACACCACGTAACCAACCCTGGCGGGGACAATTCCCAGCCTAACGACACGGTCCAGGACTGAACATTGGAAGGAACACGAATGATTACGCCGATACAAAAGACCGAAGTGTTGCTGGAAGCCATGCCGTGGCTGCGCAGCTACCGCGGCGCTACTGTCGTCATCAAATACGGTGGCAACGCGATGGTCAACGAAGATTTGCGTCGCGCTTTCGCTGCCGATATTCAGTTCCTGCACCAGGTCGGTTTGCGCACGGTCGTGGTACACGGCGGAGGTCCGCAGATTACCGAAATGCTGGACCGTCTGGGCTTGGAGGCGCCTTTCATCAATGGCTACCGGGTGACGACCCCGGAAGTTATGGAAGTCGTGCGCATGGTTCTCACCGGCAAGGTCCAACGTGAACTCGTGGGCTTGCTCAATGTGGAGGAATCCCTGGCAGTCGGGCTCACCGGCGAGGACGCCGGTTTGTTTGGGGCGCGGAAACGTCAGTGCCCTCCGGACAGTGACCTGGGACTGGTCGGGGACATTGTCAATGTTCACCCCCGCGCTGTCGTGGATATGCTGGAACGGGGCAACATTCCGGTCATTTCCTCCATCGCACCTTCCGTTGACGACCCCAACATCGTGCTGAACGTCAACGCCGACGCGGTCGCGGCGGCCCTGGCTATCGGTTTAAAGGCACGCAAGCTCATTATCCTCACCGACGTCGAGGGACTTTACCGGAATATAGATGACCCGGCATCCCTCATCAGATACTTGACCACCAGCGAATTGGCGCGTATGTTGCCGACTTTGAAATCGGGAATGGTGCCGAAAATGCAGGCCTGTCTCGATGCCGTGCAGGGCGGTGTGTCCCGCGCGACTATCATCGACGGACGCCTGGCTCACTCCATGCTCCTCGAAATCGTGACTGACCAAGGAACCGGTACCGAAGTCATCCCCGATAATATCCGTCCGACGCGCCCCCATGACGGCGAGCCTCTGCCCACGATACAGTTCCGGCAAGCCTTGCCCCATACCTCCGAACCGGCCTAGTGAAAGAAGCAAAAATGGACGTCAAAGAGTGGATTACGCGCTACGAAAACTCGATAATGAATACTTTTGGGACGCCGAAGACCGTGTTGACCCGCGGGGCGGGCTGCTTTGTGTGGGACGAGGACGGCCATCAATACCTCGACTTGTTGGGCGGTATCGCGGTCAACGCTCTGGGGCACGGACACCCGAATATCGTCACCGCTTTGCACGAGCAGGTCGAAACGTTAGGCCACGTCAGCAACTATTTTGCGACCCAGCCTCAGATTGAAGCCGCAGAGCGGATTCTGTCCATCATTGAGCCCGGCGGAGCTCCGCAGGGCTCCCGCGTGTTCTTTACCAACTCCGGTACCGAAGCGCTGGAGGCGGCGTTTAAGTTGGCGCGGGCTCGCGGGGGGGCCACGCGCAGCAGGTTCCTCGCGCTGGAAAACTCGTTTCACGGACGTACCATGGGGGCACTGTCGCTGACCTACAAATCGATTTTCCGTGATCCGTTCCTGCCCATGCCCGCTGATGTTGATTTTCTGCCTTACAACATCGCTGCCTTGGAGCGTGCCTTTGACGGTGAGCGAGGAGAGTCCATCGCGGCTCTGTTCATCGAGCCGATTCAAGGCGAAGCCGGGGTGCGTCCGATTTCTGATGACTTCCTCAAGGTGGCGCGCGAAGTGACGGCACGCGCCGGTGCCCTGCTGGTTTTGGATGAAGTCCAAACCGGCATGGGGCGCACGGGAACCTGGATGGCTCACCACCCGTCGGGAATCATTCCGGACGTGGTGACGTTAGCAAAAGGGCTGGGCGCCGGGTTCCCGGTCGGAGCTTGCGTGGCCCTCAATGCCGAAGCGGCAAGCGTGTTAAAGCCGGGGATGCACGGTTCTACTTTTGCGGGGAATCCGCTGGCGGGAGCCTCGGTGCTGGCGATGATTAACACGGTTGAAGAGGAAGGCTTGCTGTCTAACGTCCAAAACGTGGGGGACATCTGGAAACGCGAGATTCTCGAACTGGAACACCCCCTCATCAGCGAAGTCCGCGGGCGCGGCTTGCTTCTGGGAATCGGTTTGCGCAATCCTTTGGCCAAACCGCTGGCAGATGAGCTGTTCAAAGCAGGATTCATCGTCAACGCCCCGGATACTTTCACGATTCGTTTGGCGCCGCCGCTCATCATCAACCCGTCTCAGACCCGGATGTTTACCCAAGCGCTGCCGGAAATCCTCGACCAGGTGCAACGCCAGGCAGACCAAGAAATTCGTCTCGGAGGCTCGCGTGTCTGAAAACCTAGTAGTGCAATCCAAAATTTCCCGCCATAGCGCCATTTCGCGCCTCTTGGCGGAAAATGTGGTGCGCTCTCAAGGGGCTTTGCAGATTTTGCTGGAAAACGCCGAGTTCTCAGTCACACAAGCGACGCTGTCGCGGGACCTGGAGGAACTGGCGGCTACCAAGGTGCGCGATGAAAAGGGGGAGCTACGCTACGTTTTGGGCGGCGTGCGCACTGCCGCAGATATGCCGTTGCAACTGCCGGGAACGTTGGAACGTTGGTGCGCCCCGCTTTTGATTCAGGCAACTCAGGCCATGAATCAAGTGGTGCTGCGCACTCCGCCAGCCACAGCTGGCACTCTGGCGTCGGTCATTGACAAAGAAAATCTCGAACACGTGTTGGGTTGCCTAGCGGGGGACAATACTATTTTGGTCATCTGCGACAGTGTGGAATCTGCCAAAGAATTGCGCGATAAGCTGCGAGGCCTGGCCAAGCGCTAGACCTACACTATATTCCCCCAGATTTAAAACCTTAAGCACACAATTTTTAGACCTATTTATCAAAAATGAGAAAGAGAGAAAACAATGACTGAACGGGTAGTGCTGGCTTATTCCGGCGGTTTGGACACTTCGGTGGCTATCGGCTGGATGAAAGACAAGCTTGGTGTGGACACGATTGCGGTGTCGGTGGATGTGGGCCAAGGCGGCGAGGATATGGATGTAATCCGCCAACGCGCTCTTGACTGCGGGGCAGTGGAAGCCTACATCGCCGATGCCAAAGACGAGTTCGCCACCGAATACTGTATGCCCTCCCTACAAACCAACGGCCTGTACCAAGGCCAATACCCCCTGGTCTCGGCGCTGTCCCGCCCGCTCATCGCCAAACACCTGGTGATGGCCGCCAAACAGTTCGGTGCCACTACCATGGCTCACGGTTGCACCGGAAAAGGCAATGATCAGGTCCGTTTTGAGGTGTCATTTACCTCGCTGGCGCCGGACTTGAAATGCGTGTCGCCGATTCGTGATTTGTCCCTGCAGCGCGACGTGTCGATTGCTTACGCAGAGGAACACCACCTACCCATCGAGGCGACGAAACATAACCCCTTCTCGATTGACCAAAACTTGTGGGGCAGGGCTATTGAAACCGGCTTCTTAGAGGACCTGTGGAACGCCCCCACCAAAGATGTGTACAACTACACTGATGATCCGGCATTTGCGGGAATTCCCGATGAAGTCGTCATCACCTTTGAAAAGGGCATCCCTGTCGCGATTGACGGAGTAAAAATGACTCCGCTGCAGGTCATTCAAGAGATGAACCGGCGCGCCGGTGCCCAGGGGATTGGGCGTATCGATGTGGTCGAGGACCGCCTGATTGGGATTAAATCGCGTGAAATCTATGAAGCTCCAGGAGCAATGGCGCTGATTACCGCCCACCAAGCCCTGGAAGCCGTGACCCTGGAGCGGATGCAGCTGCGTTACAAGCGCCAGATGGTAGAGCCGGCGTGGTCCGATTTGGTTTACGAAGCCCAATGGAACTCTCCTCTTAAGAAATCTTTGGACGCTTTCGTGGCGCACACACAAGAATACGTGTCCGGCGATATTCGGATGGTCATGCACGCCGGGCAGGCGGTGGTCAATGGGCGCCGTTCTGAGGCTTCCCTCTATGATTTCAAACTGGCGACCTACGATTCGGGGGATTCATTCAATCAGGACGCAGCGCGCGGTTTCATTGAACTGTATGGATTGCAGTCCAAGCTGGCCGCGGCGCGTGACGTAAGGTATGGCAAGGGCATTACGCTGCAGGCCTCGCACCTCTAACGGTCAGCGTCCCGGCTTTTCGAGTCGCAGACTCTCCACAGTTCCCCGGCAGCCGAGCCATCCGGTTTGGCTGCCGGTGGTACTGTGGCGTTGAGAGAATAAGGAGCAAACATGAGTGAAAAGTTGGCCCTGTGGGGCGGCAGATTCCAGGGCGGACCTGCCCAAGCGTTGGCAGCACTGTCGGTGTCGACCCAGTTCGATTGGCGTTTAGCAGATTACGACTTACAGGGCTCTTTGGCTCATGCACAGGCGCTGCGGGCGGCGGGGCTGCTGACCGAGTCGGAATACGCCGATTTGAGCGCTGCCCTGCGCCGTCTGCGGGCGGACGTGGCTGACGGAACTTTCACCTTTTCCCCCGATGACGAGGACGTTCATACCGCCTTGGAACGCGGACTGCTGCAGGAAGACTACGCCGGACCAGAACTGGGCGGAAAACTGCGGGCGGGACGCTCCCGCAATGACCAGATTGCCACCCTCGTGCGGATGTACCTGCGCGACGCCGCCACCCACATGCAAGGGCTGATAGCGGCGCTTTGCCAGGCGATTTTGTCCCAGGCTGACCGTGCTGGAACGCATATTATGCCCGGTCGCACGCATATGCAGCACGCTCAGCCGGTGTTGGTGGCGCATCAGCTGATGGCTCATTTTTGGCCCCAGCTGCGCAACTTGGAGCGTTTGCGGGACTGGCAAAAGCGCAATGACGCCTCCCCTTACGGGGGAGGAGCCTTAGCCGGCAATACGCTGGGGTTGGATCCGGAACTAGTCGCCCGTGAGCTGGGCTTTTCTCAGGTATGTCCGAACTCTATTGACGCCACGGCTGCACGAGACGGGGTGGTGGAGTTTCTCTATGTCCTCACCCAGGTGGCGGTGGATATGTCGCGGTTGGCGGAGGAAATCATTATCTGGAACACCGCTGAGTTCGGCTACGTCACTTTGGACGATTCCTATTCGACGGGGTCCAGCATTATGCCACAAAAGAAGAACCCGGATGTGGCTGAACTGGCTCGCGGCAAGGCGGGACGTCTGCTTGGCGACTTGACGGGGCTAATGGCCACGATGAAAGGCTTGCCGCTGGCCTATGACCGGGACCTGCAGGAGGACAAAGAACCGGTGTTTGACGCTATCGACACCCTGGAAGTCCTGCTGCCGGCGGTGACGGGGATGGTGGACACCATGACCCTGCACTATGAGCGCCTGGAAACGCTGTCTACCGCCGGTTTCTCCCTGGCGACCGATGTGGCCGAATGGCTGGTGAAACGCGGTATGCCCTTCCGTCATGCGCACGAAGTGTCAGGAGCCTGTGTTGCGTTGGCAGAAGGACGAGGCGTTGGGTTAGAAGACCTCAGCGATGCTGATTTTGCGGGGGTCGACCCACTGCTGACCCCCGAGGTTCGAGACATCCTGACCGCTGCCGGTTCGGTTCGGGCCCGCCGCGGGGTGGGCGGCACCGCTCCGGAGCGCGTGGCTGAACAGATTGCGGCGGCCCGCCAGCAGTTGCAAGCATTCCAGCGCTAACGCTGCCCTGTCGGGATGATACAGTGCCGCCCTGGGGAGAGGCCAGCGGTGCTCTCGCTCATTGTTCACGTTGTGTAGACAAACAAAACTTTAGTGTACATAAAATGTAAATCGAGGTATAATGAAGATATCGAGCGGACATCTTTGATGACCGACTCGAGAGGTGGGCTCAAGGCTCACCGAGACGTGTACAGAGCGATAGAAAAGGAGGTGCAACGGATATGAGCAGCATATTGAACTGGCTAAAGACCGCCCCCAAAACTTTCACCAGCGTGAAGGTTATTTCCGGCGAGGCGCCCCAGATGTGCGCAGACACTGTGATGGCCAAGTCCTATCGAGTGAATATGGCGCATGAAATTTTGGCTGACCGTTAAGGGGGACGGAAACCAAAGACAGATAAATAGCAACGACGCAAGCGGACAAAGATGTCCGCTTTTTTGTTGCCCAAAATCCAGCGTACCCGGGGCTGAAACAGCAGCACCGGCTAGTCAGTCAGCCGCGGAGCCTCGCAAACAAAGCCCTTGAACCCGTGATTGCAATAGCCGCGGGGGTGGTGAAACAGGTACGCCTGGTGATACGGCTCCGCGAGCCAAAACTCGCCGGCAGCGGCTAGGCTGAGAATCTCGGTCGTAATCGGCCCTCGACCGGCCTGGGCAAGGGTTTGTCCAAAGGTTTGCCGGGATAGCTCAGCCAGCTGGCGTTGTTGCGCAGTGGTGTAAACAATCATCGAACGGTACTGGCTGCCCCGGTCGTTGCCTTGCCGCTCGCCCCGGGTGGGGTCGTGGTTCTCCCAAAACACTTTCAGCAGGTCTCCCGCGCTCGTGCGGGTCGGGTCGTAGACTATGCGGGTAGTTTCGGCGTGCCCGGTTTGACCTGTACAGACATCTTCATAACTGGGGTTTGGCCAGTGACCTCCCAGATAACCTACCGCCGTGTTGATAACCCCAGGCTGGCTCCAATAAATGCGTTCCACTCCCCAAAAACACCCCATCGCCACGTAAAGAATCTCGTGGGGGAGGGGCCACGGACCGGTCAGAGAGGTCTTGAGCACGGGGTGGACGCCGGGCAGGGCAGGTTCAGAGTTGTTTTGAAAGCCAAAATCCATAATCCTAGTGTGGCACCGTCCGTCGGGATTGTCCTAAGCGGGGTTTCTCTCCCGGCTACAGAGTTATTAGACTCGAAGGTGTGTTTCAGCCGATAGTGGTCGCAGCGGCGATTGTGGACGACCTCAGCCAGCCTACGCAGGTGCTGGGGGCGCAGCGTTCTTATCCCGAACAATGGCGGGGTTTCTTTGAATTTCCTGGTGGCAAAACCGAACCCGGAGAAACTCCCGAACAAGCCCTGCGCCGGGAGTTGCGCGAGGAACTGTCAGCGGAAATTATAGTGGGGGAGCGCTTGGAGGAAACTTGGCCTGCTCACGGGGGATTTCAGATGTTTGTGTACCTGTGCGCTCTCGCGCCGCACAGCGTGGCACAGGTCGGAGCGGCACACCTGTCCCTGCGTTGGGTCGACCTCCAGCATTCCGAGATTTTGCCCTGGCTGCCCGCTGATTATCCGATTCTGGCCGCGATTGCACGGCATTTTGGCATTACCCAGAACTAAATGGCGCGACATTGCGCCCGCGCCGCTGCGGGTACTTCCAGGCGTGACACGAAGCTCACTCGGTTTCGAGTTTCGGGCTCACAAGGGAGCTGCGGCGGTGTGGCGCGAAAAAATGGGTTTTTCTTTTGCCGGTTCAAGCTGGGGTTTTAGTGTGACAGGTCAGGATAGTGGTAGTTTAGACCCCGTGTAAAAAGCTGTTAGCCCTACCGAGGGCGGCAAAAACTGAAACGATTTGTATAGAGAAGGCGAGAAACCCTTGTCCAATCAGCCTGCGGCCGCTGCGACAAACAATGCCGGAGCCCAGTCCGCTCATCCTTACCGCGAGTTAACTTTCCGAGCCGTTATCATCGGCGGATTAATCACCCTGATTTTCACCGCCGCTAACGCGTACCTCGGGTTGAAAGTCGGCTTAACCTTTGCCACTTCGATCCCGGCTGCCGTGATTTCCATGGCCATCCTGCGTTACTTCCATGACCACACCGTGGTGGAAAACAATATCGTCCAGACCATCGCGTCGGCAGCAGGGACCCTTTCGGCCATTATTTTCGTGATTCCCGGCCTGGTCATGGTGGGATATTGGTCTGGTTTCCCCTACTGGGAGACCACCGCCGTGTGCATGGTCGGCGGCATTCTCGGCGTGATGTATTCAATCCCGCTGCGTCGCGCCCTGGTGACCGGCTCCGACCTGCCTTATCCGGAAGGGGTAGCGGCCGCGGAGGTGTTGAAAGTGGGGGACGAAAGCGGTTCCGCCGAGGAAAATCATCGCGGTTTGCTGGTGATTATCTGGGGTGGTCTGGCGTCCGCAGGAATGGCGCTGCTCACGGCGCTGAAAGCTGCCGCGGGGTCCTTGAGCTTGAACTTTAAGATCGGCGCCGGGGGCACCATGATTGGTGGTTCGCTGTCTTTGGCCTTGATGGGAGTAGGACACTTGGTCGGTCCCGCGGTCGGCATCGCGATGCTGGTCGGCTTGCTGCTCTCCTACGGGATTCTGCTGCCGATTCTGACCCAAGGTCAGGTTGCCGGTCAGGATCTCGGTGATGTGGTTAACACGGTTTTCGCCCACGATGTGCGGATGATTGGTGCCGGAGCCATGGCGGTGGCTGCGGTGTGGACCCTGCTAAAGATTATCGGTCCCATCCTGCGCGGTATCGCGGACTCCTTAAAATCCTCGAAACTGCGTGAAACCGGAAACCAAGTTCCCTTGACGGAACAGGACATTCCTTTCAAGTACGTGGCTGGCATCACCTTGCTGTCCATGATTCCCATTGGCTTACTGTTGTGGAACTTCCTGAGGGATTCGCCTATTTCGCACCATCTGGTGGCACTCATCATCCTCAGCATTCTGTTCGTGCTGGTTCTGGGCTTGCTGATTGCCAGTATCTGCGGTTATATGGCGGGCCTGATTGGGGCCTCGAATTCTCCTATCTCTGGCGTGGGCATCATCGTGATTATTGCGGCTTCGCTGCTGATTCTGTTGGTGACCGGCAACACCAGCCAGACCCACCCCACCGAACTGACTGCCTACGCGTTGTTTACGACCGCCATCGTGTTCGGCATCGCCACCATCTCGAACGATAACCTTCAAGACCTGAAAACTGGCCAGCTGGTCGGAGCTACCCCGTGGAAACAGCAGGTGGCGCTGATCATCGGGGTTATTTTCGGCTCGCTGGTGATTCCTCCGGTCCTGCAGTTGCTGATGACCAGCTTTGGCTTCTCGGGGATGGAAGGCGTGGACGAGACTACCGCTCTGCAAGCTCCACAAGCGACCCTGCTGTCCACCATCGCCAAGGGAATTTTTGGCGGAGACATGAACTGGCAGCTGTTCGGTCTGGGGGCTTTGATTGGTATCGTCATCGTCATCATTGATGAAATCATGGGTCGCGTCAGCCGTTTCAACCTGGCTCCGCTCGCCGTGGGCATGGGCATGTACCTAAACATCACGACCACCCTGGTCATCTCTCTGGGCGCCCTGGTGGGCTGGATTTACAACCGTTGGGCGCAACGCCAAGAAAAGGCGGAACAGTCCAAGCGTTTAGGGGTGCTCCTGGCTACCGGCTTGATTGTGGGCGATTCACTGTTCGGAATCCTCAACGCCGGCATTATCGGAGCCACCAGCAACGCGGATGCCCTGGGAATCATTCCCGATTCTTTTGAGCCGGTAGCAAAAGTCGTGGGAGTGGTCGGTTTTGTAGGTCTGCTGGCGGTTAGCTACCGCTGGGTCATGAAGAAATCCAGCGAGTCCGCGCTGACACCAGCCTCAGAGATCAACGATTCGTCCAGGGATAAAGCCTAAAAGATTCGGTCTGGGTGGTTTTACGGAAAGGAACAAGCTCGATGACAGAAACATCCGCTAGGAGAGTACCGTACTTGGATAAAGCCTTTCCTGAAGTCGCTGCTGCCATGGAGGAAGTGACTCGCAGGCTCAAGCCCGTTTACGAGCAGGTCGGTCTACCGGCTAGTCTGATTGAACTCGTTTGTCTACGTGCCAGTCAGATGAATAGGTGTGGGACTTGCCTTTCTGTACACGTGCCGCGGGCGCTAAAAGCCGGTGTAACTCAACTCCAGATTGATGTGTTGCCCAGTTGGAGGGAAGACACGGAATTGTTCACCCCTCAAGAAAAGGCCGCACTGGAGCTGACTGAGCACATAACCAGGCTCCCCGAAGGAGTGCGCAACTCCAGCGTGGGGGAGCGCGCGCAGACATTCTTTACCGAAGCTCAGGTGGCTGCTCTCGAATGGTGCGCCATCATGATTAATGCCAACAACAGGATTTCAATTGCTTCGCATCACCCGATTCGCAAGTATCTGCCAGTATCCAGTTAGGAGAAAAAATGCTGCCTTTTCCAGCAATAGTCCCGGTGAAGCCCGAGGAGCTTTCACCTTTCGAAAAATTTAATCAACTCGTGGCCAATGCCCTCGGTACCGTCTATGGCATGAGCATTGGCTATGTGCTGATTGTGGTACTGCTCGGTTTCGGAATCTACGCGACAATTCGCACCGGTGCTGTCCAGTTCACCATGTTTTCTAAAATGTGGAAAACCGTGATGGGTTCCCGAAAAGGCTCCCATGGAGGCATCAGCTCTTTCCAGGCTTTCGCGGTGGGGTTGGCCGACCGTATCGGCACCGGCAACATTGCCGGGGTAGCTCTCGCGATTACCCTGGGCGGTGCCGGCTCCATCTTTTGGATGTGGATTGTGGCTCTGGTCGGTATGGCCAGCGCTTTTATCGAGGCGACCTTGGCGCAGATGTTCAAGGTCCGCAATCCTGATGGAACTTTCCGCGGCGGCCCCGCTTTCTATATTGAGCGCGGTCTCGGTTCGCGTGCCTGGGGTTCTGTTTTTGCGGTTTTGCTCATCTTCACCTACGCTTTCACTTTCCAGCTGATTCAGGCCAATACCCTGGCCGGCTTAGCGAAGGCGAACTTCGGAATGCCAACCTACGCCACCGGGCTGTTGCTGGTAGCCATCACCGCGCCTTTCTTTATTGCCGGGATTCGTTCGGTGGCGCGTATCGCCGAGTACTTGGCTCCGCTGATGGCAGTTATTTACATGACGTTGGCTTTGATTGTCATCATCGAGAATATCGGACAACTCGGTACAGTTTTCGCCATGATTTTCCAGGGCGCTTTCGGCGTGAACTCGGTAGCAGGTGGTACTTTAGGCGGGTTGTTTGCAGCTTTGATGAACGGCACGAAGCGCGGCTTGTTCTCAAACGAAGCCGGTATGGGTTCCGCCCCGAACGCGGCTGCAACCGCCACCGTGTCCCACCCTGTCAAGCAGGGAATGATTCAGTCCCTCGGCGTATTCGTGGACACCATTTTGGTCTGCAGCGCTACCGCTTTCATCGTGCTGCTCGGAGGCGTCTATGATCCGAATGCGGCTGAACAGCCCTCTGACGGCGCGGCCCTCACGGTTGATTCCCTAGCTGCGTTGGGTCCCTGGACTAAACCGATTATTCTCATCGTCATCTTTATGTTCGTTTACTCGACTTTGCTGGGTAACTTTAGCTATTCCGAAGGCAACATCAAATACCTGCTGGGTATCGAAAATAACGCGTGGATTGTCAAGGCGATTTCTATCATCGCGGTTTTCCTGGGCTCAGTGCTTTCCTTGAAAATGGTGTGGAACTTGGGCGACTGGACCGCGGGGTTGATGGCCATCATGAACTTGGTGGCTTGTACCCTGCTGTTCAAGTGGGCTCTGGGTGCTCTCAAGGATTACCAGCACCAACTGGAAACTAAGAGTGAGGACGAAATTCAGTTCTGTTCCACTGACAATAAGTTCCTTCCTGGTGAGCTTCCCACCGATATTTGGACGAAAGAAGCCATCGCGCAGGGACGCAACATTTCTAGTGACCCGACTTCGTGGGAACACGGAGATTAATCTGAAATCAAGTTGGCCCCAGGAACCGCGGTGTTCCTGGGGCCAACTGTATCCCCCGAGCTTGTGCGTCGAGCCGTTCCCCGCCCTTTTTGTGTGCGCGGCAAACCCGGTAGCATAGAGGGGCGTGAAAACGCGATGACAACGAACTATTGAAGGAAGTAAACGTGAGCGATCTGATTGACGAACTGACTTGGCGGGGCCTGATTAAGCAACACACCGATTTGGATGCGTTGCGCCGGGCTTTGAACGAAGGTCCGCTCACGTTCTATTGCGGCTTTGACCCGACCGCGGCATCCCTGCATCACGGACACTTGGTGCAGCTCATTATGATGCGGCATCTGCAGCTGGCGGGACATCATCCCATCGCCTTGGTTGGCGGTGCGACCGGTTTGATTGGCGACCCGCGTATGACTTCGGAGCGCCAGCTGCAGGACAAGGAAACGGTGGCGGGCTGGGCGGACCGTCTGCAGCACCAAATCGAGCGTTTCCTCGATTTCGAGGGCGATAATCCGGCGCGAATGGTCAACAATCTGGAGTGGACCGCGCCCCTGTCCGCGATTGATTTGCTGCGTGACCTGGGCAAGAACTTCCGGATGGGTACCATGCTGTCCAAGGATGCCGTGGCGCGGCGACTCAAGAGCGAAGAAGGCATTTCTTTTACAGAATTTTCCTACCAAATCCTGCAAGCCAATGATTACCTGCAGCTGTACCGCAAATACGGAGTCACCTTGGAAACCGGAGGCAACGACCAGTGGGGCAATCTGGTCGGGGGCATGGACCTGATTCGTAAGGTTGAAGGCAAAGACGTCCACGTGATGACGACGCCTCTGATTACGAAATCAGACGGCACCAAGTTCGGCAAATCCGAAGGCGGGGCGATTTGGCTCGATCCGGAAATGTTCAGCCCCTACGCGTTCTACCAGTTCTGGTTGAACACAGAGGATGCCGACGTAGTCAACCTGCTGAAAGTCTTTACTTTCCTGAGCCGCGAGGAAATCGAGGCGTTGGAAACCGAAACACAGCAAAACCCCGGGAAGCGCGCTGCCCAACGAGCTTTGGCCGAAGCCGTGACCACCCTGGTGCACGGGGCGGATCAGACCGAGCGGGTGAAGGCCGCTTCGACAGCGCTGTTCGGACGCGGCGACCTGCGCGAGGTAGACGGGAAAACCCTGGTAGCGGCCACTGCGGATTTGCCGCGGACTCAGGCTGTGCTGGGAGAAACCAATATTTTGCATCTGTTGGTGGATTCGGGGTTGGAAAAGGGCATTGGGGCGGCAAAACGTACTGTCGCCTCCGGGGGTGCGTACCTGAATAACGAAAAGGTTGAGGACGAAAGTCGGGTCGTTACCGCCGCAGATGTGCTGCCAGGCGGGGTTGTCTTGTTCCGGAAGGGCAAACGGCAGCTCGGCGTAGCCGTTACGGAATGAAGGCAATGACGGTTTTTTCCTGAACGGCGTTCACCTTTCGTAGATGAGTAATCTGTCCTAAGATGGATGTATATCCCAATGGTGTGATACTGAACTGTCTAAGGAGACTACGATGTCCGATACGGAAACTACGACGATTTATCCTTCTGCCCAAGCCGAAGCCCAAGCTCGTCAGATGCATCAGCGCTGTGAGGCTTCTTTCCGTAGCTTGGTGCCAAATCTAGAACGGGTGGTGGGGTTGCCGGAAGGTCGCCCGTTGCGGGCAGTCAAGTCCCCGTTTACCGGCATAGATGCTTTCGGAGTCCCCCAGGCCACTCTGGCAGACTTGGACCAGGCCATCGTGCGTGCCCGCAACGCGGGGCGGCGCTGGGGCAAGGCTCCTGCCGCCACTCGGGCACGGTTTCTGTACAAACTTCATGACCTGCTGTGGCAGCACATGGACGAGATTCTCGACGTGATTCAGTGGGAAACCGGCAAGTCCCGCTACCACGCCTATGACGAGATTCAGGATATTGCCCTGAACTGCCGCTACTATGCGCGCACTCTCTCTCATGCGGTTCGCGATGAGCGCCGCCGCGGGGCGTTTCCCGGCGTGACACGGACTTTCGTAATGTATGAGCCCAAGGGCGTTGTGGGGGTAATTGCGCCGTGGAACTACCCGCTGTCGATGGGGATTACGGACGCTATCGCGGCTTTGGCTGCTGGTAATGCCATTGTGACCAAGCCGGATTCCAACACTCCGCTGTCGGTGGTGGTCGGCAAAGTCCTGATGGTCGAGGCCGGGTTGGATCCTGATTTGTTCATTTTGGTGCCCGGACGTGGCTCCGAGCTGGGAACCCCGCTCATTCAGCAAGTCGATTTCATGATGTTTACCGGTTCCACCGCTACGGGACGGATTATTGCCAAGCAATCGGGCGAAAACCTGATTGGGGTTTCGGCTGAACTGGGCGGCAAGAACCCGATGATAGTGCTGGAGGACGCAAGGGTTGACGACGCGGTGGCAGGCTTGGTGCGGTCTGCCTACGCCAATACTGGTCAGCTTTGTGTTTCCATTGAGCGTCTCTATGTCCAAGACTCGATTTATGACGAGTTCAAAGCCAAGCTCATCAAGCGTATCAACGATATGAAGGTTGAGGTTTCCTTTGATTGGGAGGCCGATATGGGGGTTCTAGTTTCCGACCACCAGCTCGAAACGATTGATACCCAAGTTCAGGACGCTCTGAGCAAGGGCGCCGTAGCCCTGGCCGGTGGCCATGCACTGCCCGAAATTAGCTACACAGCTTATGCGCCCACCCTTCTGGAAGGTGTCGAGGAGGGAATGACCCTGTTCGATCATGAGACGTTTGGTCCCGTAGTTTCTCTGTATCGTTTCCATACCGATGAACAGGCCATCGCCCTGGCCAATGACACGAATTACGGCTTGAACGCCTCGGTTTGGGGCAAGCCGGCTCACGCTGTGGCGGTGGCACGTCGGATTGAGGCGGGCACGGTCAATGTCAACGAGGGGTTCACCGCCGCTTGGGGTTCCACCGATGCTCCTATGGGTGGCTGGAAAGATTCTGGTCTGGGGCGTCGCCACGGTATCGAGGGCATCCATAAATACATGGAATCGCGTACTATCGCGGTGCAAAACCGCGCGGTTCCTATCGCTCCGGTTATGGGATTAAGCCAGGAACAATACGTCGCGGTCTTAAAATTCGCCCTGAAAGCTATGCGGCGGCTGCATCTCTAGGGACACATTTTCCTCTTCGCGACGGGTTCGGAATCGTGCCGAAGTAACATTCGGTGTGACCGGACCCGCCGGCGTTTGGGGGCCGGAACGTTTAGCGGGGGATGTAGTAGCGTACCCGCCAGGCAGCGTCCCCGGACTTCGGGCGCCAGTTTTCGTCCGAACGAGTCAGATCCAGTTGCCAGCGAACCGGATCGATGACCGGGGCATAAGCCACCGTGCTCATTGGAGGCACCATCGCGGTCATGTCCAGCTGGGTGACTACCAATAAATCCGCCAGTCCCAGCTCCATGACTTCGCGATACACTTTCGCTCCGCCGGTAATCCACACCTGGGGGGTGTTGGCGCACAGTTCCAACGCTTCGTTGAGGCTGTGAGCTACCTCGACATCAGGGGCGGTGAACTCACGAGACCCGGTGAGGACGATATTGCGCCGACCGGGCAGTGCCTGTCCCAGGGAGAGGAACGAGGCGCGTCCCATAATCACTGGATTACCCATAGTGGTGTCTTTGAAATGCTTGAAGTCCGCGGGGACGTGCCACAGCATTTTGCCGCCAGCACCCAACACTTGTGCCTTGTCCTCAGCCCAAATCATCCCGAGGACACCGATACCGTGTCCGGCGCGGGATCCAGTCGGTGAGCCCTCCGGGATGGGGGTCGGGTCAGGAGAGACTGGCGGAGTCCATCCGTAGGGATTGTGTACCGGTTTATTTGCGCCAGGATTCAAGCCGACCATGCTGCCTCTCACTTCAGACCGCTACGGGAGCGGAAATCTTGGGGTGGTGTTGATAATTCGCCAGACGAATCATGTCAAAAGTGTAGCCGTCAATGGAGTCGGCTCTATCCAGTTCCAAAGAGGGGAAGGGGTAAGGCTCGCGGGACAGCTGTTGAGTGACCTGGTCCACGTGGTTGGCATAGATGTGGCAGTCTCCGCCGGTCCACACGAGTTCGCCGACCTGTAAATCAGACTGTTGAGCCAGCATATGGGTCAGCAAAGCGTAGGAGGCGATGTTGAAAGGCACCCCCAGGAACATATCCGCCGAACGCTGGTAAATCTGCAGGGAGAGCCGGCCTTGCCCGACCCAGCATTGAAAGAAAGCGTGGCAGGGAGCCAGCGCCATCTGATCCAACTCCGAAACGTTCCAGGCCGACACCAGCATACGCCGGGAAGATGGGTCGTTCTTCAGGGTATCGAGCAGGTTTTTCACCTGATCTACCGGACCGGCCGCTGTGGGCCAGGCACGCCACTGGTGGCCGTAGATGGGGCCCAAATCACCAGATTCGTCTGCCCACTCGTCCCAGATATGGATATTGTTTTCCTTTAGCCAGCGATTATTCGTCCCCCCTTGCAAGAACCACAGTAGCTCGCCGACCACGCCGTGCCAGTACAGACTCTTGGTCGTGATGGCGGGGAAGCCTTGCGAGAGGTCATAGCGCAGCTGGCGTCCGAAAATCGAGCGGGTTCCCGTGCCGGTACGGTCGGGTTTTTCCACGCCGTGGGACATAATGTCGGCTAACAAGTCCTCGTATTGGTGGTCGGTGATGGTCATATCTTCCCTTCTTAAACACGCTGAAGGCTGTATAAAACCACTGTATCAGGGACCCCTACAGCAAAAATTCGTCCGCCTTGACGGTCTCTTTAGCGAAGGCGTTTTCAATGGTCTTTATCACGGCTCGCTCTACCCCCGCCGCAAAAAAATGAAACGCGCAGGTGGCTTCGCCTTCCAGCGTGACTTCGGTGCCGGACTGAGGAGTCGGCTGAGATCTCGCCGCCATAGTGGTCGAAAACTTTACCGGAACACCCGCCATTGATCCGCTCATAGTGCCGTTCTCAATCCACCCGGACTGATCCAAATCCCAGACTTCCACCACTTTTAGGTTCAGCCCGGAATTGAGCTTATCTACCAGCTGATCTAGGTATTCAGTAGAAATCGATACGGTTGAAGACACCCGGATGCGGTTGTCGACCAGACTCAAATCGACTTGAGCGTTATTGTCAAAATCGGCCCAACGTTTCTTGTAGTATTCCGGGTTTTTCAACATCGCGGTGACCTGGGCGCGAGAACCGGGATAGACCAGGGTATGGGTAAATTTCATGTCGGGTTTCTCCTGAAGTTTCAATTACCTCTATATTCTAAATGCAGGTTGCTCAAAACACAGCCCAACGCATAACCTGAGAAGGTGTCGACGTTTAAACGCTCCCTGGGGGAACCCCCATTCCAGGCATTGACCGAAGATGCTGTAGAACAGCTGTATCGTTTGGTGTCGGATTGGCAAATCATCTCTGACCTGTCCCAAGCCGATTTGTTGCTGTGGCTGCCCAACCGTTATGACGGCATGTCTTGCGCGGCTCACTGCCGTCCGGCTACCGGGCCTACGGTTCACCTCGATGACGTGATTGGGCTGAACTTGCCTGCCACTCGTCTGCCCCTGCTGGAACAGGTCCAGTTAAAAGGCGAGATTATCGAGAACCCCGTACGCCGTTGGACGGGGATGAACACGGTATCCGAGGTGCTGGTGCCCGTGCCTTTTGCGGGACGAAACATTGGAGTCCTGGCGATTGAAACCAACCTGGCTTTCCAGGTCGGCGAGATTGGCGGCGAGGGTTGGTTTAAAGCGGTTTCCCGGACACTGTGGAAGATGGTGGCGGCCGGAGACTTTCCTTTTGAGGTCACTCCGACTACCGGTAAGCACGGCAATCCCCGGGTGGCCGATGGGGCTTTGATGCTGGATACTGAGGGGCTGGTAGAACATTGTTCACCGAACGGGATTTCTGCTTTTAAACGGCTTGGTTTTCACAACCAGCTCCATGGCACGAAACTTAGCGACTCCGTCTTGCCGCTGTTGGAAAAAGGCGCCGTCATCGATGAGGATTTGTCAACGGTGCTGCGGGGACGATCTTCTGCCTTGGCCGAGATTGACGTGCGCGGAGTGGATTTGACCATTCGTTCGCTACCGCTGGTCGAGGAAGGGGAACGGATTGGAGCCCTGCTGCTGTGTCGTGATGTGACCGAAAAACGCCATCGTGAAAAGGAACTGTTGAGCAAAGATGCCACCATTCGCGAAGTGCATCACCGGGTGAAAAACAACCTCCAAACGGTCAGTGCTCTGTTGCGCCTGCAAGCTCGCCGTTCGGATAACGCGGTGGTTCAAGAGGAATTGTCTCAGGCGGAACGGCGAATTTCGATTATCGCGATGGTGCACGAGGCGCTGTCACATACGGTTGATGAGACCTTGTCTTTTGACGACACGTTCCGTAAACTACTGGCTCTGGTGGCGACCGCGGCGTCCTCCGACCACTTCGTGGAGACGCGTTTCTTGGGCAGCTTTGGGACGCTGGGAGCGGACGCGGCCTCCGCCCTCGGGCTGGTGCTTACCGAGCTGGTGACAAACGCTATTGAACACGGTTTGGAAGGTCGTGGCGGGGTGGTAGAGGTCGAGGCCCACCGGGACGACCACAACGAGACTTTGGTGGTGACGGTGACCGACGATGGACACGGCCTCACCGGCAAATCGGTCGGTTCAGGCTTGGGCACTCAGATTGTCCAGACTTTGGTCAAAACCGAACTGGTCGGGACGGTGCAGTGGGAAAACCGAGAGCCTCCCGCGAGCGGTACGATTGTGCGCCTCACCGCTACCAAGCTGTAAGCCGGCAGCTTCTGGTCGCCTGCTGGGCTAGTAAAAAAACCGTGGTGGTGAGCCACCTAATGCGCTCACCACCAGCGGGGTCTTTCCTGGGTTTGACGCCCCCAGAGGCGTGTAACTTAGAGGCTCGAAGCGCGGCGCGCACGGGCATTGCGGGCATTGCGACGCTTTAGCGAACGACGCTCATCCTCGCTGGTGCCGCCCCAGACGCCGGCATCTTGGTTATTGTCCAGAGCCCACTTCAGGCAAATGTCTACAACCTGGCAGGTCGCACACACGGCCTTAGCTTCTTCAATCTGAGCCAATGCCGGGCCGGTGTTCCCCACGGGGAAGAAAAGTTCAGGATCTACGGTTAAGCAAGCTGCTTGATCGCGCCAGTCCATAATTGCTCCTTAGAGTTCGGTGCAAAAGATTCGGTTAGGGATTTGTAAAACTTTTGCGTGGAATAAATTCGACTTAACAAGGGTGACATCATTCCAGCGCATTTTCAAGAGATGTAAATGAAGAATTTTTCAAAAATCAGGTGATATGTGTCACATTAGCACTTGGAGGGATTAGCGCGCCCACTTCGGAGCCTGTCTGATAAATCGCTGGAAATTCGCCAATAACCTGGAGTTTTCGAACGAAATCCATCTCTATATCGAGGTAATTTGCCGCCCGGTGTCTGGCTTCGATGGTGTTTCCTAAATGGGTTAGCGTTACTTTCCGATTGGTAAAATTTGGTAATGAGAGGGTTAAATTTCCCCGCATAAGCCCAGGTGAACTCAATTCTAGGAATGTTAGGTCAAACTTCAGGCTACTCTCAATACACTCCCGTAAAATATTCAGGTTAGGGGTGTTATGTTCAGAATTGGACACAATGACAAAGGTATCCCGGTCAATGTGTTCAAGTTCAAAATCTTCTGCCTCAATCACCCGATAGCCGAGACGGCGATATTCCCGTTTCAATTGAGCCACCAGGGGACGCATCTCGGCGAGGTCGTCCACTACCCAGTGACGCCGCGCGGGCGAAAGGCTCAGCCAATCACGGCGCGATGAGGACCAGCCTAACGTAACAAGCTGGGCGGCGCGGGGCATTTCTCGATGGGAAAACACTTTCGGCAGATCTGTTAAGACAATTGCCTCACCGCTCGGGGGCGTCGGTTTGCCGTCAGGAGAGCCCGTACCAAGCATGATGCCAGCCATTTCAACTAAACTCTCACGGTCGGGCAGACCGATTTGGGCGGTGGCACACATGTTGCCGATTTGCCACACCCCGCGGCCGGGAGTAACTACGGCAGGCAAAGTCTCGCTCAGTCGCCCGCGCACTCCGTTTGATTCAATGCCGGCAGAATGCAAATCCACCGTATCGCGTGGGCACAGCACAAACTTTTCTCCAGCCAAGGCCCCCCAAGCACTATGCCCAGCGCCCAACGGAGCCGTGAAAGCCAGCAAATAGCTCCCCGCCCCATTTTCGCTCAGCAACGTTTCCAGGCGCTTGACCCCTTGGCCCGGATAGAGCCGTTCCAGCTCGTCAGCCAGTAAATCCGCGCGGTCAATAGCCACCGCGGTCCCTTCTAAACCACGGTCAGCCGCTAAGGATATGAATTGATCGAGTTTCCACAAGTCTTTCGGGGAGAATACGGTGAGAATGCGTTGGAGCGGGGAGGCCAACGGTTCGCGCAGTCCGCTCCATCGGTTCCAGAACGCCGACGGGTTGGGGGTGATGACTATCACCGAGCGATTTTGCCCCAGCCACGTCGTGGTCAGGGTGGCTAGGGCGGTAGTCCGTCCGCTGCCGGGATTGCCGAAAATCCCCAAGCTCGTTTGGGGCAAACGCCAGCTTTGGCGAGCCTGGTGGGGAAAGTCCAGCAGGGCGAAGCTGCCGGGGGGACACGGCGCGGCCAGGGGCAAATCGGGACACCAGATTTCCGGTAGGGGTGCATTTTCGCAGCCTTGCTCCCCGGCTTGGCGAACCTGATCCACACAGTGGCGTACCCAGTCGGCTTTGCCGCACCAGGCGGCTTGTGCCACGCCGGAGGTGAGCCCCTCCCAATACAGACGCCCCGGAATGGGCGGGAGGCTCGCCGCCCGCGTATCGCTGAGTATCTCGGTCGAGTCTTGGGGAGAACGAACCCGCAGAGCTATCCGTAGGTTGGTATTAGCCAAAATCTGCCCGTTTACCACCCCACCGGGCTTTTGCGTAGCCAAAATCAGGTGCAGTCCCAGCGAACGTCCGTGCGTAGCCAGGCGAATCAGGTTTTCCAAAGTTTCGGGATGATCCGTGGCTAGGGCGCGAAATTCATCCACCACGATGAGGACTCTAGGCAGCCGTTGTCCCGTGAGATGGTGATAGTGCTCCAGGTCGCGGGCTTTAACCCGGGACAGAACCGTCTCGCGCTGCTTCAAAAACGCTTCCAGGGAAGCTAGGGCGCGAGAGGTGAGTTGCGGCGTCAAGTCCGTCAATACGCCGTGAGTGTGGGGCAGCGCTCCCAGCGCCTCGAATGCCGCCCCGCCCTTGTAATCAAGCAAAATATACCGTAAATCGCGGGGAGAATAGTGCAAAGCCAGTGCCATCAACCACGTGGTCAGCAGCTCCGATTTCCCGGCCCCGGTCGTGCCCGCCACCAGGGCGTGAGGTCCTTCTTTCACCAAATCAACCAGCCACGGACGTTCTGCGGTGCTCACCCCGAGCTGAGCGCACAAGCCTGGGGGAGGTGCCTGCCAGCTTTGGGTGATAGCTTCGGGACTGGTTTGCCACCACTGGCTGACATCAACCAAGTCGGGCAGGCTTTCGGCGGGGGGTATGGCGGTCAAGCTAAGGCGTCGCGGATTGTCCCCCAAGGCCTCCAGGAGAGAGCCGAACCAGGCGGCCGTAATAACGCGGCGGCGTGGGGGCGGGTTGAGGATACGTTGCGCCCATGGCGGAGGGGTATCGGCGGTGATGGTCATCCCGACTTCGTCCGTCTCCAAATGCGGGGTCTCGCCGGGGTTGAACACGCGAATCACCAGGGTTTGCGGTGAGGTCTGGCCCGGTTCTTCGCGAGGTTTGATTCCGCGCCACGGGTCGGGATTCTTTTCGCTGAGCCGAGCTTGGCCAAACAGGACAGCTTGGGCAATGACCCACCGGGCTTGATCTGCGCCTTTTGCTCCTGTGAAACACAGCGTTTCTCCCGGTTGAATCTGCAGGACGCGCCGGCGCAGTTTCCGACCCGAAAACACCCGAATCGCGCTGACCTTTTGCGAGGGTGTCACTAGGGGGGCAGCAGCGGCGAGCCACAGCTTTTCCGGGGTCGGTACCGCCAATGCCCGTCGGATGAACACCACCAGGGTAATCACGCCGGCAATGCCCAGAATCACCAGCAGGCGCCACCCCAGGAAAGCCCCCAAACCCAACATGAGCAGCAGCGGCAGGAACATAAACAAAGCGGTGCGTCCCGCAAACTGTCGCGGTGCCGGGGGAGGAGTCAGACGAAGGTCGGGCGGACGGTGGCTTAGGCGCAAGGTGGTGGCCCCAAGTTTTAGGCGCGCACCGGGCTTGAGGCGGCATGCCCGACGTATCCGGTGGGTCCAGGGCAACGTTTTCCACATTTTGTACACAGGCGCGGAACCGGGAAACGGCAAAGCGCGCAAAGTTTTTTTCGACGGCTCCAGGTGCAGATTTTGACGCGAGACTTGCGGGTCGCTCAGTCCGCTCAGTCTGCCAAAAATCCCTGGAATCGCGGGCAATGCTTGGCCTGAATCGGGTCCTTTGACAACGACCCAGAGCAGCGGAGATGTCAGAGCCGCCCGTGGTTGCAAAAAATGTTCCATACCCTCAAGTTAGGGACCACAACCGATTTTCGCAAACGGTTATCCACAGGCTGTGGATAACCGTAGGTGAGGACTTGTTGATAACCCTCAAAAAGTTGTGCAAAACCTGTTTAGAGCGCAGTTCTGATCCGGAGAACCAGGATAGTAGTCGTAAGAACCTAAACCAGAAAAATCAGTGAGTTTGGTAGCAAATCTGGGCAGCGACCTGTTGTGCCTGAGCCTCGTCACGCAGCAGAGTGATAATTGCCAAAGCAAAGTCGATGGAGGAGCCCAGCGCCCGCGCGGTGATAATCCGGCCATCACGAATCAAGCCGGTATCGGAATAGTCGGCGTTCCCCAGGCCGTCTTGGAAACCGGGATAAACAGTTGCTCTGTGCTCATCGAGCAAGCCCAGCGCCCCCAACACGGTCGGCCCGGCGCACACCGCCGCCAGATTCCCCTGGTGAGAACGCAGAATCTGGGATAGTTTGGCTGATGCCTTGAGATTATTTACCCCGAGCTTGCCACCGGGAATAATCAGGACTTGTTCGCCGCTAGGAGCAAAGTTGTTGATGTGTTCATCGCAAGTCAGGGGAACCCGGTGCGAACTCACGATGGTTCGCGCCTTTTCATCATCACCGGCGGCATCGTTGACCGCCACCGTTTGTATCTCGATGCCTCCGCGCCGCAGCAAGTCCACGACCAGCAGGGCTTCGCATTCCTCGACACCATCGGCCACAAAAATACTGGCTTCCATTTCGTCTCCTAACCATCGGATTCAGTTTCGTATCCAAGTTTAGCGACGGAAGGGTTCGCGGGGGGTCTCAGGAGTTAAGTTCCGGGGAATTTCGAGCGGGACCGCGACAAATTCTGTGCAAACAGCGCCGGGGCGAAACTGCGGATTTTTCGTCTCCGGCTGGCCTTAAGATGGAATCGTGAAGAAACAAACCTCTATCCCTGAGGCTGCTTTAGCCCAACATGCTGACCTGGTGGACCAAATCGAGGCGGCGCGCACGGACTACTACGACGAAACTCCTGAAACCGGCGTGACCCGGCTGAGCGATGCGGAATATGACGCCCTGTTCGTACAACTGCAGCTGTTGGAGGCGGCCTACCCCGGCCTAGTGACCCCGGACTCTCCAACGCAAACGGTCGGGGGTGGCGGGCAAACGGCGAGTACGGAAGGGTTCCCCCCGCATCACCACCTGCAACAGATGGGGTCTATCGATGACGTTTTCTCTTACGCCGAGGTTGACGCCTGGTGGGCGCGGGTGGACAAGAGCCTCGATGGCCAGGATTTCTCGGTTTCTGCCGAGGTCAAGGTAGATGGGTTGGCCATGAGTTTGACCTACCTTCACGGGACGCTCGCGGTTGGGGCTACGCGCGGTGATGGATTTACCGGCGAGGACGTGACTGAAAACGTGAAAACCATCGCGACCGTGCCGGTGCGTCTCGATGGTGAAAAAGTCCCGGAACTGGTGGAAATTCGCGGCGAAGTGTACTTGCCGCTGGCGGATTTTGACGCTATGAATGCGGCCCGCGAACGGGACGGAGAGAAACTGTTTGCCAATCCGCGCAACGCCGCCACCGGCTCTTTGAAACAAAAAGATCCCGCTCAGGCGGCAAAGCGTCCCCTCGCGTTTTTAGCTCACGGGGTCGGGGAAGTCCGTTGGGCTGACCCCGGTGCGGCGGCGCAGCTCGAAACCCAAGAGGACTTTTATGAGCTGTTGGAATCGTGGGGTTTGCATTCCGTGCGGGAAACCCCCGCCAGCCTGGGGCTGCCCCTGGCGGGAATGCGCTCCCTGGCTGAGATTCACACGGTCTTAGACCAGATGACGGCACATCGCCACGATTTTGCCCATCAGATTGACGGCGTAGTGCTGAAAGTTGACAGCTTTGCGCAACGGGACGCCCTGGGGTCTACGGCGCGGGCGCCACGTTGGGCGTGTGCTTACAAGTTCCCTCCCGAAGAGGTCCACACCCGTTTGCTGGGCATAGAGGTGCAGGTGGGACGAACCGGACGAGTCACACCTTTCGGGGTGATGGAGCGGGTTTTGGTTGACGGCTCCTACGTTTCGCGCGCCACGCTGCACAATGCCAAAGAAGTCGCCCGCAAAGATGTGCGTCCCGGTGACACCGTCGTGTTGCGCAAAGCAGGGGACATTATTCCCGAAATTTTAGGGCCGGTAATGTCCCTTCGACCAGTGGGTTTACCCCAATGGGTGATGCCCGGTACCTGCCCCTCCTGCGGGACGAGGCTCGGAGCGCAAAAGGAAGGTGACATTGACTTACGCTGCCCCAATCAGTCGGGGTGTCCGGCACAGATTACTGAGAGGCTCATTCACGTAGGTTCGCGCAATGCTTTGGATATCGAAGGCTTGGGCGAGGAAGGCGCTCTAGCGCTGACCCAACCGGAGTTCGGGCGCGCCGATGTGGCTGCTGCCCTCGCGGCGGGAGGACGCTGTGAACTGGAGGACGGAACCGTTGTCGCTGTTCCGGCTGAGCAAGTGCGTAGCCTGGAAGCCATCGAGGACCTTTTACCCCCCGTTCAGTCCCCGGTCCTGACTTCAGAAGCGGGTTTGTTCGCTTTGCAGCCTGAGGATTTGCGTGACGTGATGGTGTGGCGCGAGATGCCGGGCACGTCCGGTCGGGACTGGCAACAGGTTCGGTTCTTTTGGGCGAAACCGAAACCATTGCCGAAAGCCGCTCAGGAAGCTACCGGGCAACGCTTCGGACCTCCCGTGGCCGGGAAAGTCGTCCAGACATTTTTTGAACAGTTACGGGCCGCGAAGTCAAAAGAGCTGTGGCGGGTTTTGGTGGCCCTGTCCATTCGGCATCTGGGTCCGGTCGCGGCACGGACTTTAGCTCGACAGTTCGCCACGATGTCAGCTATCCGAGACGCTAGCGTGGAACAGCTCGGTGAAGTTGAGGGAATAGGCGAGGTCATAGCCGCCTCTATTCACGACTGGTTCACAGTCCCGTGGCATCAAGAAATCGTGGACGCTTGGGAAGCTGCGGGAGTCGGGGCGGCAGGCCAAAGCGAAACGGCGAGTGGTACCACTCTGGCTGGGGACTTAGCTCCGACCCTGGCCGGCCTGACCGTGGTCATCACCGGAAACGTCCCCGGCTACACTCGTGAATCCGCCCAGTTAGCGGTAGAGGCCCGCGGTGGGAAAGCGACCAGTTCGGTATCGAAAAAAACTGACCTAGTCGTGGCCGGCACCGGCGCTGGGTCCAAACTGGCGAAAGCCCAGGCGCTGGGCATCCCTGTCATTGAATCTGCCGACTTCGATAACCTGCTGGAAAAGGGCATATCCAGAACCTAATCCTGTTCCGCGATTGGCGACAGTCCGGGCTGTACCACTGGCAGTCAATTCCTGGGCGTGACGCCGGTGGCAGCCTCGGGGGCAGTTTCGCGTCCGAAATTTCCAAACTTAGATTTACAAAACCGAGCCAAGGGGGCGTAGCAAACGCTCAATAACCCGATTGACTACGGGGCGTTCTTCCCACTGGTCCAGAGTTAGCTGCCGAGCGTTGGTGAGGTCATTGAGGAAAACCTGTTCCATCTGGTCGGCCAGGTCGGTGGAAAAAATCTCCATATTAATTTCATAGTTACCGGTCATGGACAGGCGGTCGATGTTCGCGGTTCCAATCGTGGTCCAACATCCATCAGCGGTAGCGGTCTTGGCGTGGACCATTGCCTCCTGGTAAAGCCAGATTTCCACCCCGGCTTCCAACATCGGGGAATAATATGAGCGAGCCACCCAGTCAGCCGCAATATGGTTGGAAGTTTCCGGCATCAAAACTTTGATATCAACTCCGCGCCACGCCGCCGCGATGAGTTCGTCCAAAATATCCCGATCCGGGATGAAGTAAGCCTGAGTTATCCAAAACCGCTTTCGAGCTTTGTTTAGCGCTTTGATGTACAGGCCGCGGACCGGGAACAACAGACGGTTCGGTTCGTTGCGAGCCACTTCGATTTCAGGAATCCAGTGGCGGGGCATAAATTGGGGCAGCTTGGGCAGATGCCGGGTTTTGTGGGCATTCCAAAAATCGGTGAAAGCGTCGGTCAGTTCCCACACCGACGGGCCGGTGACACGCAGGTGGGTATCGCGCCACTGAGTCGCATAGAGGGAACCGATGTTGTACCCGCCGATAAAGCCAATCTTGTTGTCAACGGTGAGGATTTTGCGGTGGTCGCGTCCGGTGGAACGCAGCGAGAGAAAGAACGAACGAAACAGCCCAAAACGCAAAACGTGGAGGTTACGTAGGTGCGGGAAGCGGGTCATAGCAGAGGGAACATTGATATTGCCAAAAGCATCCCAAATAATAAAGACCTCAACCCCGCGCTTGGCGGCATCAATCAAAGCCTCTTTGAATAGATGCCCGATTTCGTCGTTCTTCCAGATGAAAGTCTCAAAGAAAACGTGAGATTGCGCCGAACGGATGGCTTGCAGCATCGCCGTGTATACCTCAATCCCGGAGGTGTAGACCTGCATCTTGTCATCGGCAAAGGTGATTTCAGGCAGTTGGGTTACCGGGAAAGGCTTGACGGTGGACTGGCGCCAGGTTCTCAGGGTATCGATGACGACCGTAATCGCCCCGGCGATGAACTCAAACAGCAGGAACCCACCGAAAATTCGCGCCAACACCCTGGGCAGCTGCTGCGGGGTCTTCACTGCCAGTTCCGAAAGGCGGGTAAAGAAACGGGCGATTTTGCGGAAGATCTCGCCGCGCGGCTTGACGCTGTTACGACTGTGCATTCCGTGTTGTGGTTCTCCCGCTCGTTTGCCCATCTTTGTATTCCTTTCCTCCTTCCAGTGTAGTGGACGCAATCCCAGTGCCACCAGCAGGTCAGGGCACAAGCCGGAAAAGTCCGCAGCCTACCCACGGTATTATCGCTTTCACTTCGCCAGTTTTACCGTCTGGGCAGGGTGTGGCGAAGCGGTGCCGCCGCAGCACGCAAGGGTTAAGCACCGCGCTGCGTTTTTCGCTAGACTCAGTAATATGTCGACTATTGATGCTGATGAAGTGAGGCGCGTCGCTGGCTTGGCCCGAATTGCGCTGACCGAGGAAGAAATCCGCAAATTCGCCGCTGAACTGGATGTAATTACCCAGGCGGTAGCGAAAGTCAACGAGGTAGCGAAACCGGATATTCCGGCGACGTCGCACCCAATTCCGCTTACGAACGTGTGGCGTGAGGATGAAGTGGGTCAATGCCTCGACCACGATGAGGTACTTCAGGCCGCCCCGCAGCCAGACCGCGGTATGTTCGGCGTGCCCAAGATTATCGGGGAGGAGTAACTTATGAGTAACACAGAACTTTACCTGTTGTCTGCCCACGATTTGGCCGCGAAGCTGGCTGCGAAAGAAGTCACCAGTGAGGAACTGGTGCGAGTGTTTGCCGACCGGATTGAACACCTCGATAAGGACATTCACGCTTTCCTCTTCGTCGATGTGGACGGGGCGCTGCAAACCGCTAAACAGGTAGACGCGGACCGCGCCGCTGGCAAGAAACTGCATCCTTTTGCGGGCGTGCCGATCGCGATTAAAGACAATATGGTGCAGCGTGGCAAGCCCACCACCTGCGCTTCAAAAATCTTGGAAGGTTGGCTGCCTCCTTATGACGCCACCATCGTGCTAAAGCTCCAGGAAGCGGGACTGCCCATCCTGGGAAAAACCAACATGGACGAGTTCGCCATGGGATCGTCTACTGAGCACTCGGCTTTCGGCCCGACCCGCAACCCGTGGGATTTGGAGCGGATTCCGGGCGGATCAGGCGGCGGCTCGGCGGCCGCGGTGGGAGCTTTTATGGTGCCGTGGGCGCTGGGATCGGACACGGGTGGTTCTATCCGCCAGCCTGGAGCTGTCACCGGTACCGTGGGCGCGAAACCGACCTATGGGGCGGTTTCCCGTTACGGTTTGATTGCGATGGGTTCCTCCCTGGACCAGATTGGCCCGGTTACTCGTGATGTGCGCGATGCGGCGGCGCTGCAGATGATTATTGGGGGACACGATCCGCTGGATTCCACGTCTTTGGACGAGCCAGTACCGGATATCACCGGAGCATTGGCCGACATTGGCACAGATGCATCCGGTCTGCGTGTCGGGGTCGTCAAGCAACTGCAAGGCGAAGGTTACCAGGCTGGAGTGTTGCAGCGTTTCCAGCAGGCTGTGGAGCGTCTACAAAAGGCGGGGGCGAACGTAGTCGAAGTGGATTGCCCCTCCTTTGAGTACGCTTTGGCGGCCTATTACCTGATTATGCCGGCAGAAGTGTCGTCTAACCTGGCTCGTTTCGATGGGGTACGTTACGGTCTGCGGGTGTTGCCGCAGGATGGTGAAGTCACCACCGAACGCATGATGGCGGCGACTCGTGAGGCGGGCTTTGGAGATGAAGTGAAGCGCCGCATTATTTTGGGTACTCACGTTTTGTCAGCAGGCTACTATGACGCTTACTACGGTTCGGCGCAAAAGGTACGTACGCTGCTGCAGCGCGACCTCGCGGCGGCCTTTGAACAGTGTGATGTGCTGCTCACACCCACCGCCCCGACCACCGCTTTCAAGTTTGGCGACAAGCTCGACGATCCGATGAGTATGTACCTCAACGATGTAGCGACCATTCCCGCCAACTTGGCTGGGATTCCCGGTATTTCGATTCCTGCCGGGGTGGCCGCGGAAGATGGTCTGCCCGTAGGTGTACAGATTCTCGCTCCCGCCCGTGGAGACGTCACCATGTATGAGGTGGCAGCCCGCATGGAAGCCCAACTGGCAGAGTCTAGTGAGCCGATGCCGCCCTGCCCGGCCGCGGCATGGAAGGAGAGCGCAAAATGAGCGACAAATTGATGAGTTACGAAAAGGCTACTGAACGCTTCGATCCGGTTTTGGGGTTGGAGGTTCACGTTGAGCTGGGCACCAAGACCAAGATGTTCGACGCGGCGCCCAATACTTTCGGGGGCGAACCGAACACAAACATCACCCCGGTTTCCCTGGGGTTGCCCGGATGCTTGCCGGTGGTCAACAAGCGTGCCGTGGAATACGCGATTCGGATTGGTCTGGCGCTGAACTGCCAAATCGCCGAATACTGCCGGTTTGCGCGGAAAAACTATTTTTATCCCGACCTGACCAAGGCTTTCCAAACCTCCCAGTATGATGAGCCAATCTGTTATGACGGCTGGCTCGATGTCGAGTTGGAGGACGGTACCGTGTACCGGGTGGAAATCGAGCGTGCCCACATGGAGGAAGACGCCGGCAAGAACACGCATATTGGTGGAGAGGACGGCCGTATCCAAGGCGCGGATCACTCCCTGGTGGATTACAACCGCGCCGGGGTGCCACTGGTAGAAATCGTCACCAAACCCATCATCGGGACCGGGAATCGTGCCCCCGAGGTTGCCGCCGCTTATGTGCGCACCTTGCGGGATATTTTCCGGGCTATCGGGGTTAGCGAAGCCCGGATGGAGCGCGGCAATGTCCGCGCTGACGTGAACGTGTCCTTGCGCAATAAACCGGAGGATCCGATGGGGACCCGCACGGAAACCAAGAACGTGAACTCCTTTAGAGGGATTGAAAAAACCGTGCGTTACGAAATGCGTCGCCAGGCGGCAATCCTTGCCGAGGGCGGCAAAATCGTCCAGGAAACCCGCCACTACCACGCAGCGGACGGGACGACCTCTTCGGGTCGTGAGAAATCCGATGCCGAGGATTACCGTTACTTCCCTGAACCGGATCTGGTACCTGTGGCGCCGAGCCGGGAGTGGGTGGAGGAAATCCGCCAGAGTCTGCCTGAGCTTCCTGCCGTGAGGCGCAAGCGCCTGCAGGGTGTGTGGGGATTCACTGACATCGAAATGCGCGACATTGTCAACGCCGGCGCGGTGGACCTCATTGAAGAAACGGTTTCAGCCGGAACCGACGCGGGCGGGGCTCGCAAGTGGTGGATGGGCGAAATCGCGCGTTTGGCCAAAGGTGAGGAAAAAGACCTGGAGGAAATGCCGATTACTCCCGCCCAGGTGGCTGAGCTGCAAAGCCTCGTCGAGGACGGCAAGATTAACGACAAGTTGGCGAAACAGGTTATCGCTGGCGTTCTGGCCGGAGAGGGCGATCCCGGTCAGGTCGTGAAAGCGCGCGGCTTGGAGGTCGTTTCCGACACGGGCGCTTTGGAAACCGCCGTGAAGCAGGCAATTGCTGATAACCCGGATGTCGTTGAAAAGATTAAAGGCGGCAAGATGGCGGCTATTGGCGCGCTGATGGGCCCGGTTATGAAAGCTACCCGCGGTCAAGCCGATGCGGGGACGGTAAAGTCCCTGATTATGGCCGAACTTGGGTTGTAAACCGGTCTGATTTCCGGCTTAAATGTTTTGTTCCCGGACCGAATGGTCCGGGAACAAAACATTTTTAGAGCTTACTTCTGGATTTATTTGACGTAGTTCTCGCCCGTGCCGTAGTGCTCAATCACGTAGTCGAGGTCCTTATCCCCGCGGCCTGACAGGTTCACCAGGATTGATCCCGTCTTGCCTTTGCGGGCTTCCTTGATGGCATAAGCCAGGGCGTGAGAGCTCTCGATGGCGGGGATGATGCCTTCCCAGCGGGAGAGCATGAACAGGGCTTCAATAGCTTCCTCGTCTCGAATGGTCACGTAGTTAACGCGTTCCATGTCATGCAGCAGGGAGTGTTCGGGGCCAACCGAGGGGTAGTCCAGGCCGGAAGCGTTGGAATAGACCGGCGCGGGATTGCCTTTTTCGTCCGCGAGCATAATCGAATTGAATCCGTGCATTACGCCCTCGCCGCCATAGGTAATGGAGGCCGCGTGATCACCCAAAGCCGTGCCCCGCCCTTGTGGCTCGACCCCAAAAATCTCGACCGGGTCAGCCAGGAACGGCACAAACATCCCAATCGCGTTGGAACCGCCCCCTACACAGGCCATCACCTTGTCCGGCAGGTGTCCAGTCTGCTCCATAAACTGGGCACGTGCCTCCACGCCAACGACCTCCTGGAAATCCCTGACCATGACCGGGAAGGGGTGGGGGCCGGCGGCAGTGCCGATGCAATAGATGGCATCGTGATATTCCTCGGAGTAGGCCATGAAAGCGGCGTCCACGGCCTCTTTCAGGGTCTTAAGCCCGAAGCTGACGGGGACGACGCGAGCGCCCAGTACCTTCATGCGCGCCACGTTCGGAGCCTGCTTGGCGATGTCGACTTCACCCATGTAGATGTCACATTCCAGGCCGAAGTAGGCGGCGGCGGTGGCTAGAGCCACGCCGTGCTGTCCGGCACCGGTTTCCGCGATGAGCTTCTTTTTTCCCATGTATTTTGCAAGCAGCCCCTCGCCCATGCAGTGATTGAGCTTGTGCGCCCCGGTATGGTTCAGGTCCTCGCGCTTGAGATAGATTTGGGTGCGTCCCAGTTTCTGGCTCAGACGCTGGCAGTGATAGACCGGGGTGGGCCGGCCCTGGAAGTCTTTACGGATGCGGCGCAGCTCGGCAATGAACTGGGCGGATTGAGCAATCGTCTGGTAGGCCTCGGCGTACTCGTCAAAGGCTTTGACCAGTTCCGGGTCCTGCAGGTAGTTGCCGCCGTATTTGCCGAAGTATCCCTTTTCATCAGGGTATTCCTTCAGGTAGTTGTCAAAATCGCGGTACTTATTCATCTCTTCCTCCAAAGTTTTCGCAATTCCATACTGAAACCGATTTGGTCCGAGTTTGGACCGGTCACAAATAAAGGTACGCAGATTTTCACCGCAAGTACAGTGGTGTCCACTATTCGAGCAAATTCATCTCAAATAATGAATCCATGCCTGTCAGCGTTGGGGAAGGGGGTCTCCTGCGGTGAATCCAGGTATTGGCGGCAGAATCGTCTTTAGGTTAAATCTACTTTGCTTAATCGGCTTGAATTAGAATCGCTAAGGTTATTTAAAAATATCTATATATGCTTTTTGATATAAGCAATTCGTACGTTTCCATATACATGAAAGCCTGTGACCTGGGTAAACGCGGGTATTTATAGTAGGGGTTTACAAGGTTGAAAAAATAGTTGACAGTCGTAATTAAGAAATTATTCGTCTGTAGTTACTTATTACGAAAGGATTGAAGATATGAGTACTCAACCAGTAGTTAGCGATTGTGAAGTATCCGATTGCTCTTACAACCACGATGGCTGCCAAGCCACCGCCATGACTATGGGCACCAAGGGCTGCTCAACCTTCATTGCCTTGCCGCAGGTCGGAGGACTCGGTAAGCAAGCCGCAGTTGGGGCTTGCCAGAAATCTGACTGCAGCTTCAATGAACACTTGGAATGCCAGGCGCCTTCCGTCAAAGTTGGTGGAAAGACCGGCGAGTGCCTCACCTATCACCAGGCTGCTTAGGCTTACCACCTATAAATCTATAAACCTGTGTGCGCGACCAGACAACGGTTCGCGCGCACAGCTGTTTTTAGGCCTTGATTATTTTGAATGATTGGTATCACCGTGAGCAAAGTGGGGCTACATTAGAATTTCAGTCATGTGTGAAATTCTTGATTTGCGTTCTCTGGCTACGCGCGAACTCCCGGCTTTGTGTGAATTCGGCATGAAATCAAAGGTTCCTGCCGGATTCGGTTACCTTGGCCCTGAAGGTGCGGTCATGCCCGAAATGGGGTCTCAACTGTGGATTAACTGCCGAATGATACATATGTTTTCGCTGTTTGCCCTGGCGGGAATCCATCCCGAACAATCCCGCGAACTGGCCGCGCACGGGATTCACGCACTGCGCGAATACTTCGTGGACCGAGAATATGGCGGGTGGTTTTCGTGGATTGACACGGAACTTGATGCATTGGGGCAGTCTCGCCCCGATCTTGAGAAAGGCCCCCGTAAGGAAGCCTATGCTCATGCCTTCGTAATTATTGCGGCCAGCTCAGCCACTGTCGCGGAAATTCCCGGGGCGCGCGAACTGCTGGACGAAGCCAGACGCATCCAAGATGCTTACTGGTGGGACGAATCAGCGGGGAGAGCCCGAGAATCTTACGCTAGGGACTGGACAGAGCTGGAAGACTACCGCGGTGCGAACGCGAATATGCACACTTTGGAGTCGTGCCTGGCAGCTTTCGACGCGACTGCAGACACCGAATACCTGCGGCGTGGTGCGTCCATTGCCACGAAAATTATTAATGAGTCAGCGAGGGAATACGACTGGAGAATCCCCGAACATTACACCAGTAACTGGTGTATAGACCCTGATTACAACCGCGATAAGCCGAACGATCCTTTCCGCCCGTGGGGAGCTACGCCGGGTCACGGTTTTGAGTGGGCACGTCTGATCTTGCAGCTCCAGGGCGCAGCCGAGGCTGCTGGGTTAGATTTGAATTTGGATTGGGTTCACGAGGCCGCAGCGGGACTTTACCGTACCGCGCTGGCGGCGTGGGGTAGCGATGGCGCCGATGGGATTCCCTACACGACAGACTTCGAGGGCCGCCCGGTTTCCTCCCAGCGGATGCACTGGGTCATTTGCGAAGCTATTGGGGTAAGCCTGGTGATTTCTAAGCTCGCGGAGGCCGGGTCACTAGAGGATAGCCTCGGGGATATGGCTCACAGTTGGATTCAAAAACTCTGCGTCTATGCGCAGGAGAAACTGATTGAACAACCGGGCCGCTGGTGGCATGAACTGGATATTGAAAACCGTCCCGCTGCGCTGACCTGGCCAGGCAAGGCCGACATATACCACGCGGGTCAGGCCATGTTCCTAGTAAACCTGCCGGCGACCCCCGGTTTCGCCGCCGCGCTGCGCGGCCCGGCCGAGTGAGCCTGCAAAACACGGCCTAGTGACCCCATAGTTCGCGGACACCGGCCTTCCTTGCTGTCATAACTGGGACCGGGATTACCACTACTCTTGTCAACGGAGTTTTGACTTTTCCCCTGCAATCGCTCGGAGCTTGAAGTGGTGTTGTCATGTCAGTTAAGACAATGATTTTCGGGTGAATATCTAGTATGGATTTTCTGATTTTCCGGTTAGTGAAATGTGTTTCAGATTTCTTGAGAACGTTAGAATCGCGGCGGTCAACCAGCCGCAGCCCAGCAAAATATCAATAAACACAGCCATATAGATAGGTGAACCCGTTTGTAGTGAGTCCATCGTCCAGGAACCTGGGATAAGGTAACTAAATAGGCGCAAAAGTAGCGGAAGCTGGCGCATTGGCACTATGACAGGCAGAAATACTGGCAATAAGGGCAGTAGGATATTTGTAAGCTTAAACGGGTCCGCAAAAGTAATCGAAGCGAAAGAGAGCGCCAGACCCATGACAGTGCCACCGAAGGTTGCACAAAAAACGAGTATCAAAATGTGCTGCACCTCAACGAGAATGAAAAGCTCAATCGGATAAATAAAAGAAAAGATGGAGAGAAGCGGTAACTCGATAACTGATAGAATCAATGCGCACAATGCTGTGAAACAGAATCTTAGTAGTATAAACAAAGACAAAGGCCTACCAATAAGGAATTGGGAGTATATGCCCGCAATCCGGTCTGCTGTCATACTAGATGTGGCCAAGGAAATCGAGAAACCGTACACTGTTGAGGCGCAGATGAACGGGAGTCTCGCATACATATCAATAGACGAGGACGACACTAAATAGAACACAAAACCAATTTGCAGCAATGGGCCAATGATGAAAGAAAAAAGCAGTAAACGCCAATTGGCAGTTACGTCATTTGAAAGCATGAAAATGCGAAATATTGACATATAGACTTCTCACCTCCTATCTTAAATTAAGGGTGCCTGTACGTAAAACCATTTGTGAAATTCTGTTATATAATAATAGACCCAGTAGTAGCCATGCAACAATGCTTACGCTGAAAATCACCCAAGAAAGAGAGTCAATATCTGCAATTGGTATTCGAAAAATAAAAAAATGAAGTGGAAGCGATAACGGAATAAGAAAGTTGCGCCAAAATTCCAAGTGAATTTCTGCGTGCTGTAAAAACACTCCCGATAAAAACAGTATCGGAAACAATATGAACTGTTCGTAGGTATTGGCGTGTTTTGTCAGTAAAAATATGCACGCAACTGGTATTGTTATGGCAAACGCCGAAATTCCCATTAAAAGAAACATGAATATGTCTTGTAAGTAAATTTCAAGGAGGGTGGCAGTCCATGCAGATGTAAATAGCCATGAAATAAGAAAAGCCAGTGAAGCAAAAATCGTTACCGGAGCTACCATAGAATAGATTGCAAGTAATCCGCCTCGCGGAGAGGTGATGGTGCTTTCGAGTACGCCTTGAGTTCGTGCCATACCTAAAATTCCTGCAGAGGCAGTGCAGGTTGTCCAAAAGCCAACAAATGAGGCGCGTCTCCACACGTAGTGAACCACTGAATCCGGTTCTAGGTCTGGTACAGCACTATAAGAGACAACTAAAATCAAAAACGCAGCAAGTGTGGAATAGAATAGGAGGTAACGAAAAAAGCCCACCGCCGCAATCCTGCGTATTAAGAAACCCAGCCTAGAGAAATTGTCAAGGACATGATAGTCTAGTAGTTCCATTATATGGAATTTAGAGTCTGCGCTGGAGCCTGTTTTCGTGTTAATTGTTTGCATATTGCTCTCTAATCCTTGTTCTGTAATACACGAAATGACTCTACTCTTGTGAATTATCGCCTTGGCGTTTTTTATCAATCACGGAGAGATACGCCCCTTCAAGATCGCTTACACCCCACTTGCTGAGTAACTCGGCGGGACTGCCTTGCGCCTGAATCTGCCCCTCATTGATGATAAACACATAATCAGCTAACTTGCTGGGCTTCACTCATTTGGTGCGTTGACAAAATCAAAACACGCTTTGGTTCACGCATACTCGCTATGAGGCGGCGAATTGCGCGAGCGTGTGTCGGATCCAGACAAGATGTAGGCTCATCAAGTAGCAAAAGTTGTGGCTCACCTACGATGGCACGCGCCAAATGCAGGCGTTGCCTCATTCCATGTGACAGCTCGCATACCTTTTTGTCAACCTGATCGCACAAGTCAACTAACTCTAGGGCTCCGCGGCAACTTTGCTTGCGTTGCTTCCTTGGAACCCCGGATAGTAATGCAAAATACTCAAGGTTATCTTTAACACTTGCGGCCGCGTAAAAGCCCGAATCTCCGCCTAGATGTAAGCCGACCTGCCTACGGTATCTGCGTGAATCTTTCATAGAATCAACATCATTTAGGCTCACTTTACCTTCACTGGGCTGCAGTATGCCGGCTGCCATACGCAGTGTGGTGGTTTTTCCAGCTCCGTTGGGCCCAAGCATGGCGACGATACTGCCTGGGGAAACAGAAAAGCTGATATTAGTAACTGCCTTCTTTGTGGATTTTGGGTAAATCTTCGTCACATCTGAAAAGACTAAAGCCACAACTTTTCACCTTTCATAAACATGAACTTCGACTTGCCTTTCGGACACGACTCAGCCTTCCAAAGGCATGAGACTATTTGTCGGTGAGCCCAGGTAGGCTCGGCAGGTTCTTCGGCGCGTTTTCCAGGATTTCCTGGGCAGTCTGCTGAACCCACGGCAGCCCCGCCTGCATATAGGCCGACAGTGGCCTGAGCCATTCCCAATCCGCCGGGTTGATGGCGGCTAGTGAACCTCCACCCAGCACAAACAACGTCCCGGCAGCTAAAAGCAGCTTCAACAAACCCGAAGCAGCCTTAACCAACGCTATAACCAGAGCGATTGCCAGCACCACTCCGACAATCCAAATAATAGTGGCAGTGTTCATTTTGGTTCCCCCTCCATGCCCATGTTGCCAAGCTCAGCGGTGCGATGAGAAGCCCAGTGCAGCAGTCGTTCCAGCGGCCCGGTTGACCTGTTGGATTCTGATTTGCCGGTGGTGTTTTTAGGGAAAGAAATCGCTAAGACGCTCGGGGTTCCTCTCACTGCTGACCTCACCGGGATAACCGTGGAACTAAACCAGAATCAGTTCTCCGTCGCGGGTTTCCTCACGACGGATATCTCTTTGTCCCGCGAGATTGTCTTGCCTTACCGCGTGGGTTTGCGCCTGGTTGGGTCCGACGCTTACGCCTCGATGCTGGTTTTCGCGGATATTGGAGCCGGGGCTCCCGTGGCTCGCGTCGTGCGTCACGCCTTGCTCCCTATTGTAGCCTCTGCTTACCCCTCGCTTTGGGCCGCCAGGGTTCAACCCGCAATAGCAGTGCGTTCCAACTAAGACAATGCCGACAGGTAAGGTGTCCCGAAATGTTGACGGACTCAAATACCGGATGTATATTTAGGTTAAACTAACCTAAGCGTAAAGGGGCGCTGAAATGTTTAGAAAACTATCCGTAACTATTGCGGCTGTATCCCTGCTGTTAGCTCCATCGTTGGCATTTGCAACAGATAAACCACTCCCGACTGCTCAAGAGCAGGAATTTTACCGTGAAGCATATGGTCACAGTTTTTCCCCTCAGGAACATGAGGAGTACCTGTCGATTTTCGGCTCTGTGCCGACTCCAGAAGAAGTTCGTCAATATGTAGCCTCCTCCGAAGCAGAGCAAGCTGAACTGGACAGAGAAAGTGCTTCGTACGCAAGCCTTGATGGCACAACCTTACAAGGTTATTGGTCCAGCGACCTGTTTTCTTATGGTCGTTGGATAGGCCGCGAAGTTTGGGCTCTTTCCCTAATGCCTAGTCAGATTGTGATTCCAGCAGTTTCAGCCAAATATTCAGGTGAAGGATGGGTTCAGATATACAACCGCTTCAATGGAGACCGCCATTGGTCTTTCTATAAAAGTAAAGGTGCAGATAGCAGTATGAGGAAACAGTACCTATGCCATGTACGGTATGGTTCTATCAAAGTCCCGTGGAACATTGAACCATCAAAACCCCCGAGCGCGATTAATGATGTTACCTGTAACTGATTCGATTCTTTCCCGCCAATCTGAGAAGTAGTAATGGATTTGCTAGTGGCTTTTACTGCTGCCCTCATAGGGCTAATCGGCGTGTTCGAACTGGTCTACGCCCTCAAGTTCTTTGCTGGTTTTCCGCCAACCTCCTGGCAGCGAGTGGCTTACGGCCTGTTCGCAGTGTTGGCTTTGGCTTCAATCTACCTGCCGGACTATCTGCTGTTGCGTTTCCGTCCTCTGATTGACCCGGATGTACAAGATTTCTATAACCAAACCTTCCTGCCAGTCTTTAGAGGCTGCGCCTGGGTGGTGGCGGTGGCGACCTTGGTCATCCTCATCTGGCGAGAATCCCGAATCAAGCCGACGGCTCCCTCGCAGTTGGTCGCGTCAGTCGGCTGAGTAAACCCAAGCTGGCAACAAGTTCCTTCTCGTATTTTCGTTGAAAACTCAGGGATTTCCGGGTTCGCGACACGCCCGAACGAGCAACAGAGGCTCCAAAATTTGCATCGCGTTCGAGCCTGGTGTATTGTTTTATCTGTTGCGCACTTTTGCGGTGAGCAACGCCCCGATTGTTGAAATCTCGGTGAAAACTGGGACGGATCGGTGAGTGGGTTTGTTGGTTTTGATCTCGATAGCGTTTTGTTTTTTGTTTACGCGTTT
>ERZ1031127.25-NODE-25-length-52328-cov-12.681863_pt1 | contig 52328 bp, 50 predicted proteins | sample MGYA00518224_ERZ1031127 | MGnify/ENA primary metagenome ERZ1031127 (study PRJEB33718, sample SAMN03159757) | human skin metagenome | collected 2014-05-20 | study: EMG produced TPA metagenomics assembly of the PRJNA266117 data set (Human skin bacterial metagenome... | reverse complement strand
GCCCCCGCCAGTTCGGAACCGGTGGCGATAATTCCCACCCGGACTCGCGGGAACGCCGTAACTGTCGCGTACCCCCCCGAAATTGCCGAAGCAATCGCCCCCGGACTCATGACCTCGCCGGCAGCCAGGACTTCGGAGCCGACCGGCAGATCCTCACCTGCCTGGCGCACGTTCGCCCCGGCTCTAGGGACACGACGAATGGTGACCTTTTCCGGTAGCTCAACGGGACCGGGCTTTTGATCCGTGTCCTCCACTTTCACCACGGTGTCCGCCCCCGCGGGCATTTTCGCGCCGGTCATAATGCGCCACGCCTGACTCGACTGGCACTCGGCGCTCGGCTCTGTACCCGCCGGAATATCGCCCGCCACCGGCAACGTTACGGAACCGCCAACCGGTAGCCCCGCGCTATTGAAAGCAAAACCGTCCATCGCCGAGTTTGTAAAGGGCGGCACCGCCAGACGCGAAATGATCGGCTCGGCCAGGGTCAATCCCAAAGTGTCGCCCACCGGGAGCTCCCGCGGGGCCAGCGGAGTTATTTCCTCCAGGAGACGCGCTAAAAATTCCTGGTAATCAAGCAGTGTTTCTGTTTCACTCATGATTTCTCTCCTTTGAGTTCACCAGTCTTGCCGGACAGGTTTTCGTAACAGTTTGAGTTTTGGGGTGCGGCGGCGCGCGCTGAATAATCCACTACGTTCCATTTGCCCATTCGGGCGTTCCCAATGACCAAGCGCCCAATGAGGGGTTCACCCCAGCCGGACACCAATTTGAGCACTTCGGTAGCCATCAGCGACCCGGCTTGCCCACAAACCGGGCCGAGAATTCCCGCAGTGGCGGAGTCCGGGGTACTCGCGGGCGGGGGCGGGGTCGGATAAAGCGTGCGTAAACACGTCCCGACCTCCGGGGAAAACACGCTGACCTCGAAGTTTGCCCCGACAGCGGAACCCCAAACCAGGGGTCGCGCCAACTTCGCGCAAGTGTCTGAAATCAGGTATTTCGAGGCGAACGTGTCGGTCGCGTCCACCACCAGGTCGTATTGAGCGATGATCGCGGCGGCATTCTGAGAGTCCAAGGGCGGCTCCTCGCTGACATTCACCTCGGGGTTCAGCGCGCGGATGGTGGCGGCGGCAGAAGCGGTTTTTGGCTCACCTTGGCGGTTAAACGGGTGAATGACTTGGCGTCCCAAGTTGCTCAGGCTCACCGTGTCACCATCGGCGATTCCCAAAGTTCCCCCCGCCGTGGACAGGCCGACCCCGGCGGCAGCGAGGTACGCAATGATGGGAGAACCTAGCCCGCCAGCACCTACCACCAGGACTTTTGCACTCGTGACGCGCTCCTGACCGGTTGCTCCAAAACCTGGAATCGCGCAATGTGCGGCATAGCGGCTGCGGGTTTGGAGGTCTGCATCGAGGTTGGACCAGGCGGCGTCTCCCTCGGAAAAAACTTGTTTCTTCCAGATGGGAACCCGGTCCTTGACCGCATCGACCAGCCAAGACACCGTAGAAAACGCAGCTTGCCGATGCGCGGCGGAGACTCCGACCAAGATCGCCGCCTCGCCGACCGACAGCTGCCCCACCCGATGCAGCAACGCAATTTCCTGCACGCCGGGAACCGTGCTGGCCTCACCAGCAATCTGTTGCAGTTCACGGGTGGCGTCCGGGTGAGCGCTATAGGTGATAGCCTCCACTCCACGCCCCTGGTCGTGGTTGCGCACGCGGCCGATGAACACGAGCTGACACCCAGCTTCGGGCGCGGTAAAGCTCGCTTCAAACCGAGTCGGGTCCAAAGGCTCATCGGTCAGATCCGCTTGCAGTATATTTGCCAATAAATCTCCTTGATTCTTGCGTTGGTTGGGTGAGCAGGTATGCGGTTCGGCTTACTTCCTTTTTAAGGAACGCTCGCTGCGAATGCAAACCATTGCATTCGCACACCGCGAGCGACTCCAACGGCTAGCTCACGAGCGCTCCGCGCTCTGCTAGCCGCCAGCAAACGGCGGTAAAACATCGATGGTGAGGTCGGTGAGGTCATCGAGGTCCGCGAGGCGTTTCTGGCCCGATTCGCGCAGACCCCCCACCAGGTATGACGAAATGGAAAGCACCTGATTCAATTCGCGGCCATTCCCTCCCGCCTGGGCCGCCGCAGCAGCCACGCTCACGTCCCGCGCCACTTGTGCCGTCGCTGTATCGGTGCCCGCCGCATCCGCGGCCGCCGCGAAAAAACGCACTTGTACACCTACCGTGTTACCGCCACTATCCCGCATCTTTATCCTCCAATCTGAGCCATTGGAATTGTTGGAGATTGAAAGTCCTGCTGTCCCAAGCCGTGCCCGGAAGGTTTTTCCCAGGTTACCTCCGCCCATGCCCGGGCCAGTTCGTCATCGCTAGCACCGCGGCGCAACATCGCCCCCAGGTCACAGCTCAAGTTGGAGAACAGGCAGGGGCGCACCAGTCCGGTCGGGGATAACCGGGTTCGGTTACAGTCTGCACAGAAAGGCGCGGATACCGAAGAAATCAACCCCATCGTGCCCAGGCGCTTTGTGCCCGCTAGGTTAAACACCTGAAAACGGGTTGCCGGGGCGTGAATGTCAACATTGTCGCGCACTGGGGACAAACGAAATTCACGTTCCAAAGCCGGGCGCAGTTTAGAAAAATCCAGTTGCTCAGCGGAACCGACTCGGACCGTGTGCGGGCCGAAGGGCATATATTCAATCGCGCGCCACTCGATGCCCCGCTCCAGGCAAAACCGCAGCAAATCCGGGGCTTCCCGCAGACTGACCTGGTCCAACATCACCGTGTTCAGCTTCACCGGCTGGAAACCTGCGGAGAGTGCGGCATCAATACCCTCCAAAGCCGAGGCGAGTTCATCACGCCCGGTGATTTCTGCAAAACGGGCAGGGTCGAGGGTATCGAGGGAAATGTTGATGCGCTGAACTCCTGCCGCACGCAGGGCCGAAGCCAGCGGCGCCAAACTGCGGGCGTTTGTGGTGAGAGCCACCTGGGGGTCACGCCCCGCGGCCACAAACGTGTGGGTAATCCCCGCTGCAATCTCTAGCAAATCCGGCCGCAACAACGGCTCCCCGCCGGTCAGGCGAACCTGAGTGATCCCCAGGCGGTGAATCGCTATCCCGGCCAAACGTAAAATTTCTGAGGAGTCCAACAGCTCCTGACGTGCCACCCACTTAACGCCCTCACGCGGCAGGCAGTACGAACAGCGTAAATCGCAGCGATCGGTCACCGACAAGCGCAAGTCTCTCGCGGTTCGTCCCCAGCTGTCTCGCAGCGGCAAAGCCCAGGGAGACGCGAGCCCAGCTGCCTGCCCCACACGAACTCGTGTCAGCGTCTCAGTCAAACCTACCTACTTCCTCAGCCATCGGCATATCTCGCCATTCTATCGCGTCTCAATTATTATTACAGTTCACTGGGCATTTGTGGTTTGTCCTCGCCCGATGGAGCCTATCCGTTATGCTGAAGGAGTGAGCCCATCGGCTCACTTAATTTTTGACCATACTCATTGAGGAGCAGACATGGCAGAAGAAAAACGCAAAGACAATCCGGAAAAAATGGCGAAAATGGCAGCGTGGCTGCAAGCCGTCAGCCGGGAGCTCCAGCTGCCAGAAGAGACTATTGCCCCTGTCCAGGAGGAACTGTTGGACCTCATCAGCGAAGTCGCGCACGGACCATCCCGTCCGGGGGCACCGCTGACGGCTTTCCTGGTCGGGTTTGCCGCGGTTGGAGACATTGCGCAAGCGGGCGAAAATGTGGCAAAACTTCGTGCCTTAGTAGCAAAGTACCCCGCGCACTAAGACTTTCGCTGATGTCCTGAGCAACGCGTGGGTGTTTTCCGCAAAAACTGGTCTAACATCAGAAAATGTCCGCAAAATTTAAGATAAGGTGGCAAATATGTCTCAGTTACGGATTAAGGACGCAGCGAATTTGCTGGGTGTTAGCGATGATACGCTGCGCCGCTGGATAGACGCCGGTCATCTCAGCGCCGGAACCGATAATGCCGGACGCAAAGTCGTAGACGGAGCTGAACTGGCGAAACTAGCTCAAAACAAAGCCAAAGACTTTGGTGACGCGGATTCCACGGGTTTCATTTCAGCCCGCAACCATTTCCGCGGCCTGGTCACCGAAGTCATCTCCGACACAGTCATGAGCCAGGTCGAACTGCAATGCGGTCCGTTCCGCGTGGTGTCCCTCATCTCCACCGAGTCGGTGAAAGAACTCGGACTGGTGCCCGGCGCGGTCGCTACCGCCCGGGTCAAAGCCACGAATGTCGTAATTGATGCATCTTAAGGAAAACCTGACGACACCCTTGTGCCGCCACAAAAACAATCGGCACCGGAAAACCGCCAACCCGGCTTCTAAGATAAGGAAAACTCATGAAAACACTCGCACGTCTCGGCGCAGGTTTGGCCGTCTTCGCCCTGGCCGCCACCGGCCTCACCGCTTGTGCACAGGACAACGCCAACACCGTGAACTCAGAACCGAGCAAAACCGCTGAAGCCAAGACCATTCAAGTATTTGCCGCCGCCTCTCTCAGGGCCAGTTTCTCGGAGCTGGGCGAGTCTTTCCAGAAGGAAAACCCCGACATTTCCGTGAAGTTCAACTTCGACGGCTCCTCCTCCCTGTTTGATCAGATGCAAGGCGGTGCCAAAGCAGACGTGTTCGCCTCCGCTGACGAGAAGAACATGAAGAAAGCGACCGACGCGGGGCTGAACGCCGGCGAACCGAGCATTTTTGTGAACAATACCCTGACCTTGGCAGTGCCGAAAGGTAACCCGGCAGGGGTTACTGGTCTGAACGACTCCCTCACCGGCAAGAAGCTGGTCATCTGTGCCGAGGGGGTTCCCTGCGGCAACGCCTATCGTGAGCTGGCACAAAAGGTCGGTTTCACCGGTCAGGCTGTGTCTGAAGAGACTTCGGTCAAGGACGTTATGGGCAAGGTCGTCAGCGGTGAAGCTGACGCGGGCGTGGTGTACCAGACTGACGCGCTGGCGGAAAAGGACGCGGTGAACACCATCGATATTCCCGGCTCTGACACCGTGGTCAACGCCTACCCGATTGTGGTCACCAAGATGGCTGCCGACAATGGCAATAGCGCGGCCGCGAAAGCGTTCGTGGACTACGTGTTGTCCGCTGCGGCGCAAAAGGTCTTTGCCAAGTACGGGTTCATGAGTCCCGCTAAGTAAAGGTTCGCGTTGAACACTGGTAACCACGGCTTTCCCCGCTGGCTGTATCTGCCGGCGGGGATAGCCTTGCTGTTGGTCGTTTTGCCTATTGTGGGGCTGATGGTGCGAGTGCCGTGGACCCGTCTGGCGGAAATCCTGACCCGCGACGAATCCCGCGACGCCCTGCTGTTGAGCCTGCGCACCTGCCTGGTGTCGCTGGTGCTGGTGTTGATTCTGGGGACGCCCCTGGCGCTGCTGATTTCGCGCACCGAGGGATTTTGGGCTTACGTGTGGCGCACTTTCGCGGTCCTGCCTATGGTGTTACCCCCGGTCGTAGCCGGTTTAGCGCTCTTGGTGACGCTGGGGCGCCGCGGCGTAGTGGGACAGTACCTGTCCTGGGCCGGTATCGAGATTGGGTTCACCACCATAGCCGTGGTGCTGGGGCAAACATTCGTGGCCATGCCTTACTACGTGGTGTCCCTGGAGTCAGCGCTGCGCACTTTTGATTCCGGTTATGAGCGGATTGCGGCGACTTTGGGGGCGTCTCCGACCTATGTGTTGCGCCGCGTCACGCTACCCTTGCTGAGCCCTGCCATAGTCGGGGGCGCCACCATGGCTTTTGCCCGCGCCTTGGGCGAGTTCGGGGCCACCCTGACTTTCGCAGGCTCGCTGCAAGGGGTGACCCGCACCCTCCCCCAGGCTATCTATCTGCTGCGCGAGGACGACTCTGACCTGGCTTTAGCACTGTCCGTAGTCTTGGTGCTGCTGGCAGCCACCATGATGGGATTGTCGGCCATCTTTACCACCCGCCGCACCAAGCAACTCACAACGCAACCGGAAAGTGGTGACGAACAGTGAATTCTCGTGCTGAAACCGCGGCAAACCCCGCTGAATTCCGGTCCGCCACCACCGCGGCTGGGAGCGAAGTCCTGGTGAAGGCGGGCATCAAGGAACGTGACGTCACGGTGCAGTGCGCTTTTCCGGCGGGACTCATTACCGCCATCGTCGGACCGAACGGGGCTGGGAAGTCTACGATTCTGGGGATGATTTCCGGGCTGCTGGCTCCCGATTCAGGAGAGGTTCGCAGTGGGGACACGGTGTTTGCAGATGCCTCCCGGTTCCTGCCGCCACATCAGCGTCCCATCGCGATGCTGACCCAAACGCCCCTGCTGTTTCCGCACTTGAGTGTGCTGGAAAACGTGGCGTTTGGGCCGCGAGCCCGGCATCGGTCACGGGAGGAAGCTCGGCGTATCGCGCGCCAGGAGTTAGCGGCGGTGGGCGCTTTAGAACTGGTGGATCGCCCCACCACGACGCTGTCCGGCGGGCAGTCGCAGCGGGTGGCGATTGCCCGAGCCTTGGCGACGCACCCCCAAGTCGTACTGTTGGACGAACCGTTTTCCGCCCTTGACGTTGAGACTGCCGCCAAGCTGCGGGAAGTACTGTCGAAACGGCTGCGTCAAGAGCCGCGGCCGACCGTGATTTTTGTGACCCACGATCCGCTCGACGTATGGATGCTGGCTGATCACGTGGTCGCCATCGAAAACGGCCATTTGATTGGGGAAGGCACGGTGGTGGAAATGCTGGGACAACCTGCCACGAAGTTCCTGGAAAACCTGTCTGGCATGAACCTGTTGGCCGGGGTTATTGAGGAATCCGGCGAAGTCGCCACCGTTGATGCCGGCGGGGTGAAACTGACGGGGTTGTGGCAAGGCCAGCATCATCCCGGCCCTCAAACCCCAGCTCTCACCGCTTTTGCTCCCCAGTCCGTGGCCCTGTTCGCAACGGCTGTTTCCGGCTCCCCGCGCAACACCTGGCAGGCCCGCGTCACGGACATCACGCCGCGCGGTGCGGTGCAGTGGATTGGTTTGGAGCTGGACGGGGGGCAAAGCATCCAAGCCGTCCTGACCCCCCAAGCCGTCAGCGCCCTGCAGCTGGCTCCCGGTTCGCCCATTTTTGCCGAGGTTAAAGCCACTCAGATTACCGTGTATCCGCGTTAGGTTTTGATAAACCGTAAATATAAGGGGAGATTTGGGCGGTAGCTGCCATTATTGGCAGCTACCCGGCTATTCTCCCCCTATAATCACCAAGTCCAGTTTGATACCTATGGAACTGGCTCTTCCGGACACCCTTTCAGCACCCCCATCATGGCCTGTTTCTCTGCCGGGGTCACCCACAGCCCGTACTTCGCTTTCACCGCAATCTGACGCGCCACGTAAGCGCAGCGATAATCGCGCGCGGGCGGCAGCCATTCGGACGCATCCTGGGATTGTTTATCCTGATTGGCCTGGCCTTTCACCGCTTCCAAGTTCAGCGGGTCGTTGGCGATGGCTTCCCGTTGCCGCTGGCTGAGCTGCTGGCCGCCAGTACGCCACACGTTACCCAACGCCACCACGTGGTCAATCTGAACTGCGTCAGAGGTTTCCTGCGACCGCTTAAAATCAACGGTTTCTCCGGTGTATTTATCATGCAAAACCCCGCTTTGTACCACGCAGTGCGCGGGAGTGGTGTTCGTAGCCGCTCGATATTGGACGTCCTCTAGGTCGCGAGCCAATACTTCGTTACGCGTATTGCAATTGTCACCGTCGAGGTCCAGCCACCCCTTGCCGAACAGCTGCTCACGGTCAAAATCGTGGAAAGGATCTTTGTCGCGCACTTCCAAAGTGCCCAACACGTCACTAGCGCGGCTCCCCGCAGTTTTTCCAGCGGCGGCGTCACGAGTCTGTTGCCCGGCGTTCCCGGATTGACTGGCGGAATGAGTCTGTTCACCGCCGATGAGCCCGAACAACCAGCCGTCGTCCCCAACGAACTGGGTGCCCAAACCGGTCACAGCCACCACAGCGAACGCCACCAAAGCCAGATTGCGTCCGCGCTGGTTACGGTTTGAACTCTTGCCGAACCACCCATCCCAGGGCGCTACCTGCGGAGTTTCCGGTTCTAGACCGGGGTTTTCCTCCGGCGTGGCGCCCTGACCAGTTTTGTTCTGTTTGCTCATGCGTCCAGCCTAACGAAGTAATCTTGCCCGGTCACATCTGCCACCAGGCCCACCCCACGAGGGCTGTCCCCGAAGGCGGCAAAATCAACGACCGTGTCTCGTGACGGTGCCACCACGGACTGAGGCGTGAAAAATCCGGCGTAAAAACCGGCAAAATCCGGGTCTAGGGCCACCCAATCCACCAGCTCCGTCCAGTCCGGTTTGTCGGATTTGCCGGTCGCATCGTCCCCAGCGGCACATTTCGCCCCGGTGGCACCCAACTTCGCAACGCGGGTTTCGATCTCTCGGCCCAATAACTCCAAGCCCGGCACGATTTGGTTGGCTCCCCAGGACGCGGAATCTCGCCACACCTCAAAGTCGACCCCGTCCTGCACCAGGCGCCGCCGCGCCAGATGCACCCCCAAACTATTGCGCTCTATCCCCAGGAAATGCCGCCCCAGCTGGGCTGCCGCCACCAAAGTGGAGCCGGACCCGGCAAAGCAGTCCATAACCAGGCCCCCCGGCGGGCACGCCGCGGCGATGGCGCGTTGCATGACTTCCACCGGTTTTTGGGTCGGATACCCCACCCAGGTTTCGGAATGATTCGGCGGCCGGGAAATCTGCCAAACATCGGGGGCGACCATGCCCCGCGGGTTAAACATTTCGCGGCGTTTCGGGGCAATGGCCGCGTTATACGCCACCCGCACCGCATCGGGGTCGAAATAGTGTCGGCGCCGGTCGCGGGCGTAAAACAGGATGGTGTCGTGTTTGTGGCCGAAAGCCCGCCTCGACCCCCCGCCCGAAGCGTAAGCCCACACAATCTCGTTGACCAGGTTACTTGCCCCGAACACCTCGTCCATAACCAGGCGCAACGCGGCGGAGGAATGCCAATCGCAGTGCACAAAAATCGTTCCCGTTGGCGACAAAAATCGCCGTAGCACCGTCAGCCTCTCGTACAGATGTTGCAGGTAATCAGCGGTTTGCCAGCGGTCGCCGTACTGTTTCACGGCAATAGTGCGTTTCGAGGCACCGCGGTGGTGCGTGCGAATCTGTTGCACATAGTCAGCCCCGGAGTTAAACGGCGGATCAATATAGATACAGTCGACGCTGCCCTCGTATTGGGGCAGCAATCCGCTCATGACCTGCAAGTTTTCCCCGACATAGAGGCGGTTTTCGCTCTGCGATGTCGCCACTTCACCTCCGAGCATTTCGCGGTAACGTTCGGCTGGGACGTAGGGTCGAGTTTCGGGCAACACCACTTCGTGTTTTCCGCGCCACGTGAAAGCGAGTTCCGGGGGGTTTTCCTGCACCATCCCATCCTACTGTGGGCGACTCAGCGGGCAACAACCCGCCACTTCCAGCGGGAAGTCGCGCTTTCACCCCCAGAGAAATTCCGCGGCAGGGCCTGGTGAAATCGGCTAAAATGGAACCTACCACCAGTCGGGAGGAAACGGGTCATGAGTGAGGACAGCGGGGATTTTTTCGATAATCCTTTCGAGTTGCCGTTCGACAACGCGCCTTTTTCCGTCAATAGGCTGCCCAACCTGACTCGTGACCGAGTTAAGAAAGTCTTGGAAGGCCACAACTGGAGTTACCAGGTCAACCACGACGGTGATGTGGGCGGGGCCTGGCAAAACGGCATCTATTACTTCCAGGTAACCGGGGAAAAGGACACTATCCTCTGCGTGCGCGGCACTTGGCGCGGTGAACCGGAACTGGATGATTTCATCCTGATTAACTCCATTTGTAACCGCTGGAACACGGATTATTACTGGCCGAAAGCCTACGCGCGAGTGACCGAAGATCGCGAAGTCTACGTTCATACGGAACTGCCCATCAGCTGGCGTACCGGCTTGACGGACGCGCAGCTGGACGAACAGGTACGCTGCGCCTTGGAATCCAGCGAGGATTTCTTTGAGCATCTGGCCGAGCAGCTCCCTAACGCGGTGCCGGAACCGGACGAAGATTCCGAATAGGCTCTTACGTGGGCAGCATCCACCACAGGGCGCGGCCTTTGGCACGGTAGCGTTCCAAGAAGCGCTCCATCCGCACTGCCCAATAGGGTCCCAAACCGTGACGTACCCGCAGCACCTGCTGCGCGGCGTCTTTGCCTTTCTTTGGGTAGGTCAGCTCTGCATAGAAACCCCGCGAGGAAATCAGGCCGTAATCCCAACACAAACTCAACACTGATTCAATCTCTTCCAAGGTTTCGGGCAAAACCTTGTTTTTCTGTCCGCTCAGTTCTTCGATAATCAAATCGGTGACCTGGCGGCTCATCAAGTGAGCCATGTCACGAGTCTGCATCGGGACGGGTGCCGGGACAGAATCGCTATCCGCGGTGAGTTCGCGCGTGTCCATCGCAATTGCCGAACCAATCCCAAAAATATTGCGATACGTGGGATTGCGGAAAGTGCGCGGCAAGACTGTCACCACTTGGCCGGAGCCGTTTTGCTGGGTTTTCGCGTCCACCCTCAGCCGCCCCCAGCCGTCGTACAAGTCCTCGCGCAAATCCGCTCCGTTCGCGTCATGCACCGCCAAGGGAGTGAGGACCCGCGCCGCTTCCACCGCCACCAAATCGCATTCCATTTCTTCGGGCTGGCCCTCGCCGTGTACCGGAACAAACCTGACTCTGCGCCCATTGATCGAGGCCAGGCGCATATCTTTGTGCAGAATCAGGCGGTGCCGATCGATGAGATGCACAAGGGCGGTCTGCATGTCCTCTTCCATCTTCGGGTCGTCGGTGTGGCCGTACATCCACGGTCGTCCCGCGTCAAAAAAGTGCAGTTCCACCCGGGAGCGCAGGAAAGCGGCCCGCAGCACCTCGTCCACGCACAAGGCATATTCCAGCGCCCCGTAAAAACCACCCATGCCGCGGGCGGACCGACCGATGGCGATGACTTTCGGCTTGTCGTCCACCGGGGAATCCTGCAGTTCAAACAGCAGCCTGCGCAGTTCTGCCTCTCCCGCGATGGCGCTGTCCAGGCGGTCCAGGACACAGGTCGGCACCGTGGTCGCTTCCGCGGGAATGCCCGCCACCCGATCAATGTCGTGTCCGGTGGCGATGACCAGGTAATCGTAAGGCACCCGCGCGACTTCCCCCTCGAGGTGTGAGCCGGTAAAAGTCATCTGGACCTGGGGACGCGGGTCGTCCCGGTAGCCCTTGGGGTAAACTGCGGTGGCCACGCCCTGGTGAAAAATAATTCCTTTGCGCCGATAGAGCGGACCGAGCGGAACGGTTTGGCGCTGCACCGACTGCAGGCCGGAGGCAATCTGGGCCATAACGTCGGGATTCGTCCAGGCCGAGCCGGGGCTGATAACGATGACATCGTGGTCGTCTTTCAGGCGGTGTTTTAAGCCGAGGGCTGTGGAGTGGCCAGCCATTCCAGCCCCTATAACAACAATCCGCGCCATCTTAGTATCCTTTTCTTTTCAGGAGTTCCGCCGAAAACGTTGCCCCGCAACGCTTTTTCACCGGCTCCACACCACCACGCGCCGACACACACTCGCTACGCTCGCTGTCGGCACGCCAACCGGCGCCTATGACAACAATCCGCGACATGGGTCACCGGGCCGGATTGTCCAAGCGGACTTTGATGGTGCTGGTGGCTTGTTCCACCGGCTTGATTTTCAGCTGGTCGATATTCACGTGCGCCGGCAAGTTCAAGGTCCACACAATAGCTTGGGCGACATCGGCCCCCACCAGCGGATAGTCCACCCCGGCGTAAACGCCCTCCGCCGCGGCCTTGTCCTCTAGGCGCGACAGGGAAAATTCCGGGGTTTGCACCAATCCGGGCATAATCTCGATAATCCGAATCGGTTTACCCACCAGCTCCAGGCGCAACGTCTCGGGCAGCATCGCCTCGGCGTGCTTGGCGGCGGTATAACCCGCCCCGCCCGGATACGTCTCGTGACCTGCAGTCGAAGTGACGAACACCAAATCCCCGCCCCCGTGAGCCAACATTTGCGGCAGGAAAGCCTGGGTGACCTGCAGGGAAGACAAAACGTTGATGCTGTACATGGTTTTCCACCGCTCCAGCTTCGCCTCCATCACGGTGTCGGTGCCGCGCGCTCCCCCGGCATTGTTGACCACCGCGTCCACGACCTGTCCCTCGGCGGTCGCCCACTCAAACAGCGCCTGGACGTGCTCAGGAACGGTCAGGTCAGCGGCAAAAGCCGCGCAGCCCGTCTCATAAGCCAGTGCGGCCAGCCTATCGGCGCGCCGGGCGGTCGCCAACACCTCCCACCCGCAGGAACACAGCTGTTTCACGGTTTCCCACCCGATTCCGGTAGAAGCCCCGGTCACCAGCACTCGTCCCGGCTGGCGGGCCGGTCGCGTTTCGGGAACTGTAATTCCAAAACTTTGGGGGTCAAGAGTCTCTTGGGACGGCTTTACGGGTCCGGGTGTGATGCTCATCTTTCGGTCACCTTTCCAGAATTTTTGGCTACAGAGCCACGCTATAGACTTAGCCTATAGGAAAACGACTCCGGCGGTTTGCTCTGAACGCCGAGGAAAACCGCGCAACTCAGGAAAAGAGGCAAGATGAAACTCGGTTTTATTGGAATGGGTGCCATGGGTTCGGCAATCGCGACGGGGGCTCTCAAACATGAATTCGTCAAGGCCTGCGACCTGAGTTTTTCTGATTTCGGCGTAACCCCGGGCGAACACCTGCTGACCAGGGAATTTGGAGTCCAGCAGGTGACATCTAACCGGGAACTGGTTACAGCGGTTGACGCGGTGGTCATTGCGGTGAAACCGAAACATATCGGCGCAGTCCTCACCGAAATTGCCCCGGAACTGGGAGGAAAGCTGGTCATTTCCATCGCCGGAGGGGTCGGGCTGGACCACCTGGAGGGCTGGCTCACCCCGGAGACCCCCATTGTGCGGGTCATGCCAAACCTGAACGCCCAGGTCAACGCCGCCATGTCGGCCTTGTGCGCGAACGCGGCGGTAACCCCGGAACAAAAGCAGTACGCCCTGGGTCTGTTCAACGCGGTAGGCCGCACAGTCGAGCTGGAGGAATCCTTGTTCCCCGCGTTTACCGCCATTGCTGGTTGCGCCCCCGCCTGGACTTATACCTACGTGGAAGCCTTGGCAAAAGCCGGTGTGGCTGCGGGCCTGACGAAAGCGGCGGCCATCGAGTCCGCGACCCAGATGCTGCTGGGCTCCGCCCTCATGCTGCAAGACGGTTTGGAAAAGGGCGCTCACCCCGGCCAGCTGGTCGATCGGGTGTGTTCTCCCGGCGGCTCTACCATTGCCGGTTTGCTGGCGGGCGAGGACGCGGGATTCTCACGGGCCGTAGTACACATGGTTGAGGGCGCCATGGCCGGGGACGCCAAAGCGACCCAGAAATAACCCCCGCCCCACCGAACCCGTTAGGGTAGCGGGAACGCGAGCGGGTAGACTATTGCAGGTAAATCACAACGATAAAAGGAAAACGATGACCGAGAGACTGAAAGCTCCGAGCGTACCGGCAAAGACGACCCTGGACGGGATTGAGGACAAATGGCGCGAGGTGTGGGCGGACGCGCAGACCTACGCTTTTGACCCCGACACTACCCGGGAAGCCGTTTACTCTATCGATACCCCGCCGCCCACCGTGTCTGGATCGCTGCACGTCGGTCACGTGTTTTCCTATACCCATACGGATTTGGTGGCGCGTTACCAGCGGATGCGCGGCAAGAACGTGTTTTACCCGATGGGTTGGGACGACAACGGTCTGCCGACCGAGCGCCGGGTGCAAAACTATTTCGGGGTGCGCTGCGACCCGTCCCTGCCCTACGTGCCCGATTTCACTCCGCCGTATGAGGGCGGGGAGGGCAAGTCCATCAAGAACGCTGACCAGGTGCCGATTAGCCGCAAAAATTTCGTGGAACTGTGCGAACGCTTGACCGCTGAGGACGAAAAACAGTTCGAGGAACTCTGGCGCACGCTGGGGCTGTCTATCGACTGGTCCTACACGATGCAAACTATCGGTAAGCGGGCGCAAAAGGTGGCGCAGACGTTTTTCCTGCGTAACTTCGCCCGCGGCGAGGTGTACGCTGCCGAAGCGCCGGGTCTGTGGGACGTCACGTTCCAGACCGCGGTGGCGCAAGCCGAGTTGGAGGCGCGCGACTATCCCGGCTCCTACCATTCTTTCGCGTTCCATCGCGAGGACGGCAAGGGCGACATCGTTATCGAGACGACTCGTCCGGAACTGCTGGGGGCGTGCTGCGCGCTGATTGCCCACCCCGACGATGAACGTTACGCTGATTTGTTCGGTACCTATGTCACGTCACCAGGGTTTGACGTGCGGGTTCCCGTGTTGGCTCACCCTGAGGCCGAGATGGACAAGGGTTCGGGTATCGCCATGTGCTGTACTTTCGGTGACCTGGTGGACGTGGATTGGTGGCGGGATTTGCAGCTGCCGACCCGGGTCATCCTGCGCAAGGACGGTCGGATTATTCCTGACGTGCCGGATTGGATTACTTCCGAGCGCGGTCGGGCACTGTATCAGGAAACTGCTGGGAAAACGGCGTTCTCTGCCCGGAAAGCTATCGTCGAGGCGTTGCGGGAATCCGGGGAGATGCTGGGGGATCCGAAACCGACCCAGCGTATGACGAACTTTTACGAAAAGGGCGACAAGCCTCTGGAAATCGTGACTTCACGCCAGTGGTACATCCGCAATGGCGGCCAGCCTTATACCCGTACCGCGGGAGGCACGGATTTGCGCGAGGAACTGTTGGCACGCGGGCGTGAGCTGGACTTTGTGCCCGACTTTATGCGGGTTCGCTACGAAAACTGGGTCAACGGTTTGAACACCGACTGGCTCATTTCCCGCCAGCGTTTCTTTGGGGTGCCGCTGCCCCTGTGGTATCCGGTCAAGGACTCTGGCGAAACGGACTTTGACCACCCCATTTTGCCCAGCGAGGACGTGCTGCCTATCGATCCGACCACGGACACACCCGCCGGGTTCGATGAATCTCAGCGTGGCGTGCCGGGCGGTTTCGTGGCGGAAGTCGACATTATGGATACGTGGGCGACCTCCAGCCTGACTCCCGAAATTTATTCGGGTTTTGGGCGGGACGAAAAGCTGTTTGCCACGACTTTCCCGATGGACTTGCGTCCCCAGGGCCAAGACATTATCCGTACCTGGCTGTTCTCGACCGTGGTGCGGTCCCACCTGGAGTTTGACGCCCTGCCGTGGCGCCAGGCCGCGATTTCGGGCTGGATTTTGGATCCTGACCACAAAAAGATGTCGAAGTCCAAAGGCAACGTGGTGACCCCGATGGGACTGCTGGAAAAGCACTCTTCCGACGCGGTGCGCTACTGGGCGGCCTCGGCTCGGTTGGGAACGGACGCGGCCTTTGACGAGGGCGAAATGAAGGTCGGGCGGCGTTTGGCCATCAAACTGTTGAACGCGTCGAAGTTCGCGCTCTCGATGGGCGGAGACGCGGACCTAGTCTTGGATCCGGCGCTGGTAACAGTCGAGGTAGACCGGTCTTTGATTGCCACCCTAGCGGAAGTCATCACCTCCGCGACCAAGGCTTTCGAGGAAATGAACCATGCCCGCGCCCTGGAAGTGACCGAGAGCTTCTTCTGGACGCTGTGTGATGATTACTTGGAGCTGGTCAAGGACCGCGCTTACGGCAAGGATTCGGCGGCCGATAGCGCCGCGGTCGCTTCCGCGCGCACGACCCTGGCGCTGGCGATTGATAACGTGGTGCGCCTACTCGCACCGTTCTTGCCTTTCACCACCGAGGAAGTGTGGTCTTGGTATCGCACCGGGTCGGTGCACCGGACGGCTTGGCCCAGCACCGATGGTTTGGATAGCGTGAGCGGGAATCCCCAAGTGTTGCGGGCGGCCGGCGGGGCGCTGTCGGCCCTCCGTAAGGTCAAGTCAGATGCCAAAGTGTCTCAGCGCACCCCGTTCTTGCACGCCACCGTTACTTTCCCCGAGTCCGATGTGGCGTGTGCCGAGGCGGCTCGCGCCGACTTGGTGGCCGCCAACCACGTGGAGGGCAAGCTGGAGTTTGTCGCTGGCGAGGTCGAATACCCGCAGGTCAGCACCGCCGAGCTGGGTGAGCCCCCGGCAAAACCGGCGAAACCCGAAAAACCTACAAAGTAGGTCCGCTAGCGTTTTTGTTCCGCAGAATTTATCAAGGAAGAATCTCCCCCAATGACCGAAGAATACGTCTCGCCCATAGAGGTCAAAACCCTTCCGGATGGCACGATAGAGGCCTTCAACCCCGCTCCCGGCAACATACCCCACTCGTGGAATATTGTGAAGATGCTGCTCAACAGGGTAAAGCGCGACCCGGACGGCACCATCATCGAGCGAAAGGCGGGCCTAGGCCGCGAGTGGCAAAAGATCACGGCACGCGGATTCCTTGACGAGGTAGATTCGGTGGCGCGCGGCTTGCTGGCGCTGGGATTGCAAGCCGGGGATCGTATGGCACTGATGGCGCACACATCTTACGAGTGGACGCTGCTGGATTACGCGTGCTGGAGCTTGGGCGCGGTGAACGTGCCGCTGTACGAGACTTCCTCCATCGCCCAGATTGGAACGGTCCTGAGCCAGGCGGAAATCAAGATTGCCTTCGCGGAGGACGCGCGCTTGGCTGAGGCTATCTCCACCGCCGCAGATAAGGTAAATCGTGAGGTAAAGGTGCTGTCCCTGGATCTTGGGGCAGTGGCGGCTCTGCACGAGGCGGGCCGCAGCGTCGCGCAGGTGGAAGTGGATGAGGCGCGCAAACGCTTGAATATGGACACGCTTGCCACCATTATCTACACCTCCGGAACCTCTGGAGATCCGAAAGGCACCCTGCTGACGCACGGAAACTTCACCTCCCTAGTGTGGTTCAACATGGATTGGATGTCGGATTTTTCGAAGGATCCGCGCGCTCGGCTGCTGCTGTTCCTGCCTCTGGCTCACGTCTACGCCAGGTTGCTTGAAATCTTTATGATTAGCGGTTCCGGCGTGATTGCCCACTCCCCGAACATCAAGAACCTGCTGCCCGATATCGCATCTTTTCGACCAACCTACCTGCTGGTGGTGCCCCGAGTGTTGGAGAAAATCTACAACTCGGCGCAAAACCAAGCCAGCCGTTCCAAACCAAAGCACATTATCTTCAATCGCGCTGTGAACACGGCGATTGAGTATTCTCGCGCTCTGGACGCAGCCGAAGGTCCCTCGCGCGCCCTGCGAGCACGTCATGCCGTTTACGAGCAGCTCGTTTACCGCAAACTCATGGGACTCTTGGGCGGCAGGTGCGAGTTCGTGGTTTCCGGTGGGGGTGCCCTGGGCGAGCGCCTGGGACATTTCTATCGCGGAGTCGGCATCGATGTGCTGGAGGGCTACGGCATGACGGAATCTTGCGCCGCTGTCACCGTGAACACCCTGCAACTGCATCGTATTGGCACCGTGGGACCGCCGGTGTGCAGCGCGCGGATACGCGTCACCCCGGAGGGAGAAATCCTGATGAAAGGTCCGACCATCAGTCCCGGATATCTCAAGCCCGAGAGCAACGACGGAGTGTTCGACGCGGAAGGCTGGCTGCACTCGGGGGATTTGGGGCAGATGAACCCAGACGGACTGCTGAAGATAACCGGGAGGGCCAAGGAAATCCTGGTCACGGCCGGGGGCAAGAACGTAGCCCCGGCAACCTTGGAGGAACCGCTGCAATCTCATCCCTTGATTTCGCAGATTATGGTGGTGGGAGAAGGCAAACCCTTCGTTGGCGCCCTGGTGACTCTCGATGGGGAAATGCTGCCGAGCTGGCTGAAGAAGAAGGGTCTGAACCCGATGGATGTGACGGCTGCGGCACGCCACCCGGCGGTACACGCCTCCATTTCTCGCGCCATCGAAAAGACCAACGCCGGGGTTTCCCGCGCGGAATCTATCCGCGAGTTTCGCATTCTGCCTTTCGATTTCACCGAGGCGAACGGGATGCTGACGCCTTCCATGAAGGTGCGCCGTCAGGTCGTGATGGAAAAATGCGCCGACGCCATTGCGGATATTTACGCGGGGGTGTCCCAGCCCAATCTGGAAACGAGCTCCTCCGAGGGACACGCTGACTTGTCCAAGGTCACGGGGTATTTGAAGAACCTGTTGAGTTTCCCGCGCGGAGAGTAGCCGCCGACGTTTTGGCGGCATAGAGAGCAAAGAGGTGCGAGACAATGTCCGCTTCGCTACAATCTGACGAAAGGCCGTAGGCTGCCTCGACCGCGCGGTCATTTGCGCGGTGCGCCGCCCGCAGCTCGGATGGCATTAAGTCTGGGTCATAGAGCGTGGCGAGGGAAGCGTCCGGATAATGCGAGCGCGCCTCCAAAATCCCCTGCGCGCTTTGCTCAATACGCTCGCGCTCGGCGGGGGTGGCCTCTGGCCAAATCAGATTGTTATACACCGTCGTGTTGCCGTAGCTGTAATCGCTTTTTAGCCGGCCGGCAACCACGCGCATCCAGGCATTATGCGCCCGCGACATCATAACTCCGAAAACGTAGCACGAATCGGTCGGCACGAAATAAAGCTTGTCACCGGGAATCATGCCGTCCGTGACAAAACCCATCGGAATATAATCGCGACGCTCCGAGGACACTTTCGGCACTCCAATATAGGTGCCATCCTGGAATTTTCCGCACGGGCGCAAGAGGTGCGGTCGGTCGGCAAGTTTGTAGGCGTCTCCAGTCTTTACCTGCGCCAGACGCCAAGCACGGCAAGCCTCCACCCGTGAGCGCAGTTTCGGTAAGGCAGCCAGCTCGTTAGGGGTAATACCTTCCAGCCACAAACAGTAACGATCCTCTCCCCTAATGAACTCCGCCCCCATAGAAAACTTCCGCACCCAGCGCTCGGCTCCAGGCTCGACCGCCAGCAGCTCCGCACGTTCTTCGGGTGACAGCAGCAGAAATCCATTGTCAGTGGGCTGAAATCCCTTTGACATTTCCGGCACATCACACAGCGGCTTCATCTGGCGCTCCAAGAACACATCCGGCGCGTCCGCGAGGTATCCGTTCAAGCGACTCACCACACGTCGCACCCCGACGCCTCCCCGCCTGGTACGCTGCGCCGGCGGGAGGGCACCCGACGAAGGAGCCTGTGGGTGCTCGTAGTTTCTCTTAGCAACTACGTTGCTTAGAGAAACAGAGCAGGACCCCACCAAGCCCCGAGACGCGGTGCCCCCGGCGGCGTCACCCGGCAAAACAGCCTGCCTTGACGCATAATCCCACACGTATTTCACTTTCCGCTCCGTGTAGGAAAACCCGATAATCACGCAGTACACGTGCGCCTGGACGGACGCTGGGGCAAGCCCCGCCTCAGTATGCGCATAAAAGATAAAGTGAGCGAGCTTGAACTGGGGAAACGTTACTGTGAAATAACGCTGTTTTACGGCGATGGCATGGGAGCAGGAGTAGCTGACTCCATTCGCTTCTTGGTCCAGTAATTACTATCACCTACAGGTGCTTGCGTTGAGGTTGGAGAGTCCTGCACTGGAGTAGCTTGCCGTGAATGCAAAGCAAGCAGAACTAGCCCAATCACAAGGCAGATAATAATTATTGCGACCAATATAGGCAGCCAACGCCTCCTTATCAGGCTCATTTAATACCTAGGAAAAGATCCTTTACCGCGTTATCGAAAGGTGTAGAAATAAGCAACTTATCCCCTGAAGTTGTTCGGCGAGATGTTACACCGTAAACGTATCCCAGATTCGCATTGATTCTTGTTAGTAGCCAAGGACCTCCACTTGCCCCACCGGTCATACCGCAGGGCATTACCATGTCGCTGGACCAAAAACCCCGCTTCCTGGTATTCCCGTCACAGTAGTAAGGAGTTGTACCATGGTATGGTTTTTCTGCAGGCCAACCCCATATTCTCACTCCAGTCTGATTGTGTCCATAGTTATAAGAAAGCCCATTACCACCAACTGTAGCCACTAAGGATCTTCCGTTGCGAGGATACACGGTGAAGAATGCTTGGTCGCGAGAAAAATCTGATGAGTCAATCCATCCTTTAAAGGTGTGTGCCGTCTTCCAATTCCACAGGCCGTATCCTGACACGCCGTTGTAGTATCCAGGCGCGAATGCAATGTTTGAATGCCATCCTTCTCCCTTTCCCCCATGTACGCAGTGTCCTGCGGTGGACACTACGTTTTTCGTCGAACCGTTAATTGCCGAGCCCGAGCACACATAGTTTTTACCTTTATAAGTGAAAAACACTTTTCCAGCAGTTGATGGGACGGCCGTGTTCCGGGTTCGTGTTACTGTCGGCAATTCGGGGTACACAGGATGAGACAAATCCTCTCCCAAACTAACACCTTTAGATTGTTGACTGGATGGTTTGGTGTCGGTTTGATAAAACTCGGAAGCTAATTCGTCTGCAGGAATTGCAGATTGCATCTTTTCTTCCGTCCAGTAGCCTGTGGGATCTAATTCCTGAGTAGATGATCTTGGCGAATTGACTGAGGGTGCACTGGTTGATACTGGCTGGTCACCCGTGCCGTCATCTGCAATCGGAGATGCTTGGGCAGTTGGCATCATGAAGCCTGCAAACAACGCTAAGATAGCGAACAGAGCAGTAACAGGTAAAGTTTGACGTCGAATTTTCATAATAACCTCCAATTTTTTTCTTTATTCACCTCTACCCTAGGTGGGTTTTAACTAATTTGCAAGAGTCTAAATTGACATATTGTCATTATTTCTGGTAAATAAGATTAACTTTTCGTCTCGTGGACGATTGTGTACCACACCTTGTTGGCGGTTCGGCACGTGCAGAATCCGCGGCATAATCCCACACCTGCGCCAACGGGGTCTTTAAAACCCCCTGCCGCATCTCGGGAGCGTCAAAGTCCACCCCCAGGGATTTTTGCTCCACCATCACGGAGGCATCGCGAATCCACACATCGATGAAACCACCGCCAGCGACGCGATGTTCAAACAACACCGAGTCCATGCGCACGTAGCCCAGCACGTCACGCAACAGCAGCGTCCAGAACTTTTGGCACTCGCCCTTTTCGTAGCCCTTGCCAGCCCGATCTGGAGCCGCACTCCTCCAGGGAACTCACGGACTTGTCCAAGGTCACGGGGTATTTGAAGAACCTGTTGAGTTTCCCGCGCGGAGAGTAACCGCCGGCATTTTTGCGGCATAGAGAGCAAAGAGGTGCGAGACAATGTCTGCCTCATCGCTATCGGTCGACAGACCGTAGGCTGCCTCGACCGCGCGGTCATTTTCGAGGTGTGCTTCCGCAACTTTAGACCATTCGCCAAGGTCGAATCCTTGGGGCGCGGCAAAAGCCAGCAAAGTAACTGAGACCCGACCCGCTGTGGAAGTCGCGACGCAGGGCACTATTGACCCTCCCGGCTGACCTCAACAGCAATGCGCCCGGACGGCAAAAGGTTAAGCCCCGTAAGAGTGTGAATCTCGCGGTTGCGGGCGAGTCGTCACGGGTTTCCAGCCGCGCGGAGTCTTTGCTCCCCGTATCCCCTCCGTGCGGGAACGATAGACCACGTAGGGACGTGTTGGGTACATAACCGGAGCGGAAACTACGTGAACCAGCCTGGTGAACGGCCAAATCGCAAACAGCAGAAGTCCGGCGATAATGTGCATTTTGAAAGAGTCAGGTACCTCCGCAAGCAGCTCCGGCTGGGGTTGGAAAGTCAGGATTGACCGCAACCAGGGGCTGATGGTTTCCCGGTAGTCGTAACCATTTGCCCCGCCCAGCACCTGATTTTGCAAAGTTGCCCAGAAACCCAGGCCAATCGGGAGACACAGCAGAACATACATGAAAATGTCGTTCTTCGTGGTGGCGAAACGCACCGATTTATTGACAATACGCCGATAGAGCAACCCCAGCAGGCCAACGACCGCGGCTACCCCCGCCGTCATGCCGCCAATGGTGGCCATCAGGTGATATCCGTGCTCGGAAACCCCCGAGGCAGTGGTCCAAGACTTGGGGATAAGCAACCCCATCACGTGTCCCGCCCCCACGAACAAAATTCCGAAGTGGAACAACGGCGAAGCCCACCGCAACAAAGCCGACTCGTGAATCTGGGAGGAACGCGAAGTCCACCCAAACTTGTCATAGCGGTAACGCCAAATCAGGCCTACAATCAGCAAGCCCAATGCTAGATACGGGAACCCTGCCCACAAGAAAAGCTCAAAGGGATTCATCAGCGTGCCTCCTGTTTTGGTGCTAAAAAGAACGGTTGGGACTGCACGCCGACCATCTCGGCGGGCGGGCCTTGCAAGATAAGTTTACGAAACGCTGCTTTCGCCTTTTCGTCCAGCGGGTCTAGCGTCAAAATCAGCCCCGAAACGACAGAGGACCAAGGACTTTGCAAGGATTCCAAGGCTGCCCGGAGCACTTCCAGACCGTCACGGTGGATATTGATCAGATGCTCAGCTAGCTCATCGCCACTGCGGGCGGCTAACTCCAGCACAGCGGGCAAATAATCCGGCAGTTCTCCCCCACAGACTTTCCAGCCCATCGCCTCAAAAGCCTGTTGAAAAGCCAAAATAGCGGAGCCACGCATCCGGGTGTCCCCGGTGGAGTAGTAGGAAAGGTACAGATTGCATTTGCGTTTCTGGTCAAACGTTCGCACATACAAATCCTCGATTTCGCGCAGATTGTGCGAGTCTGCCCAATCCAGAAAGGCCTGAAATTCATCGGCAACTTCCGGCTCCACGTTGTCCAGCTCTAAACGAATGATGGACAGCTGATTATGGTAGTCCTCACTCGGATAGTCCAACAGGACAGAGGCAATCATCTGGGCGGTCCGCGACCGTCCCGCCTCCGTTGAATTCAGAGCCTCCCGGGGTGGCAGGCTCGTCAGCACCTGACTCATTGATGAACCTCCAGCGGAACGAAAGTCCTGGTGGAGCCGGTATTGCTGAAGGCAGGGATACCCTCACCGCCCCGACCAGGCCCACCCAGTACGTCCAGGGAGCAGCCTAATTCTCGCAAGCCTCGCGGGGTTTCCGCCCCGGCGGTGGGCACCACAAAACGGTCATCGTACTTGGCAATAGCCAGGAGCCGATACATTTCTTCCATTTGTTCCCCGGTCATGCCCACGGCGTTTGCTCCCGTGGCATCGGGTTCTTCCCCGAGGTGGCGCCCACGCATATAACTGCGCATGGCCGCCAGGCGACGCAGGGACTTTTCAACCGGCACGGTGTCCCCTGCCGTAAATAGTCCAGCCAGATATTCCAGGGGAATCCGCATGGTCGCGATAGAGGTCAGCAGGACTTTGGCGTCCTCACCGTCGGCACCCGCAGCCGTCACCGCATCGACCACTGGGGACAGCGGAGGAATGTACCAAACCATCGGTAAAGTGCGATATTCCGGGTGGAGCGGCAAAGCCACCTCATATTCTGAAATGAGCCTATACACCGGCGATTCTTGAGCTGCCTGAATCCAGGAATGCGGCACCCCGTTTGCCTCCGCAGCGGCCCGCACCTTTGGGTCAAAAGGATCCAGCAGCAGGCTACGCTGGGAATGGTACAGGTCCTGGGGGTCCCGGACCGCGGCGGCCTCGCCAACTCGATCCGCATCGTAGAGCAAGACGCCCAAGTAGCGCAGCCGCCCGACACAGGTTTCGGAACAAACCGTGGGCTCCCCCGCCTCCAAGCGAGGGTAGCAGAGGGTGCATTTTTCGGCTTTACCGGTGAGGTGGTTGAAATAGACTTTCTTGTACGGGCAAGCCGACACGCACATCCGCCAGCCGCGACATTTATCTTGGTCGACCAGCACGATCCCGTCCTCGGTACGCTTGTACATCGCGGTTCCAGGACAAGCCGAGACACAGGCCGGGTTCAGGCAATGTTCGCAAATTCGGGGCAGATAAAACATGAAAGCATCTTGAATCTGGGCCTTAACCTGCACTGTCATTTGTTCCAAAATGGGGTCCTGGGGCAAAGTTTCCAGCGATCCGGCTAAATCGTCGTCCCAGTTCGGACCCCAAGTCGGCTGATCAATGTGCTCACCGGTGATTTGTTTCACCGGACGCGCACTCGGCAAATATGTTGAGCCTTTCGGGGCCGCCAGCAACTTCTCATACTCATAGGTCCAAGGTTCGTAATAATCGTCGAGGTTGGGCATCTGCGGGTTGGCAAAAATCTTTGACAGTTCGTGTACCCGGCCACCGGCGCGAAGACGGAGTTTGCCGGAGGACGTGAGCCTCCAACCGCCACGATACTTTCCTTGGTTCTCCCACTCTTTCGGGTATCCCACACCGGGCTTGGTCTCTACGTTGTTGAACCACACGTATTCCGTGCCTTCCCGGTTCGTCCACGCTTGTTTGCAGGTAACTGAACAGGTATGACACCCGATACATTTATCGAGATTCATCACCATTGCGATTTGGGCAAGTACCTTCATGAGAACTTCACCTCCGTGGTACGGCGACGAATCAACGTCACTTCGTCACGTTGATTGCCGGTAGGACCAATGTAGTTAAACCCGTAGGTCAGCTGGGCGTGACCTCCGGCCATGTGGGTTGGTTTCAACAAAATCCGGGTCAGTGAGTTGTGGATACCGCCGCGCAGACCCGACTTTTGTGAGATAGGTGTGCCGCTGACCCGCTCTTGTGCGTGATACATATAGACCGTTCCTGGCGGCATTCGGTGAGACACCACCGCTCGCGCCGCCACGGCACCGTTACGGTTATAGGCCTCGACCCAGTCATTGTCCTTGACCCCAATCTTGGCGGCGTCTTCGGGAGACATCCAGATAGTCTGCCCGCCCCGTCCCAGAGTCAACATATACAGGTTGTCGTAATACTGGGAGTGGATAGCCCACTTGTTGTGTGGGGTCAGGTAACGCACCGCGACTTGGGCCACGCCGTCGTCTTTGGAAAGTTCACCCACTACGGCGTCACCGTAAATCCGCGCCAAGTCCAGCGGGGGTCGATACACCGGCAAAGCCTCACCGATGTCAATCATCCAGTCGTGATCCAGGTAGTAATGCATTCGCCCGGTAAAGGTGTGGAAAGGCTTGAGATGTTCGATGTTGATGACGAACGCGGAGTAGCGCCGCCCACCGTGTTCCGACCCGGACCATTCCGGTGAGGTGATGACCGAGCGGGGCTGAATGGTAATTTCTCTAAACGTCAGTCGTTTTTCTTCGTCCCCGAGGGCCAGTTGCGCCAGCTTTTGGCCGGTTTGGGCTTCGTATTGGCAAAAGCCCTGTACCGCGATACGTCCGTTCGTGGTGCCTGACATCTGCATCACCGCGTCGGCCGCCTTAATCGGGGTGTCCAAGAGCGGACGCCCTTGCCCCACCCCGCTGGTAGCTACCCCGTTCATCTCCCGCAACACTTCGACTTCCCGGTCGGGTTTCAACGTAAGACCCTTGATGGGCAAGCCGAGTTTTTCCACGTTGGGGCCGAGCGTGGTGAACTTTTCATAAATCTTGGTGTAGTCACGTTCCACCGGAACGAACTTTGGCAAGGTTTTGCCGGGGATAAGTTCGCGCGTTTGCAAGGGTTCCACGATTCCATGCGGCAAAGCCATCTCATCGGGAGTGTCATGGGCAATCGGTGCCATGACCACGTCTTGTTTGGTGCCCAAGTGGCGCTGCGCCATTTCCGACACCAGATAGGCCAAATCCCGAAACACCTCGAAGTCAGAGCGAGCCTGCCACGGAGGCACTACCGCTTGATTGAATGAATGCAGGAAAGGATGCATATCGGTTGACGAAATATCGTATTTCTCATACCAAGTGGCTGCCGGCAGCACAATGTCTGAATACAGCGTGGTAGAAGTGTTCCGGAAGTCAGCCGTGAACATGAGGTCAAGTTTGCCGATACCCGGATCGTCCCGCCACTTTATCAGCTTCGGGCGGCGTTCCGGCGCGAGCTCGTCGGCCGAAACTGCGTTGTCGGCTCCAATCATGTGACGTGCGAAGTACTCCGCGCCTTTGGCGGAGGAACCCATCAGGTTCGTGCGCCAGTTAGCGAGGACACGAGTAAAGTTTCGCGGGTCGTCAGGGTCGGTGCAGGCAAAGTGTAGACGGTCGGCCTGAATTTCCTGCACCACGTATTCACCGGGTTTCATGCCGGCCTCTTGGGCCGCTTGGCCAATTTCCAGAGCGGAGCGGTCGAACTGCGGGTAGGAGGGCATCCAGCCGCGTTGGGAGGCTTCAATCAAAGTGTCCGCATTCGTCAAGCCTTTCCAGTCAGCCAGTGGGGACCCCACTTGTCCAGCCAGGGATCCGTCATAACGCCACTGGTCGGTCAACAGATACCAGAATCCCGTGGAAATCATTTGCCGAGGCGGGCGGGACCAGTCCAGACCCATAGCGTACTGTTGCCAACCCGCAATCGGGCGGACCTTTTCTTGACCGACATAGTGCGCCCAGCCACCGCCGTTCACCCCTTGGGTGGCACACATGGTGGTCAGCGCCAGGAAAGTGCGATATATCGTGTCGGAGTGGAAGAAGTGGTTCGTGCCCGCACCCATCACAATCATGGACCGCCCTTTTGAATCGAGGGCATTTTGAGCAAACTCGCGGGCAATCCGGATGGCTGCGTGCATGGGCACGCCGGTGTGTTCCTCTTGCCAGGCGGGAGTTCCGGGAGTGGAGCCGTCATCGTAACCGCTGGGCCATTGACCGGGCAGGTCACCGCGTTTCACCCCGTATTCAGCCAGCAGCAAATCGTAGACGGTCGTAACGTAGTCCGATCCGACTTTAAAAGCGGGAACTCCCCGTTTCACAAGGCCGGCACCGAGCGCTACCGTTTCGGATTGGGAACTCGGCAGGTCAAAGCGCGGCAAAACAATTTCAATCCCAGCGGCATCAGGCCGGTCGAGCGCCGAAATTGCTGGCTGGACCCCGTCCAGAGCTAAGTTCCAATGACCCTTGCCATTGGATTCACCCCACCTGTCTGCCAGGGTCCCACCGGGATCTTTGATGGTTCCATCCACGTCGAGTACCAGTCCGCGATGCTCCGGATTGGGCCGATCTTTCAAGTCTCCCGCCAGTTCAGCAGGCAAATCAGCGGCTGTCAGGAACTTACCGGGCACCATTCCGTGTTCGGTTTCCTGCAGTTTGACCAGGAAAGGTGCATCCGTGTAGCGCGACATATAATCCAGGAAGAATGGCTCCTGGCGTTTAGCGTGGAACTCGCTGAGGATCACATGGCCCATAGCTTGCGCCAAGGCCCCGTCCGTGCCGGGGTTCACCCGCAGCCACTCATCGCCGAACTTGGTGTTATCGGCATAATCAGGGGAAATCGCCACGACTTTTTGCCCGTGATAGCGGGCTTCGGCCATGAAGTGAGCATCTGGGGTACAGGTCAGGGGAATGTTCGAACCCCACATGATGAGGTATTGCGAGTTGAACCAGTCGCCCGACTCGGGAACGTCGGTTTGATCGCCGAAAACTTGCGGCGAGGCGGGAGGAAGGTCAGCGTACCAGTCGTAGAAAGACAGCATGACCCCGCCCAGCAGTTCATAAAATCGCGATCCGGCGGCGTAAGAAATCATCGACATGGCGGGAATCACCGAGAACCCAGCTAACCGGTCCGGACCGTATTCCTTGATGGTATAGACGTGGGCCGCGGCGATAATCTCATTGGCCTCATCCCAACCGATTCGCACCATGCCGCCTTTACCTCGCTGGGACTTGTAGGCTTTGGCTTTTTGCGGATCCTCGACAATCGCTCCCCAAGCCTCTACCGGGTCCTTGCCCGATTTTCGTTCCTCTCGGTACAAATCCAGCAGGACTCCGCGAATATGGGGGTAACGAATCCGGGTCGGAGAGTACTCATACCAAGAGTAGGCAGCTCCCCGGGGGCAACCACGCGGTTCATAGTCAGGCAGTTCCGGTCCAGTAGAGGGATAATCCACGGCTTGGGATTCCCAGGTGATGATGCCGTCTTTTACATAGACTTTCCACGAACAAGACCCGGTGCAGTTCACCCCGTGAGTCGAACGCACGACCTTGTCATAGGACCAGCGTTGCCGATAGAAAGCGTCGGCGTCGCGACCACCTTCAATAAACAGCTGGCGGGAATCGCCAGACATTTCGCCGCGGCGTAGTTTCGAGCCCAGCGCGAATACTCCCGAGGGAACGTCTTTGTATCCCTCACCTTGGATTTTCGATTCACTCATTGTTTATTACCTCCACTTGGCGCGGTCTAACCGGGGAACGGAGCGTTCTTGCGGGCGTAAAGTACCCAGCACAGAACGGAACAGAAAATGCAGTACACGGTGGCACCGAAAAAGAATTGTGCCGCCGGAATAACGGCGAGGCCCGCCCCGACCAGGAACGGTCCGAGCGCAGCTACTGAAGCCGTGAAACCGATGGCTCCGCCGGCTTGGCGTTTGGGCATAATCATCGGCATCTGTTTAAAGGTGCCGGCGTTGCCGATCCCCGCAAAGAAGAACATAATCAGCATCGCCCAGAGGAACCCGCTAAAGTCCGCTGCGGACTGGGGATTCATAAGGAAGAATCCGGAAACTCCCAGTGTGACGGCCATGCCGACACCGGAAACAAACGTCCACAGCCCCCCGCCGAACTTATCGCACAGCGGCCCCCACAAAACCCGCACTATGGAGCCAATGAGCGGACCGAGGAAAGCATAGGTAGCGCCCTGCACAGCTAGGTGCAAAGTTGAATCTGGCCCATAGTTGTTGTTGATGAGCAAACCGAACTGAGCCGAGGCGCCCGAGAAAATCCCGAAGGTCATCACATAGAGCAGAGTCATGAACCAGGTGTTTTTGTTTGAAAAGATGTCCATTTGTTCCCGAATGTTGGCTTTCACGGGAACATCTTTGAGCAGCGTGAACGCGAGGACGGCGGCCACGAGGGACCACGGAACAAAGAAGATAGCGGGGTTGTGAACCCAGATATCGCCGTTGGGGCCGCTTTGCGGAGCTATCCAGGACAAACCGAACAGGGAGAATCCCATGAGGATAGGCCCGACGATTTGAATGATAGACATACCCAAGTTTCCGATACCGGCCTGGAGATTCAGAGCGGTTCCAGACAGACGCTTGGGGAAAAAGTAGCCGGTTGACGGCATATATCCCGAGAAAGAACCTCCGCCAATACCGCACATGAACGCCAAAGTCAGCAGCCACCAGTACGGAGTGTCCGCATTTTGCACCGCGAAAAACCAGCCAAACATGGGAATGGTGAACAGGATTGAAGAAATCCCCACCAACTTGCGCGTTCCAATCACCGGAGGGAGGAAAGTGTAAATGAAACGAATCAAGCCCCCAGACAGGCCCGGCATCGCTGCCAGCCAGTACAGCTGCGCTTTGCTGAGTCCGAAGCCGATTTCATTGAGTTTTGGCGCCAATGCCGACACCAAGAACCACACGCAGAACGCCATAATCATCGAGTAGGTGGAAACCACCAGGGTCGTCCAGGCTATCTTTGAGCTCCACTGCTGGGAATCTTCGGGATTCCAGTTTTTCAACAGTTTTCCGGAGGCATCTAGTTTCTGAGTCTCTGAGGTCATCTCTCTCCTTAATCCATAAGCCACTCCGGCAATTATTGAACACCTGTCTAAAAGCTAACAGAGTTAAACGATTCTTTGGCAGATTTTAAAATCCCGGTCATATAACCGCGTTTAACCAGGTAATCAACCTCGGTCCAGCGGTAAAATGAGCCAGAAACGTGGCGTAAGCAGCTATAAACTGATGGTAATTTAGTTACGTAGCATATGCGTAAATGGAGATTTCGTTCAGGAGGTCATCATGGCAGAGCATTCTCCGGTAACCGCGGCCATCATCACTGTTGATTCACGAGTGGTCAGCGGCGACAAACCACCGAAAGGTGCCGCCAAAGCTCGTGAACTGCTGAGTAACTTTGGGATTGAGGTAATCCGCGAGGAAGTCATCGATGACCTCGCAGCTCCCCTACGTGCTGAGTTTGAGCGGGCGCAACAGGCCGGAGCGCGCCTCATCGTGACTGTAGGCTCTACCGGGATTTCCGCCCGAAACATCGTGCCTGAGACAACTCTGGCGGTGTGCGATGTGGAGTTGCCGGGGATTGCCGAACAGATTCGTTCCGTAGGGCTGAAAAACACGCCGCAATCGGTGTTGTCTCGCGCCGTAGTGGGGGTAACTTCCCGGACCTCTCGTGGGGCGGTCATCGTGAACTGCCCCAGTTCCTCGGGCGGGGTCGCTGATGCCTTGCAGGTGGTGCTCCCCCTGCTGCATTACATCATTGAACAGCTTGACCAGACCCAGGCATAAGGGCCAGCTGAGAGGGTGCCTCCCGGCAGCGAGCCGTAGCGGGAATCTCCATCAGAAAAATGAACTATAGTTCATAAATCCGTCAAGATGAGGCAAAAAATGAACCGTACTTCAGAAATAGAACGCGGTTTCTGCGAATCAAGCCTCAACTACATCGGGGGGAATTTCTAGGCGAGTCGCCAGTTTACGCGCGTCTTCGGGCGTGTCGACGTCCGTGCAATAATGTTGCGGATCCGCCACTGCGGCCACCTCCAGGCGGGAAAAACCGCTGCGGATTGACCGGTTGCGAACTTGGGGCAGTCCCCGCAAGGCGTCCAGCCGGTAGCAACCGTGCAGGTACTGGAGTCGCGTTTCGCCATCGTCCGCTAGCGGCGCCGCCCCGGCGCAGTCCTCTATTTGCGCACACAGGTTCCCCCACAATCTTGGGGTCAGTGGGGCATCACAAGGCATCACCGCCACGACCGCGGAATCCGGCAGGTCCCCCAACTGAGACACCCCGGCATTGAGGCCCGCCAGCGGTCCGCCCAGAGGGGGATTTTCCAACGTCAGCACCACCCTGGAGGGAACCGACAGGCGTTCGGGAGCGACCACGACCAGCCGACCGGAGCACCTGGTGCGCTCGATTTCGGCAAAAACCCAGTCAATAAGCCTGGTGCCTCCTACCCGATAATCGGGTTTGGACACTCCGCCCAAACGTTTCGCGGTCCCTCCTGCCAAAATCACCACCGCATCGGGCACGGCCGCGAGGTTTCCTGCGCAGTTACACATTTACGTTCAGTCCGCCTCCTGGGTTCCGCGCTCTCTCTCGGGAGCGTTTAGGTAAATTGTAGGCTCTGTGCCGAACTTTGGTTTGGCTACCGACTGGGCACAAGCCGGCGGGGCGCACCAGCCCGTTACGGCGTCAGTCTGCCAACACGGGGCTCAGTGGCAGCGGTTCGGGCAAATCTAACGTAATACTCAACTGTAGCGCGGGGTCGGCAAATACCCTCCCGTTGGAAGTCATGGCGAGGGCGCGGTACGCCCCACCCAAAACGTCCTTCTGAGTCAAATCGTGCAGCAGGGGGGTGCCTCCCGCAATTAGCGCGGTAGAGAGGGCCTCGCAACTCATCGCGTCAGGTCCCACCACAAGTGCCGCGCAAATATCGGTAAACGCGAGCTGCCCGTCCAGACCGCGAATATGGCTGCGCACCAAACTGGGGACAATATCCGTTTGCGGTAGCGCGGAAAAGGAGAGGGCCTCGTTTTCTATCTGCAGATTTCCCAGGAATTCCCGGCCTGTCCAGGGTGATTGCACCCTGATGGTAGCCCGGCGATCCGGTGCCACAATTGACGAACCTCCGAACGAAACCAAGACGTCGCTGCCCCCCGATTGTGCAATGAGGGAAGCCAGGTGCGCGGCCGCGTAGCCTTTCGCGATACCTCCCAAATCTAGGCCCCCCGCCCCTGCTCCGTCGGTGAGACGAGCCTGCTCGCCCCGGAGCTGTAGCGTTTCGGCGCCCAATCCCAAGCACGGGAATAGTTTAAAGAACCCCCCGGTACGCTGCGACCAATCCTGAGCAGACCGAAACACCGCGGCACAATGCGGTCCGACATTGATCCACTCGGTGTTCAAGCGGCTCACGGGTGAATCCGCCCGAAACCGCGACAAGTCGTCCTCCAACTGCTCCACCCTTTGCGGCAGGCTCACCCTCAGGACTTCCGCGACCTGGGGAGCGCTGCGCCACGAAACCGTCACCAGCGTTCCCATCGCGGCAAAAGTAATCGTGGTTTCTCCGTGCAAAATCTGCGCGAGGTGCACAACGCCTACTTTTGCGCGGTGTCCATAGCCGCCTGCACCGCGTCGAGGAACAACCGATGTGACAAGGACGCCCCGGCCACCCTATCGACCTGATTTTGATTCCCGGTCCTCAAGAACTGCTGTACATAGCGCTGTTCGGCGCTGATAGCGTCTTGGGCGCGCTGGTAGAACTCCGTGTCTATCCCGCCGCTAGCGGTTTTCCCGTAATTTTCGTCATGTACCGTCCCGTCTTTGTCATAGAGACGAAACTCGGCGTCAACCACCTGACCGCCCTTAATCGTGAAGCGAACTTTGCCGACAGTACCGTCCTCTTCGGGCTGCGAGCTGCCCGCATATTGCCCATCGGGCAGCGTTGAGGCTGCTGGGTAAGTCGCGCAGCCGCTGAGGGCGACCATGCCGATAGCGAGCAATGCCCCCGCGGTCGTTTTACGCATCTTTCCCTCCTGTTTCCGACGTTTCCGGCGCGCCTGCCGCGGAAGTTTGCGGCTGATTTTTTACTTCGCTGACGATTTTTCCGTGTTCCAAAATGATTTGGCGCTGCCCTTGCCGAGCGACGTTGGCATCGTGGGTGACGACCAGCAGGGTGGTGCCCTCCCGGTGCAGCTGCGAAAAGAAGTCGATAACGATGTTTTCGTTTGCCTCGTCGAGGTTTCCGGTCGGTTCGTCTGCCAAAATGACAGAAGGGTGGTTGATGAGGGCACGAGCCACGCACACGCGCTGCTGCTCTCCTCCGGATAGTTCATGAGGGAGGTGGGTGGCGCGAGCGGACATGCCCACCCGGTCTAGTGCCTCCATCGCCTCGGCTTCATCGGGTAAGGAATGATAATACTGAGCCATCATTACGTTTTCCACCGCGGAAAGGTGCTTGACCAAGTGGAACTGTTGAAAGATGAGGCCAATCTTGCGGCGGCGCACCGCAGCCAATTCCAGCTCACCCATCTTGTCCAGACGCTCCCCCTCTAGGTAAACCAGTCCTTCGGTGGGAGAATCCAGGCAGCCCAAAATGTTCATCAAGGTCGACTTGCCCGAACCGGAAGGTCCCACTACCGAGAGCCACTCGCCGCGAGTCACGTCCAGGCTGACATTATCCAGCGCCGCCAACTCGCCGTATTTTCGAGACACATTCTCGACTCGATAAATCAATTGTTCATCATTATTATCTGCCATAGCATTCTCACTCTCCACCAAGAACGTTTATAGGATTAATCCGGGCAATACGTTTAGCCGGCCACAGAGAACCGATAACCGCTACCGCTACCGAAAACACAATTGTGAGGACTATAATTATCCAGTTGATTTCTACTCGTGCCAGGAAAACTTTTTGCAATATGTAATCCGCCAGCCCAATTCCCAGCAGCACCCCTAAGAAGCCTCCGAACAGCCCTAACAGTATCGATTCCCCGATAAGCTCCGTGAATACGTCCTTACTCAAAGCCCCTAAGGCCTTTTTCAATCCAATCTCGCGGGCGCGTTCCGAAACAATCGAACTCAGTGTCGCGGATACCGCAATCAACATTAGGGCGGAAATAATAATACTAACCACCCAAATTAGGTTGCTTAGAGTATGGGCGATGCGCGTCTCATTTTGCGTAGTCCGACGCACCACTTCAGCATCAATCCCGTTGACCTTTTTTTCGATAGTTTTCGCTAAGGCGCTGAGCTGGGCAGTATCACCTTTCAGGGAATATTCCACCAAACTGTAGTGGTCGGCAACCCCACCCATAGCGGTGTAGCTGTCTGGGCTCAACACCGCCAGGTCGTCCTCGGGACCGCCGGTGCGCAGCAGCCCCGATATTTCCAACTGTTTGCCGGAATGGTTAACGTCTCCTGAGTTTTCCTCATCGTTGTTTTCCCGTAGCTGCGCCACCTTGAGGCCAATCAGGTCACCGACGTGCAGACGGAATTTTTCTGCGAGGTTCACGCCTAACAGGATCTGTTCGCTACCCTGCGGCACTTTCCCCTCGATTGACCAGTAGGGCCGAACTGACCGAGCGTCCGCAAATTTCGTCACCATGAGGGGAACTGGCTGTTGCCCATAGAGCAGGTTACCGTAGCTGTAGCCGGCCCGCCCCAACAGGCTCTCGCCGCACTGCCGGTCTATGGCGGACACCGTTTCCGGAGTAATTACGTTGGAACCTTGGGGCAGCACCACCAGGTTTGCCCCAAAAGAGCGCAGTTCCTTGGCGATATAGTCGGGAACCGTCACCGCCACTAACCCCAACCCGGAGAGGGTGGAGGCACCCATCGCGATTGCTAGGGAAGCAATCAAAACTCGAGAGAAACGGTGCGCAAAGGCTTTCCAGATGATGCGCACGAACATTCGTTTGTGTGAGTTCATTGCCGCCTACTTTCTGTGCAGGACTCGCGCCGGCTGCAAAGTCACCAACGCCCGGATTGAAGGTAAACAGCCCAGCAAAACCGTCAGCCCTACGATGACCGCCATCAGGGGGAACACCACCGGGCGGATATTGATACTGACCCCAAATACCAGGTGGCCAACCAGTTGGGCCAGACCGATGCCGCCCAGACACCCGAACGCGGCCCCGACCAGACTCACGATGAAGGTTTCCGTCAAAATCATCAGCACCACGAAGAGATTGCGCGCCCCCAAGGCTTTCATCAATCCAATCTCGGCGGAACGTTCCATCACCGAAGCGGTCACCAAGTTAGCGATGCCCAGAGCGGACCCTGCCATGGCTAAAATTGCCACCAAAGTCATAATGAGCTGGGTTTTTTCCAGAATCGTGCCCTCGCTGTCAGCGATTTGGTGAACGGGGGTGGCCACGGCATTGCTCATGACTTCCTCAATCTGATAGGCGATTGAGGACGTGTAAGCGGTGCAGTACCAGGTTTCCCAGTCCTCCAGCGACAGTGAGCTGGGATCACGGGCAGCACGGCGGGACAAATCATTTTCCGGCGTGGTGATAGCCCGCACCTCGACCCGATCGACTTGGCCCGGACGATTCGAGAGGCTCTGAGCTACGCTCAAGTCCGCAAACAGTTGCCGGTCTTCATTGGAACCGGAGGTAAGAATGCCGCTGATGGTCAAAGTTTGGCTGGGCGCGGAATCGGTTTCCCCATGCGGGGGTTTCAAGGTGAGAGAATCCCCCAGGTGCCAACCGTTTTGCTGGGCCAGTTTCGTTCCGACCATGACTTCGTCGGGAGCCTTTGGCCAACTGCCTTGAATTTCCCACCAGTCGCGCATATCTGCCATGCCGGTATCGACTTTTTCTCCCGTGGGAATAGACAGCTTTTTGCGGAACCATGTCCCGACTACATCAATGTCTTGGCCTGAGAAATCGGCCTTGGTTTCCAGGAACGGAGCGAAGTTTTCGATGTTGTAGGCCCAAAAAATGGTTTTCAGTTTCGCCAGCTCGGATTCCTGCAACGCCCCGGACTGGGAATTCGCCGAGCTATCCGTATCCTCGAAGTCATAGAGTTGGGAAACTACGGATTTTCCTTGCGGTAGCACTTGGATATTGGCACCGTAAGAGCCAAGTTCCTGCTTGATTTTGTCCCCCACGTCCAGCATGACCGCGAGCATGGAAGTCGTGAGCCCCGCCCCGAGGAAAATCGTTACCGCAATCATGAGGCGCTTGCCGACCTGCCGGCGCAACGCCTTGAAAATCATCCTGAAAAAGAACATGGAAACTTATACCTTAGAGCCTCAGATTATTTTGGTTTTAAAGATTTTGGCGTGCCCACTCAGCTCGTCAGCAAAAAACCGCAATTCTTTCGGGCCAACTTCATACTTAATCGGAATGGGGTTACAGCCACCGGGGAAACCAATAGTTTGAATGTTCATCATGACCCCGCAACGCCGGCAAATGACTTTCCCGCCGTCCTCGTAATAACCGGATTCACCACAAATCTCACACGCATCCAGACCGCAACCGTAAGCCACCGCGTTCTTTTGAATGACGATGAAACGGACTTGCGTCCCGTCCTCGGTCACGTAGGCGAACCGATGCAGGTGTCCATCAGACACCAGCTCCCGGCTCACAGAAACCACATTGCCTTTCACGGTGGAAGGCTCTATCGGGGATAACTCCGGAACGGCCTCCGCCACGCGCTTGCCAACGGTTAGGGCAGTAACAAAAACAACCGTGCCACCCAAAGCCAACTCCAAAAAGTGACGGCGGGTAATCCGATCCGCTTTCACTAAACGCGCTTCCGGGCCGGAAACGTTGACGGGTTTGGAACCAAACCAAATGGCGATGATTCCAGGAATAGCGGTCAACACCACCAGGGCCAACAGCATGACCGTGTTGGCATTTTGAATCCACAACACGAGTTCAAAAATGGTTCGCGACCGCGGCAGGAAACCACGTGCGGCGAGCTGCTGATACAGCAGGATAGAACGCAGACCGATGACTACCAAAAATACCGCGGTAGTAATTGCTAAACGCACCATCGCGGGAACCAGCCTGGTGGCTCTCACGTAGGCCCAGCCGGCGATGACCACCAGCAACGTCCCAAACGCAAATCCGGCAAAACGTGCCAGCGATTCCGTTTCTAATGGGGAGGACCCCATCAGCACAATTTCATCGGTCGAAAATGCGTATTCAAAGCCGAAATTGATGATGATGCTGACAGCAGTCAACAGCGAGACAACCAGCAGTGCCCGATGTTTAGCACTCTGTTTAATGTCATAGAGGTCGGCGGCGCCAAACCACCAAGACACCCCCAGGAAACCTAGGGAACAAATCAGCATGACTGGAACCAGATAGAAGTTCATGGTGGGAACATCTATCAGGTTCGTATTCAGTCGAAACCATGCCAGCGTCGCCGCCGCTAGGGCTGCCACCACCAACACCACGGTGGTAATCCGAGCGACAACTCGGCGTTCCATCGGGGCGTGTGGCCGTGCTGCCAGCAAGATTGCCAGCGGCACGAACAGCGGCAGCCCATAGCGGAGGGCGACAACAAATAACTTGAGCAATGAAATCTACTTAGAGAATCTGCCCGTCCCACTGCCAGTTCTTGAACTCGAACTTCAGCGGTTCTTTCCAGAAGCGTCCCTTGACCGCGGAGGAATCCTTACCGGTATGCAGCATGAACTTGTCTTCAGGAGAGGGAATGGTGATGGTCACATCGTACAGACCGGGCTTGAGCTTGATGTTGTTGCCGTAGTGAGGACCATCAACGGCAATCATCGGCATCATAGTGCCCAAATCGGTTTCCTCACCGGTCTTTTGATCCTTAACCACGGCCTTCAAGTCGTCCAGGTAGGGCAGGTATGAATCAGCCGGGTACCCGAATTCTTCGGCCTTTTCATTGGTGGAAACGTCAATCTCAAAGTGCATATCGGATTCGGAGGCTGGAGGCATCTTCATCGAGCCATGTTCCATATCGACAGCCTGGAAATAGACGACGTTTACGTTCAGCGGTCCGTTGGATTGTTCGCCGGAATCCCCGACCGGAAGTTCATTGATACCCACAACGTTGGGATCGCTGGGGGTTTCCGGCTGTTCCTGCCCGGCCGCCGGCTTGGTATCCTGCGGCTTCGCCTGGTTGTCCGGGTTTTCGCCACAGCCGCTGAGGCTCGTGCCCAACGCCAGGACGGCTGCCAGAGCCAGTAGCTTTTTATTCATTATTATTCCTTTCCGCTGCACGCTTCGACAGCGTCTTGTGTGTCTTCCCTCGAAGAGTGTTCTTCGGGAGCTTTATCATTACTTTCCGAGATAGAGGTGTCGGGACGAGTCTCGGAGTGACCCGCCTCCGGCTGGTCAGCTTTTGCCTGGCGGCGTTGCAGCAGAGCCAGGCCGGCCAAAACTGCGGCGGTAAGAATCTGGGCACCGAGGGTTTCCGCGGTGGGATAGATTCCCAAGAACACCACGGTAGGAACGGAAGGCACCACATGCGCCCCGACCAAAGCGGCCTCTTGCAGCTCTTTAATCGCCCCGCCCACGATGGCGACCGCCAGCAACGCCAGCAATATCGAAGTCCACTTAAAGAACGGCTTGAGCGGCAGGCGCACCCCGAACTGCCAGACCAGCACAAATAGAATCGCCAGGATAACCGCCGCCGTCACGCCACCCGCAACGATAAACCAATAATCGCTATGTGTTTTCGCCCCGGCGACAATCGGATAAAAGAACAGAATAGTTTCGGCACCCTCCCTGGCCACGGTGAGGAAGGACACAAATGCCAGAGCGAAAACGCCTCCCGAGGCGGTTTTTTCGCCCGCGGTGGCCTTAATGTATTCTTCCCAACGCTTGCCACTGGATTTGCTGAGAATCCAATTGGATACATAAATCAGCATCAGGGCGGCCGCCAGACCGGTAATACCCTCCAGCAGTTCCTGCCCCATTCCGCTCTGCACGCTGGCACTGAGCTGACCAAACAGAATAGCCAGACCGATGGAAAGAACCACGGCGATAACCACGCCCACCAGGATTCCCCGCAGCTGGTCGCGCCGTCCCGCTTTCAGCGCGTAAGTCACCAGAGCCGCTACCACCAGCAGAGCCTCCGCGCCTTCACGCAACAGAATCAGCAACGCGGCAAAGAAACCGGAAATCCCTAACGGTCCGGTATCCTGCGTTTTCGAGTCCAGGAATTGTGCGTCCTCAACGAGCTTTGCAATCAGGTCCTTTCCGAGTTTCTCCTGTTGAGCCTGGTCACGACCGTCTTTGTAGCCCTGGCGCAAGTCGCTGAACATACCCTCAATCTCGGTTACGCGACTGAAGCCTTTGTGTACAATGGTGTTATTTTCAAACCCATCGGCTTCGTAATGCCCCAGATACGCTCCGGTAGCCAGGGTGAACGCCCGGTCGGACTGCCCCTTGACGTAAGCGCTTTGTGCCTCGGTAATGTTTTGCGCAATCGTATCAGCAACTCTGCTCCATTGATCCGCCACCTTAGGGGCTTTGACCAGCTTAGTTACCGTTTCTGTAAGCAGGTCTATGACTTTGTCGCTAGCTTCCCGAAGTGCCTCCGGGCTCGCACCGTCTCGGCTGAGATCGCGTAAGTTCAATAGTTCGGTGACGAACTTATCGTCAACGTCACGCCCCAAAGTGTGTTTGACCTGGTCCTCCAGACCGCTCGTCTGGTAGTTCTCATAGTAGGCTTGACGAATCAGAGTCTGGACCGTACTCGGGTCGCCAGCTTCGGGAACCGCGGCGAGCTTTTCCTGCATCACTGCCACAACATCAGACCATTCACCGAGGTCGGAGTTTTGGGTTGCAGCAGTGCTGGGCCAGACCACTCCCCCGAAGGCCAGCGCCAGCACCACCGCAGAAAAACCTACAATAAACCGCAGTCCTCGTGCCCAAAGAGTTGGCAGGTTCCTGGTTGAGTTCACGATTCCATCCACTTCTTTCCAAATCGAAACATGATAAGGCTACAGAAAAATAGTTATTAAGGCAAGCCTTGCCTAATTAATATAGCTTCATTGGGCTGTTCGGACCCGAGTTCATCGCAAATTTGGGGAAACTCTACTTACTGCAACTCTTCCAAGCGACCGTTCAGCATCTCGAATCTGCGGTTGCAGTATTCATAAGCGGCCGTGTCATGCGTGACCATGACGACTGTACTGCCCCCTTGTGCGAGCTCGCGGAATAGCCCCAACACTGCTGCGGTGCAGTAATCGTCCAAGTCTCCGGTCGGTTCATCCGCCAACAAAATCTCCGGTTGGGTCATAAGCGCGCGGGCGATGGCGACTCGGCGCATTTCTCCCCCGGACAGTTCCGCGGGCCAGGCATGTGTTAGGTCCGTAATGTCGAGCTTTTCCAGCAAATCTAGCGCGCGATTAACGGGCAAAGACTCCACCGCCGCCGGGGACGATTGCCCCGAAGAACGCCCTTGTGCCGGCAAAGTCGCGGGCAGCACCACGTTATCCAACACGTTGAGGGAACTGACCAGGGTTTGCTGCTGCGTAATCATGCCCAGACGAAACCGGCGCAGCTGGGACAGTTCCCGATCCGAAAGACGGGACAATTCCTCTCCTGCCACCCGAACCGTTCCTGAGCTGGGCTGCAGTAGGCCCATCATCAGGTTCAGCAGGGTCGTCTTCCCGTTGCCAGATTTGCCTGAAATGATCACGAACTGGTTGGCATCTATCTCCAGGCTGACGCTGTCTACCGCGTTGAACTCGCGGCCCCGCCGTGAAAACTTCTTGGTCACTTCGCATAGTTCCAGCAGCATCTATTGTCCCTCCCGCACGACCTGATAAGTATCTTTTCGCAGCAGGCGAATCGCCGAGATAGCACTGGCCAGAACGGCGCTGAGGCACACCGTAACCAAGATGAGGCCACCCAGGGAACACTGGCTCCATACATCACTTTGCAGATAGGGCTGTTTCAAAGCCCTTTGAATGGCATTGCCAAAGGGCCGCAGCAGCGCCGCACTGAGCCCCAGCCCCAGCATGCCGCCCGCCAGGCTGACCAGCAGATTCTCTTTCAGCAGCATGCCCGTGAGCATCGTCCTGGTGGCGCCCATTATCCGTAGCGAGCCCAGCTCTTTGCTCCGAGACATGACGCTAACCCAGTTGACCGTCACCAACACCGCCAGCGATACTGCCCAAAAGATAATCAGAAAGACCTGCAAAGCACCCACGATATGACCAACGCCCTCTTTGAGCCGGGAACTGATTCCGTTCGCGGACACAAAGCCCAAGCCCTTTAGTTGCGGTGATTTGGAAATGTACTGCGCCACGTCCTCCGGGGCGTAATCGGGCTTGACCTTTACCATCACTGCGGAGACCCGGTGCCCGATCTGTTCTGCGGACAAGACCGGGTGCCCCACCTTTTCCGCTTGGCGCGCCAGGATTTTCGTGGTCGCCAGATTGGCAAATACAGACGAATCCAGGTTCGTGCCTGTCGGGGCCAGCCGCGCACTTACCGGGAATTCATAGTTAAACAGGCGAATCTTGCCCTGGGCGTTGATTTGAACCTTGGAGCCCGCGACCAGCTCCCCGTCCTGCAGACCACGAGAATAAGTGGCTTGAATCCAGGGTTTAATGACAAAGTCAGTGTCCGGATCAATGCCGATAATTTGCAGCCGCACCTCGCAGCAGCTCGCCATCAGGGAAGCAATATAGGTTTGCGTGGTGACCCGTTCCACTCCGGGAACGCTGGCAACCAAATCCGAAACATCATCCGGCAACAGGAACCCGCTCGGCTTTCCTCCGCAGAGGTAAATATCCTTTGCGGATTGCTCAAACTGGGAGGGCACAATCATTATGTCCGCCCCCAGACGTTCCTTGACCGACGACAAGCCTTGACTGAGGTTTAGCGAAACCGTCCCCGCACCAAACGTTATCGCGCTGAGCAGGACTGACACCAAAAACAGTCCTAAACTGCGGTAACGGTAATGTCTGAGATTACGAAAAGGGAGTTTGCCCCAGGTGATTTGGCTGCTTTGCATTGCAGTTTATGCCGCGGCTTTCTGTAGTTCTGAGCGATTCCTTTGATCCAGGAATATCGCCGCACCGACTGCCAGGATTCCTACACAGCTCAGTGCTAAGAGCGTAGGCTTGGCATACACGTTGCAAGACATTTCCTCGCCTTTGCACACTCCGATGAGCACGGTGACAATCGAAATTTCCAGCACGTAGATGAGTGCCGCACCCAGGTTCAAACCGGTGCGAATCTGGGAGTTCACAAACAATGCCAGCAGCCCAATAATGACGAGGAGAATTCCAATCCCCAGACTGGCTTGAGCGGTCCAGTAGCACGCCATGTGCTGATGAGCCTCGCCCATCGCTTTGCCAGCCTGCCCCATGTGGTCCATGTGGTCCATGCCGCCGGAATCTTTCATACCGGACATATGTTCCATGCCGGAACCATGCTTGGCAGCGAACTCGCAAACCGGCGCAAAAGTCCGGGGCGCGATAGCAATGAGCAGGCCCAACACGATGGTAGGCAGCGAACCAATGATTCTATCTTTCATGCGTTTTTCCCCTTAATATTTAACGACGCTGCCAATCATGACATAGCGCAAAACAATTGGCAAGGCTTGCCTAACCTAATAGGAGAAAAAGCGCGTTCAACCAGTACAAAAGGGCGCGGGTGAGCTAGTCGGAGGGCGTTTCGCGCACCGCCTCGTGGTGGCGGATGACCTCGTCCACGATGAAACGCAGGAACTTCTTGGCGAACTCGGGGTCGAGTCCTGATGAGACCGCCAAAGCTTGGAGGCGCGCCACCTGCTGCGCCTCACGCTCCGGGTCAGCCGGCGGCAAATCCAGACGTGCCTTTAGCTGACCGACTTTTTGGGTGCAACGAAACCGCTCCGCCAGCAGATGCACCAGCGCGGCGTCGATGTTGTCGATGGTTGCTCGGTATTCCTTGAGTTCCGCAGGGGTTTGCGGCGGGTTCGCGGCGATAGCTTCGGCTTGCGTAGTGTTCATTGTTGCCCCTTCACTAGGTTCCCCTCTCACTTTACCGGGTCGCCGCCCCACTGCGGAAGTGGTCTGAGACAATCAAATGGGTTGCCCGAAAGCACGGTGAAGCCACACCAGTTGCACAGAAAGCTGCATATGCCGGCGTCAATCAAAAGGATGAGAATCGGATTTAGAACTCTGAGTAATAAATGAGCCCTGAATATTTCGTTTTGATGAGTTTGGAAACATCGATGGTTTCATCTATTTCAGCCAATAGTTTTGGGGGCAGATTATCCTGATTCAACAGACCGCCGTCTGGATTTGTGGTTCCTTTACGTTGACTGAAGTTGAGCATGTCTTTAGAGGTGTCGTAGGTCAGGCTATAGTTTCCCGTCGAAAGGTAACTGGTCCTAAACAGGTATTCGGATAATCCCCGTGCCGCGTTACAGAGCCTCTCAGTACTGTTCTCAACGTAGGTAACTTGGACTTTTGGGGTCGTTTCCGGCAATAGCTCTGCCAACTCGAGAGCTCCTTTGTCCTGTGGAATATCGAGCTGTTCGATAACTTTGTGCCAAGTCATCTCGGTACTTTTTCCATTGCCCACGAGTGAAATTCCACTTTGGTTGTTAGTTGTATCAAAGTACAGCCCCATACCGACCTGGTCAGGATGATAGGTCTGTACCAGACGCAACAGAGTCAAAGAGACTTCCCCGATAGCATCCGAGTCTCCTGATTTAATGTTTGTCTGGATTTGTTTATACCAAGAACTGCCATTTACCGCTGGTACACTCGGATCCCAGATACGGTTATAGTTTAGGGGAATAAGTGTCTCCGACTGAGGGTTTACATCGATACTGGGTATTGAAAGACTGCAATTGAGCACTTCACGGGAAGAAAGTGATCCCGCATATCCCGGACCTGCTTCAAGCATGAGGGGATTAGCTGCATCGACAGAACTAGCAGTATTACTGGGCTTGTTCTGCGAGGAAGGCGTCTCCGAGTCGTCGTGAGAACATCCTGATAAACCAATCATGAGGATGGAAAAACAAACCAGTCCTGAAAATAGTTTTCTCATGACGTCGCCACCCTACTATGAGTTGCATTGAGCAATGCCTCGATGTCAGTGTAATAAATTGTACTTCTAGATTTATGCCAACCTGTAACAGTACCCAACGCATAAACTTGATTTGGATTCGCAGTATAGGCAAAAACGGGTGAACCCGAATCTCCTTCTTTCAAAGTCGCACCGTTTGCTAGCCTAACGGTTCGAAGATTGCAGTATTCCTTTGATCCTAACCACGCACATCCGGATGCAGACGAGGTTTCATCGTAAGAAACACCGTTATAAACACCAACGAATTCTTGATTGGAATAGGCTGCGGAAACACCTATGTTTGCACCAACAGTCCCTCCACCAGGTAAAGAACCTAAAACCTGTGCAACTTGTGTCCCGTTGCCTCTAAATATGCGAGGCGCGTAATTACCGCCAGTCAGCATGGCAATGTCTAGCCTACCAGGAGCCTGCTGTATATAGTTCGTTACAGCATATCCGACATATTTATTACCATAGTACCAACGTGATCCCAACGGGCTACAGTGACCTGCAATTGTCATGTAGCTCTGCCAACTATCAAGATTTTGTACCTTGTATCCTAGAGAGCACCGTTGAGTGGTTCCTTGCAGTACCGGCGCGCCCCCACCAGCATACGGAGAGTAATCGTCATAGCGACCTTGCAAAAGTTCAAACGGCTCGAAGACAGAGATAGTGATGAGATGATCTTTCTTAAGCTCTTCGATAGTTTGAGAAGGAGTGGATTGATCAACCTTAACGATAACTGCTTCATTTGGGATGTCAATAGAATAAAACATGTTACTGTGCTGCGATTTAGCAATTTGTTGGACTCTATTAAAACTTGCACAGAGCTGCGCGACCGAAATAAAATCCCGTTTCGTCTTAGATTTAAGACTAAAATCAATATTCGAGAAGCTCCCTTCTCTATTGATAACAGCTTGCGCTTTAGCTCCACTGGATGATGAATCAAATAACACGGGAAGTTCAGGAGAACCCAGTTTTTTTGCGAACCCAACAGCATCGGGACTACTTCTATAAATTGTCGCTAGAAAGTTCACAGAACTCCGTCGCATTTTTTCATTTGAGCTTAGCGAATTACCCTTTAATAACGCTATCTCGTCATCATCAGAAATAAAAAAAGAGGCCGCATTCAAGCATGAGTCCAGATCTCTCTCTGAAATTGTCCCACTACTGATGGATTCATCAACGCCAAACGCTAATCCCCCACAAAGTCCACTGCAAGCCAAAAGTAATACCGCAGATGCCAACAAACTTGTAACTTTCGCCGTGCCGGTAAGCATGGTAGCCCTCCTCAAGTCTCGGTTTGAGCCTACCATCAATCTCAGTGTTAGTGAACGATTTGGATTAACACAGCGTGATAGAGCTTGGAGAGGCGTTTTAAGGCGTTGCCTCAACGAGCTGGCATTATGAGTTAGTAATGCTGCCTACCCCTAGAGAGGAAAGAATCTCAACCGTTGCACACAATCGCCCGCCCCCAAGGAGCCGCAACCACTACAGAAGAGTCGCCGAGGAATCTTGTGACGTAAACGTTAGGCAGTCTTTGCGACTGAACCGCCATGAATGTCCTGCAGCACGTAGGTGGGCTCGGCGCCCTCAAAAACGCACTCGGCTTCGATGATGACTTCCGCCACGTCGTCACGTGAGGGCAGGTCAAACATGATTTGAGAGAGGGTGTTTTCCATCAGGGTCGACAGCGAACGCGCGCCGGTACCGCGTTTCTCAGCCAGCTCGGCCACCGCGTGAATCGCCGCATCGGTAAAAGTCAGTTTCACCCCGTCGAGCTCAAACAGGTGCTGGTACTGCTTTAAGATGGCGTTCTTTGGCTCGGTCAAAACCCGGGACAAATCGTCAACGTCCAGGGCCGACACATTGGTAATGACCGGCAGACGGCCGATGAACTCCGGAATCAAACCGAACTTGTGCAGGTCATCGGGGGTCACTTTGGCGAACAAGTCGCCGTGTTCCTTTACGGACTTGAGATCTGAGCCAAACCCGGTGGAGCGCTGCCCCAACCGAGCTTTCACGATTTCGTCGAGACCGGCAAACGCCCCGGCGGCAATGAACAGGATCGAGGAGGTATCAATCTCGATAAACTCCTGATGCGGATGTTTGCGCCCGCCCTGGGGCGGCACGGAGGCGGTGGTGCCCTCGATAATCTTTAGCAGAGCCTGCTGCACGCCCTCGCCGGACACGTCACGAGTGATGGAGGCGTTTTCGCCCTTACGGGAAATCTTGTCGATTTCGTCGATATAGATAATGCCGCGTTCGGCCTTTTTCACGTCCCCATCGGCGGCTTGAATCAGGCGCAACAAGATGTTTTCCACGTCCTCGCCCACGTAGCCGGCTTCGGTCAGGGCGGTAGCGTCCACGATACAGAACGGAACTTTCAACAGGCGCGCCAAAGACCTCGCCAGGTGCGTCTTTCCGGTTCCGGTGGGGCCGAGCAGCAGGATATTCGACTTCGTCAGCTCCATGCCGGTGTCTTCGCCGTGGCGTTGTGCGCGCACCCGCTTGTAGTGGTTATAGACCGCTACGGACAAGGCGCGTTTCGCGTTTTCCTGACCAATCACGTATTCCTGCAGGAAATCGAAGATTTCATGCGGGGTCGGCAGGACGTCCAGCCCGCCCGCGGGGCTGCCGTCGAGTTCCTCGGCAATAATGTCGTTGCACAGCTCAATGCACTCATCGCAGATGTACACGCCGGGGCCGGCGATGAGCTTACGAACCTGACGCTGGGACTTTCCACAGAAAGAACACTTCAGCAGGTCGACCGATTCGGCAGTGCGTGACATGAGTTCCTCTCATAGACGAGTTCGGGCTGACTACGATTCTACGGTTTTAGAGGTTTTTATTCTCGTTAACACGCCTTTGAGGGCCAATCCGCCGACTCTGGGGTGCAGCTCGGCGGGTTTATGGTGTTCTGCAAAGTGTTTCGGGCAAGGATTTTGCGTCGGCTCCGCGCGAGGATTCTGGTGCCGGACGGGTAGTCCCGCACTTACCATTGTCGGTAGTTAAATACCCACATTTGTAGGTATATTTGTGCTGGCTGCCGTATTAGTATTAAGCAGTTTCCGTGATTATCTTTCCCTAGACATCAGAAAGTCATAAATAGAAGGGGGCGCGATGCCTGACGTAATAGCTTACCTATTCATTGGTCTGGGAGTGCTGTCCGGCCTTTCGATGGTCGTTTTTCGCAACAAAGCCAACGGCACCGCCCAGATTTGGACGGTTCTGCTAGCCGGGGCAATAATCATTGCCTTGGCGATCTTGAATTTCCTGCAAGTTCTGCCTCCTATCAGCAACGTGGCCATAATCTGCATCAGCCTGGGGGCAATAGTCAGTGTCTTCTCTAGGAAATCATCAAACTGATAGACCCGTGGAGCGGCGGTGAACCCGACCTAGTGGCGAGTCGACCGGCTGAGGTACGGTGTCCTTGGCGGCATTCATTGGTCTGAGAGCACTGTGAGGATAATCCTGACTGGCGTATTCACGGTTGCAGACTGGGATAACAGAAAGTAAATGGGCGCCTGCACTAGCCTCAGCACAGACACCCATTACAGACAGAAACCCTAAGATCTGGGTGCGTCGTTCTCTCTGCTAGCCCTAAATTTGGGAGAAGCGTACTTCCAAATTGTCACTCCCAGAACAATCAACGCCACCAATATTGCGGCTTGCAAAAATAGGGAAAGGATCAACACAATCGCTGCCTGCTCCATGATTACGCCTCCTAAGATTGCTGATGAATACCCCTGCTAAAAAGTTCCATCCTTTGCATCAGTCAGATTCCGGTCCCGACCGACTCCGGGATATGCTTAAATATATTTTAGCGGCGTTGAGGTGTCAATACTTTAGTGAAATTTTTCTAGCCCCGACCGGTAGCTCCCGCCCCGCGCTTCTGAACAGTGGACACCTCAGGGCACATCAGTACAACCAATCCCAAGCTAGCCGCACACCTTGCCTGGTCAATCAGACCATATTCCAGTACCTTTCTACGAATCCCGTCTATAGATTTATAATATGCATTTTATTACCTTTATGGTAAGGTTTTATATATGAATAGGAATCGGGAGCCTATAACTAAGCCGCGTCGAGGTGGTTTACCAACCGCAATCGCACAGGCTCCTTTGCGCACGGTTCGCCCCGCACAGCTGAGCGCAATATACGCAAACCCCAGCAAGGAGCTACTGCGACTATATCGCCAGAAACTCGTGTATCGCTTGGGTTGCGGTGCCTACATCGGCATACCTGACGCACAAGTGGGAATCGCGTGGCGACCCAGTACCGTTGAGGCCGCAATGGCTTATGCCGCCAGTGTTTTCGGTGAAGACGTGCCTATACTGGCTGGTATTGGTGCCGCGCGTTGGTGGGGGTTGATCCCTCGCGAGATGGGAACCTGCCCGATTCTTGTGCCGCGTCAGCACCGCAATGTGACGTTCACGGGCGGGATTCAGGTATGTTTTTCTATCAGCCGTTATCATCTTCAAGATACAGAACTCGTTACCTGCCATCTGGGTCAATTTCGCGTGCAGACTCGGGAACAAACCTTGCTGGATTTGGTATCACGCCCCGAATGGGGGCAGGCTCCCTCCGAAGCCATCAACGCCGCCAAGGCACTCCTAGGACGGGTGAACACCCAGAAAGTCGCAAAATTAGCCAGAGACCAAAAGCTCCAGTCCGCCTGGGATCAGTTCTTTGAAAACTATAACGAAGGAGAGTGAGAAAAATGGCTGCCAGATTCCCCGCCCCGCGCCCGACTAGAGAAGAAACCCTTTACTTCCAGCGTGTTTTCGGTGTTGGACCTAATCAAATACTTCATGATTTCATCGTTTCTCATGTCCTAGATTTGCTGAGAATGCATAAAGACGAACTGTTGTTCGCGGGCGGCACCGCCTTAGCTCGCACCTACCTAAAATCTCATCGTTTTAGCGAAGACATAGATTTATGGACAAATCCGGCAAAGCCCGACTTAGAAGTTAGCGAACTGGGGACTCGAATTCATGAGACTCTTATGAAAGGTTTACCGTCCCGTTTAGGTCGGCCTGTAGTCGATGTGCCCTTAGGCAAAGCCCATAAGGACACCACTCCTAGCATCTATAGTTTCGGCCCGGTTTCCATTCGCCTCCAGCTATTGAACTCCGCGCACTACCCGGCATGGCCTGTAACAGAACAGGAAATCAACCTACGCTACGAAGGCTTCCCGCCTTTGCGATTGACGACCCTGACTCCAGAGGGATACGTGTGCGCCAAAACCCTAGCCTGGTCAGATACCACCCGTAACGCACCTCGCGACTTGTACGACCTCTGGGCACTCAGCCAGCAGGGTTGGATAAATAACGAGGCCGCAAGGCTTTACGCAAAACTTGGACCTAGTGGAAACACACCGACCCGGCTAACGCTGCCGCGCAGTGCTCCCACGGTGCAGGAATGGAAAACAGCCCTTGCCCACCAATGCCAGCTCCAAGTCGGACCAGACGAAGCCTGGTCAACCGTAATATCAGCGTGGGAAAATGCCGCAAAAACTTCGAGTCTTTGACGTCCCCGCAACTTCGCGCGGCGGCGAACCCGACCCCGCGGTGAGTCGAGCGACCGATTAGCAACGCCGCCCCGCGCTTCTGAATGGTGGGCACCTCAAGGCACATCAGTACAACCAAAGCTAACCAAGGCTAAACACAGCCAAATAATGACGTGGCTCCACGCTATCAAAGCGTGAAGCCACGTTTCTGGCAAGTCACAATTAGCTCGAGCTGCCTTTGCGCGGTTCCAACACCTGGTCAATCAGGCCATATTCCAGCGCCTGGGGAGCCGTGAGAATCTTGTCCCGGTCAATGTCCTCGTGCATTTGTTCCACGCTGCGGTTGGAATGCTTCGACAGCGTTTCCTCCAGCCAGGCCCGCATTCGGTCGATTTCCTCAGCAATAATCGCCAAATCGGTGGCCTGACCCTGGGCGCCCTGAATGGCCGGCTGGTGAATCAGTACCCGCGCGTTGGGTAGCGCCAGACGCTTGCCCGGAGCACCTCCCGCCAGCAGCACTGCCGCCGCGGACGCCGCCTGACCCAAGCAAACCGTCTGAATCTCGGGCTTGATGTATTGCATCGTGTCATAAATCGCCGTCATCGCGGTAAAAGACCCGCCCGGAGAGTTGATGTACATGGTAATGAGCGAATCGGGATCCTGGCTTTCCAGCACCAGCAACTGCGCCATCACGTCATCGGCGGAAGCATCGTCCACCTGGTTGCCCAGGAACACAATCCGATCCTCAAACAGTTTCGCATAAGGATCCTGGCGCTTGTAGCCGTAAGCCGTGCGTTCCTCGAAGGTCGGCAGGATATAACGCGCGCTGGGCAACGCCGGAGCCGCCCCCGCGGGGACAGACGCACTGACGGGCGAAACCGCAGCAAATCCTGCCCCGGACATCCCTAAATCACCTTGATAATGCCTCATTACTCCCCCTTCTTCGAGCTCTGTACCGCGGCCGCGTTCTCTACCACCGCGTCAATAAAGCCGTATTCCAAGGCTTCCTGAGCGGTAAACCAGTGGTCACGGTCCGCATCCCTGGTGATTTCTTCCAGCGTGTGACCGGTACGCTCGGCAGTAATCTGAGCGAGTTCCCGCTTCATCGCCAGAATCAAATCAGCATTAATCCGCACTTCGGAGGCCGTTCCCTGGACACCGCCAAGAGGCTGATGCATGAGGATGCGGGCGTGCGGAGTCGCGAAACGCTTGCCTTTCGTCCCGGCCGTCAACAGGAACTGCCCCATCGAGGCCGCCATCCCCATCGCCACGGTCACCACGTCGGGTTTCACATACTGCATCGTGTCATAGATAGCCATGCCCGCGGTGACGGAGCCGCCGGGAGAATTGATATAGAGGTAGATGTCAGAATCCGGGTCCTCGGCCGCCAACAGCAGCATCTGGGCGCAAATCGCATTGGCATTTTCCTGGCTGACTTCATCGCCCAGCCAAATGATGCGCTCTTTCAGCAAGCGCTTGTAAATAAACCCACCCGTGGGTACATCGGGCGTTTCTTCGTCGCGATTAACTACGGTCACGTTTCCTCCTCGCTTGGTTCACTTAACCCTAACGGAAAAACGCGCGTCCTTCGCGCTTCATTCCCCCGGTTTCGCTATGGGCTAATCCCGATTTTGACTGCACGTGCCCCCTGGCGGTGTCGGTCGGTTTCTTTCGTGTTTCTGCACAAGTCTCACCGGGCGGGTTTTCCCTCATCTCGCCAGTGCGGGGGGTGTCAGTTGATAGCAAAAGGCGGGTTCCGGTCAGTACCGAAACCCGCCTTGCGCTCAAAACTTACTTTTCCGCGGCGTCCTTCTTTGCCGGAGCTTTCTTAGCCGGAGCCTTCTTTGCTGCCGCTTTCTTTGCCGGAGCTTTCTTTGCCGGCTTTTCCTCAGCGTCCTCGTCTTCCGCCGACTCCTCGCCGATGAATTCCTTCAGGTCCACAACCTTGCCGTTCGTGTCCTTGACCTCGACCTCCCCAAGGGCGGACGCGATGGACTTGTTGCGAGCGATTTCTTGGATAAATGCCGGAATCCGGTTGTTCTGTTCCGCGTTTTGTAGCAGCAAGGAGGGGTCCATGCCGTAAGCCTGCGCGGTCTGAAGCACAAACTCCAACAGTTCCTGCTGAGACACGTTCATCTGGCGTTCTTCGGCCAGAGCGTCCAGGATAATCTGTACCTTCAGATCCTGCTCGACAGCTTCCTGAGCTTTCTGTTTATCATCGTCACTGGCGTCCTCGCCAATCTGCGCCGCGACAGCCTCATCCAACACCCCTTGCGGTAGCGGGAATTCCAACTCATCGCGCAGCTTTTCGACCAGCTTGTCGCGAGCCGACATAGCCTGTCCAGCGCGAGCCTGACGATCCACGTTTTCCGCAAGTTCCTGCTTCAGCTCATCGATGGTGTCGTGCTCGGAAACCATCATGGCGAACTCATCATCGGCTTCCGGCAAGACCTGTTCCTTCACGGAATCCACGGTGACGGTAACCTGAGCGGTCTCTCCCCCGTGCGGCCCAGACTTCAGCTGAGTTTCAAATGTCTTAGTTGCTCCGGCTTTCAAACCCTTCAAAGCCTCATCCAGGCCTTCGACTAAACCACCGGCTCCAACGTGATAGGAGGTCTGGTTGAGGGAATCGACCTCTTTGCCGTCAATCTCACTCTTGAGGTCCAGGGTGACGAAGTCGTCCTGCTTGACGGCGCGCTCCACGGTTTTCAGAGTCGCGAAACGACGACGCAGGTTATCCAGCTCGGTGTCCAGGGCTTTAGGGTCGTCTTTAATCGCGTCGACTTCCAAGCTCAACTTTGAGAAATCGGGCAGCTTGACCTCGGGACGTACCTCCACTTCCACCGTAAACTTCAAATCGCCGCCGGCTTCGCCCTCAATGTTGGGGGTATCGGTCACGTCCACGTTAGGCTGACCCATCGGCGCAATCTTATGTTCCTGCACAGCTTGGCCGTAGTATTCCGGCAGCGCGTGATTGACCGCGTCCTCAATGACCGCGCCGCGGCCGATGTAGGATTCCAGCACGCGAGCCGGGACGTGTCCGCGGCGGAAACCGGGAATGTTGACCTGTTTGGCGTATTCCTTGAAAACCTTGTCCATCTCGGGCTTGAATTCCTCGTAGGGAACCTCGATTGCCAACTTGACCTTTGTGGGGTTGAGGTTTTCAACAGTGCTCTTCACTTTGTCTCCAAAATCGTTTGTTCTTGCGGTCTGCCGGCCAGTCCGGTCCGCTTGGTTTTCATAAGCCCCTAAATCTGTCTCTTATACACATCTGACGCTGCCGACGAATAG
>ERZ1031127.24-NODE-24-length-54950-cov-11.652828_pt1 | contig 54950 bp, 41 predicted proteins | sample MGYA00518224_ERZ1031127 | MGnify/ENA primary metagenome ERZ1031127 (study PRJEB33718, sample SAMN03159757) | human skin metagenome | collected 2014-05-20 | study: EMG produced TPA metagenomics assembly of the PRJNA266117 data set (Human skin bacterial metagenome... | reverse complement strand
CCCCTGAGACTCCCACCCCGGCCACGCCGAGTGAGCCGGCCCAGCCAGACACCGCTTCGGAGCATCTCTCAGCGACACGGCTGGAGGAACTGGCGGCTCAGAATACCGCGTCCGTTCCCGATACCACGCCGGACACCCCGATGGTTGATACCCAGTCCGCAGACGGTGAAGCTGCGAAGGGTCAGCCGGCTCCGATTTTCCCGGAGGATTCCAACCCGCGGCCCATGCTGCAGGGCGAGGAGCCTTTGGCTGAGGTCGATCCGGACGGGCGTTTCATCCCGCATTTCTTGGCTGGATACCGCTCGAATTTGGATACTTTCACTTCCGTGTACGGGGCTCTCGATGAGAGTGGCTCGCGGGTGAAACCGGCTTCGATTGCGAAACTCGAAGCCCAGCAGCACCGCAAGTCGATTACCACGGGATACCTGGTGACAGTAGCCACGTCACGGCCGCTAGGTGCGGACGATCAGGTATTCGTATGTCTTCCGGACGGACGTGAAGTCCCGGTGACCTCGGCTTCCTCTGACTTTGACGGTGTTCATTTGACCATTCCAAAAATTTGAGAGTTTGCCAGTCTGATGTCTTACACTCCGAAACATAACAATCCCTACTATGATGCCGCTGGTGAGAAGCACCGCCGGGTGCGGCGCGGCTTGGTGGCTCTAGGGGTAACCCTGCTGGCGGGAGGCTTGGTAGCGGGGGCGGTAGCCGTGGGCGTTACCCAGCTGGCTCGCCAGCCTCAGGTGAGCGCCTCACCCAGCCCTTCCCTCACCTCGCAACGGCCGGGGGATTCTGCCGGTACGAACGCGAAGTCTCCGACGGCTACTCCCGACAGTTCCGTTTCGCCTTCCGACCAGGCTACGAGCCCGAGCGATTCTCCCACCCCCCAGGCTCCTGTTGCTGCCCAAGTGCAGGGTTGTGACGGTACGGCGCTGACATCTCCCGCCGCCGGACGGCTCAGCAGCCAGGAATTACGCGCGACATTTGAAAAAGTCGGCCGAGACACGGGGGCCACTATTTCCGTGGCTTGGTTCGATCCGGTCGCTGGAAAGATTGAAACCGCCGGGTCTGGGCAAGCTTGGGTGGCGTGGTCGACCTCCAAAGTTCCGGTTTCTGTGGCGGTTTCCCAGGCCGGGAAGGCGGGGGCTATGGCTGGCTCCATGTCGGCGGCTTTGCGCCAGTCGGATAACGCTGCCGCCGAAGCGCTGTGGCAGTCCTTGGGCGCAAGTGATGCCGCTCGGGCTCAGGCCGTCACCCAAGTTTTACGTCAGGCTGGGGATAACTCGACGACAGTCCCGTCTGTGCGGCTGCGTTCCGGGTTCACAGTTTTCGGGCAAACTCCCTGGACCACCGCGTCCCAAGTGGGGTTCATGATGAAACTGCCCTGTTTAGCGGGTTCAGGTCCGGTGGTGTCCAATATGGGACAAGTCAGCGGCGGCCAACGCTGGGGAATGGGCAGTCTGCCCGGCGCCACGTTCAAAGGCGGTTGGGGGCCGGGGGTGAGCGGAGGCTACCTGGTGCGTCAAATGGGCTGGTATCAAAATAGTGAAGGCAAACGGGTGCCTCTCGCTATAGCCGCCCAAGCCGGCTCTTTTGACGGCGGTATCGGTGTGCTGAACAAGCTCATCGCCGCTATAGGCTAGATTTTCAGTTTCGAGACCTGCATCATCAAAGCCCAAGTTTCGCCAGGAGGCCTTTCACGTCACGAGCTGCCCCTTTGTCGGCTGACAGGGCGGTGGCGCCGTAGAGTTTCAGGGCGTCAGAGACTTCGCGGTTGCGATGCGGCTGCCAGGGGTGCGGGCTCGCCTCCATCGCCGCGCGACGCCGCGCGATTTCATCATCCGGCACGTCCAGGGTGATTTCCTCGCGGTTTACATCGATGATGATTTTGTCCCCGTCCTCAATCAGGCCAATCAGCCCGCCCGCGGCCGCCTCGGGGGAAATGTGACCGATAGAAATCCCGGAAGTGCCGCCGGAGAATCGTCCATCAGTAATGAGCGCGCAGGTTTTGCCCAAGCCCCGGCCTTTCAAGAAAGACGTGGGATAGAGCATCTCTTGCATTCCCGGTCCGCCCGCGGGTCCTTCGTAGCGAATCACGACCACGTCCCCGGCCTGCACGGTCTTGTCGAGGATTTTTTCCACCGCTTCTTCCTGAGATTCCATCACGATAGCGCGGCCTTCAAAGTGGAACAGTTCGGGGTCGATGCCCGCCGCTTTCACGATAGCGCCGTCAGGAGCCAGGTTTCCGCGCAGCACGGTCAGCCCGCCTTTCGCCACGTAGGCGTGGGCCACGTCACGGATACAGCCCGCCGCCGCGTCCGTGTCCAGCGTGTCAAAGCGCGCGGTAGCGGAAAAGGCGTGGATGGTGCGCTTATTGCCGGGCGCGGCATGAAACAGTTCGAGGGCCTCGGTACTGGGTGTGCCGCCGCGCACGTCCCAGTCCGCCAGCCAAGTGGCCAGGTCGGGGTAGCACACGGTATGCACATTTCGATTCAGCAGCCCGGCGCGGTCGAGTTCGCCCAGCAGCGCCGGTACTCCCCCGGCCCGGTGGACGTCCTCCATGTGATAGTCATTGTGGTTGGGGGCGACTTTTGCCAAGGTCGGCACGGTGCGTCCAATCTGGGCGATGTCGGCCAGTGTAAAGTCGAGTTCGGCTGCCTGGGCGGCCGCCAGCAGGTGCAGCACCGTGTTCGAGGAACCACCCATCGCCATGTCCAGGCTCATCGCGTTAGCGAAAGCCTCCCGGGTAGCAATGGCGCGCGGCAGCACGGAGTCATCCTCGTCATCGTAGTAACGCTTTGCCAGAGCCACCACCAGCTGACCGGCTCGGGCAAAGAGCCCGCGCCGCGCCACGTGGGTCGCCAGCGTGGAGCCGTTGCCCGGCAACGCCAGCCCCAGCGCTTCGGTCAGGCAGTTCATCGAGTTCGCGGTGAACATTCCCGAACAAGATCCGCAGGTCGGACAGGAGAGCTCCTCGACACGCTGCAGTTCCGCGTCGTCGATATCGTCATTGGCGGTAGCGTTCATAACCGTAATGAGGTTGCCCCGCCCGCCTTTTGATGGCCCGACAATGTCCGCGGCCGGAATGCCTTTGCCGGCTTCCATCGGGCCGCCCGAGACAAACACGGTGGGAATGTTGAGTTTCAGCGCGGCGTTGAGCATTCCGGGAGTGATTTTGTCGCAGTTAGAGATGCACACCAGGGCATCAGCGGTGTGGGCGCGCACCATGTATTCCACAGAATCAGTAATGATTTCGCGGCTGGGCAGGGAATAGAGCATGCCGCCGTGACCCATCGCGATCCCGTCATCGATGGCAATCGTGTTGAACTCGCGGGGCACCCCTCCGGCCTCGCGCACCGCATCAGCCACGACCTTCCCGACCTCCCGCAAGTGAATGTGACCGGGCACAAACTCAGTAAAGGAGTTCGCAATGGCAACAATCGGCTTGCCGAAATCGTCATCGTTCATGCCGGTGGCTCGCCACAAGGAACGGGCGCCCGCCATATTCCGCCCGGTAGTGGACGTTGCACTGTTGAGTTTGCGTGTCATGGTTGTCTCCTCTAAGAGTGTTTTAATACTCACAAGTTATTGTAATAATCCGCTACTGGTTCGACGAAAAAGGCGTCAGGCCGGTTCGCCGGGTCGGCGTTGCGCAGAGAATAATAAATATACCGTGATTTTGCATATCTTTTTTGTAACGCTTGTAGTCTTGGCTACAACGTTGCAATCTAGCGTGGCCTCGCGAGAGCGGCGCTACACTCAGAACCCCAGACGGTTCAGCATTTTTGGATTGCGCTGCCACTCTTTAGCGGTGCGCACATGCAGATCTAAGTACACGTGGTGTCCTACCAGGGCTTCAATCTCCGGGCGGGCCTGAGTGCCGATTTCTTTGAGCCGAGAGCCTTTGCGCCCGATGATGATGGCTTTTTGGCTATCGCGTTCCACAAATAGGTTGACGTGAATCTTCCAGATTTCCCCGTCACCGGAACGTCCCGGTTGCTTGATAATCTCTTCGACCTGGACCGCGAGGGAGTGCGGCAATTCCTGGCTGAGGCTCTCCAGGGCGGCTTCCCGAATCAGCTCGGAAATCATGGCGGTGTCATCCTCATCGGTAACCTGGTCGCGCGGGTACAGCGGCGGCGACAGTGGCAGGCGCTGGCCCAGCAGGTCAATCAGCGTTTGCACCTGCGTGCCTTGCCGGGCTGAAATCGGCACGATTTCCGCAAAGTCATAGAGTTGAGAAACGGCCATAAGTTGCTCGGCGACCTGTTCGCGCGAGGCCACGTCAGTTTTGGTGACGACTGCAATAGCCGGGAAGTGCGCGGTTTTCAGTTGGGTGTCCACAATGCGCCGGTCCCCCGGTCCGATGGGTTGGTCGGCGGGAACGCAAAAGACCGCTGCGTCGACTTCGGAAAACGCGTCCTCCACCATGTCGTTCAGCCGTTGTCCCAGTAGGGTGCGCGGCCGGTGAATGCCGGGAGTATCTACCAAAATGAGCTGAAAATCAGGGCGATGCACGATTCCACGCACCACCCGGCGCGTTGTCTCTGGCCGAGCCGAGGTAATGGCAATCTTGCGCCCCACCATCGCATTGATGAGGGTGGACTTACCCACGTTGGGCCGTCCAATGACGGCGGCGAACCCGGCACGAAAGTCCTCGGGCCAATCACGGGTGAACAGCCCCGCCGACCCCGCCGCCAAGTCTGGCGACCCCTCGTCGCCCGCAGCATCCAACGCATCCATATCCGGAAAATTCACGCTCTCCATTGTGTAAATCCTACTGTGTTTCGAATGTTCTGTCCGTGACCGCTAATCCTCATCCAACACCGGCGGGACCACCCGGACCGAGATGGCCGAAACCTGGCGGCGCCGCCCTTCTGCCTCTACCGCTCGCAGTTCCAGTCCGTCCACCGATGCAAAAGCCCCCACCAGCGGCACCACCCCGACCGCTTTCGTCAACAGGCCACCCACGGTATCCACGTCCTCATCGTCAATCTCGGTGTCCAGCAAATCGTTGAGGTCGACCAGAGGAAACCGCGCCGGAACGATCCAACTGCCATCGGGCTGCAACTCAGGCTCTTTCTCGGCGTGGTCGTGTTCATCCGAGACTTCCCCGATAACCTCCTCGACCAGGTCCTCCAGGGTAACCAGCCCGGCGATGAGGCCATACTCGTCCACCAGCACCGCCATGTGGTAGCTGTTCTGTTGCATATCCCGCAAGGTGTCATCGACCAGGTTCATCTCCGGGATGAACTTGGCTTCCCGCATGGCCTGTTCCGCGGTCATCTGGCGCGCGACAGGATCGGAGTTGACGCGCCGTAATACATCTTTAAGGTATAGGATTCCGCGGATATCGTCGGCATCTTCGCCGATGACCGGCACCCGGGAATAGCTGGAACGAACGAATAAAGTCAACGCCTTATCCAGGGTCTTTTCGGACTCAATCGTGACCATATCTACGCGCGGCACCATGACTTCGCGTACCAGGGTTCGCCCCATTTCAAAAACGGACCAAATCATCTCGCGGTCCGCGTCCTCGATGGTGTCCGGCTCCCCCATCTGGTCCACCATTTCACGCAGGTCCTCGGCGACTTCATCGCGAGCTTCCTGGTCAGTCTGGCTCGATGGCCCCCGCGCGGTGCGCAGCAGCATCCCGAACGGTTTGCCTGCGTTCCAGGCCGTCATCAGGAACGGTGCCAGGTAGCGCACCGTCGTGTTCGGGTAGCGCCGCCCCAAACGGTTCCACGGCAAAGTCAATACCACCAGCAAAAATGTCCCTACAGCGACGACCAGAATCGCCACTAGCCACCAGCTGAGAGGTAGCTGCGACCCCAGCAGCGCCCCACACCCCACCGCCGCGGTCGTCACGAAAGTACGGCAGGCGCGCAAGCTCGCGAGTACCAAACGCCGATTCTCGGCTAACTGAGAAATTTTGCGGGCATGTTTCGCGCCTTCTTCGGCTAAGTCTTCCGCCGAGGCGACACTCAGCCGCGACACGGCGCCTTCTCCCAGGCTCAGCGGTACCGCCAGCCCGAAAGACACTGTCGCGATGAGCGTGAGGACCGCACCAGCCACGTCAGAAAACTGCATGCGTACCCCTATCGATTCGCCAGGAAATTCAGCAGCAATTTGCGCTGCAGGGTAAACATGGCTTTTTCTTCTTCCGGTTCAGCGTGATCGAATCCCAACAGGTGCAGCAATCCGTGTACCGTCAACAGCAGCATTTCTTCAATAGGGGCGTGGCCGGCATCGCGGGCCTGTTCAGCGGCAATGTCAGGGCACAGCACGATATCCCCCAGCACCCCGGCTTCGCTGGGCATCCCCTCGCGTCCCGGTGTCAGCTCGTCCATCGGAAAGCTCAAGACATCGGTGGGTCCCGGCAAATCCATCCACTTTACGTGCAGGTCAGTCATGGTTTTAATATCCACGAACATAATGTTGACCTCGGCGGCGGGAGATACATAGAGCTGTTCCAGGCAATAGGACACGAGGTCGACGAACTCGCTTAGCTCCAGTTCCCACTCGGTTTCGTTATTGATTTCCACACTCATGGTTATTCCCTTCCATAGCTCTGGGGGCGGCGCGATACGGTTTGGCTTTCGTAGGAATCATAAGCGTTGATGATTTCGCCGACCAGGGAGTGACGCACCACATCGGCTGCGCTCAAATAGCTGAACGCGATGTCGGGAACAGCACTGAGGATTTCGCTGACTTGTTTCAGCCCGGAAGGCTGCCGGGACGGCAGGTCTATCTGAGTGATGTCGCCAGTCACCACCATCTTGGAACCAAAGCCCAAGCGGGTCAGGAACATCTTCATCTGTTCGCCAGTCGTGTTCTGTGCCTCGTCCAGAATGATGAAACTGCCATTCAAGGTGCGTCCGCGCATATACGCCAGAGCGGCGACCTCGATGGTGCCGTCGCTCATCATGCGGTTAATGGTGCCGGTATCGAGCATCTCGCGCAGGGCGTCATAGAGCGGGCGCAGATAGGGGTCGATTTTATCCGTCAAGGTGCCGGGCAGAAATCCCAGGGTTTCCCCCGCTTCAACGGCCGGACGGGTCAAGATGAGTCGGGTCACTTCCCCTTCTAGCAACGCTTTTACGGCACGAGCCATCGCGAGGTAGGTTTTGCCGGTTCCGGCCGGTCCGATTCCAAAAGTGATGGTGTGGGAGTTGATGTCGTTTACGTAGCGGGCTTGGCCCTCCGTTTGGGGACGAATGACTTTTTCGCGGCTGACGAACACGGCCCGATACCGAGAGTCAGCAGCCCGGGTGGGCGGCTCCGCCAGCGTGCGAATGCTAGTGGCATGCCGGTTCGTTTGTAAACCATAATCCGGTATATTTCGTTTTTCGGGGTGTGGCTTGGTGAACAGCGCCCGTACGGCTCGGGCAGCAGGCTTCAGGTCTGTATCAGGGCCTTGAATGAAAATCTGGTTCCCGGCCACCCAAAAGTTGAGCGTGGGGAAGTCATTTTCCCATCGGTGCAGGTTGGCATCGTTCACCCCGAGGACTTGAATCATCGGGATTTCGTCAGGGACCTCAACAGCAGCGCGTTTCTGAGCCATGGTCACCTACTCTCCGTATCCCGCCAAGAGCCCAACCAGGATTGAATGACGGCCAGCGCGGCGGGACCGGCGGAAGAACAGCGCAACACAGTCGGACCTAGCAACGCCGGACGCGCCCCCGCCGCTACGAAAGCCGCCAGCTCGGGAACTGTAATCCCGCCTTCTGGCCCCACAATCACCACGATGTCCTCCGGGGTTTGCCCCGGCTGAGCCAGGGGAACCAGCATATCGGCCAGATGTTCCTCGGCGACCTCGTGCAGGACGAAAACCGCGGCCCCGCCCTTTACCATCGCCTCAACCTCAGAGAAAACCGTCTTCACCACGGGACGAGCCCACCGCGCTTCACCACCGTGGCGTTCTGAGGAAATGTCCACACCGCTCTCCAGGTACTCCGACACTTCCGCCAGCCTCGCCTGACGCGACTGCTTCATCGCGGAAACCGCTAGGTTTCGCCACTTTTCCCGCCCTTTGGCACGTTTAGGCACGGTATCCCAGCGGGAAACCGAACGCGTGGCCCCCCAGGGGATGACTCGCCACGCCCCCATTTCAACCGCTGATTCCAGCGCTTGCATATCGCGTTTTTCCTTGGCTAACGCCTGAATCAGGGTGATGCGCAGAGCCGGTTGTGGATCCAGCACCGCATCTTCAATGAGCCGCAGCTGCAACCCCGAGTTCGCCGCCGCGATGACTTCCGCTCCGGCACGCCGGCCCAACCCATCGACGACATCAACGACCTCACCCAACCGCAGCCGCTTGACCGTGGCATGGTGCGCCTCCGCGCCGACTATGGAAACTTCCTCGCCTTCGCGATAACCGTCCAAACCCGTAAAATTCGCGGCCAGCGACCCGCCCGTTTCCCCAGCGGTTTCACCGGAAAACCAAAACGCTTGCCGGGTCATTGCCGACCCTTACGGTGTGCTCCGCCAGTATTTCCAGACGAGCTCTCGGTGGGAGCCGGGGATTCCTCTCCGCGCAGCCGTGCCAGTTCGCGGAGCAGCTCGCGTTGACGCTGATCCAGGCCGGTGGGAACTTCAACATTGAGGTGTACATACAGGTCGCCGCGACCCTGGCGATGCAGCCGACCGACACCCAGACCCTTCATGACGATGACCGACTCGGGCTGAGATCCGGCATCGACATTGATTTTCTTGGTTCCATCGAGGGTTTCCAGGGAAAACTCCATCCCCAGCGCCGCCGCGGTCATAGGAATTCGCAAGGAAGTGTGCAGGTCGTCGCCGCGCCGCTGCAGAACTTCGTGGGGCAGCTCGTGAATCTCGACGTACAAGTCGCCCGCCGCGCCTCCGGCAGGTCCCGCCTCGCCCTCGCCGGACAAGCGAATTCGAGTCCCGTTTTCTACCCCGGTGGGGATTTCCACCTTGATGTTACGCGTGGCGCGCACCCGGCCTTCCCCGGAGCAATCCGCACAAGGGCGCTCGATGATGGTGCCGTGGCCCTTACAGGTCCCGCACGGGGCGGTCGTCATGACCTGGCCCAGGAAAGACCGCGCCATACGCTGCACCGAACCGGTCCCGCCGCAGTTAGAACAGGTTTTCGGGCGAGTCCCCACCGCGCAACAGCTGCCTTTGCAGGTCTTGCATTTCACGAAGGTGTTAATTTTAATTTCCCGCTCGGTGCCGAACGTGACGTCTTTTAATTCCACGTCAATCGTGGTCAGGATATCTTGGCCGCGTCCGCCGCGCGGGGTGGGGCCGCTGGTCGACGATGCGGCGCTAAAGAATTCGTTGAGGATATCGGCAAATCCAAATCCGGCGGCGTTCGCCCCGTTGAATCCGCTGAAGCCGCCCGAGCCGAACCCGGAACCGCCCAGGTCGTATTGTTGGCGTTTCTCTGGGTTTCCCAGCACGTCATAGGCGGCACTGACTTCTTTGAATTCTTCCTCGTGTTCGGGACCAGCCACGTCAGGGTGAAGTTTGCGCGCCAACTTGCGGTAGGCGTTCTTAATTTCGTCCTGCGTAGCGTTACGGCTCACACCGAGGGTTTCATAGTAGTCGCTCAAGATTTTTCTTTCCTATTTGTCTCATTTGTCTGGCCGAGTCTCCCGGTCGTTTCCCCGGGTGGCTCTGGATTTACTGGTTTAAGATTCGTGACAGGTACCTCGCCACCGCCCGCACCGAACTCATCGAGCCGGGATAGTCCATCCGGGTGGGTCCGATGACTCCCACATGGGCTTGACCAGCACCGGCCGGAGCGTAGCTGGAGGATACGATGGCGGTTTCTTTCAGCACTTCGTGACCGGATTCCTCACCGATAATGACGTTTACCGGCTCGGCTTCGCGCATTTCACCGAATAGTTTCAGCAGTACGACCTGTTCTTCCAACGCTTCCACCAGGGCGGTCAGGGTTTCGGTGAACGCCCCAGAACGAGACAGGTTCGCCATTCCCGCCATCACAATCCGCGTCTCGACCGCGCCTTGTTCCAGGGCGGCGGCAATGTTTTGCGCCAAGATGGTGGCGTTTTCCCGCAAGGCTTGATTGCCCACAGTCGCCAACCATTCCTGCAAAGCCGCCCGTTGCGCAGGAATATCAGACTGGGAAAACACCGCGGTGAGCGGGGTGCCGATAGAACTGAGATCTGACTCGCTGACCTCGTGGGGCAGACTCACCAGAATCTGATCCACCCGTCCGGTTTCGGAAATAATGATGGCCAGCACTTTGCAGTCCGGCCCCGCCCCCAACCGCACCAGTTCCAGGTGGCGCAGCCCGGAGGGGTTGAACGCCGGGAACTCCACCACTGCCGTCTGGTGCGTCATCTGGGCCAAGAGGCGCACGGTTCGTTCCATCACGTCCTCCAGCCCCACCGCGGAGGTAAAGAATTCGGTAATGGCCTTTCTCTCCGGGGCGGAAAGCGGTTTGATAGCCTCGATTTGGTCCACGAAGTAGCGGTATCCCTTGTCGGTGGGGATACGACCCGCAGAAGTGTGGGGCTGGCGAATCAGGCCTTCTTCCTCCAGCTGGGCCATGTCGTTGCGGATAGTCGCGGCGGAAACTCCCAGCGAGTGCCGCTCTACCAGGGACTTTGAGCCGACCGGTTCTTGGGTTTCGACATAGTCGGAAACGATGGCCCGCAGCACCCCGAGACGTCGATTCGCCGCCTTGTCTGCCATCGTTCCTCCTGTTCCTATCCCTGAGATTGCCCAACCGTTAGCTTCCCGGCTAACACGCGTTAGCACTCACAACCTCCGATTGCTAATCTTACCCCGCTTCGGCACAAAACTCCCACCGCACGCCCCCAAAGACGGCAAGCCACGCGGTTTTCCCCGCGCTTGTCCACACTTGCCACCTTTGTCCTTGTAAAATCTAAACATGAGCCCAGATTTTTCATCTTCCTCACGTCATGAACCGAGCGCGTCCCGTCCCACGGAAAAACAACAGAACGAAGCGAACGAAACCCCTTCGGCCAGTTCGCCTGCTGTCAGTTCCACTGATGCCGCGACCTCATCGCAAAACGTCTGGTTGAACTACACCGGGCTGGCCATGATGGTTCTGTCGGCGCTGGCTGCGGTTTTGGCCATTATTCACGGCGTGACCCGCTGGGCCCATTTAGGAAAGGGCGGGCTGTTCCTGGCCGCTCCGGAAACCTGGTTGAACCATCAGAATTCGCCGGCTTTAAAGCTCATGTTGGCGGTGGAACAGTACGCGGCAGTGCTGGCGGTATGGGCGGCGGTGGCCGCAATCATTGGGGCTTATCTGGCCTGGGGATTGCCCCGCCTGGCTTTTTCGGGAGCGCAGCCCCGATTCAGCGTGCTGCTGGAATCGCTGGCCACGATACTGTTTGCCCTGGTCATCCTGTTCCTCGGCGGTTACGCCTGCTTCGTGTCGGGGGGGCAGCCCCTGATGATTGTCGGGATTCCCCTGGCTATTCAATTCATTCCAATACTGATTTTAGGTATAACTTTATTGGTCTTGGGGGTTCGTTCGCTGGTCCTCCTGCTCAAGGCGCTTTCCGATGATTCAGTCAGTTCTCCTTCACCTCGGCCGGTAATTAGCGCTCGCCCCAGCCAGCCAACCCGAACCACCGCTAAACCAAAACCTGTGGCAAAGACCGCGGCGAAAACCGCGGGAGCTTCCCACGGCACGCAACCTGCCCCGCAGCGCTTGAAAGTAACCTCCGTGAAACCGGGGACTACCGGAAAACCCACCATCGTCCCCAAAGGGAAAACCTCGCGGAAAGGAGGCGCCAAATGACCGGAGCTATTGCCGCCCTGATTGTCATCATCCTGGCTGCGGTCCTACTGCTGGCCCGGGTGCCCGTCATTTTTGCCCTTGGCCTGCCGTCTCTGGTCGGCACCCTTATCGTTACCGCAAGCCCTGACTCACTGCTTTCGGCCAGTTTGAGCGTGGTCACGCCCTTCGCTAACTTCAATTTTGTGGGCCTCCTCATTTGGGGCGGCGTGGCCGGAACTCTCATCGAGTCCGGGCTGATGGAGAAATATTTCACCGCCCTGCACATCGTCTGCGGACGCCAAGTCACCCAGGCTCGGCGCGAGGCTTGGAGCAACTCGATTCAAGGACTGCCGATGACTACGGTGGCCCTGCTGATCACGGCCGGAACTATCGTCTATGCTGACAACCATTTCCTGTTGTTCCAGATGCTGTTGGTGCTGATACCGACGGCATTGCTGGCCGGGGGCGCGGCGGTATTCTCCGCTCCGAAGATTAGCCAGATGACCCTTAAGAAAATGCGTTCCACGGACGGGGAATCCTGGAAGACGACCGCCAAAGCGACCGCGGAGGTCTCGGAGGACGGCTCTACCCGCCGTTCGTCCTCACGCGCTCAATCCTTCCGTCAACTCATCTTTCCGATTGTGATGGTTGTGGTGACTTTCTTGCTGCTGCTGATTTCGCCGTGGGGAATCGTGGAACTGGGCGCTGTGGTCTGGGTTGCGGTACTGGTCGCGGCCTTTTTGAGCGCGCCTCGTCCGCACTGGCTACAGGACGCCGGAGTGCGGACGCTCCTGATTGTCGCTTACGTGGCTTCGACCGTGGCCGGAGCCTGGTGGCTGGCGGGATTCCTGAAAGTCGCCCTGCCGGCTCCCCGCAACTTCCTGGCCGGAGGCGGGGCCTCCATGATGATACTGCTGGCTTTTACCCTGGTCCTGTCCATAGTGGCCGGGGAAATCATTGGTTCCGAAGCGGGGGCGACCCTGGCTGTAGGGGTGACGGCGCCATTCCTGCTGGTGGCTTTTGATGCGGACGTGGCTATGCGAACGGCCTCCGCCATCCTGACTTCCCTGTTGGTGGCCACGGCCATCCTGGGCGGGATTCTGGCCCGCATTTTGCCGCCTCACAACTCGCCGTTCCCGCTCACTCCCTCTCCCCTCACCAAGGACTAAACGCTCAGCTACAGCGCGTGCTCGCCTACCCGCACGCGCGAAACCCGGAGCGCACCCCGCACCAACTACCAGCATTCCGGTCTTGTGACCCCTAATGACGGCAAATGCAATCCGGCCGGATGGTTGCCCACCCGGCCGGATAATCTGTCTCATCAGGAGAATGTCGGATTAGGATACGGCATGCTCGCTGAGGTTGGAGAACCCGTGCTTATCAGGTGCGCCAACTGGCTGATGGAGCTCACGCCCATCTTGTTGAACACGTCCTGCATCGAGTTTCCGGACCTCAGCAGGCTCTGGACATAATCCAGAGAGTTGTTCGTTCCAGCACTGGCCGGAGTGCGCATCCCACCGGCCGCCCGGCTCGGAGTGCTGTAGCGACTCAAAGCGCTTTGAGCCTTCTGGTTCTCCTTCTCTATTTCGGCCAGGGTATCCCAATCGCCCTTCTTAATGGCTTCGAGTTTCCGTTCTTGCAGCTCGGCCAGTTTCGCTGCCGCGGCCGCCTTCACTTCCTCGCGTTCCTTCAGCGTTCCGGTCACGTTGACGGAATCCGGGTTTTCCAGAGCCGCGCCGTTGACCAGTTCGGCCACTTTCGCGCTCACCGCGGCCGGACCACCGACCACGATGGTCTTATTCGCGCCGTAGCGCTGCAACGCCTGGTAGGAGGACGGAGGCAGTTCTTCGGTCTTGGTCAACACCAGAGCCGCATTTTGATCCACGGCCAAAGCACCGCCGGACAAAGCATCTGGGAAGTCCTGGCCAGTGACCAGCACCGCCGCGGTGGTTCCCGCCTGCGTGCCCGAGGTGAGAGCCGCAGTCTCGTAACGATCCTTGCCCATAATCGGTTTAATATTCACCGACATGGTCGTAGGCCAAGGGGTGTTCTGGACGGCATGCACCGCCGGACCACCAACCGCCGTAATCGTCAACGGGCGGGTCTGACCCAACGCCGAGATATAGCCAAAGGTGTTCGGATCCAAGGTGTTGCCCTTGCTCAACAGCATCAGGGAACCGGTGCGTCCAGCAGCCGCCCCGGCAACCAAAGCATCCGGGAAACCGACACCGTCAGCGATGTACAGGTTCAACGGCTTCTGCGGAGCCGCTCCCACCAGAGGTTCAGTCATCTGGTTCACAGCCACAGCGGTGCTGAAGCGATCCGGCCCGGCAATGCGGTGTACCGTCATCCCCGCCTCGTTCAGTTCGAACTCGTCGTAGGGGTTCATCGGCACCTGACCACCGACCAGATAGATGTTCTTCTTGCCGGAGACCTTCAGCTGATCCAGCAACGCCGGTTCCAGGCCGGTCTTCCACGTGGTCAACAGGACCGGGGCGTGCAGAGCCGCGGCCAACGGGGTGGCGGACAAGCCGTCAGCATGAACGTTGCCATCCACCAGGACCACCGAGTCACCGGGGAAATTACCCATCTTCCAGGCGGCAATAGCCGTGAGCACCCGGTCGGAACCATCGGCACGCAGCGTGTTCTTGGACAACGCCCGAGCCAGACGCTCCTTGTCCTGCTCGTCTTTCTTCTTGTCCTTTTCGGACTTGTCTTTCTTGTCCTTGTCCTTCTTTTCTTGTTCAGCCTTCTTCTTGGCTTCTTCGGCGGCCTTCTTCTTATCGGCTTCTGCCTTTTCTAAGGCGGCAGCCTTTTCTTCAGCGGCCTTCTGCTTCGCCAAAGCCTCCTCGTAGGCCTTCTTTTGTGTCTCGGTCATGCCCCAAGTCGGGTCGGGATCTTTATCCTTCGGCACGTTGCCATCCACCACAGCTTGACCGTAGTTATTAATCTTGTCCAGCGCATTCGTGGCATCTTCCAAGGAACGCAGAATGTCAGTCAAGTTAGCGTAAGCATTGCTGGCCTTCTTTAACAGGGATTCCATCTTGGCTGCGGTATTTGCGTCAGCCAAGTCATTTTGCACTTCAGCCAGGTTAGCCAAATCGGATTCGGCACCCCCGTAGGACAGCTTGGCGTCGTTGTACTTCTTAACAGCCTCTTTGTAGCCCTTCTTGTCCATTTGGACTTTAACTTCCTGAGGCAGGGACGCATAGAGCTTTTCCAATTCGTTCCACGACTCTTGCATCTTGCCGTGCTGGGTGCGAATCTTGGTTCCCAGGTCAGTCTGTTTCTTCAGGATATCGATGATTTCCTGCTGCATCTGCTGTTTGTCGGCATCGTTCAGGTTTTCGCCTTTCTGCAGCATTTCTGTCATGCGCTTCATATTCCAGATTTGGTAACGCGACTCAAGCATGATGGGGACGGCTTTATTCAGGGAATCTTTGATTCCCGCCAAATCACGTTCCATCTTTGCATCAGCGGCACCGGGTTTAAGGTAGGAGTCCTTCGGATCTATCTTGAGGATTTCCTCCTCTGCAGCGCTCAGCTTGTTCTCCGGCACTCTAGCCTTGGGATAGCCTGGCGCATCGCAAATCATCTGGGTAGGTTGGGTGGGATTGGGGTGACAATGTGTGGCATTCTCAGCGTCTATCTTAGCGTTGGTGATTTTGGCCTGTTCATATTCATACAGCTTTTTCTTGGCCTGCAGGTATTTATCCAGGGCGTCAGCGAACGCTTTCTGCTTCGCAGTGTCCTCACCAATCCACTTGTCCTGAGCAGCTTTGACCATGCTGGCCGTGTTCGCCAGGCCATTCTTGGTAGCATTCTCAGCATCCAAAATCACCGGATCGAGACCTTTGACAATCTGGTCTTCCAGGTCTTTCAACACTTCCCAAGCCGAAGTTTTTGCGTCAGCTTCTTGCTGAGCTGCCTTCGTGGCAGCCTGCGCATCTTCGTACTCTTTCTTGGCCTGTTGATCAGCAATATCAACATTGAACAGCTGACGTTTCTTTTCTTCCAGTTTTTTAGCCTTATCTAGGTTCTGGTCGGCCAAGTTCTTTTCCTGCTCAGCTTGCTTGACACGCTGGGTAATCTTGTCCTTTTCGGCCTGGTATGCCGCCCGGTCAGCCACGGAACGCTTGAACAGCATCGACATATCCAGGGTATTAACCCCTTCTGTTGACTGGCAGTATTGTGACCATGTGATTGGGTCAGTGGCCATATTCGGGAAATACAGGGGATCATCTACAGTCGTAAGGCCATAAACCGGAGCATGCATGGGGTTAAGAGCTGACGGAATGGTGTAAACCCAGGCTGGGTCATTTTTCACCGCCTCATTGTAGCTATTGACCAAATTAGCCGTGTCGGTGGCTGCTTCAGCCGAGCGCTTGTCCAACTTATCGAGGATAGGCGTGGATTTGCGACCCGGATTGTTGTAGTCAGTCTCGGCCTTTTGCATAGCCAAATCAGCAGCATCGTAGGCGGCTTTCGCAGCCTTGTAGGCAGCTTCGATAGGTTCAAAGTTCGCTTTCGCGATATCCCATTCGGCTTTTTCTGCCTTGAAGGTATCTTCTGCCTGATTCCATACAGTGCGCGCCGCTTTGTATGTATTTTGTGCTGCATCCTTTTGAGCTTGGTTAATCACACCATCATCGAAGTCTTTCTGCGCTTTGACCCATGCCGCTTGGGCTGTGTCCCACGTTGACTTAGCTGCGTTATAGACGGCTTCGGCCGCATCATACTTTGACTTGGCTGTGTCATAGGCTGGTTTTGCTGCGTCATATTTGGCTTTGGGGCCATCAGACGCGAGGTACTTATCTTCAACGTCCTTGAATTTCTTTTTAGCTGCTTCATAATTTGCAGTTTCCACGTCCACAGCCGGAACGGAACACAGCATGTCACGCAGGTTCTTGTATTGAGTTGCCAGAGCCGGCTCGGTTTCAGCGTCCTTGGCATTGACCAAAACAGGCGGGGTGTGGTCGCGGAAAATCTGATCCGCAATACTCGGTTCACCGGCATCCAGGAACACCGCATCTCCCGCGGCATCGTAACCCACCAGGATACCCCGAAGTTTACCGTCCCCCGTCAGTACGGGCGTACCGAGTTCCTTATTAACTTCCTTCGCCGGACGCCATCCCGCTAGGGCAAAAGCCGGAACCACCCCGTTTTTATCGTTAACTCCGGGCATATCCAGTTTCGGGATAGTCCTGTTTTGATCCAAGAAAGTCTGCCACGACTGGGGAGAACTGTAGTAACCCTTCCCGCCGCCGAGATAGTAAGCAATACGCAAATCAGAACTGGTGATGTTCTTGGTGAACGAACCCGGATGCGGCACAAAGTCAGTCGATTCCCAACCCACCATATTCAAGCCATCGCCATCTTTGACCATGCCCTCAGCTTTCGTCACCGGAGTGATTCCCTCTACCGGACGATCCAGCTGTACCACTGCCAAGCCCAGAGTGGTGGGGTTGAACGGTTCCACACGCACGGAGAAATACACGCGCTTATCCGCATTCGTATTGCTCACTGCATCCTTACCGAAGGTGATGCGCGCGGTCTGTTGAGCTAGTGCCTCCATAGTCGAGTTTCCGCGGTTGAAAATATCGTTGTACGGGTCATTCGCGAACGAGAAACAGTCGTTCGAGGTCAGCACTTCATCGGGCTTCGTCAGCACGCCTGTACAGCTCCGATACGCCAAGGTGGAAGCTCCTCGGACAGGGACTTGCAATAAGGCCACCGCCTGACCATTTTGACCCAAATCCTGGGTTTGAAAGTTCCCCCCGCTAATAGCATTGGCCGGGGCGACACCCGCAAAAGCTAAACCAGCCGCAAACAGACCCACAATGCCCGCGCGGCGCATCTTCTTCACTACAACGTGGCTGTATGTCTCCACTTTATCCTCCTCGAATACCATCCATGGATTCGCGCACTGCCCCTTCCGGACGGGGTCAGCACAGTGTTCCGAACACTCATGTAATTTGTTCGGCTACCCACGTCCAATTCTGAGCCTTTTGGCTTCATTTCAGAGAAACCTCGCATACATTCCAGTGATTTTCCATAATTGCAGGTCAGCGCCTCAAAGCGCAGGTCGCAGGGCCGCTAACGAGCAAATCTTTTTTTTGCTTTACCAAATCTTGACCACCATGTCCGAACAAATCCTGCCCGCAGCCCCGCTCTCCACCACGCGGGGCTTAGTTTCGCAAGGCCACTAACGGAACGACCATCACCCCATCCGCCCGAATGTACGCGACATTGCCGGTCCCGCTCGACAGCGCTAATCCTGGTAGTGTCCTCGGCACTGCAGAATCTCTAAAGTTTCTCCTCTAAGACGATAGACCAGCCGGTTTTTCTCATCGATACGCCGACTAAAACACCCCGACAGCTCCCCTTTGAGCGGCTCGGACTTCCCCAATCCTGAAAGTGGATCCCGCTGGGTATCCTTCACCAACTTATTAATTCGGCGTAATGTTTTCCTGTCTTGAGTTTGCCAATACAGATAGTCCTCCCAGGCCCCTTCAAACCAAACGAGACGCACTTCATGCCTCAATCAGGTTGTGTTCCACGCCTTCACCGGCATCCAGCGCAGACTTTGCATCGCGCAAATTGTGCAGGTTCGACTCGCTATAAAACGGGTCGGGACGTGAGACCTCAAACGGGATGCGATTTTCCCCGGTCGCTTTCTTTGCGAAAATCGTAAATGCGGTGGTCATGTTCATTCCCAGATCGCGGCAAAGTTCTTCCATCGCCGCTTTCAACTCCGCGTCCATCCTAATCGTCACATTTGCTGTAGCCATTGCACTCACCTCGCACACTATTATACAACTAACGCACTACTAATTCACTCGTGAATCTGTGCCAAGTCTCACCACCACGCGGTGCTTAGTTTCGCAGGGCCGTAAGCGGAACGACCATCACCCCATCCGCCCGAGTGTACGCGACATTCCCGGTCCCACAGATAACCGCTAAGAACGAAGGCGGCAGCTGGCTGGAATCCTTTTCCATTTCCCTATCAAATAAGGTAGAAATTCGCTTGAGATTCTGGGCGCCCTCCTCGACTCGATTCATCCCCAATTTGATTTCAAAGGCACCCCAACGTCCATCAGGAAGCTGTGCCACGGCATCAATTGCGTTACCCTTTTCATCGCGGAAATGGTACAGGTTTCCGCGAGAAGCACGGGCGTAAATGTTGAGGTCATGCTCGACTAGAGATTCAAACACGTAACCAAAAGTCTGCAAGTCACGCAACAGCATCTGGGGACTAGCCCCCAAGGCCGCAACCGCCAAAGAGGGGTCGGCAAAATGCCGCTTGGGAGCACGCAGCACCCGGCGCGAGGAACGCAAGTTTGGATGAAAAGACGGCTGATCCCAGGTCAAAAAGAGTTGCGAAAGAACATTGAGGTACTCAGCCACGGTGCCTTCATGGATGTTTACGTCCTCATGCTGGCGCATATCCGCCAGCAGCGTCCGATTGGACACCGTGGTAGCCGTATTACGAGCTAGCGAATGAATCAGGGCGCGAAGTTTGCTCACGTCATGCCTGGTACCACTGACCCGATAGACATCATCGTTGATGACACTCTCCAGGTATTGCGATGCGGTATCACTGCTGTCCTGGGAATCCTCCCCCAGAACAGCGGGCCAGCCGCCACGCACACACAACGCGATAAGTTCCTCGACACTCTTTTCCTCGATTTTCGTCGTGGGGATATCTCCATCGAACAGACCCGCAAAGGAAACTTGGCCTGAAGAATCGCCAGTCTCATACAAGCTCATAGTTTGCATATTGATAGTGGCGATACGTCCTGCCCCGCTGTGCAGAACGCCTTTGCGGGAAGGGGTTGACGAACCCGTCAGCAAAAACCGGCCCTTTCGAGGGGTCTTGTCTACCGCAAAACGCACAGCATCCCACACTTGTGGCACTTCCTGCCATTCGTCTATCAAGTGTGGAGAGTCGCCTTCCAAGGCATATTCCGGATTCAGCATCGCAAGGTTACGGTTGGAAAATCCGCTGGTCGGGTCGGCTAGGTAAGTGACTGAACGAGCCTGATTAAGCGACGACCAAGTCTTTCCACACCACTTCGGTCCTTGGATACACACCGCTCCGAATTTTTTCAGCAGGTCAGCAATTTCCTCGTCGACTAAGCGCTGGCGGTAAAAATCCGGCGTGAGCATTTTTCCCTCCAAATCAAAGGATTTACAGGTTTAGAATAGCCCAATCCAGAGTTTTTCGCTAGTTTTATCCATAGTTTTTCGCCAGTTTTATCCATAGTTTTTCGCCGGTTCTATCCAGAATTTTTCGCCGGACGCAGCGAGAACAATCGGGCGGACGCGCCCTGCCAGACACTATAAAACCACGTCAACCGGCCTTTGGCGCCCCTTTGTGCCCGGTACTTAACCCGAACTTCCCACTTAACATAACACTTGGGGAAGTTAAGTGGGAAGTAAGTGGGAAGTTTGGCTGCGGTGTGTCGCGGACGTTCGCAGCCTGGACCCCTCTATGACACCCCCACCAAGCGCTGAATAACCGTGTCAGCCAGCAGTCGGCCGCGCCGAGTCAGCACCGCTCGGCCCGCGTTGCCGGTCAGAGCGTCGGGGGCCGACCCGTCCTGGCGCAAAAGCCCGTCCTGATGGGGAAGTCCGTCCGCTTGCGAAAGCTGTCCGACCGGCAGTGAACCGCCCTTTTGCGCCAAATCGCAGTCCGGTAGCGAGTCACCATCGGGTAGCAGCGCGCGGTCCAGCAAGCCCTCCCCAGCCAACTCGTGCGCCTCACGAAGCAGCGCCGCAGCGTCGACCCCGAACTCTCGGGCATATTCACCCAAATCCAGGCCCTGACGCAGGCGCAGATTCAGCAAGAGTTTTTCCAGGCGGGCGCTTTCGCCGGTGATGATTTCCTGGCCATCAACAGGCCGGTGGCCCGCCCGCAGGGACTGGGCCCACTTCGCGGGATGGCGCAGGTTCCAAAAGCGCGTGCTATCCAGGTGGGAGTGGGCGCCGGGCCCGAAACCGTACCAATCTTGGTTTTGCCAATAGGCCAGGTTGTGACGGCATTCGTGGCCCGGGCGCGCCCAGTTGGAAATCTCGTACCATTCCAGGCCCGCCGCGCTGAGTGTCTCATCAGCCAGCTCGTATTTATCCGCCTGGTCGTCGGGATCCACCGGGGGGATTTCCCCCTGCGCGAGGGCGCGTCCCAGCGCGGTCCCCGGCTCGATAACCAGGGCGTAGCAGGACACGTGGTCCACCCCAAGTTCCAGCGCGGCATCCAGAGACGCCCGCCAATCCGCCAAGCTCTCTGTCGGCGTGCCATAGATGAGGTCCACGCTGACCTCCAGTCCTTGCGCGCACGCTGCCCGCACGCCTGCCACCAGGTGCTTTTGTTGGTGCGTCCGGTCCAAAGTCGCTAACACGGCGGGAATGGCCGATTGCATTCCAAAGGACACCCGCGTAAAACCGCCCGCCGCCAGGGCTTCTAGATACTGCGGCGTCACCGTGTCGGGGTTTGCCTCGGTCGTTACTTCCGCCCCGGGCACCAGCCCGAAAGTTTCGCTCAGGCCGCGCAAAACTCGCACCAAATCGGTCGCCGGTAAGACTGTCGGGGTTCCCCCGCCGAAGAACACGCTGGTCAGGGCGCGACCGCCCTGGGAAACAGCGCCAGCGCCACCGGCACCAACGCGACCGGCACCACCCTCGTGACCGCCACCCTTGTGCCCCCCGTCCCGGCACGCCGCCTCAGCCTCGGAACAATCCGGCGCGTACAGGCCGACTTCCTGGAGCAACGCCGCCGCGTATCCCTCCACGCCGGGCCCCAGCGACAGATTCGAGTACGTATTGAAATCGCAATAGCCGCAACGCCGCAGGCAGTAGGGCACATGCACGTAGGCACAGAGCGTGCGCGGCGAACTCATCAGGCTTCGTCCGCCCCGTACCACGGCCCGCTGGGCGTAAACCCGGACTCGGCGGGCTTCTCCGTGGCGCTAACCCGCCCTAAACGGGCCGTCACCTGGAACGACGCCGCCTGTTCGCGTTCTTCTAACGACCCGCGCGCTAGGCGCACCACGCACAAATCATGCACGTCACGGCCCTCACGAGCCGCCCGGCGCTCGAACGCCGTCACCACCCGACCGTCGAAACGCGGCGCAAAACCGCCGCGCTGACCTTGTGGATCGTTGACATCGGGACGCTGGCCAACGTGCGGATTGGACAATCCGAGGGTGGACTCAACCACGTCACGCTGCTGCCAAGCGTAGTCGTCCCAATCGGTCGCCAGGCGCCACCGACCCTCGTCCTCGAGCAGCCGGGCGACAATGGCCGCAAACTCCGGCGCCACCAGACGCCGCTTGTGATGGCGAGTTTTCGGCCACGGGTCAGCGAAAAACGTCCACATCTCGTGTACCGTCGCCTCACCGAGCAAAATGGGCAGGGCTTGCAGGGCGTCGACGTCCGCGACTTTCAGGTTGGGCAGGCCGTCATAGTTGCGCACGGCGGAGGACACGATTTTCGCCACCCCCGGCAGCCACACTTCAAATCCCAAGTAGTTGTTCTCCGGGTGCAGCGCGGCAGCATGGGTGATTTGCTCGCCGTTACCGCAGCCGACCTCAACAATGAGTGGAGCCTCGCGGCCAAACACGACGCGGGGGTCCAGGCGCTCCCCCTCGGCCGCCATCGTCGGCCCCGCCCCGCGTTTCACGTCCAACAGGTAGGCGTCTTTGTACTTTTCAAACGTCTTTTCCAAAGTTTGGCCCATGCGGTCCCCGCGCCGGGCAAAAGTTCTGACCCGCGGGTAAGGGCGCTGGCGGTCAGGGATTTCGTCGTCCTCGCCGGGCTGGGCGTCGGCTCGAATCGTTTTGCCCATTACTTTTTCGGCTCCTCGTTGGACAACGCGGCGATGAAGGCTTCCTGGGGAACCTCAACGCGCCCGATGGCTTTCATGCGTTTCTTGCCGGCCTTTTGTTTTTCCAACAGTTTGCGTTTCCGGCTGATGTCGCCGCCGTAGCACTTGGCGAGCATGTCTTTGCGCAGCGCCCGAATGTTTTCCCGGGCGATGATGCGAGTGCCGATAGCCGCCTGGATAGGCACCTCGAACTGTTGGCGCGGAATGAGCTTGCGCAGCTTCGTCGCCATCGCGGTCCCGTAACTGTAGGCATTGTCCTTGTGAACGATGGCGGAAAACGCGTCGACCTGTTCCCCGTTCAGCAAAATGTCCACCCGCACCAGGTCGGCCGGAGCCATTCCGTCCAGGTGGTAGTCCAGCGAGGCGTAGCCTTTGGTGCGGGATTTCAGCTGATCAAAGAAGTCGTAAACAATCTCGCCCAGCGGCAGGGTGTAGTGCAGTTCCACCCGGTCGGAGCTCAAGTACTCCATGTTCTTCATGGCTCCGCGCCGATCCTGGCACAGTTCCATAACCGGACCGACAAAGTCCGAGGGGGTCAGAATGGTCGCGTTCACTACCGGCTCGCGCACTTCCTTGATCTTTCCTTCGGGGAACTCAGAAGGGTTCATGACGTGAGTTTCCGTGCCGTCTTCCGCCACCACCACGTATTCCACGTTTGGGGCGGTGGAGATTAGCACCAGGTCGAACTCGCGTTCCAGACGCTCGCGAATAATCTCGAGGTGCAGCAAACCCAAGAAACCGCAACGGAAACCCGACCCCAGGGCGGCTGATGATTCCGGTTCAAAAGTCAGGGACGCGTCGTTGAGTTTCAGTTTGTCCAGCGCGTCTCGCAACACCGGGAAATCGGTCCCGTCAATCGGATACAGTCCCGAAAACACCATCGGCATCGGGTCGCGGTAGCCCGGCAAAGGTTCGCTAGCGCCCTTTTCCGCAGAAGTAACGGTATCGCCCACGCGGGATTGGCGCACGTCCTTTACCCCGGTAATGAGGTAGCCGACTTCGCCCGCCCCGATACCTTTCGTGGGTATCGGATCCGGGCTGATGACACCCAGTTCCAGCAGTTCGTGGGTAGTGCCGGTGGACATCATGTTGATTCGCTGACGAGCTGTGAGCGAGCCGTCCATGACGCGCACGTAGGTCACGACCCCGCGATACGTGTCATAAACCGAGTCAAAAATGAGTGCGCGGGTCGGGGCGTCGGGCTGTCCGGAGGGGGGCGGCACCTGGGAGACGATTTCATCCAGCAGGGCCTGTACGCCCTCCCCGGTCTTGCCCGAAACCAGCAAGCAGTCCTCGGGCTGGCACCCGATGAGGTTCGCCAGTTCTTCAGCGTGCTTTTCCGGCATCGCGCCGGGCAGGTCGATCTTGTTCAGCACCGGAATAATGGTCAAGTCCCCCTCCAAGGCCAGGTAGAGGTTCGCCAGGGTTTGCGCCTCGATGCCTTGGGAAGCGTCCACCAGCAGGACCGCCCCTTCACAAGCCGCCAGGGAACGCGAGACTTCATAAGTAAAGTCCACGTGACCAGGGGTGTCAATCATGTTCAGGGCGTAGGCTTTGTCGGCAACCTGCCAGGGCATCCGCACGGCTTGGGATTTAATGGTGATGCCGCGTTCGCGTTCAATGTCCATCCGGTCCAGGTATTGGGCACGCATCTCACGGTCCGAGACGACCCCGGTTAGCTGCAACATCCGATCCGCCAGCGTCGACTTACCGTGGTCGATGTGGGCGATAATCGAAAAATTACGAATCAGGGACGGGTCGGTGGCGGCGGGCGCAATCGACTGTAACAGGGCATCACCAGGAATGGGCATGGACTTCCTTATCTTTCTCGCTAGACATTCCATTTTGTCATTTTTCCCACGTTTGCCCAATCTTTAGCGGGCTGTAAGGGGCTGGGTCTCCCGCCACGAAGTTCACCGGCGGACTTTCGTGCACAAGTTTTGGCAATCGCCCTGGCTGTTGTCCGGTGCGGCGTTCCTCCGGTCAGGAATAATTTGGGCCTGCCGGACTATTGCGCAGAGACGCGGAATCTGTTACCTTGAAACATCTCTAATCTCGCCGCAGAGATTGTTCGCTGACCAGGACGCGTTAGCCACTTCTTAGCTGCATGTCACCGGGTTTTCCCAGAGCCACGGGAACGCCGGTTTTATCACACCAGCCAGGATATATCCCGCATCTTCACCACTCGTTATCTATGTCGGGCGATGCACCCGCCATACTCAAAGTCTAGGGGGAATCCATGTCAAAGCTGTCTTCCAAACCATTTATCGCGATTTTATTAGTCCTTGCTTTGCCGTTTGTTTTGTCGGGGTGTTCCCAGCGCGATTCTGCTCCGAGTTATGCGGCAACTCCCAAGCTGTCCATTTCCGACATTAAACAGGAGGTTCAAGAAAGTTGGATGCCTACCCAATTCCTGGCGCAGGCATCATTCCGTTCGGATAAGCACCTGGATTTGAAGCCTGTCAAGGAGGAGTCCTCTTATCGCCAGATTGCTTTTCGGTGTGCACAAGACTCGCCCTCCCCGGTTTCTATTTGGCTTCGGCACGGTAGCGAATTACGTCGGCTAGCGGAAATCGGGGCCTGTGATTCAGGTGTGGGGCTCCAAACTGTGGGACTTCCGACCTCGCTGTTTCCTCAGGCAGAACAAGCACTGTTCATCGCGAACGATGACACCCGCATCGCCGCAGTTATTTTTGAAACCAACCAAGAAACGCCCTCGTGAACGTGTCCCGTATCGCTGGGCCGACGCCGAAAACCAGCACGAAACATCTAGATGATGAGCGGCATCACGAACGTGGGACACAGTCTGAATCCGGCGGCTCAGCATTCTCACCACCGATTTGCGGATGAGACGCAAAATGGCGTAGGATATTTCCTTGTGTGTCGCCAAAACCGGCGAAAATCAATACTTTTGAGGGAAGAACATTGGCAAATATTAAGTCTCAGATAAAGCGGATTCGCACCAACGAAAAGGCGCGCCAGCGCAACTTGGCCGTGCGCTCCGAGCTAAAGACCCTGGTGCGCAAGACCCGCGAGGCTATCGAGGCTGGGGATAAGGCCGCAGCCGAGGCCAACTTGAAGGTGGCCACCCGTCACCTTGACGTGGCAGCTTCCAAGGGTGTCATCCACAAGAACCAGGCGGCTCAGCGCAAGTCCAAGCTGGCCACCCGCGTTGCTGCCATGCAGTAACCGGTTTCTCTAAGCTATTTGAAAACGTCCACTGTGGTGGGCGTTTTCTTTTTGCCCGCTCCCAAAAGTCAGGGGGTACTCGCTGGACGCCCCAAACACCCGCCACAAAAATGCTGCAAACGCATTAGTTCACCCCCAACACAGCGCGCAAACTAATCGGTTTAAGTCGCGTATATCATCTGGTCTAAACTGGATACGTTGATTGTCGGAAAGAAGAGGAATAATGGCTGAAAATACCCCGGAAACCCCAGACACCCCGCAGTACCGCTACACGGCTGAGATGGCGGGGGACTTGGAAGCAAAATGGCAACGGATTTGGGACGAAACCGGCGCATTTAACGCGGATAACCCCAGCGGCTCCCTGGCTGGCGACCTGGCAAAACGCGAAAAATACTTCATCCTCGACATGTTCCCCTACCCCTCCGGCAAAGGCCTGCACGTGGGACACCCGCTGGGCTATATCGCTACCGACGTGGTGGCCCGCTACCAGCGCGCCCAGGGCAAGAACGTGCTCTACACCATGGGCTACGATGCGTTTGGCCTGCCCGCCGAGCAATACGCCCTGCAAACCGGACAGCACCCGGCCATCACCACGCATGACAATATCGCCAACATGAGCAAACAGCTGGCTCGCATTGGCTTGTCCCACGACCGGCGGCGCTCTTTCGCCACGACCGACCCGGATTATTTCAAGTGGACCCAGTGGATTTTCCTGCAAATTTTCAACTCCTGGTATGACCCCGAAGCTCCGCGCCGCGACGGCTCCGGAAAGGGCGCGGCCCGGCCGATTACCACCCTTGTGAAGCAGTACGAGGACGGCACGCGCCCCACCCCGGACGGACGGGCTTGGGCCGAGCTTTCTGCAGTGGAACAGGCGGAACTCATTGACGCCGAGCGCCTAGCTTACGTGGCATACGCGCCGGTGAACTGGGCACCGGGCTTGGGCACGGTGCTGGCTGACGAAGAAGTCACCGCCGAGGGGCGTTCCGAACGCGGCAACTTCCCCGTGTTTAAGACGAAACTGCGCCAGTGGATGATGCGCATCACCCGCTACGCAGACCGGCTGGATGCCGACCTGGCCACGATTGATTGGCCCGACAAGGTCCGCACCATGCAGCACAACTGGATCGGCAAGTCTTTCGGCGCCACCGTAAACTTCCAGGTCGAGGCCGGTCAGGGGCCGCAGCCGCAGACGTTGCAGGTCTTCACAACCCGGCCCGACACCCTGTTCGGCGCGACTTTCATGGTCATTTCCCCGGAACACCCGCTGGTGGGGGCCGAGGACTGCGCGGACGCGGAGTTGCAGGTGCCGGACGCTTGGCCGGAGGGAACCCGACCGGAGTGGACCGGCGGATACGCGACCCCGCGCGAAGCGGTGGCGGCCTACCGGGCGCAAGCCAGCGCAAAGAGCGACAGCGAACGGACTGCGGAAACCGACTTCACCGAAAAGACCGGCGTGTTTACCGGAATTTTTGGGACGAATCCGGTCAATAGTTCCCTGGTGCCGATTTTCGTGGCGGACTACGTTTTGATGGGGTACGGCACCGGCGCGATTATGGCGGTGCCCGCCCACGACGAGCGCGATCACGCCTTCGCCAAAAAGTTCAACCTGGACATTATCCAAACTATTTCCGGCCCGGACGGCCTCGACGTGCAAACGGAACCCTGGACCGGCGACGGCGTCATCGAGAACTCCGCCAACAGCGAAGTTAGCCTGAATGGGCTGGGCAAGGCCGAGGCCATCGCAAAAATCAGCGACTGGCTGGCACGGACCGGGCGGGGCGAAAAGACCGTGACCTACCGCCTTCGTGACTGGCTGTTTTCCCGGCAACGCTACTGGGGTGAGCCTTTCCCCGTGGTTTATGGCTCTGACGGGCGGGTTCACGCCCTGCCGGAGGAGATGCTCCCCTTGGAGCTGCCCGAAGTGTCTGACTTCCGGCCCCGGACTTTTGACCCCGACGATTCCCACTCCACCCCGGAGTCCCCGCTGGGTCGCGCTACGGACTGGATGACCGTCGAGCTGGACCTGGGCGAAGGCAAGCAGACCTACACTCGTGACCAAAACACCATGCCGAACTGGGCGGGCTCGTGCTGGTACGAGCTGCGCTACACCGACCCGGACAACCCCACGGCTTTTGCCAGCCCCGACAACGAAGCCTACTGGATGGGTCCGCGCCCCGAGGCGGGCAACCTCAGCGGCGGCACGGATTTGTACGTGGGCGGCGTGGAGCACGCGGTGCTGCACCTGCTGTACGCGCGTTTTTGGCACAAGGTGCTCTACGATTTGGGGTATGTGTCCAGTTCAGAGCCGTTCCATCGCCTGTTCAACCAGGGCATGATTGAGGCTTACGCCTACACGGATTCGCGCGGGCAATATGTCCCGGCTGACGAAGTGGAGGGCAGCGAGGAGGACGGCTTTACCTGGCAGGGCCAGCCCGTCAACCGCGAGTTCGGTAAGATGGGCAAGTCGCTAAAGAACATCGTCACCCCTGATCAGATGTGTGCGGATTACGGCGCGGACACGTTCCGGGTCTACGAGATGTCGATGGGACCGCTAGATATGTCCCGGCCGTGGGACACTCGCGCGGTGGTCGGCTCTCAGCGTTTCCTGCAGCGGCTGTGGCGCAATATCGTCGATGAAAACACCGGCGCGCTCACCGTGACCGATGACGCCCCGGATTTGGCGACCGCGAAAGTGCTGGCTCGCACCATTCACGATGTCACCGTAGAATATGACAATCTGCGCGTGAACACGGCTATCGCCAAGATGATTGTGTTGAACAATCACTTGACCGGGTTGCCCAGGGTGCCGCGCGAGGCCGCGGAAGCGCTGGTCGTGATGGTTGCCCCCATCGCTCCGCACATTGCGGAGGAACTGTGGGAACGTTTGGGTCACAAGGGTGGTATCGCCCGTGCCACGTTCCCAGTCGTTACCGATGAGTCGCTGTTGGCTGCCGAGGAGGTCACTTGCGTGGTGCAGGTGGCGGGCAAGGTACGCGCGAAAGTGTCGGTGGACCCGGAGATTTCCGAGGCGGATTTGCAGGCAAAAGTCCTGGCGGAACCGGCCGTGGTGAAGTTGCTGGACGGGCGCGAACCGAAGCGAGTAATCGTGCGTGCCCCGAAGCTCGTGTCCCTGGTTTTGTAGGATTTGTCAGTACAAAAAATTCGCTAGATTACGGGATTTCAACGGTTTCCGGCTTGCAAACTTAGGTATACCTAACTTAGACTATACCCATGAAGAGAATTAAAAACAAGCAAATTAGAGAAACCTTGACTGTAGCTGCGATTTTGTGCCTGGGAACCTCTCTCGGTGCGTGCAGCGGGACATCCAGCGCCAGCTCGGATTCAGCCGCACCAGGCAAGCCCCTGGTCCTCACCACATTTACCGTGTTGCAGGACATGGCTCAAAACGTTGCCGGAGACCACCTGGAAGTCCGCTCTATCACCAAACCTGGGGCGGAAATCCACGATTATCAACCCACGCCCTCGGACTTAAAGTCGGCGCAGAAAGCGAAATTGATTTTAAATAACGGGCTGGATTTGGAACGCTGGTTCACGAAGTTTACCACCGACCTGGATGCCAAAAAGGTCAATGTTTCGCAGGGCGTGGAGCCTATTCCGATAACCGAAGGCGACTACAAGGGTAAGCCCAATCCCCACGCTTGGATGAGCCCGAAAAACGGCGCCCTCTACGTGAAAAATATGGCAAAAGCCTTCTGCGATTTAGATGCCCAGAACTGCTCCGAGTACCAGGAAAATGCCGAACAGTATGGCGCCAAGATTGAAAAAGTCGGCGAGGACATCACCTCCACTCTTTCTCATCTAGACGCGTCACAACGCACTTTGGTCAGCTGTGAGGGAGCTTTCTCGTATCTGACTCGGGACTATAACCTAAACGAGAAATTCCTGTGGGGCGTAAATGCAGAAGGAGCCCTCACTCCCTCTCGCGTAGCGGAAGTGGAAGACTACGTGAAGCGAAACCACGTTCCCGCAGTATTCTGCGAGTCCACCGTGGGAGACAAAATGCGACCCGTTGTGGAAGCAACGGGGGCGAAATTTGGTGGGGAATTGTATGTTGATTCCTTGTCAGACGCAGATGGAGACGTTCCGACCTATCTGGATCTGTTGCGCTACGACGCAGATCTGATTACCCAAGGGTTGACTCAGAAATGAGTGATACTCTCGACAACTGCATAGAGCCAGGTGGGGCTGAAGCTGAACCCAGCCCAAATTCAGCCCCACCTATATTAGAAGTCTCAGATTTGCATGTTCGTTACGGGGCTAATGTGGCACTGGAAGGTGCCAGTTTAACCGTGCCGCGCGGTCAAATTTGTGGTCTGGTAGGGATGAACGGATCGGGGAAATCGACACTGTTCAAAGCCATCACCAACAGCGTTTCGTATCAAAAGGGCAGCATTAAAGTTGCCGGAATTGACGCAAACCAAGCCCGGAAACAGCGACTGATTGGTTACGTTGCACAAAACGAGGAAATCGATTGGGACTTCCCGGTTAACGTAAACCAAGTAGTCATGATGGGGCGGTATGGATTCATGGGACCTACCCGTCGTCCCAGATCTGCAGACGTGACAGCAGTGCAAGCCGCGTTAGAAATGGTGGAATTGCAAGATTTGCAGCAGCGCCAAGTTGGGGCGTTGAGTGGCGGCCAAAAGAAAAGGGTGTTTATCGCCCGCGCGATTGCCCAAGGTGCGCCGCTCCTGCTCCTCGATGAACCGTTTGCCGGAGTAGACAAATACTCCGAAACCAATATCGTCGATTTGCTGCGCAAAATCTCGGCAAAAGGTACCACGGTGGTGGTTTCAACCCATGATTTGGCTTCTTTGGAAAAGCTCTGCGATGAAGTGGTTTTGTTATATCGCCGCGTAGTTTATCAAGGCAATCCTGCTGGGGCTTTAGCCCCGCAGAACCTCGCGAAAGCGTTTGGATTAAACCCCGCCGCGTCAGGAGGTGGAAAGTGAATTTTTATGAAATCTTAATCGAAATGTGGACACAGCAGTTTATGCTCCGCGGCATCATCGTCACCGGAGTCGCGGCAGCTGTTTGCGCCGTGTTGTCCTGCTGGCTGGTCCTGATTGGCTGGTCACTGTTAGGTGACGCCCTGTCCCACGCAATTCTTCCCGGAATCGTCGTGTCCTACCTGTTGGGAACACCTTTTGCAATAGGCGCTCTCGTGGCTGCTTTGCTGGTGGTGGGATTGATTGGCGCTGTGCGGGGACGCGGACGGGTCAAGGAAGACACAGCTATTGGGGTGGTATTCACAACTATGTTTGCCTCCGGCCTGGTCTTAATCAGCCTGTTCCCCAGTCATATTGATTTGCACCATATTTTGTTTGGCGACATGCTCGGTATTACCAGAGCTGATATGTGGCAGGTCTTGATATTGAGTCCACTCGCTCTGGTGCTGTTGTTATACAAAAAGCGGGATTTGGTGCTGTACGCCTTCGACAAGACTCATGCCCACACTATCGGCATCTCTACAAGCTGGTTGGCAACTCTGCTGCTGGTAGCTCTCTCTTTGACGGTCGTGGTGGCGATGCAGGCAGTGGGCGCAATCCTCATCGTGGCACTGGTGATTACCCCTGGCGCAACTGCCCGACTGCTCACAAACCGGTTCAACGCTATGTTATGGATAGCTCCTTTGCTTTCCGTATCCTGCGTCGTACTGGGGGCCTATATTTCCTACTGGTTCGACACGGCTTCAGGAGCCACAGTCGTGCTGCTTGAGGGAGTATTGTTCCTGATTGTTTGGCTGGTTGATTTGCTTCGGCAACAGCGGTTACAGCGCTATCATGGCGCGCAGACTGCCGCCCCCAGCCCTGACCCGGAACCTCAACAGGTTGCTTCTTGAGACAACTCCCTAGGGCAAAGTGAGGTAACGCAACACGGCCTTGGCACTGCCCTTGTTGAGGTCGCCTGTTTGCGCCAACTGGCCCAATCCAGACCCGAAAACAAACATATCACCGCTGGTGGCAGCATCTTTCAAGGGCGGGGCAACGCCTTCCCAGAGGAATTTTCCGTCAACAACTCCGTATCCCAATAAACCCCCGTTACCCTCGGTGAACACGGCTTTTGTCCCGTCAGACGCCAGCGGAGCCCCCGGAGATTTCAGATTGATGGCCACGCCATCCCCGGTAGTCCAGGTTTTGGCCGCACAACCGGGCCAGGACGCACAGATTTCCCCGGTCGCACCCAGGAAATACGTCCGGTCGGGCATGAGGACAGGAACTTTCCCGGATTTCAAGGCGGCCAGAGCACTGTCAGTATCCAGCCGCAGCCCGGCGCGCAGTTGGTCGTGTAGGGCTTGAGCGGCTACAGAAGGGCACTGGCCCTCCCCCACTACACCACCGTCGGAGCCGTGAATTTGCCAATGCACCTCAGCGGCGCTTTGCGGGTCAGCGGAAGCGAAAAAACCGGCTTCCAGCATGGAAATCTGGGGGGCAGACCCCAGTTTCGAGGTGTCGAGAGAACCGATTTTCATGTTGATGATTTGGGAATAGCTCCAGGTATTTTGCCGGTTAGACCCGTCTTGATTGGAAGTCGTCACTCCCAGCAAAGTCACTGACCCCCGAGTTTGCACCAGCAGAGGTTGGGCGGCCTGGGCGTTTGGCACCATGAGCGGGAACTTGCCTTTCCACGCAAAGTCCGGCGTGACGTACACCGCCTGCACCCCGGCCGAATTGCCTTCCGCAACCGCGATAGGAACCACCAGGAACTGGTCAAAAATCGCCCCTAACACGTGCTCGCCGGTCGCTAAATCCCAAATACCCTGCGGCAAGTCCCCCACCGCAACGTTGCCGCTGGGGTCGATACGCACCACCTTTTTCGCGGCATCCGATTCGCAGGTAATCGAGCTCTGCCACAGCTGTTTCAGACAATAGTCCAGGGGCAGGTCATCGTAGGTTTTCGACCATTTCGCGGTGCCGGTCGTTTCGTCAATCAGCGCAATAGCCTGGGTTTGAGCCTTGCCATCAGTACCTTTCACCAGCACAAGCTGTTCGTTTTCGGCCAGTTTAGCGGTCACGCCGGTAGCGGCGTCCTGGGCCGCCAAAGAGTCTTGGGAATCGGCGTAGTCCCACACCTGCACCGTGCGCGGATCCTTCATTTTTGCGGGCATGGCCAGGGTCCAGGCTTCTTTCAACGGGGCGACCGCGGTGATTTTCTTCACTTCCGCGCTGCTGCGAATCCGGGCGGTATCACCAAGCCACTGTGTCGTGGCGGTCACCAACACCACCACCGCCAGGGCCAAAATGACCGCACCAATGATGCGTTCGACCAAGCGGGGCTGGCGCACCGCGGCCGCAGAATCGCTTAAATCCGGTTTCTGTTTTTTCACTGCTTCAGTTTATCCCGGCTATAGCAACGAAAAACTGCCTTTCGAAAAGTTTTCCACAGGGGCGGGTAATTCCGGGTTTTCCACAGGTAAAACATTTTCGACTTTCCGCGCCGGTGGGTCGCGATTAGTTTCACAAGCAAGGGGCGGACAGTTCCCGGCACGATAGAGGAGGCAGTCAGGATGCTAAATAAGTTTGGACAAACGGACCGCGACCGGCTCACTGCCAGTGTTTTTGAGCGGGCCAGAGCCGCGGGCGTAGGCTATCTGGACGATGCCGAGCCTGATTACCGAACCGCGCGCCGTCCTGCGCCGCCCCCCGATTTTGGCTTGGATGGGAACCCGCCAACTCGCGGTAACCTGGCGGGGCGGGCTGAGGACCTGGTTCAGGGCTTTGAAAGCAGTCTCCAGGTCAGGCCCGTGGCCGAGCGCGAACAGCGGTTACGCCTGGCACCCAGCCCGCGGGTAGCGACTTTAATAGCGGCGTTTATGCTGGTAAGTGGGCTTTTGGTAGTGGGTTGGCAGGTGTTTGCCGCCCCGCCCGCGTCCCCGCCTGCCGGGGTGCTATCCGGGGACGCCACAGGGAAAACGGATTCCAAAACGGGAAGTTCCGCGGGTCCGGGTGCCGCGCTGGCAGCCGCTGAGGGGAAAGCCGGCAATACCGCGGCGGGCAAGGCAGGTGCTTCGCCCTCGCCGGGGGCCGCCCCGCGCCTGTTTCTGCCCGGTGCAAACGGCGCTGAAGTCGTAGTTCACGTGGCCGGAGCGGTGAGCCATCCCGGAGTGGTTCACCTGGCGGACCCGTCTCGCGTAGCCGATGCTCTGGAAGCGGCGGGCGGAGCCCTGCCCGAGGGGGATCTGAGCACCCTGAACCTAGCCCGTCCTCTCACGGACGGAGAAATGATTTATGTGGCTCGACCTGGGGAAACTCCCCCGCCGAGCGCGGGTGGAAACACTGGTAGCGCACCGGGCTCGGGCACAAAGTCAGCGGATAGCCAAGGCGAAAAAGTGAACCTGAACACGGCGGATCTGGGCGCTCTGCAGACCCTTTCCGGCATCGGCCCCGCCCTGGCGCAACGCATTGTGGATTACCGCGAGTCCAACGGGCGGTTCGCCTCGGTGGATCAGCTAGACGAAGTTAGCGGGATTGGCCCAGCGCTGATGGAGCGCCTGCGCGACCACGTGTGCGTGTGAGGATTTGTGATGACCGCACAGGACGAAACCGCGTTCATTGTCCGGCGGCTGCGCACCGACCAGGACTATCGCCCCGCCCCGCTGGATTTGCGCCTGGCAATTCCGGCGGTAAGCCTGTGGGTGGCGCTGTTGGTGGCGGGAAGCCGCGGGGAGCGTGTCGCGCTGGTGGTGAGCGTTGGATTCGCCCTGGTCGCGGCCCTAGCGGCGGGTGCACTGGGGTGGTTGCACCGGTCACAAGCCCGTGGGGGCAGGCGTGGCACGCTCACGCCCATCCGCGTGGGGAAACGCGCTACGGAAACGCCCGCCCGCCGACGCCATCGCCTGTTTCCGCGCGGCTCCGGGCTGGCTACGCTGCTGATTACCGCCCTGGTCATTGCCATCGTTTTTGGGACGCTGGCGCTGCGTCTGGAGCTAGATTCACGCGATAGCCTGGCGGTCATTGGCGCTCAACCGACCGCCCGTTTTGACGTGAAAGCCCAGGTCGTCTCCACTCCGAAACTGAGATGGAGGAACAGTTACCGCGTTGACTTGAGAGCGACCCGCCTGACTTGGCACGGCTCCACCTACCCCACTCACGCCCTGTTGCAGGTCAAAGGGGCTGGCTGGGAGGGTATCCCCCTCGGTTCTTGGGTACGTCTGCGTGCCGGTCTGGCCAGTCGGGACCTATCCACCCAATACCTGGGGTACGCGAAGTCTCCGACCCCTCCCGAAATTATCGGACCTCCGACCGGGCGTTTTGTGTTTGTCAATGCGGTGCGTCAGCGTCTGCGCGAGGCCACGGCGGAGCTTTCGGAATCAACGGCGGGAATGATTATGGCGATGAGCCTGGGGCTGACTGCCGTCCAAGACCCCCTGGACCGCGAATCTATGCAGGTGGCAGGCTTATCACACCTGACTGCCGTGTCTGGAATGCATCTCAGCGTGGTGCTGGCCGTGGCGCTGGGGCTGACTGCTCGGAAACGCCGCGGGGTGCAAGTCGTAGTGGCAGCGGGGATTATGGGAATTTTCCTGTCCATGTTGGAAGGTTCCGCCTCCGTCACCCGCGCGGCGGTGATGGGGGCGTTGACGCTGGTGGGGCTGGGGATAGCCCGTCCGTCCCGCTCGCTGTCCTCCCTGTCCGCGGCCATCATCGGAATGCTGTTGGTGCAGCCGTTCCAGGCGACTTCCTGGGGCTTTGCTCTGTCGGTAGTGGCGACCGGCGCCATCGTGACCGGCGGGCCTTACTTGGCGGCCTGGTGCGCACGGTTCTTGCCGCGCCTGATTGCTCTGCCGCTGGCTGTTTCTCTCAGTGCACAGCTGGCTTGCGCGCCACTAATGCTGGTCATGCGCGGGAAGCTGCAGGTTTACTCCCTGCCGGCGAACCTGTTGACCGGAGGGGTGTCCTCCATAGTGACCGTGGGCGGTCTGGGACTGGTCGCACTAGCAGCCGTGGCGGGACTCCCGGCCGCGTCATTTGCCGCTATTGCGGTGCCTTTGCGGTTATTGGAACAGGGCGCGGCGCACGTCACGGGGTGGGCTGCCGCGTGGATTGCCGGCGTGGCCAGGTTCTTTGCCAGTCGACCGGGAGCGGAAGTCGACTGGTTGGAAAACCCGGCGGCGGGCGTGACCGGGCTGTTGATTGTGGCACTCAGCTTCGCGTGGGTGGCGTCCCAACTGGCTCGCGCACGCCGCTGGCGTATCGGCACACCGCCAAGACCATGGCTTCCAGGGCGTATTCGGGATCCCGCGAGGCCCCTTTTACCGCTTCGTCCGCGCGGGCAACCGCCAGGATGGCTAAGCCCAGCCGCTCATCGTCCCAGCGCGGCGCAACGGCGTGGATTCCCTGGGCAATCCGTCCGAACAGAGGCTTAGGCGGGTCCACCAGGTCCATCTGCGCCACCGCGGGAGGCAACTGGGTGGAAAACGAGGTCAAAATCTGGCGGAGTTTCGTGGCCATCGCCGAAACAATCAACACCGGCGCTACCCCGGTGGCCAAAGCGTGGCGCAACAGGCGCAACGCTTCGCCAACATTGCCGGTAACGGCCGCGTCGGCAACATTAAACCCGGTCGCTTCCACCCGCCCTTGCAGGTACTGATCAACCTCAGCCAGGCTCAACGGCTGAGTGGGATCACCTACCGTTTGTAAAAGCTGGGTCGTCACGGAGAGCAATTCCTCGAATTCATCACCCAGCGCCGCCACCAGCGCCGCTACTGCATCCTGGCTGATGGGACGTCCCAACCGACCAGCCTCGGCCTGGAGGAACTGAGCTTTCTCCTCCGGCCAGCGCAGCTCATCGCAGGCATAGACCTTCGCAGCTCCCTTTTTGCACAGGTCCAAGACCTTTTTCCCGCGGTTTCCTCCCGCGTGCCACAGCACCAGGTAGGCATCCGACGCAGGGCTGGTCAGGTAGGTTTCTAAATCCTGGAGCAACTCGTCGTTGGCCTGTTCCAGTCCGGGAACGATGACCAGCGGCATTCCCCCGAAGAGAGAGGGGGAAGTCAGTTGGCTCAGGCGGGACGATTCATAAGTCCGGGCGTTGACCTCGGTGATTTCCGGGGGTTCCATCGCCCCGGCCTTTTCGGCGCTGGCCAGGGCCGCAGCGCGCAAGCTGGCTAGGGCGCGCTGGGCGAAAACCCGTTGTTTGCCCAGCAGCAGCACCACCGGAGCCAGCGCCGCGCGCGACCACGGCTCGAAACCAGCCCGGGAACCTCTCTGAGCATTCTTCTTTGTTGCCACGCTTTAACTCTACATGCCCCCCGGGAGACAAAAATTCCCCTACTATAAAAGCGGAGCGACACCGGGAGGGCTATCCGCCCCCACCTGATGCGCTCGCTGAACACAAAAGCCGCCCGACCGGACTTCTGCGAACGAAAGGAACACCTCATGGCCAGCGTATTTACGAAAATTATCAACGGCGAAATCCCCGGAAACTTTGTCTGGCAAGATGAGCAGTGCGTCGTTTTCGCCACCATCGAACCGCGCAGCGACGGTCATATGCTGGTGGTGCCGCGTGAGGAAGTCGACAACTATCTGGACGCCGACCCGGCTTTGATTGCGCACCTGTCCCAGGTGGCTCAGATTATTGGACAAGCCGGGCGCGATGCGTTCAACGTGTCGCGCGCCTTGATCGTCGTCGCCGGTTTTGATGTCCCCCACCTGCATATTCATGTCATTCCGACCGATTCCATGCGGGTGCTGCATCCCGATGCTAAAGCAGCGGGCTCTGCGGACGCAATCAAAGCCAGCTGCGACAAACTGCGCGGCGCTCTGATCGAACTAGGCTTTGGCGCGAACGTCCCCGAATCTTTGGAATCCCTGGGATAGCCGGGCCAGGCCAGAAAGCGGACTGGCGGCGGCGCGCCAAATCTGTGCGAGCTAAACCCCGGGTTGGGGCACATTCAATTTGTCAATCCCCGCCCGGAGCGTTAGCATAGTTAACCGCGCCAAAAGCGCCAAGCGCCATTAGCTCAATTGGCAGAGCAACTGACTCTTAATCAGTGGGTTCAGGGTTCGAGTCCCTGATGGCGTACCACTAAAATCGTTGCAATTTCAACAAAATTTCCCATTTGCGTCCTATTTTTGCCACACCCAATTGTGGGTTCTTACTAGAGCCAGATCCACCCAACAACCTGTCGTGGGTTCTACATGAGGGAAGCAGACAGATTTGCCGAGTACCAGCGGAGATGAATCCAGGCTATTGCCGGGTAGTCGAGGAACATGGTAAATTTGAGTTGGTGGATGCGAGAGCATCTGCTGCCAAGTTTGTGGACGAACCGTTCACTGAGCCGGGAGGTGAAAGTCCCGGCTCAAACTGTATCTTTTTCGATTACCGTGCGAGAACTAAGTATCTTTGCTGACGAATCCGGCACCGAGGCCGACACTAGTGGCTATTACCTGCTAACTTTGGTTCTGCATGACCAATCCGAGGATGTGACCGGGCCAATATCTGATTATGAATCGGCTTTGAGGATTCGCGGTCTCACTGACATCCCCATGCATTCTTCGCCTTTACTACGCGGTAACGAAGATTACGAGAATCTAGACGTGGCGTTGCGTTTGAAATACCTATTTGCCTTCAATGCGTTTGCTCTGCGGCTCCCGATTCATTACCGGTCTTTCGTGTTTGAACGAAAGACCGCGCCTGGACTGGAGGCTCTGCAAACGGTTTTGCCAGAGGCATTGCGTAGTTTCAACTTGAGTGGCTGCTAGGTTTTGACCAGGTAAAGATTTACTACGACGGCGGTCAACCGACCGTTGAAATGGCCTTACGAGAGGTGTTTACTCAAGCATTAGCGCGACAGGTTTCCGTATTTAAGCCGGGCGGGTTTCGTGAATACCGTTTAGCGCAGGTCGCGGATTACTTCTGCACCATAGAGTTGACACGCTTAAAATTCCAGACCAAATCAGCAACACACACGGACCTACTTTTCTTCCAGAGTAAGCGCGATTTCCAAAGGAAATACCTTAACCGGGTGAGAAAAAAGTGGATAGGCTGAGATGCTCGGTACCGCACCAACAGTAGCACCCAGCGATGGGATTCTCTTAAATCTTAAACCATAGTGTTCTTGGAACATCTGAGAACACTCGGAAAGCCCGGGCGGGCGCAGGATGGAAGTCCCGCGCCCGCCGCCAAGCCTGAAAAATCAGTCGATTTTGGCGACCTGGTTGAAGTTCAACTCCACCGGGGTCTCGCGCTCGAAGATAGTGACCAACACGGTCAGCTTCTGAGTTTCGGCGTTGACCTCGGCAATCGTCGCGGAAAGCGTCTCGAACGGACCGGAGGTAATAGTCACCGACTGACCCACCTCGAAATCCGTCGCCACCGGAGCAGTTCGCTGCGTCGCTTGTGAAATCTCGACTTGACCGTCTTCCACCGCCACTTTCGCGGCCTCCTTGGCGGTCGGAGCCAGCATATTGACCACTTCCGCCAACGTCAGCGGCACGGGATCCTGCTGGTTTCCCACAAAACCAGTCACGGCCGGGGTGTCCTTCACCAGACGCCACGAGTTCTCATCCATGTCCATGCGCACCAAAACGTAGCCTGGAATGCGCGGACGCTGCACGACCTTGCGGCTCTTGGCCTTGACTTCGACATGTTCTTCCATCGGAATCTCGACCTGGTAGACATAATCTTCCATGCCGGGATTATTCGCCACGCGCTGTTCAATGTTCTGTTTCACACGTTTTTCGTAGGAAGAGTACGTGTGTACCACGTACCACCGGCCCGGCAAAGCGCGTAGCTCAACTTCGAGTGCCTGCTTCGGGTCGAGTTCCTCCGTCTCGGTTTCCGCAGCATCCGCGGTGTCCTCGATGATTTCACCAGTTGCGGGGTCCACGTTCGCGGGGACTTCCTCTAGGTCCGGTTCAGCCGCCAAAGCGTCCTCGGCGGGCGGGGCGGCCTCGGCGGCCTGGTTAGGCTCCAGCTGGGCTTCTTCAGCCACAGCAGCGTTTTCTTGCAATTCGTTCTCGTCTGACATTACTGATATTCCTCGTGGGGCGATGATGTTGAAAAGACCAAAGAGGCCTAGCTAAAGATAAGGTCGGTCAGGGCTCCGAAGCCCAAATCCATCAACCCGACCGCGGTCATGATGATCGCCACGAAAACAATCACGACCAAGAAGTAGCGCCACAGTTCTTCTCTGGTGGGATAGACAACTTTTTTCATCTCATCCACGACTTGGCGGAAAAACTGCATGATACGCGCGAAAAAACCAAGTTCCTGATCAGCGCTAGGGGTAGCTTCGGCTTTTTTCGCCGGCTGAATGGCACCTTCGGTTTCTGCCATTATTTGTTCCTCCTGTAGGCAATTTCTTTCCCCGCCGCGGGCACACTTCACCCTAAACAAATTAACGGGGGGATGTGTCAAATCATAGTAGAAAACCGTGCCTAAAGCCAATCGTCCGCGGCCGGTCCGCGGCTGTTACGCGGCTCGTGCGAGGCTGACCCCGCGGCCGGCCCGGCGGTGTCTAACGCGCCAAGACCGTCACCGCGGCGGGCTCAGCCGGAGCAGGAGGCGGGGACTTCAGTTCTGTCGCCTCATTTCCCATCACTTTCACCAGTTCCTCATGGTAGCGCTGGACGGTAGCGGCATCGAGACGCGAGCCGGGCGGGGCGGCTCCGCCATCGAAATCGTGAACGGGAACCGCGTGGAATCGGCTGCGGTCCAGCACGACCGGGACCCACGCCGCTTGGCTGAGAGTGACCTGCGGGTGTTTCTCCGGCCCGGTGATATCAAAGCTCAGCCACGCAATCGACTCAATCTGAGTGCCGATTCCCATATCGGGGGTTTGGCTGGTCAGCAGGTTTCCGGTGCCGAAATAGGTCCACATCCCGGTGCCGTGCACTCCTCCGGGCGTGAGCGTAATTGGCTGGGGAACGTGGGCGTGGTGGCCGACATAGGCGTCCACGACCCCGGATTGCGCCAGAGCCTGTGCCCATTGCCGCTGTTGGGGCTGGGGTTCATAGACGTATTCGCTGCCGCCGTGGGGACTGACGATCACGATGTCCGCCCCGGCCTGACGGGCTTGCCGAGCATACTCGATGATTTGCTCGACATCGTTGATTTCCACCAGGTAAGGGTGATGGTCCACTTCCGGCACGGATTCAAAATTCAGCCCGTACGTAAACGATAGGTGCGCCACGTGTACGGTGCGTTCCCCCTTGTGAATTTCATACATTTGCCAAGGGGTTTGCTCGACATTCGCGCGGGTCCCAGCCGTCCCCAGCCCGGCGTTTTGCAGCACTTCCAACGTGTGGGTGATACCCGCAGTCCCTTGGTCCCAACTGTGGTTCGACGCCGTGGAACAGCCGTCATAACCGACCTGGACCAGGCCGTTTGCCCAATCCATCGGGGCGTTGAAAATCGGGTAGCCGTGGGGAGCTTGTCCGGGTTTTCCGTAGGGAATTTCTTGATGGCACAAGGCCAGGTCGGCGCGTTCCAGGTAGGGCTTCACCTCTGCCAGCAGTTTCTCTAGGTGATATTGCCCGTCCGCCTCTCGAGACGCCGCTGTGACCCAGCCGTGGCTCAAAATGTCCCCGGTCATCGCCACGGTTAGGGTGGTTGGAGCCAGAGGCGCAGGAGTGCGGGGCGCGGCTGAGGTCACTGGGGCCGGTGTGTGGTGTTGGTTCACGGTTCCGAGACCCGCCGCGACCGCGACCAGCGCGACGATTCCCGCCAGGAACATCAGCAGGAAAAGGGCGGTACTGGGTCGGCTTCGGTACACAGACACTCCCGGAAACGTTGGAAACCGTTTAATCCAAGTGGCAGGGAAGACAGGACTCGAACCTGCAACCTACGGTTTTGGAGACCGTTGCGCTACCAATTGCGCCACTTCCCTAGTTTTGCGCACGCCCCGCCGGGCGGAAACGAAAAACGCAGCGTCCTCAATGATAAGGCAAATCCGCCATAACTTTCAAGCGCGCTAATACCGAGCTGGATCAAAACATTTCACCGGGGGCAACGCCCCAACGCGCCGCCCCCGGTGAAATCCAAAATCTACTTCACTTTTGCCAGCAAATCCTGCACCCGACTGACCCCTTCAACCAGGTCAGCATCGGAAAGAGCATAGGACATGCGGATAAAGCCGCTGGGGCCGAAAGCCTCACCGGGAACGACCGCGACTTCGGCCTTGTCCAAAATCATGGCCGCCAGCTGGGAGGAGGACTCGATGCGCTCCCCATCCAAGCTACGCCCAAACAACCCCGTAACATCGGGATACACATAGAACGCGCCGCGTGGCACCGGTACCTGCAAACCGTCAATCTCACGCAACATCCGCACGATGGTCTGACGGCGCTGGTCAAAGGCTTGACGCATCTGTTCCACCGCATCCAGCGGCCCGTTCAACGCCGCGATGGCGGCCCGCTGGGCAATGTTGCACACGTTGGAAGTCAGGTGGGACTGGAAGTTCGTGGCGGCCTTGATGACGTCAGTCGGGCCGTTCATCCAGCCCAGACGCCACCCGGTCATGGCGTAGGACTTCGCCACGCCGTTGACAATGACGCAGGTGTCCGCCAGTTCCGGAACCAGCTTCAGAATGTGAGCAGGCTTAGCGTCGTCATAGAGCAGGTGTTCATAAATCTCATCGCTGATGACCCACACGCCCTTTTCCACAGCCCACTGGCCGATGGCGGTCAGCTCCTCGGGGGTGTAGACCGTGCCGGTCGGGTTGGACGGCGAGCACATCAGCAGGACTTTTGTCCGCTCGCTGCGTTTCGCCTCCAGGTCCTCCGGGGTGACTTTGTAGTCCCGGTCAGCACCGGCGAAAACTTCCACCGGAACGCCGCCAGCTAGGCGAATCGCCTCGGGGTAGGTGGTCCAATAGGGTGCCGGCAGCAACACTTCGTCACCGGGGTCAACGGTGGCGGCAAAAGCCTGGAACACGGATTGCTTCCCGCCGTTGGTGACGATGACGTTGTTCGGGTCGATTTCGTAGCCGGAGTCGCGCAAGGTCTTGGCGGCGATCGCTTCGCGGGTGACCAGCATTCCTTTGCCTTGGGTGTAGTGGTGGTTCGCGGGGTCTTTACAGGCCGCCACGGCGGCTTCCACTATGTAATCGGGGGTCGGGAAATCCGGTTCACCAGCGCCGAAGCCGATGACCGGCTTTCCGGCAGCTTTCAGTTCTTTCGCTTTACTATCGACAGCGAGGGTCGCGGACGGGGCAATGGCGGCAAGGCGCGCAGAAACACGATTTTTACTCATGCCCCCATTCTTGCACTTTTCGCCAGGGCAGCGCACCGTTTTCGTAGGGTCCAGCCTAGGTGGGCCACAGGACGGCCGCGGCCGCGAAAAAACCTATTCCCCCAGTTCAGAGCCGGCATCGAGATCCCGCTTCACCGCACGGGTCGTCTTGACGTAATAGAACACGGCCGCCGCCACCATCACGATACTGACCACAATGGAGGGATAGTCCCGGTGCGCCGTGAGAGCAATGACTATCAACGTCGCTGCCGCCACTACCGTGAATCCCAACACGACCCGCGCCAGGAAGACGACACGGTTGTATTCTTCACGGCTGGTAGAGGGCCGCCCCGGCAGGCTATCCGCGCCATGTTCGGGACACTCTCCGGTCACCGGCTGATCATCAGGCAGCCCGCTGGCGCCCGCCAAAGGTTCGTTCATGACTTCAGCCTATCAAAGCCAGCGTAGGTAAACGGGACGAAAACCCGCTCCCCTGCGCACAGTTTCCACAAGTTATCCACAGGTGTTGGGGACAGCTTTGCAGGGTTTGCCGGGGAAATCGCGAATCGGTTTGGATTAACAAACCCGTCGCCGCCGTCACGGCTTTGAACTGGGTCTTTGCAGCAATTCGCCTGAAATTACGCCATTTTTTCACCCCTTTATTAACCTGGAGTTTACCTGCACTTTTCTGCCGGACACTCCTTCATCCACATTTTTTCCACAGGCCATGTGAATAACTCGTTCGCACTAGGCGGCAGCCCGGCGCAGAGTCGTTTGCCGCATCCGGCTCAACGCCCCGGCGACATCGCCCAAGTCCGGTTCAAATAAGTCCGCATAGACATCGAGGGTCAGCGAAGCCGAGGAATGCCCCAGCATGCGCTGCACCGCTTTCACGTTAGCTCCCGCCGACACGGCCAGAGTGGCGGCGGTGTGACGCAGGTCGTGTATGTGCAGTCCGGCCTGTCCGACCGCGAGCGCCGCCATGTCGAAGTGTAAGCGCAGGTTGGAGGCCCGCAGGGGGGTGCCGTGTTTCGTGGCGAACAGGAAATCGTCGCCTCCGCACGCCGCCCGGGTCAATACCCGCAAGTCGCGTCGCAAGAAATCCGGTATCGGTACGACCCGGGTGCGCCCGTTCTTGGGAGTGCCGAATACTTGCCGTCCCGACACCTCCGACACCGCCCGTTCAATCCGAATCACGCGGCGTTCCAGGTCAACCGCAGCGGGAGTCAGCGCCAAGGCTTCCCCGATACGTAAACCGGTGTACCCCAGCAAACGCACCAAAATTTCCAGTTGGTTGCCGCCCGGCGCGGGGGTTTGCCCACCGCGCGACCGAGCCAGCGAGGCCAACCCCGTGTCGATCGACCCCGCCCGAGACTTGCGCCGAGTCAGGTACCCGCCGCGACCCTTCTTGCGCAAAAACACCACATTTTGCCCCAAACCGCCGGGCAAAATCACCCCCGCAGGTTCGCGGGTCAACCGCCACCACCCAATCTCTAGCGCCAGGGATTCCAGCTGCAGCACGGCCAAGTAGCGGTGGCGTCCGGTACGGCACACGGTCGGCAGCGGCACCCCGGCCGCCACGTTGCTCTCGATGGCCCCCAACCGGTTGGCCAAGGCCAGCACCTGCCCCACGATTTGATAGGCCTGGCGCACCCCGGTAGGGCTGACGCCCTGTTGAGCGAGCTTCGCGACCCAGGAGACGACCTGCAGATAGCTGACCTGGTTCGGAGCCTGTTCCCCAAATTCCAGGTTGACCGTGTTTAGCATCGAACGATAACTTGCCCGGGTGGTCGGCTTGAGGTCGACCCGGCTTTCCAGCCAAATCCGGCCGAAATCGGCAAAAGTGCGCGGTTCGAAGTCAGCGCGGGGGTCGGCGGTTGTCAGTGTTTCCATTGTTTTCCCTTTCAGATAGGCAAATTCCCGAGGTCTCGGGGCTGGCGGGAGCCAGCACAATGGGAAACGGTAGAATGTGAGGTCACTGAGGAGGAAAAACTTGGCGAAAATTTTAATGGGATTATCCGGCGGGGTGGATTCGGCCGTGGCGACCGCGCGCTTGCAGGCGGCCGGTCACGAGGTTTCGGGCTTCTTTATGCAGTTGGAGTCCCCCTCCCGCCCGTGGTCGCGTCCTGCCGCTTCTGCCGAGCCGGTCGATGCCCTGGCTGATGCGCGCCGGGTCGCGGATTTCCTGGGGGTCGAGCTGCAGGTGTGGGACTTGGCCGAGCGGTTCAACCGGGTCGTGATGGATTCGTTTGTGCAGGCTTACCGTGAGGGGCTGACCCCGAACCCGTGCGTGCATTGCAACCGTTTCATCAAGTTCGGTTACGTCATCGAACGCGCCCTGCGAGAGGGGTTCGATTATGTCGCGACCGGCCACTATGCCCGACTGTGGCGTCCCGGCCAGGCGGGGTTGATTCCGGCGGGAGTTCCCCAGACCGGTGCGGACGGCGCGTTCCCGGACTTCGCCCTGCTGCGCGGGTCGGCGATGGGCAAGGACCAAAGTTACGTTTTGGCAGGGGTGCGAGCCGCAGCGCTGGCACGAGCCGTGTTCCCGTTGGGAGACGTGACGGACAAGGCCGCCACCCGCGCTGAAGCTGAGGCGCTGGGAATTCCGGTGGCGGGCAAGCGGGATTCTTTCGATATTTGTTTCCTCCCGGACGGGGATACGCGAGGCTTTTTGCGCGGCTGTATCGGGGCGGCGCCAGGTCCCATTGTGGACGAGGACGGAGCGGTGGTGGGCTCGCATGACGGCGCTTTCCAATACACGGTCGGGCAGCGCCGTGGCCTGCACATTCCCCGGCCTCATGCCGACGGCGCTCCCCGCTACGTGCTGGGTACGGATCCGGAGACGAACACGGTGTTTGTGGCTCCCCGCCAGGCGCTGACGGTCACGGAAATTCACGCCGGGCCGGTGGTGAACTGGCTGATAGACCCCACCAGTCTTGGGCTCAGCGCAGCTGGTGAGGGTCAGTTGGACCCGGTCGGGTTGACTATCCAGTTCCGTGCCCACGGCAAACCCGTCGCCCCGCAGGGCGTGTATCTGGAAACCGGGGATGGCGGCACCGAACTGCGGGTGGCGCTGCAGCCCGCCGATGAGGTTACCGGAGTGGCGCCGGGCCAGTCTCTGGTGCTTTACCAGGACAGTCCCCGGGGAGACCGAGTCATCGCCCAGGCGACCATCACCGCTACCGACAGCGAACCACACTTGTGACCCCGGAACTCATTTACGAAAAACGTCAGTGACTGAAATCGGGCGACCGCGGAGAACTCGCGACCGGAAAAAGCCAGAATTACCCGCCACAAGTTAGGCGAAGCTCACAAAGTCCGGCACGCGAGACGTTTTCCCGGTAATGTCGAATCTATGACTGTCGAGAAGAAGGGGATGACACCGACATTTGCTCCCACTGACGTGGTCGCGGAGGAACCGAAACTCGACCCACACCACTTGGGACCCACTATTACAGAATCCGGGGTCGCCTTTTCCGTTTATTCTCACCAAGCCACGGCGGTAGAGGTGTGCCTGTTCGACTCCCCGGACGAAAATGGGCGCTACCAGTCCGAACGCCGGATTCGGCTGCGCGGTCCGTTCCGCGGGATTTGGCACGGTAACATTCGCGGCGTACGTCCCGGCCAGGTATACGGATATCGGGCTTATGGGCCGTGGGATCCCGACGCGGGAGTGTTCTATAACCCGCAAAAGGTCCTGCTCGACCCCTACGCGAAAGCGATTACGCAGCCCCCCGTCCTCAGCCCGCAGCTTTACGCCCATCAGGTCGATGCCGAGCTAAAGCCCGTGACTCGCGAACTCACCATGGATCCGTTGGATTCCGCGGACTACAACGCACTATCAGTCGTGGTGAACACGCATTCTTTCCCGGTAGCGGATCGGCCACGCACGTCTTGGCGGCGCACTGTCATTTATGAAGCGCATGTCAAAGGTTTGACCCGGCAACTGCCCGGAATTCCCCAGGAACTGCAGGGTACCTACGCCGGTTTGGCGAACCCGGTCACCATTGATTACCTGAAAAACTTGGGCGTGACCGCTATCGAGCTGCTGCCGATTCACGCCAAGATGCCCGAACCGTTTCTGGCGGAACGTAACCTGAGCAACTATTGGGGCTACTCGACTCTGAGCTATTTCGCGCCCGAACCGACCTACGCGACCGAAGCCGCCCAGCGTCAAGGCCCCCAGGCCGTCTTGGACGAGGTCCGCGGCATGGTCTCACTGCTGCACCAGGCCGGTATCGAGATTCTGTTGGACGTGGTTTATAATCATACCGCCGAGGGCGGCACCCTGGGGCCGTCTCTCAGCTTGCGCGGCTTGGATCCGCAATGTTATTACGTGTGGAATCACGGCTACCCCAACCAGATGGTGGACTTCACCGGCTGCGGCAATACGGTCGATTTCACGTCCACTGAGTCGGTGGCGTTGCTGTTGGATTCCCTACGGTACTGGGCCGGAGAAGTCGGGGTGGACGGTTTCCGTTTCGACTTGGGGGTAACGCTGGGGCGCAACCGAGAACAGTACGCCCTGCGCCATCCTTCTTTTGTGGGCATGGCGACCGACCCGGTTCTGGCTGGCTGCAAACTCATTGCCGAGCCGTGGGACATGGGTCCGAACGGGTGGCAAACTGGGAACTTCCCCTCGCCTTTTGCGGACTGGAACGACCGCTACCGCGACGGCATCAGGGGTTTTTGGCTCACCGACGCGGCGGCGCTGGCCCACGGCCGTCACGCCCACGGCCCGCACGAGCTCGCCACCCGCGTCTCCGGGTCGGCTGACCTGTACGGTTCCAACATCGCCGAATACAACCGCGGTCCGGGAGCGTCCATCAACTTTGTCGCGGCCCACGACGGCTTTACCCTGGCTGACCTGGTGACTTTCGACCATAAACACAACGAAGCCAACCTGGAAGGCAACCGGGACGGGACGAACAACAATAACTCGTGGAACCACGGTCACGAAGGCCATGTACTGAGCGGCAAAGAACTGGGGGACGAGGACCTACCCAGCGCTGCCGCGGAAATCGGCCCCGACCCGCAGTCTGGCGAAGGTTTCTCCCGCCGGTTTAGCCGCATGGATCCCACCACACCTTTCCACGGCGACCCGCTGAACCGCACCGAGATGGTCAAAGTCGCCACAAACCGGCTGAAAACCTTGCGAAACTTGTGGGGCACCCTGGCGATTAGCTCCGGCACCCCCATGATTTTGGCGGGGGACGAGTTTGGGAACACACAGAACGGCAACAATAACGACTATTGCCAGGACGGGCCGATTTCCTGGTTGGATTGGCGTTGGCAGCCTTGGCAAAAGGGGCTGTTTGAAACTGCCCGCTACCTGCTGCATCTGCGCGCCGAGCACCCGGTCATGCGCCCCGATGAGTTCGCCTCCGGGATGCCCCAGGCCGGGGATAAGCTCCAGGACCTGTCGTGGTACAACCGCGAAGGCGAACATTTGACCCCCGGTGCCTGGCACGATCCCGCCAACCGCGTCCTCCAGATGCTACGTTCCGGAGCACCCTGGGACGACGTGGATTTGCTGGTCATGATTAACGGGACCAATGACGAAGTCCAGATTAACCCCCCGCGGGCGCGTTCCCGCGTGTTTCGGCTGGTGTGGGACTCCACCTGGCCCGATCCGAGCGCCCGCGAAGGCAGCGCGGGGGAAAAGCTGCAGCTGTTGACCGGTTTAAACTCTGCGGTGCCCTCTGCCCGGCATCAAGACACGAACGACCCGGTCGCGCTGTTTGCCGAGGAAGTCGGGGTCACCCCGGGTTCTGGAATCCGTTTGGCGGAAGTCATTTCCGAGCTGCCCGTGACCGTGCGCGGCATGAGATCCAAGATGGCGCCGTTCTCGATGCGGATTTTCTTTGCCGAAGTCCCGGACAATCCCTCCGGGGACGAGAAAATCGATTTGCTGAACACCTTGCGCAAAGTCCAAAAGCACTAGGGCGCCGCGTCAGTGCGTTGCGCCGGTGCGTGCCGTGTCGGTGTGTGGCGCATAAGGCCGTGTGACCTGCGGTGTAGTGGGGACGCGCGAACCGGTGCGGCGGGCGAACTAACGCAAACGTACATCCTCAGGGTCAGCACAAGTGGGGCCGGGCCACCGGTGACGTGAACGGCGAGCTGCCGGACGCGCTCGTGACCTGCGCTTGTGAACGCGCCGAAGAATGCGCCTATTCGTCTAACAGATAGTCGCGGCGTCCCAGACTTTTGGGATTGGCCTTTGCGGGCGAGGACGGATAGGGCTTGTTTTCCCCCGCCGCCCCGGGACGCCCTTTGAACTCCCCGGCGCGGAAAGAATCTTCCCCGACCTCATAAGCCCATTCCAGCAGCATATCCGTCGTCTCATCCACCAGCTCATCGCGGGTTTCCGGGCTCACTGACGCGCCTTGATTATCCAAGTTGATAATCCACAGGGCGCGTTCCACCATCCGGTCCGCCACGGCCTGAGCATGGTCGCGGCGCCGAATCAAATCCTCCGGTTTCTTGTCGTCCTGTTCCATCACACCCCGTAGTTCATTCCCATAGCGGCCTTCATTTCGCGCAGCACATCGCTGGCTTCATCGCGGACTTTTTCGTTGCCGCGGGCCAACACGCTCCACAAGTAGCCTTCGTCTTGCATCAGTTCGGCGCGCCGCTGGCGCAGCGGGCGCAAGTGTTCGTTCAACGCCTGGGTCACCAGGGCTTTCAGCGCCCCGCCGCCGCCTGCTCCGATTTCCGCGGCGATGTCCTCCGGCGCCTGCCCGGTACACAGCGAGGCAATGAGCAGCAGGTTCGATACTTCGGGACGATGCACGGGATCGAAAGTAATCTGGCGATCCGAATCGGTCACGGCCTTTTTCAGGATTTTCGCGGTGTCGTCCTCGCTGGCGCGCAGCTCCACCGTGTTATGCCGCGACTTGCTCATCTTTTGGCCGTCAGTGCCCAGAATCATCGCGCCCTGCCCCAGCAGGCCCTGCGCCATCGGCAACACGCCGCGCCCGGTCTTTTTGCCGGTCTGCGGGTCGCGCTGCGGATAACGTTTGTTGAACCGCTTGGCGACCACGCGGGTTTGCTCCAGGTGCGGCAGCTGATCCTGGCCCACCGGCACCAGGTTCGCCTTGGCGCACAGGATATCCGCGGCCTGATGCACCGGGTAGGTCAGCAGCAGCCCGGACATGGGACGCTGGGCGGCTTCCAGCTCCGCCTTCACGGTTGGATTGCGGTGCAGTTCCGCCTCGGTCACCAGAGACAGGAATATGACCAGCATTTCGTGAATGGCCGGAATCTGAGAATGGCAGAAAATCGTGGATTTTTCGGGGTCAATCCCCGCCGCTAGGTAATCCGCCACCAGGTTTAATACGTATTCGCGCACGTTGCCGAGGTTATCCCGGTCGGTGATGACCTGGTAGTCCGCGATGAGCACGGTCGTGTCAATGCCGAGGTTTTGCAGGTCCACCCGGGTTTTCAAGGTGCCGAAATAGTGCCCGATGTGCAAGAATCCGGTGGGTCGGTCCCCGGTTAGAATGCGGTACTTTCCTACGTTTCCCGCCGCGATGTCGGCCTCAATCGCTTTCGAAGTTTCCTGAGCAGCTTTCAAGGTGGCGCGGATTTCCGTCTCACCGGCCGCCGGGTTTTCGTCTTTCGTCGTTTCTTCACTCACCGTTTAAGTCTAACCCACTGAAGTCGAAAGGCATTTTCACAATCCGGGCATGATACGGTTAATGACGCCTGTAAGAAACCAAGATTCTGAAACGTCTAAAGGGTGTGGGAGGTTTACCATCCCCTGCGAGATATCGAAGTTATCAATAGGATGAGTACGGAATTCATCCAACCAACAAGTAAGGAAATACAAACATGAAGAAGTCTGTTTTGACTCTGAGCGCGGCCGCGGCTGCTTTTGCCATGACCGTGCCGATGAGCGCGGTGGCGGCAACGGAATCTGACCGTTACGCCGGCGCGGATCGCTACAATACCGCCATCTCGGTGGCCAGCGCTTTTGGCACCTCTGACGTGGTTTACCTGTCCCGCGGCGACTCCCAAGCTGACGCGGTCGCCGGTGGTAAACTGCCCGGCGGTCCCCTGTTGCTGGTCAACGATTCGCCCGCCGTACAAAAGAACGTGGCCGAGGCCATCGCTAAGTTAAAGGCCACCAAAGTCGTGGTGTTGGGTGGCACCGGTGCAGTCAGCGATGCGGCAGTAAAGGCAGTCGCTGGGAAGGCCACCGTGACCCGACTGGCGGGCGCGAACCGTTTCGAGACGGCTGCGGAGATTTCGAAGAACTTGTTCCCCTCAGGCAAGACCAGCGCCAAGGTTTACCTGGCTAACGGCATTACCCTGGTTGATGCCCTGGTCGGCGGTACCATGACCGATGGCGCCCCGATCCTGTTGACCGATGGTTCCGGTACTTTGCCCGCCGCAACCCTGAATGAAATCAAGCGGTTGAAGCCCTCCGAGGTCGTTGCTCTGGGTGGCGAAGGCGCTGTTCGGCCCACGGAATTGAGCGCGGCGGCTAGCGCCAACGGTGCTGGCGGCGGCTCTGGATTGACCCTGGAACAAGCCAAAGCAAAAGTTCAGGCGGATTTGAACAAAGCGGCTCGCGAAGCCCAAATGAAACTCGATGGCTGGTACACCTACGCTGGCAAAACTGTGGAGGATCTGGTAAAGGACACGAAGTGCAACCCGATTCCATCCAGCGACAGTGAAAAAATGAAAGCTGAAAAGAAAGCCGCGTTGGAATCGACTTTCCCCCGCCTCTTGCCCGGTGAGGTTAGCGCAACCTGCGATATGTTGAAAGTCGACGGCACCGCCCTGTCCGGCAACAAAGCCGCTGCTGACAAAGCTGCCCAAAATACCGACAAGGGTACCTTCGGATTCTTAGTGTCCACCCGGGTGGCTCTGAAAGACACTGTCACCAAAGATAGCCTTGAAAAGGATTTGAAAGATGCCAAAAAAGCGTATGAAGCCATCCCGACGCAGTCTAATAAGTCGGCATTGAGCAAAGTTCAGGCTGCCTATGACATGGCTCCCACCAAACGTGAACTGGATTCTGCGATGTTGACCGCACAGTATGAACTGGATAAGGCAAAGTTAGCTGCCAAGCAAGATCCGACCGATGCTGAGGTTCAGGCATACTTGGGTGGAGCGGGCGCCAAGGCTTCCCGTATCGCTGGTGCGGATCGCTACCAGACCGCCCTGGAGATTGCCAAGGCGCAGTACCCGAACGGCGCTAATGCCAAGGCTCTCTACGCTGCTAACGGCACGGCCTCTGCTGATGCCACCGTGGCTGGTTTCCTCGACAACAAGGCCGAGTTGGCTGGCCCGGTTCTGCTGGTTCAGGCCGGTTCCGCTCCCGCGGCGGTGACCGATTATGCCAAGGCGGCTCGCGCTGCGAATGCTGCTCTGGCAGGTAAGTTCAAGGGACTGGGCGGCTTCGGCGTAGTCTCTGATTCCCTGGTTGACCAATTCAAGGACTTGCTGAAGTAAGTTCTCTGGATTTTTTGGGGGGCGGCTGCGGCCGCCCCCCTCTTTTTATCCCCACCTCGAAGCTCGACAGCTCCCAAAGCGATCGAAATTCGCGATTAAATCGGGGTAGCTGGCCTATATAACCACCAACCCCGATTTAATCCCCAAATAGCAACACCCCACACTTGTGCCCCCACAAAACCCGAGCACCCGCGCTTGTGACCCCGCTCGTGAGACACGAAAAACCGGCGTCACCGTAACGGCGACGCCGGGAAGCTTGTGAAAAACCGCTTAGCGGGTTTCCTTATGCGACGTGGACTTCTTGCAACGCGGGCAGTACTTGTTCAGCTCCAAGCGATCCGGGGTGTTACGCCGGTTCTTCTTCGTGATGTAGTTGCGCTCCTTGCATTCAGAGCACGCCAACGTAATCTTCGGGCGAATGTCTTTCGATTTTGCAGCCACTGTTTTACTTCTTTCTAATAGCTTATCCCCTGCGGTTACCCGTTTCAGGTTCGTAGCGGGGGAGGGATTCGAACCCTCGACCTCACGATTATGAGTCGTGCGCTCTCACCAACTGAGCTACCCCGCCTCGCTGCTCAGCGGCGCGGACCGTCAAGCGTGAAGCGAGCCCCGGCAGAGAATCGAACTCTGGACCTTCTCCTTACCATGGAGACGCTCTGCCGACTGAGCTACCGGGGCAACGAAAGTTTAGTTTACAGGATTCTGGCGCCCGTGACAAACTGAACTCGGCAAGCGCCTCGGCCCGGATTTTGGTGGGGTTGTCGGCTAAACCCGTCACGAGTTCGGTGGGGTTCGGGCGCACAAGTGAGTTGCGGGAGTTTCGGCGTTTTTGTGGCGGTTCCAGGGGCGCGGTTAGGGCCGCGGCGATTTTTCTGAGCTGTAGCGCGGCCGTCGTGGTTGTTGCCCCATTTCAGCGCCATTGGTGAACACTAGGTCCGGTGAGCGGACATAAAAGTTAGAATAATCCTCATGAAGCAAGAACCCGATGAGGGGACGGCCCCGGATTCCTCACGCTCGCCGAGCCCAGCACAAACGTCCGAAGCGGATGCGCCGGCTGCTGCGGACGCGCCTGCGGTTGCGGACACCCCAGCGACCTCGACGGCAGCGACCGCCGCGACCTCCCTTGTGACCCCGAAAGAGCCGGGGGAACCTGACGCAATGGAGAATCAGGCTGACCCGGAAACCTCGGCTGAGCCGGACTCCGCCTGTACACCAATCGAACCGCCCGCCTCCGCAGAGGTGGGTTCGGATTCCCCTGCGACCTCGGCAGACCCGGCAGAACAGCTAGAACCGGCAGGCGCGGCGACCTCGACGGCAGCGACCGCCGCGACCTCCCTTGTGACCTCGGCAGACCCGGAAAACCCGGATGCCCGCGACGCCCGGCCCGGCATCCCCACGCTCGTGCTGCTGATAGCGCTGGCGGTCATCGCGATGGCGGCGAGCGCGGAACTGGTGCTGTCCGAAATTCAGACGCTGAAGCAGCCCGCGGCGCATCTCGGATGCGATTTGAACCCGCTGATTGGCTGTTCGGCTTCGCTCACGACCTGGCAGGCTCACCTGCTGTTTGGCATCCCGAACGCGCTGGTCGGAGTCGGTTTGTTCGCCGGTTTGGCCGGCGTGTTCCTGGCTTGGTGCTGCGGGCAGGTGTCGCGCTGGCTGGTACTGCTGATTGAGGCGGGCCTGACCGCAGGGATGGTGCTGATTGTGTTTTTCCTGCACCAGTCCATTTTCGAGTTCACGAAGCTGTGCCCATTCTGTTTTATCGTCTGGACGTGCACGATTGTCCTGTGGGTGCAGCTCGGGGCGGCGCTAATGCGGCTCGGATGGCTGTTTCCCGACACCGGATTTGCCCGTATTTGGACGGCGCAGCGCTGGCTTATTACCGCGATTATCTTGCTTTTGATAGTCTTGGTGGTAGCAGTGACGCTATCAGACAAACTTGTTTACTTATTCTGACCGAAAGGCGAAGCGGTGCGGAGAGAACTGACCGACGAAGAGGAACAATTTTTAGAGACCATCCGCACGATGCTCTTGGCGCGGCCGCGCGCATCCGCCGATGCCAGCAGGGAAAATATGCATCGGTTGGCCCGTTTTGCCCAGGCTTTCCTGGCGGCGCCGACATCGCTCAACACGCTGGTGGGACCCGTTTGTAGGACCGGTAACGTTTGCGACTGGCTGGGAGTATCTCGCCAAGCGATTATGAAAGCGGTGCGGGACGGGCGCTTGTTGGGGTTTCGGACACTGGACCGGAAGTGGGTTTACCCGACCTGGCAGTTTTCCTCGCCCCAGGCTTACGCGAACTGCGTGCGGATGCTGCCGCCGATTTTGGATATTTTGGAGTCGCGCGGCTTGAATGATTTTGACCGGGCCAAGTGGTGTTTCGCGCCGAACGCGCTGTTGGCAAAGGCTGCGGCTGGTTCGGATCCTGTCTCTTATACACATCTGACGCTGCCGACGAATAGA
>ERZ1031127.22-NODE-22-length-59833-cov-12.702064_pt1 | contig 59833 bp, 51 predicted proteins | sample MGYA00518224_ERZ1031127 | MGnify/ENA primary metagenome ERZ1031127 (study PRJEB33718, sample SAMN03159757) | human skin metagenome | collected 2014-05-20 | study: EMG produced TPA metagenomics assembly of the PRJNA266117 data set (Human skin bacterial metagenome... | reverse complement strand
GCCTGGCAGCAAGCGCTGCTGCTCTCCACATGGATGATTGGTTTCTTCTTTGTATTTTCGGCGCTACGTCTCATTAAGAATCCTCGCAAGAAATCCTTACGATACCCCGTTTTCATTTACGGGATTCTGGTTGGGGTACTGGGAATAGGAGTCCTGGCGGTGCTGCCGCTACTCTGCTGGTGGATTCCGGCTTTCGCTATCCTCATCGGGATTTGGGCTGTTGAGGTGCACCTCGGACGGGAACGCGGTCTGGGGGCGCGTCTGACGATTATCCTCGCGGCGGGACTGATGACCTTGGTTGCCTATCACTGCGGCTTGATGGCCACGGCTTTGCGGATGGGTCAGGACGCGATGTACGGGGTTCACGAGGCGTCCGCTCTGGGCGGACACGCGTTATCCACTGTTTTACGGGGTTGGCCAGCTGCAGTCGCGATAGCAGTGCAGCTCACAGCCTATTACGCAGCTTCAGTTCCCTACGTCAAGACGATTTTTCGGCAGCGTGGGAACCAGCGCTTCCTGGTCATTTCGATAGTTTCGCACGCCCTAGGTTTTGCCGTTGCGTTGTATTTTGCCGTACTGTCTTGGGTATCGCCTCTGGTCGCAGTCGCTTGGCTGGTGACACTGGCACGCTCGATTTGGTTTCCCTGGCAGGCACGCCGCCGCGGCCGGCCCTGGCGGCCACGAGTCATCGGGCTGACCGAAGTGGCAATTTCAGTATTGGTTTTTGCGGCAGCAGCGCTGTAATGGTTGCCGGCGCTCAGCGCGGTGGTAAATCCTCGCGTTTTGGGTGGTAAATCCTCGCGCAACACCGAGTTTTCCGCGCCATTCTAACGAATTCTCGACCGTATCCGCTCTAGGGGACCGGGCTCCCCGGCAACAACCGTGATGGCTTGCGGGACGACCTGGAAGACCCAGTGCCGCGCCGCCGCTTCGGGGTCGCCGTCCATCTCCCACACCGCCGGCTTATGCAACAGAACTTCGAAACGTTTGCCGCTGAAATACTCCAGCGTGCTGCGCCGCCGCCCCAGCCTCAAAACCACGTTCTTAACCACGCGCCACCAGCCGCCGACCCCCTGTGGAGCCCCAATCAGCAAATCTAGGGAACCGTCAAAGGGAGTGGCGTCGGGAAACAGCTGGATTCCACCGGTCAGCTCGGAGGTGTTGCCGACCATGAAAATAATCACGTTACGTTTCAGAACCTGCTTGCCGTCAATGCGGAACCGACACCGATGCACCGAGTTGTTGACCTGCTTGAAAAAGGACATGACGTAGGCCACGGGACCGACTACCTTTTTCAGTCCCTCGTCCACGTGATGCATGACTTCCGCGTCTATTCCGATTCCCGCCATACCCGTGAAATACCAAGGTTTACGGGAAGTATCGTTATGCACCTTCACGATATCCATCGAGACTTTTTGCCCCGTGAACGCCAGTTCCATAGCGGCTTTCATATCCAAAGGCACGTTGAGGTTTCGCGCCAACAGGTTCGTGGTCCCCGCCGGCAATACCGCCACTGGAATCTCACTATGACGCATCTCGGTGCTGACCACGCGCACGGTGCCGTCCCCGCCCGCGGCGATGACCAGGTCCGGATGCATCTCTCGAGCCTGCGCGGCCATCGCGAAGCCGGGGTCGTCAACGCTGGTGGTGAGGTATTCCACGGTGAAATCGTGCTGTTGGGCCGCCGCGTTCAAACCGGCTGTAAACTCGTCCTCGTCCCCGACTTTCACGGGGTTATAAATGACTATTGCCTTTTTCAACTTCGGCTCCTCATCTGAAACGTCCCGCCAGCTCAGGCATCATCGCGCGAGAACGAATTGTGCATATTGAGGCTGGCGTCAAACAGGACCTTATCCAGCAGGTCGTCCGTTTCCCGCTTCAACAGGTCAGCAATCTCGGCATTAGCGGCCTCCAGCAGTTCGTAAACGCGGGAATCTTCCATGTTATTCGCCGTGTCCTCACCGAGCTCAGCCACCGTCTGGTCAGTACGTGCCACAATCTGCAAAGCCTCCGCAACGACCTTTTGCTGGTAACGCTCCACATGCGGAATCGTCTGATGATAGTGGGCGTCCACCAGGACGGCAATAATTCGATTCGCCCAATAGTGATGTTCGGTGGTGACCCGCTGGGTCGTTGCCTCCAGATACTCCGGGGTGTGCCGCACGTTGGCATAGAACGGCACCAGGGCGTTGAACGGCATTGCTCCGTAGGCTATCCAGTTCAGTCCGGTGGTGGTGGCAGGTTTTTCCGGGCGAATCTGGAGGGCAGCCACGAAATTGGTACGGTTGATTCCAATCGGGCGATACATACCGCGCTGGTCAGCGCCGCCTATCCTAGCCTGCTCCGCCCTCGCGTAAGGGTTAAACGGAGTGCCTTGATAGTGGTAAGACTGGGTGTATTTCACGTCCTCCATAGTGATGAGACGTTCTGGAATTAGGCACCAATCCAAGTCGTCTGAATCCGGGCGGGAATCCCCGTGGAAACCAAACCGAGATACGTCCGTGGGATTGAGGAACCGCTGCAACGCCCACACTCGTGGCGTGTTGTAGGTGTGATCCGAATCCGAACGTGACCCGAAAGCCAGTCGAGGATTGAAACGCTGGGTCGGCTGGCCGTCGGTTTGCGCGGTATCCAGGTGGTTGTCCTCCACAAATTCCCGCAAATCGGGCGAGCACAGGTAATCGCGTCCCTCCCCGAGGGCATCATCAAAATCGAAGTCGTCCAGGCTAAACTGGTTAGCGATGACGGCATAGCATTCCTCCGGCAGACGCCGCGCCAGCCAATGATGCCCCCCAACCGTCTCGAGCCACCACACGTCGTCGTTATCGGCAAAACCAATGCCGTTCATCTCGTAAGTGCCGTACTGCTGCAGCAACTCCCCCAAACGCAGCACGCCTTCACGAGCCGTCTTGATGTAGGGCAGTACCAACACCACCATGTCTTCTTCTCCGATACCGCCGGGCTGCTCCGGCACAAAATCGTCCTGCCCCTCCTCACCTTGGGCTTCGCGCAACTCAACCAGCGGGTCGGCGCCCAGCACGCGCTCATTCGAGGTCAGCGTCTCGGTGGCGGTCATCGAGACGCGAGCCGAGTTGATTCCCGCCCCTGCCCACAGGCCTTTGTGGGTGTCAGCATCAGGGAAACGGGTGTAGCGCAAACCGGTTTCCGGCAGGGGAATCTCCACGTGGGACAGGACGGAACGGTAGGTCTTCGGCAAATCCTCGGGTGCGATGACCTCAAATCGTTTCGCTTCAAAAGACCCGTGTCCCGAGTCGTCGGTCCGAGCCATAATCGTCGACCCGTCCGCCGAAGCCTTTTTCCCAACCAAAATCGTCGTGCAACCCATGTGTTTTCGCCTTTCTAATACTTGCTGGTGACTGTACCCAGTCTGCCAATATCTTAAAACGTTTAGGCATCTGATGCTGAGGGAAATCCTACCTGAGGAACTATAGCCCCCGGCAAAGTCATAGGATATATAGGGACAGACTCAAGGAGTGACTATGCACAAAGACAATCCAGACATTGGCCCCAAACCCGGAAAGCCGTTTCGCGTCCAGCACGTCCAGCAATACTTTGCTGCCGGGCGGCCGCTGACGATGTTGACCGCCTACGATGCGATTACCGCGCGGATTATTGATTCGGCCGGAATTGACATGATTTTGGTCGGCGATTCTTACGGGACCACTATGTTGGGAATGCCCTCCACTATCGGGGTGACCTTAGACGATATGGTTCGCGCCACCTCCGCGGTCGCGGCGGGGGCTTCACGAGCGTTAATCGTGGGAGATATGCCTTTTGGGTCTTACGAGTCCAGTCCCGCCCAAGCCGTGGATACTGCGGTCGCGCTGGTGCGCGCCGGAGCTGCCGCGGTGAAACTGGAGGGGGGACGTCGTATCCTGCCCCAGGTCAAAGCCATCGTGGATGCGGGTATCAACGTGATGGGACATCTCGGTTTCACCCCGCAATCTGAAAACCACTTGGGCGGCAAACGCATGCAGGGGCGCGCCGATGCTGCTCCGGCCTTGATAGAGGACGCGCTGGCCTTGCAAGACGCGGGAGCGTTCTCGATTGTTTTTGAGATGGTTCCCGCCGCGACCACTCGCGCCGCCATTGACCAGCTCAATGTTCCCATCATCGGTATCGGCGCTGGCCCGGACGCTGCCGGGCAGGTCCTGGTGTGGACTGACATGGCGGGAATGCAAGACTGGAAGCCCTCATTTGCTCAGGTGTTCGGTCAGGTGGGGGCGGAACTGAAGCACGCTGCCCAAAGCTACCGTGACGCCGTGGTGAACCGGACTTTCCCCGCCCCGGAAAACTACCATGAAAACTAGGCCGTCCCCGAGAGGCGACCTCCGACCTTTTGAATCGAAAGAATGACTACCGTGTTACACAAAAAAACTCGAACTGACGAACTGGCCCGCCGCGCGCCCTTGGGAAACCTGAAACCGGGACGCATTTCCGCCACCTTACCTGTCCCCTCCCACATTGACCGCCCGGAATATATGTTTCACGACGGCCCGGAACGGGTGACGGCCTCCGATGTTAAGAGCGAGGAAACTATTGAAAAAATCCGCCAAGCTGGGCGTATCGCGGCCGATGCCATCGTGGAAACCGCCAAGTACATCGCTCCCGGGGTGACCACCGATACTTTGGACCGGGTGGCACACGAGTTTATCTGTGATCACGGCGCCTACCCGTCCTGCCTGGGCTATATGGGATTTCGCAAATCTATCTGTACCTCGATTAATGAATGCATCTGCCACGGAATTCCGGACGACCGGCCGCTGGAGGAAGGCGACATCATCAACCTGGACATCACCGCTTATAAGGACGGCGTCCACGGCGATACGTGTGCCATGTTCCCGGTCGGGACGATTGACCCCGAGTCCCAGCAGCTCATCGACTGCACCAAAGAAGCCATGATGCGCGCCATTAAGGTCTGCAAACCGGGACGTTCCATCAACGTTATCGGGCGGATTATCGAGTCCTATGCCAGCCGTTTTGAATACGGAGTGGTGCAGGATTTCACCGGCCACGGTGTCGGCGAGGCTTTCCACAGCGGACTGGTTATTCCGCACTACGATTCCCCCCGCTACGACACGATTATGGAAGAAGGCATGGTTTTCACCATTGAACCGATGCTGACTATGGGTTCAATTGCTTGGGAACAGTGGCGGGACGGCTGGACCGTGGTGACCCGCGACCGGGGACGCACCGCCCAGTTCGAGCACACCCTCGTGGTGCGTGAGGACGGCGGAGAAATTCTCACCTGGCCCAGCAACCACCAGGATTGATAGTTTTTCTTTAGTTGGCAGGCTTAATCGGCAGTTGCCGGTGTCTCGCTGAAACAGGGCTGAAATTTGGTGAAATCACGGGATTTGCCATAGAGTAATTTTCAAGTTTATCCCCACGCGAAAGGGACTTTTGTGGCAACTGGATTTGGCATTGATGTTGGCGGCTCCGGTATTAAAGGCGCTTATGTAGACTTGGAAACTGGCGATTTCATTGGCGATCGTCTGAGAATTAAAACTCCCGCACACTCGACTCCCCAGGCCGTGGCGGAAGTGTGCCGTAAAATCATTGAGGAAAAGGGCGTTCCCGAAGACATGCCGTTGGGTCTGACGATTCCGGCTCCGGTTAAGAATGATTTGGTCCCGTTTATTGCTAATCTCGACCAGGGGTGGGCTGGTATTGACGTCCGCGTCCTGTTGCGCAAGTACACCGGTCACATGGTCAAGTGTGTTAATGATGCTGATGCTGCGGGTTACGCTGAAGTCCGTTACGGGGCGGCGCGCGACGTGCCCGGCCTGGTCATCGTCACCACCTTAGGTACCGGAATTGGCACCGCGCTCATTTATAACGGGATTCTGGTTCCTAACAGCGAGCTGGGACACATTGAGATTGACGGCAAAGACGCGGAGAGCCGCGCTTCCTCCGGCGCGAAGTCAGCCAAGAAACTGTCCTTTAAGCAGTGGTCGAAGCGTCTGCAAAAATACTATTCAAAGATGGAGATGTTGTTCAGCCCGGACTTGTTCGTGGTTGGCGGTGGCGTGTCCCGTCAGCACGAGAAGTTCCTGCCCCTGCTGGACCTAAAAACCCCGATTATCCCCGCTCAACTGCGCAATCAGGCTGGTATCGCGGGGGCTGCCGCGCTGGCGGCTGGGGTGTAAGCCTAGCTAACTGCTGTTTCGCTCCGGGATACTGCGGCGTCCCGGAGCGTTTTAAGATTCGCTAACCACTAACCGGAAAGCTAGTTACCAGGCCTTTCAACTTCATAAACCTACGAAAAAACTCGTAGACATGAACCACGCTGCGTGTTAGAGTGACAAAATGAGTCTGCTACTTGCGTGGGGAAGACTAATTTCACGGCGATTGATTATTCTGACCGCCGCGGTCATTTTGCTGCTGTCACTAACGGGTTGTGCATCTACGAGTACTGTAACCACGGCACCTAAAACCGGTACAGACCAAGCAGAAAATGAAATTCTTTCTAAAGACAAGGCGATAAACATCCTTAGTGAAGGCACTTATTTTTTTGACCAGCGTATTAATTACACACCTGATTCCAAAGCAATACAAGATGCATACGAACTCATGGATAGTAACGGTGTATTCCCCTGTTACCGTAAAGCCCAAGAAACTTCGCCATTTACCAATAACGAACCCAACGGCGAATTCTGGTGGTGCCAAGCTACAGAGGGAGGATTAAAGCAATTATCCCAAATACCATTCCCACCAAACGTTCCACCAAAAGGTCAACAGATTTCATACATTTCCAGGCTTGGTAACCAGCTTCTATTCATTATTTCAGGAGCTTATGATGAAACTGCTGAAAGCAACTGGCAACTCGCCTTTTTTGATGGTCAAACCACCCGAACCGTTGTGTCAAGCAAAGACTACACTGGTAAACCAATCAAGATGGCTGCGGAGCCCTGGCACATCGGACTGTGCGATGGCAAAGCCTATTGGGCCACCTTTGATATGCTGCAAGCAGACAACCGTCCAAAGAACTCTGCGTACATCTATGCAACTCCAGTCAACAGCAAATCCAGTCCTCAAATTGTTGCGAAAAATGTTACGTCCTTTAAACTTAGTAAACAATGCGATTTAGCCATATACTACCAGCAAGATACGGCAAAAAATTCCCGGACCTCACCTAAAATCGACCTTTTTCACGGTAAATCAAAAATCGAATCTATTATTTTACATAGCAACATTAGCAACCTCTACGGTTTTGCTCATGATTACTTTATATATCGATCCACTGAGACAACTTCACAAAATGATTTAATTATAGAGAACCTACTAACTCATCACAAAATATCTTTTCGAAACACGCCCTGCAAGAACATTCCAAATATAAACGAAGTTGGCACCAGTTACTTCTATTTTACCTGCGCAGACTCTAATTACTCTTCAGTTGATACGTTTTTATATGACCTAAACTCTAACAATTATTATATTGTGCCAGATTCCTATGCCGGTTTTACTTCGACTAACAGCGAGAAATGTATGAATACAAGCGATTGTTTTTTGGTGTCTTGGAGCAAAACTGATTATGTTATACCAATCGCAGAACATCGGAAAAACAAATTGTTTTCGATAACCCAAAGCTACGCCTACTGGTCACCAGATTTACATAACCGTCTCTGATTACCATTTCCCCATACTCCGTGCGTCGCGTCATACCCGGTCAAGTGCTCTTGAATCAGTGAGCGGAAAAGCCGGGCGTAAGCCGGATTCTGTAACGCGCTTTGTTGCCGCCGCGCGCCGGTAGCCATTTCTCTGGAAGGCCGGTTACCCGACCTCTCTAGCAGCCTACCCGCAGGCTTTGAACGGGCCGCCCAGCCTGCTGCTTGGCCTTGCTCCGGGTGGGGTTTACCCTGCCACGACTGTCGCCAGCCGCGCGGTGAGCTCTTACCTCGCCTTTTCACCCTTACCTCACCGTGCACAAGCCCGGTGGGGTGGTTTCGCTTTCTGTGGCACTGTCCCGCGGGTCACCCCGGGTGGCCGTTAGCCATCACCCTGCCCTGTGGAGTCCGGACTTTCCTCAGGCTCATCGAATGACTCGCCCGCGACTACCTGCCCGACTTTTCCGCCCGATTATTGTACTACTTACGCACCAAAATGACTTCGTGGTCCTCGCTGACGATGACATCGTCGGGAGCCGCGATGTTTAAACGCGAGATTTCCGCCATCGAAAATTCCAAATCCATCCCGACTGACTGGTTTCCGCTGACCGCTACTACCCCGATTCCTCCGGTCGCCCGCTTGCAAGTTTCGTATTCCTGCAGCAAGTCGTCCGGGAGGGTGGCGGCCAGTTCGTCTCGCTGGGTTTGCTGACCGGTCAGTTCCTGCTGCAGTTCGCCGGCAGCGCTGCCCGCTTCGGCTTGTGCTTCGTCGAACTCAACAGCCAGTTCCGCGCGGCGATTTTCCACCAGCTTCACTTTTTCACTAGCGCGTTCCAGCGCGTCCAACGCGTCCAGGGCGCTATCTTCCAGTTCGCCCTGGCGCGTCGCCAGCTGAGCGAGTTCGGCTTGAATACGTTCCATCTCTTTGGGACTCAACTGGCCCGAGTCCAAGCGTTCACGTTGAGTTTTCGCCCGCTCCTGAACTTTGCTGACTTCCCCTTCGGCTTGCTTCAAAGCCCGGTTCAAGTCGTTGCGAGCAGAAGTCGCCAAAGCCAGCCCGGTGCGCAGCTCGTCTTGCTCAGCCTTGATTTGTTCCAGACGCGCCGCGGCCGGAATGCTGGCCAGAGAGTGTTTCAAACCGGCAATCTTTCGATCCAGGACCTGCAGGTCCAAAAGTTTTTCTTGGTCTTCGGGCGCAGCTTTCATTGACTTCTTCCTCGCAGATTCTCGGGGTCTTTTCTAAATCGTAACTTGATTTCAGGTATTAGTTTATCGAACCGCAGCCGGCATCGTCCGGCTCGGTCTCGTCCTCGGTAACGGTGGGGATATAGGCGTCCCAGGGTTCGGAAATGACCGTGCTGATTTTCGTTTCCAGGGATTTGCCGATTTCACCTGTCCACAGGTTCAACGCTGTTTCTAAACGGGGCAGCCACATCCATTCACTGGCCCAATGCGACGGCATGATGAGGGCAGGAGCCCTGTCCATCTCCAGGAAATCCAGCGCTGGGTGGTGGCGCAAATCGGCGGTCACGAACACATCTGCGCCGGCATCTAAGGCTGCAGGCAACAGGGATTGACCCGACCCGCCGCTGACCGCCACCGTCTTGACTGGGCGGTCAGACTCCCCTGCCACCAGTAAACCTGCTGGCGAACTGGGCAATAGGTTCGCCAGGCGGCTGGCGACTTCCCCCACGGTGGTGGGCGTGACCGGGCCGACTCGTCCGATGCCCAAGGACGTATCGGCCGGGGCGGGCTGTAGCGGCCGCCAGGTCTGCGGGTCCAGTCCCGCTGCTTGGGCCAGGGCTTCCGCCACCCCATCACGCGCCGAGTCCGCGTTGGTGTGGGCGTTAAACAGGGCAGCCTCGCCGCGAATCAGGCGATGTACCACCCGGCCTTTGGCAGTATCCGTGGACACAAAAGAAGTGCCGCGCAGGAACAGGGGGTGGTGCGTAATGACCAGCTGGGCACCCCACTCGAGGGCCTCGTCCACGACCGGCTCGACCGGGTCCACCGCGAGCAGAATCCGCGTCACCGGGTCGCCCCGATTCCCGCAAATCAGCCCGACTCGATCCCAATCTTCCTGCAGTTCGGGCGCAAAGCGCGCGTCCATCCACTCACAAATTTCACCAACGGTCAATCCGGTATTTTGCATACTCTCATCCTAGCGAACTTCGATTTGCCCCCGTTGGTAACCTAGAACAGTGGTCGATTATTCCCCGATGAAATTCCTGCAAGCAGCCGCTTTGCGCCACCCTGGACGCACTTCGATGATTTGGATTGCCCAGGGAGTCAACGCCGAGACAATCGCTGAACCCAGTTTTGCCCCGCCGACTTGGAATGTGGCCCAGACGCTGGCGCGCGCCACCCAGCTGGCACTCCAGTTCCGGTCTTGGGGCGTTGCTCCCGGCGAGCGCGTGGTTGTCATCGGGAAAAACTCCCCGTGGCACCTGCTGACTTTCGTGGCCGCCGCGGCCATTCCGGCGATTACAGTGCCGTTGGATCAAAACCTCCCAGCCTCGGAGTTGGCAAAAATCCTGGCGCATTGCGAACCGAAAATCGTCATTTGCGACCCCGTCCAGCACAAAAAACTGTCGGACTGCGGCCCTACCACGGGCCCGCACCCCCGCCTTGTGACGTACTCTGACCTGGAGGATTGCCTAGAGCCGCGCGACGACTCAACCCCGCCCGTGACGTTGGCGCTCGCGGCCACCAAAATGCTGGACGAACTGCCCGAATGCGGAGACAACGTGCCCGGCGCGATTATCTATACCTCCGGCACCTCCGCTCACCCGAAAGGCACCCTGCTGACGTACAAAAACATGTGGTGGGGCTGCACGAATTTCCGCGAAGTGTTTGAGTATTCTCCGGCCACCGTCGAGGCGGTCACGGCTCCCCTGTCGCATATCGGCGGATTCAACGGCACGACGACGGACATTTTTTCCCACGGCGGCACGGTCGTCATTTTTGAAAAGTTTGATGCGGCCGCTGTCCTCGCCGCTATAGGGAAGTATCGGGTCGAGATGATGTTCGCGGTGCCGACCATGTACCGGATGCTGGTGCGCGAGGTCCGGCAGGCGGCACAATCCGGGCGGCCGATAGACACCTCTCGGTTCACAAAAGCCCTGGTGGGCGGCGCACCCTGGGACGAACAGCTGGCCGCTGACATGATTGGCTTGGGGTGGAATCCCATCAACATTTGGGGCATGACCGAGCAAAGCGCTTCGGGAGCCGCCCTGACCACGGACGTCATGGCGGGACGCGAACTGGCGGTGGGCCGGGCGTTTCCGCACACCGAGCTGCGCGCTGTTGATGGAGCGGGAAAACCGGTCGAACCTGGGGTGATTGGCCAGCTGGAATGCCGCGGCCCCAGCGTGACGCGGGAATACTTCCGCAATCCGGAACTGAACGCCGCCCTCATTGACTCGCATACGAGCTGGTTACGGACCGGGGATTTGGGATTTTTTGATGCTGACGGTTTCCTTCACCTGGTGGGACGCCTGACCGACACGATTAACTCCGGCGGGGAAAAGGTGTTCTCCCAGCGGGTCGCCGAGGTGCTCTCGCGTCACCCGGGGGTGTCAGAAGCGCGGGTCGTCGGGGTTCCCGACCCGACTTGGGGTGAAATCGTGGCCGCGGTGGTGGTGCAAACCCCAGGCACCCCCGAAAGCGCGGAACCACTTAGTTTGGAACAACTCCAAGACTTCGCCCGCCCTCACCTGACGAAAGCGGAACTCCCCCGAGCCTTGCGCCTGGTGAACCATATCCCGCTGAACTCGAACGGAAAACCTGACCGGCAAGGGCTTTTGGCGCTGTTCCAATAACCCCCGAATCGCTCGCCCGTACCCTCAGGCGCGCAATTGCCGCTGTTTTTCCCGTTCCACGACCGCTTCGGCTTCCTGACGAGCCGGCGGTCGGTCCTGTTCCAGATGAGCGAACTGGGGCGGAATGAAACGCTCGTAGTGCCGCATCGCCTGGGCCCACAACTTGCCGGCACGATATGAGGAACGCACCAGCGGCCCCGACATGCACGCGGCGAACCCCATGTCCAACGCCAGCTCCTTGAGCTGCACAAATTCTTCGGGCTTTACCCAGCGCGCCACCGGCAGGTACCGCTCGGAGGGGCGCAAGTATTGGGTCAGGGTTAAGATATCTACCCCCGCGTTCAGCATATCGCGCATGGTCGCTTCGATTTCCTCGGGTTCTTCGCCCAGCCCCAGCATCAGGTTCGACTTTGTGATGAGCCCGAACTGTTTGGCTTGGGTGATGACATCCAGGGAGCGTGCGTAGGTGAACGCGGGACGCACCGTGTGCATCAGGCGGGCCACCGTTTCCAAGTTGTGGCCAAAGACTTGAGGAACGCTCGCAAAAACTTCCTCCAGGGCGGCAGATTTGCCTTGAAAATCATCGACCAGCAGTTCCACTCCGGTTTCAGGACAGAGCGAGCGAATCTGGCGTACCGACTCGGCATAGAGCCACGACGCCCCGTTTTCCAGGTCATCGCGAGACACCCCGGTGACCGTCACATACTTCAGCCCCAGATGCTTGACCGTTTCCGCGAGGCGGCGCGGCTCGTCACGGTCGTATCCCTCCGGTTTGCCCGAAGCCACGTCGCAAAACCCGCACCGGCGCGTACACACGGCCCCGCCAATCAGGAAAGTCGCCTCCCGGTCTTCCCAACATTCAAAAATGTTGGGGCATCCCGCTTCGGCGCAAACCGTATGCAGCCCCGCCCCCTGCATGAGGGAACGCATTTCCTGGTATTCCGGCCCGGCCTTTGCCACCACCCGCAGCCAGCGCGGATGGTTCTCACGAGGTTGGCGCGCGTTGGCCACTTCCAGGCGCAACGGTTTTCGATGCTGCGCGGACTCCAGCGTGGACATAGTGGCTCTCCCTCAGTCGGTTTGGGGACATTCTCTGTTCATTTTACCCACGTTTTCCACCGGCCTCACCACCGTTCCCGCGACAGTACACACGCGACAAAACAATCCGGGAACCTCACCACGCGGTGAAGTTCCCGGAAAGTCTTGTTGGCCCGGTCGGGCTAGTGCGCTACGAACACCGGATTGTCGGCGAAAGCCTCGTCAGCAGCGGTGTTAGCGGCGATGTAACCAAAGACCAGCGCGGCCCCGATGGAGGTGCCTCCGGCCGTGTAGGTGTGGCCGATGACCGACTTGGTCGTGTTGCCGGCCGCCATCAGGCCGGGGATAACACTGCCGTCCTCACGAGTGACGCGGGCTTTGGTGTCGATGACCAAACCGCCAGCCGTGCCGATGTCACCGGGGTACACCTGGGTGGCATAGAACGGACCCTTCTCCAAGCGTCCCAGCGAGGGGTTCGGGTGATGGTAGCGGTTGGCATAGAACTTGTCGTGTTCGTTTTCGCCACGATGGAAGTCCTCGTCGATGCCGCGGTCAGCGAAACCGTTGAACCGCTCAATCGTCTCGGCTAGGGCGTCTGGCGGCACGTCGATAGCTTCGGCCAGCTCATCCAGGGTGTCACGGCGCACCAGAGCGCCGGATTCGTAATAGAGGTCGGGCAGTTCCACGCGGGGCATGTGACCGTAGGCAAAGAAGTATTTGTTACGGAACTGCTGATCGAAAATCAGCCATGCCGGCATGTTTTCGGCGTCGCCCTCGCCTTTTCCAAAGATGCCGCCGTACAGGCCTTGACCGGCCGCGCAATAGGGCAGGGCTTCGTTCATGAACCGCTTGCCCTTGCCGTTGACCATGAGGGTGTGCGGCAGGGAGCGGTCGGGAATGATGAAGCGTTCCTCGTCCTCAATCACGATGGGCTGGAACCCTTCGGTGCGCGGCAGTTTAATGACCGGCGACCAGATGGCATCAGCCATGTTGTCGATGGCCGCGCCATGTTTCATGCCCAGTTCGATACCGTCGCCCGTGTTGCCTTCCACACCTACGGTCCAGGTGCCGGTGATGGGGTGGCGCTGGTACTTTTGCCGCATCGCCTCGTTGCGTTCAAAGCCGCCACAAGCCAGGATGACGCCGTGGGTCGCGTTGATTTGGTACCGGGTGCCGTTGTGTTCCAGTACGACGCCGGTCACGCGCTCCTCCCCTTTGCCTTTCTTGCCTGCATCGCCGCCCTCGGTGAGGAAGTCAACCAGGGCGTTTTGCAGTTTCACTTCCACTCCCTCACGCAGGACGGAGTACATAATGGCAGCGGTCAAGCCCGCGCCCATAGTGAGTGGGCGCTCGCCTTTGGCAAAGTGTTTCAGGTTGCGCCACAACAGTTTCATGCCTCGCACCCAGGGGCGCAGGTCGGTCATGGCCAGCAGCAAATCGGCCGAATCATAGGAGTTCATATCCACCGGAGACATCGGACGGAAGTACGCCTTGACGTGCGTTTTCTCCCACGGTCCCAACAGGCGGGTATCGAAAGCGCCCGCTTCGACGCCGCGCCCGGTTTTGGCCGCGCCCGGGGCGTCCAGCCAATAGTCGGGGTAGCCTTCCATCCGCCTAAACTCCAGATAGGGGCACGAAGCGGTGAGGAAGTCCATACACTTCTTGCCTTCCTCCAGGAAGGTGTCAATCATTTCATCGCTGGTGCAGTCCCCCACCGTTGCTTTCATGTATTGGCGGCCCAGGTCAGTGGAATCCGAGCCTCCGAGTCGGGCGAAAACATTGTTTCCGGGTACCCACACCATGCCGGCGGATTTGGAGGTCGAACCTCCCCACTGGTCGCTTTTTTCGACCATCAAAACTTTCAGACCACGCCTCGCGGCGGTCAGAGAAGCAGACAGGCCGGCAGCTCCGGAACCAACGACGATGACGTCATAGGTATCTTTGCTGGGACGGCCAAAGGGTTTACGAGCTGAAGACTTCTTTGTGTTCATAAGCTAAATGCTAGACCACTTCGACGGCTCACGTCAGGGTCTTCGGTCCCTAATTTTTGAAAACGGAGCCAGCAGGGGGGTGAGTTTCGCGGTGAGCTGGTCCACCAGGACTTTTGCGGCGGTGTCGAAGTCCGTCTCGATCCCCTCCTCGAACAGGGAGGTGACCCCGGCATCGTTTAGCCCGCAGGGAATGATGCCCGTAAACGCGCGGTTGAAATCCGGGTGAATGTTGAGCGCCAGCCCGTGCAGGGTCGCGTTTTGCACGACTTTCAAGCCGATGGCGCACAGTTTGCGGTCGCGTCCCGTCCCCCGCTCGGCGGCGGTGCGCCCCGCGGCGTCTCGGTAGCGCAACCACACTCCCGCGCGGCCTTTCACGATCTCAACGTCCAAGCCCCAAGTGTCGCGAACCGCGTCGATGACCGCGCCTTCCACCGCGCGAATGTAGGCAATCAGGTCCACCGGCTCGCGCAGCCTCACCACCGGATAGACCACCAGCTGACCCGGCCCGTGCCAGGTGAGCGACCCGGCTCGGTCGGTGCGAATGACCGGCAAGTCTTTGTTGATGAGGTCACTGTCGTGGGTGTTGCGTCCGGCGGTATAGGTCGGTTCGAACTGCCCCAAGATGAGGGTGTGGTCCAGTTCCCCGTCCCGCACCCGCGCCCAGGTGTCGCGCTGAATCCGGTCCGCTTCCTGGTAAGACACCAGCCCTCGGGGCAGTAAATTCTCCACTCGCACGGGGTTTACTCTATCGCGAGGCTAAGCACAACGCGCAAGCGTGGCAATGTAACTGCGTGGATAGAGCCAAGGAGCGCTGGTTGTAACTAGTGAGTGAATGTTCCACCGCGATGAGGGGAACACCCACGCTACTTTTGTTTAGGAGAAGGGCTGGCTGTTGAGTCGGGTTCTAACAGTATGGTGGTAATTATTCCGGATTCATCACGAATATATATATGATTGAATGAATATAGGAGTTTATCTTTGCTAGCATTAGGCAGTTTGTAAGTCCAAAGGTGTTTCCCTTTATCGTTATAAGAATTAAGAGTATCGGAAACAACAGTTAGATAACCATCATTACCTACCGTTAACTCGCTTATTTTACCTTTAGATTTAATATTTTTAACAAATTCGCCAGTGCGTAAATCCAATTGCTGGATACTCCACGTATCTTTATCCTTTTGATAAGTGCTTACATAAACATACTTGTCATTGAACGAGAGGAAATAAGCACGCTTCGACCACACAATCTTACCCATGTCATCTAGTAATTCTAGGATGTTATCGCTGTCCTTTTCGCCCCAGACGTATCGCAAGAATAACCCGTCGTTTACAGTTATCAACCTAAGTTTCTTATCTTTCGGATTACTCTTGGTAAGTTTTGTCAGTTCTTTCCCGGTTTTCGCATCAAAGAGACGACAATCAGCTGCAACATATTTTTCATCTGCCCAAATTATTGGCAATTGCCCTTCTTCAACTTTTTCTACAGCATTTTCCCAATTCTTTTTATCAAATGAATAAGCACCGCTGAATGCCATGAATGAATGGCTGCTCGACACATAGAGACGACCCTGTTCATCTGCATACACAAATACTTCTGATGAAAACTCTTTTTGAGCTAACAGGCTACCGTCGAAAGCGTCATATACCTTGATAAAATCATCTAATACATTTTTGTTTTCTTCATCCCAGTAGAAGTCATGCATATAAAATGCCTCATTATTGAGAGAGTATATTTTGCAGTCGGACCTGGTACAGGGAATCCTCTTGCTCCACACTGTTTCGTTCGTTTGGGGGTCTACAGCCGTGACGACAAAGTCCTCATCCCAATAAATGACAACATCCTTTTTATTTGAGAACACCATCGAGTCGACTGCACCTTCGTGCTCTATCGTTTTCGCAACTGGTTGACTCTGCGGAATCTTGACTGTCCGATCGGTGAGCAACGTGTCCCCCTTCTGGCTGAGGTAGAACCACGCTCCGGCTGCGGCGCCACCGGCAACCAGCAGCAAAACCAGCAGTACAATCATGAAGTTCCGTAATGTATGCGACTTTTTCTTCGGTGCAGTTTTTGTTTCTGCCTTCACCGATGCATCATCCGGGCTCTTTCCGGTCTGCGCTTCTTCCGTTGTCTTGGCAGCATCATGACCAGCATCAGAGACCTCGCCAGGGGACTGGACAGTGTCTATCGCTTTAGTATCTGGGATAATCTGACCAGATTGTTCGGATTGACCAGTTGTTTCCATGGAATTTCTTTCATCAGTACCGAAGTGAGACAGACCCGCAAGGGTCGCAACATTTAATTTAGCTTAAAAGCAGTTTTTGCAAGGCAAATCAGCACCCCGGACTTTCAGCGCCCCAATCGCGGGTTTTCTGATAAATGACTTTACCCAATCCCCGCCATCAATAATCCCCTGAACTGCGATTTCGGTTGTCTTGTGGACCCAGAGGGACTCGAACCCCCGACATCCACGGTGTAAACGTGGCGCTCTAGCCAACTGAGCTATAGGTCCTAAAGGTTTGCGTGAAACGCAAACACGAGACTATTGAGAATAACATTTGCCACGGCAAGTTGCGAACCGACCGCCCCGAATCACTCCGAAAAAATCACGTCTCCACCACCTCTGGGCTCCCCCAGCGGCAGGCTTGTATCCGAAGGCCATCCCATATCTTCTGCAGTTCCCGCAACAACGACCCTTTTGCCGTTGTAAGGAACCCACTCTGGGGTGGTATCAACGCTATCTACGCCCGGATAATATGCACCCACACAGAGCAGCTTCGCCGAACCAGTTTGCGTGCCGGTTCCATCCCCGCTCATGCCAGTCACTGTTTGTGTCCTATCAAAGACCAGAATCGCGTATTTTTCGTACTTAAAAGTCCCGCTATAGTCGGGATTTGGATCTGAGACGCCTTGAAAACCGACTAGCTCTGCGTGATTCATAATCCGGACGGTACCTTCAAACACCTGCTTGCCTTGGGCTTTGGCCGCTGCAATAGCCTTGGCTTTCTGATCCGCAGACTTACCCCTTGCGGGCTGCTTAGTCCCCGCCGCACCGGCCGGACCCGCCAGTTTCTGAGCCTGTGAACCCTTCTGGACTGTCGCGGTCTTTCCTGCAGTCGAGGACGTCCCGGCAGCCCCCTCGCCTCCGGTGGAACCCTTCCCGAGCAACGCCACCAACAAAATCATCCCGGCGACCAATAACAGTGCCAACACAACTATGATGCCAATCAACGGTACATTACGGCTCTTTGCGGCCGCATACGCCTCTGGACGTGGGGGCGGCGTGGGGTTGGATTCAGACGGAATCGGTGCGGGCGGCAGCGGGTCAGACATAACTTCCTACTTTCTGCATGACGGCATGTTTAGATTAGCATCACCAAAACGCCCTCCGTCACAGTCTGGCAGACGATTTTCCGCAGCATTGGAATCTGGTACACGCTAGATCACAGTTTTTGCGTGGTGAAAAATCTCTCGGGGGCAATAATCGGTTTCCCGCTGAAACTTCGCAGTATCCTAACCGTGATGATCAAAGTATCCGCCCGCAGGCAATTTCCCCAGTATGGCGAAGCATTCTTCCGTATTCCTGCCCTCGCGCTCACCTCCGCGGATTCGGTGCATCCACATCGCTTGCTGGCATTCTTTGATTCACGGCCCGACTTCCATGACCTTCCCGGCCCCATCTCCGTACTGACCTGCTCTAGTGATGACTTGGGGATTTCCTGGACACCATATGTTCCGTTGATTTCAGCCCGTGACGGATGGGGTTTTGGCGATGCTTGCCCGGTGGCCCTGCATAATGGAGGGGTACTTTGCGGTTACGTGGCAAGTCAGGGAATGAATTTCTGGGATGATGCCGCTGCAGGAAGTAATTGGAAACTTTACGTCTGTTCGAGTGAGGACACAGAAACCTGGGTACATCGAGACATCACCGCGCAGCTGTGGACTGAGGAGACTGGGAACCTCTTCTTTGCATCCGGAAATGGCATTCAGCTCACAACTGGCTCGCACCGGGGACGGATCCTTTTGCCGATGGTGGAACGTCGGGTAAACTCCCCAGACATCAAAGCCCTCATCGTGTTTTCTGATGACGGCGGAGCCACCTGGCAACGTGGCGGGACCTTGCTTGGCGGGGACGAAAGCAAGCTGTTGGAACTTCCCCACGGAGATATTTTGATGAGCTCCCGCGCTTATCCGCAACGCTTGTGGGCGCTCTCAACCGATGGCGGGCAAACTTTGACGATGCGGACCTTGCAGGTTGAGGATCCCGGTTGCAATGCAGGATTAGCCATGTATCACGGAACACTGGTCCTCACCAGCCTCGACCCGCCCGAGGAGTCTCCGGAGGTACACCCCGACCAGGATTTGGACCCGTCTCGTGGAAAGAGCCACGACCAATTGCAAGACTGGTCTTCTCGCAGGAACTTGGTTGTCCGACTGGGAGCCCTCCCGGAGCCAGCCACGAGCCCTCTCGACCCCGCTGAGATTAGCTGGGGTGAGCCCCACGTCATTGACCCAGGCCCCGCCGCCTACTCCGTATGCGCCACGCTAGGCGACCGGATTGCCGTGATGTGGGAGACCGGTCAGCAGAGCGGGAGTTCGCACTCCCCCTACGGGTCTATTGCCTTCACCACTCTCGAATAGGCTCAATCGCCGGGAAACCGCAACCGCGCCTTGGTTCGGGGCACACCCCGAATCATCGTAAAAGGCGGGTCATTTCACCCAGCATGGCTGCGACTGGCACGGATATACTTGCTGTTTGTGTCTCATTCTCACTCGATTTCTCGGATTTCTCGGACTCAAGAGGCCTCGACGACTTCGCCCGCCTCGCGCCTGGCAATGATGGTTGCCCTGGGCGTGATTACGGTCTTGACCTTGGCGGGAGTGGTTTGGCTCTGGCCCGATTGGCATCATCTGCAGGAAGTCCGCCAGATGAACTTCAGTTTCGCGACCGCTCCAGGAGTTTCCTACGAACGCGCCAACATCGTGAAACTGGAGTCGAAGTGTCGAGACACCGACATCGCCCCTTCTGACGTCCAAAGCCACCTGGACGACTGCGTTCGCCTGACGGTACGCCTAACCAGCGGACCGGATTCCGACCAAATCACCACCCTGGAAGCGGTCGGACCCGGCGCGCATTCGAGCCTAGCTCCCGGCGACACCATTCAGGTCATGCGCTCACCAGGGGAAAAACCCGGCACTTCCACCTACACTTTCACCGGTGTCCCCCACGACCTGCCAATTATCCTCTTTGCCGTCCTGTTCGCCGTGGTAGTTCTGGCGGTCGCCCGCGTCAAAGGAGCGCTTTCGCTGGTGGGACTGGCTTTCGCGACCGTGGTGATTGTGTACTTTATGCTGCCTTCCCTGGCCAGCGGACGGCCCGGTATCTGGGTCGGGGTGGTCGGATCGTGTGCCATCATGCTCATCGTCATTCACGTTGCTCACGGCATATCTATGCGGACCGCATCCGCCCTGCTGGGCACCGTGTGCGGTTTGGGGCTTTCGGCTTTGCTGGGTGCCATCGCGGTGAAAAGCGCGCACATTTCGGGTTACATCGACGAAACCTCCTTTGACTTGTCGGCTGCCATTCCGCACCTCAACATGAGCCAGCTGTTCGTCGCGGCCACTATCTTGGCGGGGCTGGGCGTGCTCAACGACGTGACCATCACCCAAGCCTCGGCGGTGTGGGAACTGAGATTGGCCGCCCCAACCTACACCCGCCGCGAAATCTATCAAAGCGCTATGCGCATCGGCCGAGACCACATCGCTTCGACGATTTACACCATTGTTTTTGCCTACACTGGCGCGGCACTCTCTACGGTGATGCTGATAGTTTTGTTCTTTGAACGCTCGCTCAGCGACCTCTTCACGACGGAGGCCCTCGCCGCCCAAGCCTTGCAAATTTTGGCGTCCGGCTCCGCCCTCATCGCCAGCGTCCCCATCACTACCGCTATCGCCACCCTGGCGGTACGCAAGCCCACCGGGCCAGTGAATGAAATTCGCGATTAAATCGGGGTTGCTGATCTATATAACCACCTACCCCGATTTAATCCCCGATTTCTCACGCCCCCGCCCGGTAACGCCCGACACGTGGGGTAAAGGACAAATTGTGTGTCTGGTGGTTTAGTCCCAGGTGTTGTTTAAGGGGGTGGTGTGGTGGAGTTCGTTCCAGGTGATTGCGTCGCCCTATCCGGGGAGGTTTCTTTGGGTTTGATGGGTTTGTTCTTGGTCGTGGTATAGCTGTTCTAGTTGTTCGTCTGTGGGCATTATTCTTAGTATTTCTGCTGGTGGGGCAGGGTTTTCACTGTGTGTGTAGCACCACCAGAAAATGGCTTTGATGCGTCTGGTTAGTCGCATTCCTCAATGGTTTCTTAGTATTTCTCTCAGTTGTGCGTTTACTGCGCCTTCTATCTGGTTATTCATTGCTGGCAGGCTTGTCAGGGATGATTCAACAAGGCCGGAATCAAGGTAGGTGAACAGGTTTCCTGACTTGATTAGCCGGATTAGGCAATTCCTCGCGTTTATGAGTTTTTCGTGGGTGAACGTAATGTTTCCGTGTGCATCAATAGTTTGCTCGTCTAGGAAGTCTTGCCATTTAACACACCAGTCATTGAATTCTGTCAGCCAGGATAGTGACGCATCCACATCGCCTACACGCAACAGATCCGTTCCCACACGCAACAGTTCCCTACCCGCTGGAAGCCTAGGATTCATTGTCGTGTAACGTTTTACCTGGTTGTATGCGTGGAAAGTACAGCGCTGAACCTGGGTAGTAGGCCAGATGGCGGCTTTAGCTTTCCTGAAACCACTACCACCATCGCTAACCACCAAGAGTGGGGGCGCGATACGGCTCATCAAAAGCAGCCCACGCATTATTGTTCTCACTACGCGCCACATACCAGCCCAACACATGCGTCTTAGTGCAAGCAATAAGGACAACAGCCTTGCGTCCTAAATGTATCCCGTCAACGAACACGACATCATGGACTTCATCAACAATCGGTGAAAAAGGCCAATTCTGCCAGAATTTAGTGTTTCTACGACGAAACGTACGTCCGGCTCCCGGCATGTCTTTCTGCAGATGCTTGGACAACAGCCAAGACAAGAAAACCTGCAACTCTTTAGCCGAGTTATCAATACGCCTGGTTTCAGACCTCCCACAACCCCCGCAACACCAACGCTGCCGCCCAGAGCTAGTCCTACCATTACGCTTTAACGCTCCACCACAAAACGGGCATTTAAGTCTACTCATGCCCTCAAGCATGAAATACCAAACTTAAAACCAGACCTTAAGCTGCCACCCCAACAAAAAACCCGCCCAAAAAACACACAATTTGTCCTTTACCCCTAAATTGATATGGGGTGGGAATAAAAAAGTGAGCGCCAGCTGTGCGGGCGCTCACTAAGACGATGATTGAGAAGTGGGTCAGAGTTAAGGCAGCAGGGTGTGTTCGATGCCGTCTAGGATCACATCGATGACGAGGTCGTAGTATTCCTCGGACATCGCTTCTTCTTCATCAGGGTGTGAGAGAGGCTCCAGGTAAGAGTTGACAATACTGGTCAGTCCAACAGATTGAGCCATCATAGGCTCAAGCCTGACAAGCATTTCGTGCAGGTTGTGGCGAGGCTGGATTTGATTGGATGCGCGCAGGTTTCTCGCTCCGATCGTGTGGATGATCGAGTTCGCGATAATTGTGTAGGCCACAGGCGAATTGTCACCAAACCCAGCTTCTTGTAGTTTGGCCCAGGCTCCATCGATCATCGGCAAAAACTGTTCGGTGAACTTGCCCCGCGCGAACCTATCGGTAATCCCTGGATATGCTAACAGTGCGGGGCGTAGATTGTGAGCCATAGCTCGAAACCAGGCTTTCCATTCAAGGTCCGGGTCGGGAACTTCAATCCCGACACATACCCGGTCTACAACAGCATCACAAATGGCTTCCTTGTTTGGAAAATAATGATAAATCACTGAGGGAACCACGCCCAATTCACGGGCAATGTCCCGTACTGACCATCCCTCAACGCCACTGATCGCGCTTAACTGTACAGCTTGTTTGACAATCAGCTCGCGTGATAGCCCAGCCCTTCGCCCCGTTAGCACCGTGTTCATAAGGTGACCCTAACTTATTCCTTGACCCTTACTAGAACACCATTCTACAATATCCCTAAGTGAAACAGTGTTCTAGTAATGGAGTGTAGTGATGCCTAACCCTCGTAGTAATAAGCCGGCACAGAGTTCTATTGATCCAGGAGCGCAAGCGAACCTGGTAGTGGGAATCGTTTTTCTCGCCTTTATGGGGCAAATGATTCTCAATCCGATCATCGCGCCACTGTCACGACAGATGGGATTGCGGGAATGGCATATTGGCGCCACTATCTCTTTGGCAGCGATTGTACTAGCGAGCTTGAGTGCTTATTGGGGGCGAGCTTCCCAACGTATCGGCGCTAAATGTGTACTCGCTGCCGGGCTTGTGATCGCGATCATCGCTTTGAGCGCCTTCGGTATTGTCTCCTACCTGGGGATGAACCAGGTAGTTGGCGGTGTCGGACTAGTTTTTGGTGTTGTGATCACTCGTGGTTTGCTCTATGGCGGAGGGATTTCAGCGATCGCCCCGACCGCGCAAGCCCACCTGGTCACGCATACTGCCAGCGAGAACGGGCGGGTAAAAGCACTGGGCATGATTGGAGCGGCTCAAGGGATGGCCTCCATTGTTGGAGGTGTTACTGGAGGTGTGTTAGCCGCTGCTGGTGGCCTGCTCTTGCCCTTGGTGGTCATGCCCGTTGTGATGGTGATTGGTCTGGTTGTTCTCTTGGTGAGTTTCGCACCTCAAAGCCAAGGGCAACTTTTTGCAAAGCCTCAACGGATTCGCTTCACTGATCCGCGTGTAGCTCCCTGGCTAGCAACTGGTCTGGTGATGTTTCTTGTGTTTTCTTCTGTTGCTACGATTTTTGGATTCACTGTCCAAGACCGCTTCGCCCTGTCGGCAACTGCGACCGCAGGTATTTCCGCGATTTACCTGACCGTCATGGGCGTGACCATGATCATTGCCCAAGCGGTGATTGCTCCAAAGACAGGGTGGGGAGCAGCGAAGCTTTTACGTACTGGTCTGACCATTACACTAGTTGCAACTATGCTCATTTGGCCTACCTCCTCGCACGCTTTACTGGTTGTCGGGTGTATCGTGCTGGGAGTAGGTATGGGACTGGCGATGCCCGGGTACAACACTGGCCCAACCTTAAAGATGAGTGCAGATGAACAAGGCGCAGTGGCTGGCATCATCAACGCTAATAATGGGTTGGCGTACGCGATTGCCCCGCTGGCTTCGACCGCCCTTTACGGGTGGAACCCGCTGGCACCCTTCGCCGTCTGTATCGCCTTGATTGCAGTGGTCGTCATCTACGCCCACATCGCGCCCGCACTACGCCAATAACTATGAGCGTGCCTGAAGTAGCCGTTCCATCACGTTATCCGCAGGAGTCGGCCCCGAGTAGTCCACCAGCGAGTTGGCTTTGACCACATCGAAAATCTCGTACCAGAGCGTATTCGCCTGCTTGCTAAACGACTGAGACATGGCCACGAATGGGGACGCGATAGCCGCCCCCGTGGTCGGATGCTTACCCAACAGGCCAAAATCGGAGATTGCTTCTTCGCATTGAATGAACCGAGCAAAATTCTGCGCATAAGCCTCAATCAACCGTGGAGCTACGAGTTTTTCGCAGCCGCGCTCCTTGAGCCAGTTCCAGGTGTCGCGGTAGATCACGTCAGCACCCAAAGGGTTACCATCACGCTGCACAGCCGCCAAATAAGCCGAAGGTTCTGGCATCACGCTACCTTCAAGATCCCCGCCCGCTTCCAAATCTGGTGGGTCGAGCGACGCGATGTGGAGGACGCGTGCGTCTTTGCCTTCGGTGATCTTCTCAAACGCAGGTGTGGGCTTCGCACCTGAGCCTGCTCTGCGTCCGCCGCGCAGTGTTCCGTCTTTCGCCATGCTTGTCTCTCGCCTCCTTTACCGCTTTCTGGCGGGGTTTACCTCGCCTTGGGCGATATCAGAAAGGCGCGGACGGGGTTAATACCTTGTTTGATTCCAACTTTTTGCACACGGAGGGCCCCACCCGCTGACCTTCGCCAAGGCTGTAGAGATTCGAGGGCCCCAACCCCTAACCGAATCCTCGACTTGTCCCGTAATTTGGCGTGGGAACAAGGTCAATATTTTAGGGTGGGGAAGTGAATAGTGGTTATGCCGGGGTTTTCAAAAAATCTAGTAGGCGTAGGCCTGAAGGGCTTGCCTCCATCTGTCACCGTCTAACGCGCTCTGCCTGGAGTGGCAGGGTTTGCACAGGCTGCGCGGGTTAGAAAAGTCGTGGCTGCCACCATGGTCTAAAGGTAGGACGTGGTGGACTTCGGCCACCGGCGTTATCTTTCCTTGAGCTTGGCAGTCTTCACACAAAGGATGTTGCGCGATGTATGCGGCGCGAATCTTGCGCCAGCGTGCGCCGTAGCGGCGGTTAATCTTTGGATCACGCTGGTACTTGCGGTAGTTTTTGTCTACCTTTTTGGCGTGGATCTGGCAGAACCTTTCGTAGGTTAGTTCGGGACAATCTGGTGCCGAGCAGGGACGTTTGGGTTTGCTTGGCATTCCCGTTATCTCCTGTGGTGATGGTAAAGCCCCGAGGGGATATTTTGGGTTAAAGGACAAATTGTGTGTCTGGTGGTTTAGTCCCAGGTGTTGTTTAAGGGGGTGGTGATCTATATAACCACCTGTCCCGATTTAATCCCCGATTTCTCATACCGCCACCCGGTAACGCCCGACGCGCCCGACAGCGGGCACCAAAATCCCCTGCTTCCAGGCCCGTGTTTTCAGCAAAAATAAACCCCCTGAACCGAGCAAAGAGGCAGTTCAGGGGGTATTTATTTAGTAGCGGGGGCCGGATTTGAACCGACGACCTCCGGGTTATGAGCCCGGCGAGCTACCGAGCTGCTCCACCCCGCGTCAAGCGACCCGTACACTTTACCAGTTCTGAGGTTTTACCTCAACTTGGAGGGCGTCACGGGTCGGGGTCACAAGCCCGTTGCGGCGCTTTCCGGGTCCGCTGAAGGTTTCCCCTGCCCGGCACTGTCCACCCCAGCTGGCGGTTTTCCAGAGTCGGACCTTTCCGTGTCAGCTAGCGGATTTGCGGGGTTGGGGACGGGCGCTGGCTGCCGCGGAAGCCTTCACCTTGGGACTAGCCGCCGGGGTCGCCGCGCCGCTGGGCTCGGTAGTCGACTGGACACTCGGCTGAGCACCTGGCGTGTCGCCGGGATTCGCCGGCTGGGTCGCACCCGAAGCCCCGGGCAGCCCACCGCCTACGGTCAAAGCCTGCTGCAGCTGTTGCTTCAGCTCGGTTTGCGCCTTGCCGTAGGCTTCCCAATCGCCCGCTTTCATGGCCGCGTCCGCGTCGTCCATCGCCTTGCGTGCGCCCTGCAGAGCCGCCTGGAGCTGCTGCTCGGGCGTCAAACTCGGTTCGGCCGGGTTCTCACCATTGCCCTCAGCGCCGGCTGCCGGCACCTCGTTTTCGGAAGTCTGCACCCCGGCATCGCCGCCAAAGAGTTGATCGAGGGAAGCCTGCAGAGTCGGGGCGAATCCAATCTTGTCACCGAACGACGTCAACACGAAGCGCAGCAGCGGATACGTGGTACCGGATTGGGCCTGGACGTAGACCGGCTGCACATAGAGCAGGCCGCCGCCCACCGGCAAGGTCAAAAGATTACCGCGTACCACCTGGGTTGATTGCTGGGACAGCAGGTTCAAGGTTTGCGAAACCGTATCGGTGGTCTTGAACTTGTTGGATACTTGGCCCGGACCGGGAACCGCCAGGTCCGAAGGCAGGGACAGCAGCCGCAGCTTGCCGTACCCATCACGCACCTTGCCGGGCTCTGACCCCGTTTCCGAGTCCACTGTCAAATACCCGGTCAACACGTTTCGGTCTGACTGACCGTAGGGAATGTAGGTCGAGTACAGCGAGAACTCGGTCGATTCCTGGCCAGGAGCTTTCATGGTCAGGTAGTAGGGAGGCTGCAGCGCCGACAGGACGGTTTGTGAACCCTCGTGAGTCGGGTCGTCGGGCAGTTTCCAGAAGTCAGAACCGGAATAGAACGAACGCGGATCGGTCGTATGGTAGCGCGCGATGAGATTCCGCTGCACCTTGAACAGGTCCTCGGGATACTTAAAGTGCGCCATCAAATCGCCGGAAACCGAGCTCAGCGGCTCAATCTGACCGGGGAACACTTTGCCCCAAGCGTTGACGATGGGGTCTTTCGCATCCCACTGGTACAGGTGAACCGAACCGTCATAGGCGTCAACCACGGCTTTCACAGAGTTGCGCATGTAGTTCACGCTGTTCATGACTTGGTAGCCGGAGCCGATGTTGCGCGAATCGGAAATGGAGGCGTTCAAATCCATGTGGTTTGAATACGGGTAAGAGTTCGAGGTCGTGTAACCGTCAACAATCCACACCACCCGTTTCGGCGTTTTCGGGTCGCCGTCCATGTCCACAACCGCGGGATACGCCCGCGAATCCAAGGTCAGGTAAGGGGCGACTTTCGCCACGCGCTGTTCGGGGGAACGGTAGAACAGGATTTGCGAGGAGTTATTGACCTGTTGAGAAAAGAAAATCTCAGAGGAACGGAACTTGAGGGCATACATGAGCCTCTCCCACAAGTTACCCACGCTCGGCCCGCCTTGACCCGCAAAAGTGTTGTTCACGCCCTTGTCCTGAGTGACGTCGGAGGGATAATCAAACTCCCGTTTCGGCGCGCCCTTTGGCGCCCCCACGATGGAATAGTCCGGCGAGAACTGGCCGAAGTAAATCCGCGGCTCATATTCGCCCAGCTCGCCTTGAGAGGGGATACCTTTTTCCCAGAAGGCCGGGGAGCCGTCCCCTTCGACTTTGGAACCGTAAGCGGCGACGACCCCGAAACCGTGGGTGAACACCGTGTGCTGATTGACCCAAGACTTTTGAGAATCACCCAACTGGTTCGTATCCAGCTCACGCACCGCAATCACGGTGTCTTGCGGCTTGCCGTCAATGACGTAGCGATCCACCGCCAGGTTGGAGGCGAATCGGTAGTACTGCCTATTCTGTTCCATCTGGCCAAAAGTGCGGGACACGACCGAAGGGTCCAGCAGACGAATCGAGGCGGTAGACTCGCTATCCGAGCGGAGCTGGCCGGCAGTAGCCTCCGTGGTCGCCTTATAGGTTTCTTCCTTTACGTCAGCGATTCCGAACGCGTCACGAGTCGCTTTGATGTTGTGGGCGATGTAGGGCGCTTCGAGTTCCTGCGCGGACGGATCGACTTGGAACCGCTGCACCAGCCACGGATAAAGGCCACCCACCAGCAGCGAGGACAGCACCATGACGCCGACCCCGGTGGCGGGAATGACCCAAGACTTCCGAAAAGCCCCGATGATGAACAACACAGCGATGACCAGGGAAATCCCCACCAAAATGTTCTTGGCCGGCAGCACGGCATGAATATCGGTGTAGGACGCCCCGGAGAACTTATCGTGCACCCCCAGCAGCAGCACGAACCGATCCAGGTAGTAGCGCAGACCGATAATAGCAGCCAAGATAGCCAGCAAAACCGAGATGTGAATCCGGGTGCGGTCGGGAATCTCAGCAATTTTTGTGGACAGGTTGCCCTGCAGGTAGTAGCGGGCCAACGTAAACAGCCCAGCGGTCACCACCACGTAGAACAGCAGGGTGGTCAGCTCAGAAAACACCGGCAGCGAGAACACAAAGAATGACGAATCCTTGGCGAAAATGGGATCCTTGACCCCAAAGTCATTCCGGTGGAACCACGCGGCGAACAGCTCCCACTGCGAAATCAACGGGGTGGCCACCATCAGGCCCACCACCAGCGGTAATACCACAATCAGGAACTTGCGCCACGGCTGCAAAGTATCGTGCAGGGCTGCCACTGCGGGACGCTCAGAGCGGCGGGTGGCGCGCCGGAATTCTTCTTCCAAGTCGGCGGTGTCGAACACCGTGTCGAACTCGGCGTCTAGGTCAATAATCTTTTCCGAATCGGAGGGCTTGTCGGCGCCTTTGCGGTCCGCCGACTTTTCCCCAGGATAGAGTGTTTCGTCACTCGGCTGGTCCGGTTTTTCCTGTTTAGCGGCGTCCGAGGCAGTTTTTTCGCCCTCATGCTGAGCCTTACGTTTCGCTGCGTCCATCTTACGTTCCGCGCCGCGGCGTTTCTTAGCTTTGCTGCGCTGCGAGGCATCGGGGCTCGCCTTCGCTGCAATCAGCAAGTTCACCCAGGTCACCACGGCCGCCAGCAACATCCCCACAACCACCAGGCCAATGCGCCAACCCCAAGCCGTCAACACCACGGAAATCCGCCCCAGCTGCTGATACCAAGCCAGTTCCGCCCAAACTTTGGACATGACGCCCACCACGGCAATCAGGACCGCGATAATCGCGATGACTATCCCCAAGGTCTTGTTTCCGCCCTGCGCGCCAGAATTCCCCCCACCTGCGGCGGGACGCGGCATACGGGGCGGCTGCATTCCGCCCGGACCACGCGAGGCACCTCCCGGAGGACCAGCGAAAATATTGCCAAAGAACGAACCGTTAGAGGGATGCCCTGTACTCACTTAACACCTCAGTTTCGAATTTGTACTCAGGTGCCATCTTTCCACAAAACCCCGGTGTTCTTCCATTCGGGAAGTTTTTACCCCCAGTCCCCGCTCGCCTAGCTGGTTCCCCGAAGTTTCAACTTTTGATGAGATAATAGAAATCATGAGTGAACCAAGCAACCCTTTGACGAATTTTCCTGCCGGAACGGTAATGGGCATGTCCTTTACCCCCGATGGGGACGCCCACCCGAACCCTGCCGGGGATGAACCCACGCCCTCTGCGTCTGAACAGGTTCCCGTCCCGGCTGAGATTCCCGCGATCGTGCGGGTGGTATGGGAGATTGATGCCCACGCCGAGCCGCTGACAGAGCTGCAAACCGGTCAACTCTTTACTTTGCACAAGACCGGGGAGGCCGCCGATATGTTGACGGGACACGCCCCGGATGAGCTGGTCGCCGCCATGCACGAAACCGCCGCGTCAGACCCCGAATCGTTGACGGCACTACCTTTCCAGCTACCCCATGACGATGGCTTGGATTTCTTAGCCCAGCTGGGACGCGTGGTGTGGAGCGATGAAATCGAAGGCGTGGCCGTACTCTACGAAACGGACGCCATGGTGACCGCCGAAGATATGGCTGATGCCCCCGCTGACCCCCAGGAACGGCAAGCCTTCCTAGAGAAAAAAACGGCAGGTCAGGAACGGTCTCGTTTTGTCGTTGCCGCCACCCGCACCGAAGCCTGGTCGATTGTTCACCCGCACTTCGACACCGACCCGGAGCACATTGAACAGGGTCCGGCCTTGGTCGCGGATTTGCTGCAACTCATCACCAACGGCATCAACGGCGAACCGACCCCTGCCTCTTGACCTGCACTAACACTGACCAAACCCGGTCTAGTGCCTACCGGAACGCCGCAGCATTTCACTGCGGCGGGGCCAAAATGGCGCCAGGAAACGGCACGCCTCGCGTTCTTGGGCGGCTCCGTCGCGGCGGGCTTTGGCAAAAGACACGATGAGCCGGCTACGCGCCCGCGTCACCCCGACATAGCACAGGCGGCGTTCTTCCTCGATGGCAGCGGCGGTTTTGGCCAAGCTGATGGGTAGCAGCCCTTCGCTGGCTCCCGCCAGAAACACCGCTTCCCACTCGAGCCCTTTTGCCGAGTGCAGGGAAGCTAAGGTCACGCCGCCGGGTTCGTCGTCCTCCGTCTGCGTCCCGCTATCCGCGGTTTCTCCTGCAAGTTTCGTGACCTGGTCCTTGATTACGAAAGGAATTCGTTTCGCACCCAAAGCCACCCCGAACAGCGCGGCTTGGGCGTTGGTGCGGAACAGCACCGCAATCTGGCTGGGTTTCAGGCCCTCCGTCAGCAGGTCTTGAATGCGGCGCGCAATTTCCTTGGCCTCAGTTTCGTCGTCTGGCGCCGCGAACCACGACACCGCCGGGCCGGCTTCGCGTTGGGACACCAGCCGGACGGTACCGCCCAGGGGCTTGCCGTCCGCCCCTTTTGCCTGGGACAAAACCTGATTCGCCAAGTTCACAATCTGGGGAGTGGAGCGATAGTCCCGGATCAGTTCCACGACTTTCGCTTCGGGATAGGTCTGGGTGAACTCGGTCAAGTATTCCGGGGTGGCGCCAGCAAAAGAGTAGATGGTTTGCGCCGCGTCCCCCACCACCGCCAAGTCGCGGCGGCGTCCCAACCAGCTCATCAACAGGTAGTTCTGTAGCGGGGAGACGTCCTGATATTCGTCCACCACGAAATAGCGGTACTGGTTGCGGATTGTCCGCGCTACGTCCTCACGCTCGTCCATCATGCCCGCGCACAGCAGCAAAATATCTTCAAAATCCAGCTGTTCTGCGGCTATTTTCGCATCCTCATAGGCGTCCAGCAGCTCCGCAACCCGCTCGGTACTCAAATCGGCTACGGCTTCGCGCCCTGCCGCCCGCGCCGCCGCGGCGTAATGCGGCGGGTCCACCAGCGACACCTTCGCCCACTCGATTTCCCCGGCTAGCGCCCGTACCTGCGCTTTTCCGAGGTTCAGCCCCAATCGCATCCCCGCTGCCGTCACCAGGGTCGCTTTCAGTCCGGTCAGGGTCGGCATGGTTCCGCCCATGACCTGCGGCCAAAAGTGCTTGACCTGCGCCAGCGCCGCGGAGTGGAAGGTGCGCGCCCAGACCTGTCCCACCCCCAGGCCTTCCAGTCGGGTTTTCATCTCTGTCGCGGCTTTTTGGGTAAACGTCAGCGCTAACACGTTTTCGGGATCGACCTGCCCGCTGCGCACCCCGTAGGCGATGCGATAGGTAATCGCCCGGGTTTTTCCGGTGCCCGCCCCCGCCAGCACACACAGTGCCCCGTGCTGGTGCTGGGCGACCTCGCGCTGCTGTTCGTCCAGTTCATCCAGCAGTTCGGCGGCGCTCAGTTCCGCACTGGGCGACGCGGCGTAGCGTTTGGCGTTCACGGTTACCTCCCCTCGATTCCGCGTTTCTTTGCTCCCCCAAGTTTCCCACGCAGGATGACACCGCACGAAACCGGGGTCCTGTCCAGCGCGGATACGAAGTTATCCACAAGCAGCAAATTGTTATTTGAGTTTATTATATATCTTTTGAGATGCTTTGAATAGAGGTGAGAGATTATGAAACTAAATGAGGGTATCCACTTGGTTAAGCTACCCGATGGTTCAGTCGAGCTGTGCGCCGGGCTGGAAACCATGTTTTGTTTTCCGCAGTGTTCTGAAAAGGAGTTCCAGCTGCTGCAACGTCTGGTGGCGGGCTGTACCCGCCCGGACTTATCCGACTTCGCCAAAGCCTGCCGCATTCCCTTGACCAGAGTCTCGGAAATCTTGCGAGCCTTGGTTGACGTCGAGCTGCTGCAGTTGCGCAGTCCCCGTCTGCACGGCGGACCCGACGACGGTTTTTGGTCACGAGCGGGGGGCGCCAAGATGCGTCGCGCCTACCGGAATCGCCAGGAACTGAGCGTTTCTCTCAATCGGGCCGACCGCATGGCTCAACTGTTGGCTTTAGAACTGAGCGCCGCCGGTATCGGCAAGATTCAAGTCCCCGCCACCACCCGCAGCCCCGAACCGGACTTGGAAACCTCCCTTGACACGCGGCACACCACGAAAGACCTGGTAGAACAGCGCCTGCGGCACGCCACGGTCACGACCCGGCGCATCCCAGCTGACTTGGCGGTACAGTTCAGCTGGGGCATTCCCGACCCGGTGGCGGCACAAAAAGCGCTGCAGGCCAATCAACCATTTCTGGCAGTGGTGGCAGGTCATGATTTTGTCGAGGTCGGGCCGCTGGTTGTGCCCGGTTTGACCCCGTGCACGTCCTGTATCGCCCTGCACCAGGCCACCGAAGTGGCACACCTGGCAGAACGCGCCGCGAACCTGCACTGGGCAGCGTTTCCGCGGGTGGAAACCGCGTTGGCCGGCGCGGGTGCGGCGATTGCAGCGGCGCAAGCCTTGGCATTCTTAGATTGCCGCGCTCTACACCCCGGTGATGTCACGCGTATCTCGGTGGACGGAATCGTCACCACGCGTCACTTCGAGGCTCACCCGGAATGCGACTGCAGTTACCTTCCGGTCGAGCTTGATGTTCCCCCGGAGCCGGCGTTTGCGAAGCGAGCCCGCGCGGTTACAGCCGCCTGATTAGGCGCCAGGAGTGGGATTTTCCGGACTGTCCGGACCTGTCCCCGGTTGACCGGAACCGTCGGGCGAATCGGCATCGGGACGGTCTTGTGACACCTCCGCATCACCTTCCGAATCAATGCCGGGCTCCAACCCTTTGGCGTATCCCAAAGTCCCTTGCAGCATAGCCTCCAAATCAGCTTCCAGCGGGTCTTGCGGGCCTTCTCCTGCCAGGCGCGCCACAAATTCGTCCGGGGCATCAAAGTCACTTTCCTCCGGTAGCAGGTCCGGGTGATCCCACAAGCCTTCCGCGCCGGCTTCGCCGAGCTTGGCCACCAGTTTGGACCACAGGGCGCTGGCTTCACGCAACCGTTTGGGTCGCAGTTCCAAGCCGATGAGGGCGGCGAACGCTTTTTCGGCCGGTCCTCCAGTGGCGCGGCGTCGATTCATCATCTCTCGCAAGGCTCCCATCTGGGGTAACGTCCCTGCCAAACAACGCGTGGTCACCATGTCGACCCAGCCCTCCATAATCGCCAGCAGGGTCTCCAGGCTTTGTTTTGCGGCGGTTTGGTTATTGGTCTGACTGGGAGTCAGCACCCCTTGCGCGATGAGTTTGTGCAGGGCGTCTTGATCCATCGGGTCCAGGCCCTGCAGGGCCGATTCCATCGCTTGCAAATCGAAGCTGATATCCCTGGCGTAGTCCTCAATCGCCTTGGTGACATGCATCCGCAGCCACGGCACGGCGTGATAAAGCCGCACATAGGCGGCCTCGCGAGTCGCTAGGAAGGCCAGCACCGGCTCGACTTCCAGGCTGATGTCGGCAGCGAACTTTTCCACGTTTTCCAGCACTATTGCCGCTTGATTCACCTCTGCAACCGGAAGCCCGATGTCGGTCGAACCAAAGCTCTCGGCCGCCAAGCTCCCCCAAGCCTGGCCAAACTGCAGCCCGAACAGGTTTGAACTCAAAACCCCCAGCAGGGAATCCAGGTTCAGCGATGCCGGGTCGCCGTCCTTGGAAAATAGCCCCATCAGCTGTTGTAGTTCGGGCGGGCCGGAAGAAATCTCGATGTGTAAGTCGCCGTCGGCAATATGCGCAGACAGCGCCTGTTTCATGGACTCAGACGTTTTGGCAGCCACCGGGGTAACCAAGATTTTCCAGACTTCGGACGAGGCATCCAGCCACTTCGGTGCGGATAAGGCGGTATAGCTAGCAGGCGGCGGAGTGAGCGAAGTGACCGGGTCTAGGCGCAAATTAGCTTGAGACAGGGCTTGACGCACCCGGTCGGCATCAGCGGCAGTCACCACCCGGGTTGCCCCGCCCAGACGCCCCAGGGCAGTCATACGCGCCAAGTCCCAGTTCACCGGCTCATCGGAGCTGGACAGTAGGGACTGCAACGGGAAAGCAAAAATACCCTCCCCTCCGGAAAACGCCGAGAACGGGGTGCCGGAACGGAGCTTTTCCTCCATCTCACGGGCTTTTTCCTCGCCAAAGACCTGGCGCAGCATTTCGGCCCAGTCAGGCATCTCACTTTCATCCATGAGACTATAGTATCCGTGATGAACACCGATGCGCTGGATAAGGGAGCGGATACGCCTGCCCCCGAAGATTCACTGACGCTCGAATCCAAAACTGATTCGCCGCCAGAAGTCCCTGCTGACGCGCCCGCCCGCACCCGTTCCCGATGGTCTTTGAGCCGTTGGGTCCTGAGCTTTGCCCTCATCGTCCTGGGCGGGTATTTTCTGTTCCTCTATTCCTATCCTGTGGTCATCAACTATCCGGGACCGACCTTTGACGTGCTGGGCAAGGACGATAAGCAAACCCCCCTCATCGAGGTGAAAGGCGCGAAAACCTATCCAGACAACAACGGAGAACTGCGCATGACCACGGTTTCCTCCCTGGGGGGACCCGGCTCTATGGTCAGCGGTTGGGACCTGATTGTGGCGGCGTTTAGCCCAAATACCACCATCTTGCCCGAAGAAATGGTCTATCCCCGCAATGTCTCCAGCAAAGACATTAAGAAGCTCGGGGTGCAACAGATGGACCAATCCCAGCTCTCCGCCGAAGCGGTGGCGCTGGAATCCTTGGGGTATGACGTGAACATCACCTGGTCTGTCGCCGAGATTGCCAAAGACTCGCCTGCGGCCGGCATTTTGCGTAAGAAAGACGTGGTGCAAACCATTGCCCGTCCCGGTCAAACCCCGCTGAAGGTCCACACTGTTGAGGACTTGCGCAAGTTCTTGGACACAGTGCCGAGCGGCGACACTGTTGAACTCGGTATCATCCGCAACGGTGAAGCCCAGACGGTGAGCATGAAAACCGCTCCGGTCAGGAAAGCGAACGGCAAAATCGGGAAGGGCTCGCAGCTCAGCATCTATTTAGCTTCGGACGTGGACGTTCCTCTGGACATCACTTTTCACCTTAAAGACGTGGGCGGACCTTCCGCGGGCACCATGTTTGCCCTGGGGATAGTGGAGCAGCTCACGCCCGAACACCTGACCGGGAAATCGGTCATTGCCGGGACCGGGACTATCGACCTGGCCGGTAAAGTCGGCCCCATCAGCGGAATTGAGCAAAAGATGGCGGGAGCAAAGGCTGACGGAGCCAAGTTTTTCCTGGCGCCGTCAGAGAACTGCAACGAAGTTGTGGGCAACATCCCGAAAGGACTGACGGTAGCGAAAATCGGGACATTTTCCGAAGCGCTGGACGTGGTGCAAAAGATACGCGATGGAAAGACCTCTGAGCTGCCCCAATGCACTCTCCCGACTCAGAAATAATAGACTGGGATTATGACTGAGATGATTGAGCGTGCAGACGGCCGTCGGGCGGACCAGCTCCGCAAAGTGACTCTACACATGGATTGGGTCAGTGCCCCGGAAGGGTGCGTGTTGGTATCTTGCGGAAACACCCGAGTGTTGTGTTCGGCCAGCTTGACGGAAGGGGTTCCCCGGTGGCGCAAGGACTCCGGTTTGGGCTGGGTCACGGCTGAGTACGCCATGCTCCCCCGCGCTACCGATACTCGCAATACCCGCGAGTCGGTCAAGGGGAAAATCAGCGGGCGCACCTCAGAGATTTCCCGGCTCATTGGACGGGCGCTGCGTGCTTCGGTGGATTACACCGCGTTGGGTGAGAACACGATTGCGATAGACTGCGATGTTTTGCAAGCCGATGGGGGCACTCGCACCGCCTCGATTACCGGGGCTTGGATTGCCTTGCAGCGCGCCATCGCCGTGGGTAGGGACAACGGTTTTATTCCCGGCAATCCCACACGCGACTCGGTTTGTGCCATTTCCGTGGGGATCATTGATTCCACGCCGCGCCTGGATCTGCCCTACGAGGAAGATTCCCGTGCCGAAACCGACATGAATGTGGTGATGACCGGCTCAGGAACTCTGGTGGAGGTGCAGGGAACCGCGGAGGGCGCGCCGTTTAGCCGCACCGAACTGGACGCTTTACTGGATTTGGCCCAGGCCGGTTGCCATGATTTGACCAGATTGCAGCGCGCGGCAGTAGACAGTGCACCCGGTGCGGTATTGACGCTAACAGATGGAGTAATCGCGTGAGTATTTTGACTTCTGTGCCGGATTTACGGGATAAGGACGCTCAGAAACTGAAAGTGCCGCCGGAGGCACAGGTGGTGATGGCTACGGGCAATGCCCACAAGGTTCGGGAAGTAGAGGAGATTTTGCGTCCCTTGGTGCCGAGCCTGCACCCGGGGGGAATCGTCGCCTCGGGTACGCTGGGGGCTCCTGAACCTCGCGAGGACGGTACCTCGTTTTCCGCCAACGCCCTGATTAAGGCGCGGGCCCTAGCCAGCCTGGTGGACGTGCCGATTCTGGCTGACGATTCCGGGTTGAGCGTGGACATTTTGGGCGGCGCCCCCGGAATTTTTTCGGCTCGATGGTGCGGACACCACGGGGACGACCGGGCCAACCTGGAACTGCTGTTGAACCAGCTGCAGGACATCGATGATGGCTATCGCACGGCGGCATTCATCTGTGCCGCGGTGCTGTTGGTCCCGGGAGGGGGAACATACCTGGGAAACGGGGTTATGGGTGGACGCTTAGTGCGGGAGCCGAAGGGCAAAAACGGTTTCGGATACGACCCGATTTTTATGGCGGACGGCCAGGATGTCACCAATGGCGAACTGAGCCAGGAGACCAAGAACACTATTTCGCACCGAGCCAAAGCCTTCATTCAGATAGCTCCACAGCTCGAAGCCATACTGGGAGTCCGCACCCGAATCACCCTGTGATTGCGCCGCGAAGTCGGGGAAAGCGCCCCGCTGCGGAACACAAAAAACCACAATTATCCCAATTGTCCTGACAAAGTCTGAAAATCGCCTGAAAGGATGGGGAATTTTTCTTTGATTTTTCCCCGAAGTCTAGCCTTTCGCGGGGCGAAATGGCACAATAATTAGTGAGGGCAAAGGATTGCCCTCGCGGAGTTGTTTAACTTCGCCAGAGTTTCAGGAGGAAAAAATGCTTTCAACTGATGTAGTCGGGGCTCTGAACCCCGCATTGACGAATCAGGCTTTCACGCGCCCTGCCCCGGAGCCGAGCGCGAAAGCAGACAAGCCAGAACCCATCTCGAACACCTCGAAAACCGAGGCTGCGGCTACTGGTACTCACGGTGCGTTGAACGGCAATGTTGCTGAGTTCAAGCCCGTCGTTGGCGCCTCGCAACCGACCCACGCGGATCTGCCCCACACCTACAAGTCATCGAATTCGAACCTCGATGTCATGCTGTGACGGCTATCCAACGTACTAAGGAAAGGATGGAGCCATGAACCCGATTTCTGGTGCTGCGCCGATTATGGACGCAGAAACGATGAAAGCCCTGATGGTGACCGCGGTTGCCGCTCAGACAGCCACCGCGACAAAAGCTGCTACGGCAGCCGCTGCACTGAAGGTCATGAATCCGCAAGGCGGTCTCGACGTTTACGCCTAAGGGTCAGTAATCTGATTCTCACACGCGCTCGACCGCGGTGACCTCTGGTCCCAAGAATCTGCGAGCCAGCCGCGTGAAGGTTTGTGTGTCCCCCGTTGCCAAGAACTGGTAGCGGGGGTTTGGTGTGCCCGCGCAGTCTTCAGTGTTCAACCAGTCTTTGTCCAACAGCTGACGATAGACGTCATGGGCGGTTTCTTCCGCCGAGGACACCAGGGTCACCTCCGGTCCCATAACGTAGCTGATGACGCCGGAGAGCAGCGGATAGTGGGTGCAGCCCAGCACCAGAGTGTCCACCCCCGCGTCGCGTATCGGTTCGAGGTATTCTCGCGCCACCGCTAACAACTCTGGCCCCGAGGTGATACCGCGTTCCACAAAATCCACGAATGCCGGGCAGGCTTTCGCACTGACCTGCGCTTGCTGATAAGCGTGCAGGGCGCGTTGATAGGTTTCCGTTTCAATAGTGGTGTGGGTAGCGATGACCCCGATGCGTCCGTTTCGCGTGGCGGAAACCGCGCGATGCACAGCGGGTGAAATGACCTCCAGGACGGGAATCCCCAGGGCATCATACTTTGAACGCGCCGCAAATACCGCCGTAGCCGAAGCCGTGTTACAGGCGATAACCAGCATTTTTACCCCACGTTCCACGAGTTTGTCCATGACGTTCAGGGATAATTCTTTGACTCGTTCCACGGGTTTAGTGCCGTAGGGACTGTTGGCGGTATCCCCGATATAAATCACAGATTCTCCGGGTAACTGGTCGATGATAGAACGAGCCACGGTCAGCCCGCCCAGCCCGGAATCAAAAATCCCAATGGGTGCGTTATTCACTATCAAATCCTTTGTGTTTCAACCGTCAACGGCATACATCAGCGTTTCCAGCCACCATGACAAAGCATTATAGATGCTGGCTATGGTGATTTCGTAAGCCGTGTAAACCCCTGCCTCCGGGTCAGATTCAGCCATCAGCTCGACTTCTTCGGCCCTAGTGTCGTTATCGATGTCCAAGGACCACCCCAAAGCCAGTCGCGCATCGTTGATGGCGGTAACCCACACTTTCAACGTCTCCGGTTTCACCACCACCGCACCGTCGCCGTTGGCGGCCCACCGCAGACTATCGGCGACCACTCGCATGGAGGCAGCCTTTTTCGCCGCCAAGTCCGGGGTGGTCAAGGCGCGCAGTTCCGCCGCTTCCTCCGGATCTTGGCTCATCGGGCGCAAGATTGCCGCAATGTAGGGGTTTGCCGGGCACGGGCGCGGACCCAGGGGGTCAAAGTCCAGCGCCGCCAAGGTTTGGTCGTCGGTCATGCCCCGTGAGTTCGGTTCAAAGCCAGTGTTTCCTCGCTGGGGAGCGGCGGGTTCAGAAGTGTGTTCGCGGGGCTGTTCAGGTTCCGTCTCCGAGTCCTCGCTCGCGCCGTGCATTTCAGGACGGGACGAGATAGAAGATACCGTGTCCACGCCCAGGAGCTTCTCAAACATGAGAGTGTGCTCTTTCGGGGAGCTCGGATCCAGGTCCACCCCCATCATGTCCAGGACGTCGCGCTTTTCTTCTGCCTCCATCGCGTCAGCCAGTTCCTCGAAAATCCCCGCTAGCAAGGCCGCCTCATGCGGTTCAACCCTGCTGAACCACCCTTCTGAAGGCGCGTTCAGCGCTGCAAATGCACGCATCGTATCCGGCTCCCCTCAATCGGCTTCCTGTTCGAGCGTCGCCCAAAGACCGTATTCGCTCATGGCCAGCACATCGGCCTCCATTTGTTCACGGGTTCCGGCACTGACTACCGCCCGACCGTTAAAGTGAACTTCCTTCATCAGCCGCTCAGCGCGCTCGTGCGAGTACCCGAAATAGGTTTTGAACACCCACGTCACGTAGCTCATCAAGTTCACGGCATCATTCCACACCACCGTGTTCCACTGACCGGGAAGCACCCGGTCCAGCTGGGCGACCGAGGACGGAGCGTATTCGGTACCGGGTTCGACAATACTCACGTTTTAAGGTTAAAGGTTTTCTCCCAGGCGCGCAGGATTACCGCGCCCCGAAGCAAAAACGCCGGGGCTACCCTAGAGCACCAGCAGACCTACCAAACCGGCCAGGAGCAGCACCACCAGGAGGGCGACAACGACCCTGGTCACCCGGCCGCTACCGAGCTTATGCGAGTTTGACACTCGGGGAACTACGTTTTTTCGAGAAGCAGCATCATCCTTGCTCATAACTTTATGCTACCGGCTCTCGCCGCCGCTGGCCGGGATTAACAGATTCTGGCTGGACCTACCCTCGCGGCACATCAAAGGCGCTGAGGGCCAGGGAGCTTCTGGGCGAAAACGGAAAACCCGGCGGGCACGACTATAGTTATACCTATGAATACGCGCGAAACGACTTCTCTGCTGACCGATATGTATGAGCTGACCATGGTTGACTCCGCTTTGGAACACGGGATGGGGCAGCGCCAATGCGTGTTCGAGATTTTTACCCGGCGTTTTCCCTCCTCCCGGCGTTTCCTGGTGATGGCTGGAGTGGCGCGGATTTTGGAGGGGCTCAAGCGGTTTCGTTTCGACGACTCCCAACTGAAGTACCTGTCTGATAACAAAATAGTCGGGCCGACGACGATTAAGTTCCTGGAAAATTACGAGTTCTCCGGCGACATTTTCGGCTATCCCGAAGGCGAAGTATTCATGGTGAACTCACCTATTTTGACGGTGCGCGGGACTTTTGCTGAAGCCTGCCTGTTGGAAACCTACCTGCTGTCGATTCTCAACTTCGACTGCGCGGTAGCATCTGCGGCGTCCCGGATGACCATCGCCGCCCACGGTCGGCCCTGCCTGGACATGGGCGCGCGCCGGGTGCATGAGCGGGCAGCCGTTTCCGCCGCTCGCGCCGCACAAATTGGCGGTTTTCAAGGCACCTCTGACTTGGAGGCCGGAAAACGGTACGGGATTCGCGCAATCGGCACCGCTGCCCACGCCTTTACCCTGCTGTTCGAGGATGAAGAAGCCGCTTTCACCGCTCAGATTGAGTCGATGGGTCCGGACACAACGCTGCTAGTAGACACGTACAACGTGACCGCAGCAGTCGAGAAAGCGGTGCGGATTGCTAGAGCCGCCGGCGGGGAGCTGGGCGCGGTCCGTTTGGATTCGGGCGACCTGGTGGCGGGGGCGTTTAAAGTCCGCCAACAGCTCGATGATTTGGGAGCGACTTCCACCAAGATTACGGTCACCAACGACCTGGATGAATACGCTATTGCCGGTTTGGGAGCGGCTCCGGTCGATTCCTACGGGGTGGGCACCAAACTGGTGACCGGTTCGGGAATCCCGACTGCCGCCCTGGTTTACAAACTGGTCGCCCGCGAGGACGCAAACGGAAATCTGGAATCTGTGGCAAAACAGTCGGCTGAGAAATCGACTCGGGGTGGACTGAAGTGGGCGGGACGCGCCATCGAGGATCATACCGCCACTACCGAGCTGCTGGTGACGGCCCCGAACCGGGAGGCCGCCGCGGAATACTTGGCGAGCCGCGATGCCCGCCCGCTGCAACAGGACTTCGTGGTCGGCGGGGCTATCGACAAATCTTGGATCGGCCCCGACGCCCTGCAACGCGCCCAGCAACGCCATATCGAGGCCCGTAATGAGCTGCCTTATCAGGCGTGGCGCCTCAGCGAGGGCGAAGTGGCTATCCCCACGGAATACGTGGATCTCTAACTGTCAGAGCCGCCAAAGAAAGGCCAGCCTGGTTGACCGTTGTGGTCCCCATTCATGGATTTCATGATTTCTTTGCATGCCGGACAAATCGGGAAATTCTTCGGGTCACGCATCGGAACCCAGACTTTGCCGCACAGGGCGATGACGGCCTGGCCGGTCACCGCTGAGGCGGTAATCCGGTCTTTGCGCACGTAGTGGGCGTAACGTTCGTTGTCGCCAGGGTTGCGTTTCAGCTCGGTTTCGGTGCGTTCCAGCACCGCCGTGCCGCCTTGAGTCAGGGGTTGGCCCGCAGTTGTTTCGCTCATGCCACCATTGTAACCGCCCTGGCAACTCGCGGGACACAACCCCGGTTGTTGCTAATTTGCGTTTAAATCGGGGTTGCTGGTCTATATAACCACCAACCCCGATTTAATCGCAGATTTCAAACCACCACCCAACAGAAAACTCGTATAAAAACAAAGCCGGCCGCCACTGGGGCGGCCGCTTTTGTACGAGATTAGTCGATTACTTGTTGGACACAGCCTTCTTAAGGGTGGAGCCAGCAGAAATCTTAACGCCGTAGCCAGCGGGGATCTTGATTTCTTCGCCGGTGCGGGGGTTGCGGCCGGTGCGGGCAGCACGAGAAACGCGCTCCACGTTCATCAAACCAGTCACCTTGACGGTTTCACCCTTCTTAAGGGAGTCAATCAGGATTTCCTGGAAGGCGGACAGCGCACCGTCAGCTTCGGTCTTGGACAGGCCAGCCTTCTTAGCAATCTCAGCAACAAGTTCAGTACGATTCACAGACATGTGATTCCTTTCGGATAGATCGTCGATTTCACTTTGGTGAAATCCTCCATTAGAGACTACGCAAATTTAGCGCATTTGTCAGCGAGTTAGCAAACAATTCTCGAATTTTTCGCGGTGTTTTCCCCTTTGGATTCACTTGTTTCACAACGGTCACAAAAACACCACGGATTTAGCCCTGGCAGGGCGCACTAGGGCGGGTCGGCATTGGGTACTTGCCCTACAGCATTTCGCGGCGTAGCTCCCCTGGATCGCGGGAAGACAGATCGCTGAGGGTCACGTCCAGCATGGTGAACGCTCCAGTTTCGCCTCGGGCGGCTTTCCGGGCGCACGCCCGCGCCGCTGCGACCAGCACGGAGCCGGTGAACTCGGGGTTGGAATCAAGTTCCAGGCTAAACATCAAGGATTGCCGGATCTCCGGCGAAGTGCAGCCGGCGCGAATGACCCGGCCGGCGTGTGGCATCCCGCTGTGGTTTTGCTCCATCTCCGCGGCAGTAATAAAGGTCACGGTGGTGTCATAGTCGGCAAAATAGTTGGGCATGGCTTTGATTTCCGCTTCAATCCGGGCGGTATCTGCCTCCGGCTCGGCAACCACGAAACACTCGCGGGTATGCATCTGGCGAGCGCTAAGTTCCCCGGTATGCCCCGCCTGCACCGCCGCCACGGTATCGGGGACCGGAACAGTGTATTGGCGAGCATCCACTACCCCATCCAGGCGACGAATCGCATCGGAGTGCCCTTGTGACACCCCACGTCCCCAAAAGGTAGTGGTGCGCCCTGAGGGTAAAACGGCATCCCCCAGCACACGCAACATCGAAAACAGCCCCGGGTCCCAGCCGCAGCTGATGATGGCGCAATGTCCCGCGACCTGAGCCGCCGCATCAATGCGGGAAAAATATTCAGGAATGCGCGCGTGGGTGTCAAAAGAATCCACGGTGTGAAACCACCGACTGGTCGCGACCCCCTGTTCCATCAAATCCGTGGCAGAGCCGCCGCAGTTAATGCAAACATCGATGCCATCGGTGTAATCGGGCATATCCTCCACGCTGGCCACCGGAGCACCGAGAGTTTTCACCGACTGGGGATCACGGCGGGTAAACACTACCGCCAGCTCTAAATCCGGGGCGAGCCTCAGAGCTTTTTCGACGCCGCGTCCCAAATTGCCATAACCGTTGATTGCTACGCGCTGCATTGATTGACCTTACTTTCAGATAACAATTTTTCGATTATCCTACAAATCGGGCATATCCCCTGCAAGTTAGCGTATCAATACGTGACACGCCGCCCTGATTACCGGACTGACGCACCCCTGACCGTACCTCGAGCGCATCCCGGACAAAACCCGAAATACGGTCTTTCCGGTTTTGGAATGTAAGATTTTCTGCGGAGAGAACCTGCGGTGAGTTTAATAACCGAAATGCCTCCGGCTGTCCCCACCGCAAAATCGAGAGAACAAAAAGGAAGATTATTTTGGTAGATGTCAGTGTGGTCCCCGAGCAGAGAGCCTCGTGGTCAGGAAAACTAGGTTTCGTCCTCGCGGCAGCCGGTTCAGCGGTCGGACTGGGCACAATCTGGCGTTTCCCTTACCTGGCAGCGCACTACGGCGGGGGCACGTTTATCTTCGTGTTCTTTATCTTTATGCTGACCCTAGGCGTTTCGCTGCTAATTTTGGAGATTTCACTAGGGCGTAAAACGGGCGAGTCCATCATTGCCGCCTTCGCTTCTTTCGGGAAAAAATACCGGTTCATCGGCGTGTTTATCGCCGCGGTTCCTTTCGTCATCGCCTCGTTTTACGGGGTGGTGGGCGGTTGGGTGACCCACTATATGTTCGCCTACGCGGCTGGCATGACAAAAGAGCTGGCTGACGGGGGCGAGAGCTTCGGAGCGTTTATCTCTGACGGTCCGCAGTCCGTGGCGTTCATGCTGCTGTTCGGAGCGATTTCGTTCATCATAGTAGCGCTGGGAGTCAACGGCGGGGTGGAACGGGCCAACCTGATTATGATGCCGGCGTTGATTCTGGTTTCGCTGTTGATTGGCATCTTTACTTTGACCCAGCCCGGCGCGCTGGAGGGCCTGAAATACTTCGTGGTCCCCGATTTTTCCAAGTTTTCACTAGAGCTGCTCATCGCCGCCCTGGGCCAAACGTTCTTTGGTTTGTCGCTGGCCGCGGCGACGATGGTCACTTACGGGTCTTACATGAAAAAGGACGTCTCCATTACGTCCTCGGCTTTCCAAACGACCACCACAACGCTGGGGATCAGCCTGTTAGCGGGGCTGATGATTATCCCCGCTACGTTCGCGACCCTGGGTTCCGCTGACGAGGTGGCCAAGAATTCGGGGCCGTCCCTGATGTTCTTGGTCATCCCGAAGGTGTTTGAAAAGTTTGGTGGCATCGCTACCGTCATCGGTTTCGTGTTTTTCCTGCTGGTCATGTTCGCGGCCCTGACCAGCATGATTTCCCTGGTCGAGGCCTGTGTGTCCATCTTGCAAGACACCTTGGAATGGAAACGGCGCAAGGCGCTGTTAGTCACCGTTATAGTGCTGAGCGCTACGGGAATCATCGTGACCCTGGGCTACAGTTCACTGTCCTTTATCCAGCCTCTCGGGGCCGGTTCGACCATACTGGACTTCCTGGACTTCCTGACCAGCTCGGTGATGATGCCTCTGGGCGGATTGCTGATGTGCCTGTTCTTTGGGTGGATACGCAAACCTGAAGTCCTCATCGACGAGGTGCGTGTCTCCGGGGACTTCAAGCACTCGCGGCTGTGGAGCGTGATGATTAAATACATCGCTCCTATCCTGCTGGTGGCGATCTTTATCACCAGCGTGCTGAAAACGTTTGGTGTTATCAGCTTCTAAATATAGTTTTGCCTCCGGCGAGTCACTCACCGGAGGCAAGAACTTTTACAGCTCCACGAGTTTGCGCCGCTGCAGCCGCAGGGTCACGTCGGCGTTGCGGGCCAGCTCTTTCGAGTGGGTTACCACGATGACGCACTTACCTTCCTCGTGAGCGGCCTTCTGGAGGATTTCGGTCACTCCCGCGGCGGTCGTCTCGTCCAGGTTGCCGGTCGGCTCGTCAGCCAAAATGACCGGCGCTTGTGACACCAGGGCGCGCCCGATGGCGACCCGCTGTTGCTGACCGCCGGAAAGCAACAGGACGTTGCGTTTCGCTTCTTTCGCGTCCAAGCCCAGCTTTTCCAACATGTCCGTGCTGGCTTTCGAGTTGACCAGGCGCAAGTTCTCCAGCGGGGTCAGGTAGTCGATGAGGTTGTAGTTTTGAAACACCAGGGAAATCTGGTGCTTGCGATGGTAGGAATAGCCCTTCTTCGCAATGTCCTCCCCGTCGAAACGGACCGTGCCCGCGGTCGGGGCATCCAGCCCGGCTAACAAACTCAACATGGTGGATTTGCCGGCCCCGGAGGCTCCCAGAATGGCATAGAACTTGCCCTTCTCAAACTCATAGTTGACGTTGTCCAGGACTTTTGCCCCCGCCCCTTTGTAGGTGTAATCGATTTGATCCAACTGTAAAATGCTCATTTTTTCTCCTTAACTCAGCTTGGAAAGAATAGTTTTCGGGGTTTGACGCATGATGGGAAACAGCGCCATCCCCAGCGCGATGATGATGACCAGGAAACCAAGGCCCAGGGACATCGCATTCCCCGCGATTCCGCTGGCGGGCGCTAACGCCGCTAACGTCTCATTTCCGGCTTTGGCCAGCACCAGCTGACCCAAACTGTTTGACAACAGCCGTCCCAGGATGACTGCCAACACGGCGCCGATGGCTCCGAACAGGACCGCCTCCAGGAGGAACTGCAACCCGACTTCCAGTTTCGTCTTGCCCAGGGACAGCAGGATGCCAATCTCGGGCAGTCGCGAACGCACCCAGAACGTCGCCACCAGAGCCAAAACCAGGGCTCCCGCCAGGCAGAATCCCCACAGCAGCATTCCCAGCATCTGGTCGACCCCGGAAATGGCTTGGAGTACATCGGCGAACTGCGCCGAGTTATTTTCCAGGCTCAGCTTTGGGGCCGTGGCCTGGGCCGCTTTCAGGACCTGGGGCAACTGGTCAGCCCGTTCGGTAAAGTAACGTGCCGTGCTGACCTGACCGCCGAGCTTTTGCAGGGCATCAAGGTTCGTAAACACCTGGTTTTCGGAGTTTCCCGAAGGCATCCCGGTGCGGTTTTCGGCTTTCCCGGAATAAATCCCCCCAATCTTTAGCCGCACCACGGTGTTTTCGTGGCGCAGTTCCAGGGTGTCTCCCAGGTGTAGAGAATTTTTCTGGGCAAAGTCGCGGTGAATCATTGCCTCGACACCAGGTTTACCGATGTGAGAGCCCTGTTCCAGGGTATAGATTTTCCCCAAGAACTCCGGGTTCAGCGACGAATCGCTGGTGCCTTTGATTCCCATCAAATCCCCACCGAACTCGGGATCCAACTGAATCCCACCGGCGGCGCTGACCAGTGTCGCGTTCTCCGGTTTCGCCCACGCTTCACCTTCATAGGCGTGACGTTTCACCCCCGGCAGTTCCGCGAGTTGTTTGCGGGTCTGGTCCGGGAGCGGACCGGTTTGGCTGGTAGCAGTGAATCCCGCCAAAACGTTGGAACTGATGGCATCACGCACACTCAACATGGTGGATTTCACCCCGGATTGAGCCACAAGGGCGGTAAACACCAAGGTGATAATCGCCACCATCAGCAGGCTGCGCCGCGGCCGACGGACGACCGAACGCCAAGATCGTGACCACACCCCGTTCATTTGTTATCCACCAACAGGGCACGCGGGCTCTTGCGCAGCATCGGCAGGGACGCAATGACCACGACAATCGCAATCAGCACCAGCACCATAACTGCCACCTGAGTAGCGGAGGCAAGGCTGAGGTCAACAGTAAGTTTCTCTAGCGTTTTCATGGACGCCGAAGATTCCATATCCGCCCCGAACTGGCCAGCCTTCGCCATTTCTTGGGCGGCTTGGTGATTGACCGAGGACAGCACGGAGGTACCCATGCCCTGCGCCAGCATTCCCGCCCCAAAGTAAGACAGGACAAAAGCAGGAATGGCAATAAAGATTAGCTCCAGGGCGTACTGTGCCATAATGCTCGCTTTCGTCACCCCCATCGACAGCAGGGTTCCCGTCTCTTTCTTGCGCTCGTTTAGCCACAGGCACAGCACCAGCGCCAAAATCGCCCCGGCCAGCACAAAGGTAGCGACTGTAGTGGTGCGCATGACGCTACGGATCCCGTCAATCGCACCGGTGATACCAGCGAGATATTGGGTGGAACGGGTCAGCTGGTAGCTGCGCCAGTCGATGTCTTTGGTGGAGGCGGCTTTCACCACGTCGTCAAAGTTGGCGCCCTTTTTCACGAAGAAGTTCGCGTCTTGATAGATTTCGGTCGCGGGCGTGACGTTGTACAGAGTCCGGGTGGTGTCCAGGTCGGTGAACACGGTGTTAGAGAACAGCTCGTTACGTGATACCGCCCGGTCCGCGTTCGATCCGGACACAAGTCCGACGATTTCGGTGGTGACTTCATTAGTCGAGTGGTTTTGGTTATCGGCGTCATAAGGGTTGCCCTTGAGTTTCAGTTTGCTGCCGATAGTGAGGTTATTGGCTTTCGCCAAGTCCTCGTTGATGATGGATTTGTTTTTGTCCTGAGCGTTCAGGTGGCGGCCCGCCACCAGCTTTAACGCCCCGGAGCGGAAGTTATTGTCCATCTTGGTGTCGTTGACTCCCCACACGTTCACGGCGTTGCCGAACTGGGCTTCCTTCGTTTCGTCATAGTCTTGACGGTCGAGCTTTTGGGCCTTGGCATCCACCAGGTCCGCGGTGACGTTCTGGCGGGCAACGTAGTTCTCTACCCCGTCCATTCCGGCAATCTTTTTAATATCCGCGGGCTTCACGTTACCCGCGCCCCGCGGGGTGCCGGTGTTGAACTGGGGGTTGTTCCCCAACACGAAGCCCTGCCCGGTTTTCGCATCGATTTCCGCCGCGGTGGCGTCAGTAGCGCGGGACACCGCGTTAGCGGACATCAGCACCGTAGACATCGCCAGGAAAATAGCGAAAATGATGATGGTTTTGATTCGTTTCCGGGCGACGTAACGCCAGGATCTTCCTACGAACGACAATAGATTCCCTCCTGTCGAAATGTTTTAGCGTAAGCATAGTGATTTCATTTGCTTAGTAAGCATAAGCAACTGCGGCTCCGCACCGGCATCCGGAACCTCATACCTGGGTAGTAACCTGCAAATCCGTCCTCAGACCGGGGAACCAGGCAAATCTCGAAATGGGGAGGAGAGCCCACCACAAAGAACTTCAGGCTACCGGAGCAAAACCGGACCGTAGCAAAATCACTCTAAAAATGGGGAATTCCGCGGAAGCCCGCGGAATTCCCTCAGGAGACTGCTAGCTCAAGCGAGCCTGCAGGTTCTCATCCAACGCATTCATGAAGTCGTCGCTGGTCAGCCACGGGGTGTCCCCGCCGACCAACAGCGCCAGATCCTTGGTCATCTGACCACCCTCGACAGTCTTCACAATGACATCCTCGAGCGTCTCGGCGAACTCAATGACCGCCGGAGTGTTATCGAGCTTGCCGCGATGCGCCAGCCCGCGCGTCCAGGCATAGATAGAGGCAATCGGGTTGGTGGAAGTCTTTTCCCCGCGCTGCCAAGCCCGGTAATGGCGCGTCACCGTGCCGTGAGCCGCCTCGGCCTCAACCGTGCGCCCATCCGGGGTCATCAGCACGGAAGTCATCAACCCCAGCGAGCCAAAGCCCTGCGCCACCGTGTCGGACTGCACGTCACCGTCATAGTTCTTGCAAGCCCACAGATAGCCGCCCTCCCACTTGAGAGAACTGGCGACCATGTCGTCAATCAACCGATGCTCATAGAGCAAACCGGCGGCCTCAAACTTGTCCTTGAATTCGGATTCGTAGACCTCGGCGAAAATGTCTTTGAACTGGCCGTCGTACGCTTTGAGAATCGTGTTCTTCGTGGACAGGTAAACCGGGTACTTCCGGACCAGAGCGTAGTTAAAGCAAGCGTGGGCGAAATCGCGAATGGAATCGTTAAAGTTGTACATCCCCATGGTGACACCGCCCGCTTCGGGCATGTGAATCACCTCGTGCTCAATCGGGGCGGAACCATCATCGGGTACCCAGCTCAACATCACCTTGCCGGCACCGGGAACCTTAAAGTCGGTCGCCTTGTACTGGTCGCCGAACGCGTGACGCGCCACCACAATCGGCTTGTCCCAGCCCTTCACCAAGCGGGGGACGTTTTGCATGATGATGGGTTCGCGGAAAATGACCCCGCCCAGAATATTGCGGATAGTGCCGTTGGGGGACTTCCACATTTTCTTTAGTCCGAATTCCTCCACGCGGGCCTCATCAGGGGTGATGGTCGCGCACTTCACGCCCACACCGTACTTCTTAATGGCATTGGCGGAATCGACAGTGACCTGGTCCTCAGTCTTGTCGCGATTTTCGATACCCAGGTCGTAGTACTTCAGGTCCACATCCAGGTAAGGCAAAATGAGTTTTTCGCGAATCTGTTGCCAAATAATGCGGGTCATCTCATCGCCATCGAGTTCGACAACCGGATTTTCCACTTTGATCTTCGCCATTTTTACTCCTTGTAGAGGTCAATTTTCCGGGCTTTTCGCCACCACCGAAATTTTACTCGATATCGAGATAAATTTCCAGGAAAGTTTCCCCCGGAGTTGCGATTGGCTTCCCGCGAAGACCCAGCGGCCTTACTTCACCAGCTTGTCAGCGTAAAGTTCCTCAATTTCGGCAGCAAACGCCGCGGCGGCTTCCTTGCGCTTCACCTTCATAGACGGGGTCAGCAGACCGTTCTCAACAGTAAAGGCGGTCGGCAAAACCTTGAACTTACGGATGGATTCGGCGCGGGACACGCGGGCGTTGACTCGCTCCACGGCTCGAGAAATCGCCTGGAGAACCTGGGGGTCTTTGGAGGCAGTCAGCGCGTCCATCGTAGGCATACCGTGGTTCTTTAGCCAGGTCGGCAACATATCCGCATCCAGGGTAATCAGGGCGGACACGAAAGGCATCCCCTCGCCTACCACCAACACTTCGTTAATCAGGGCATACTGACGCAGCGGATCCTCCAGCACGGAAGGAGCCACGTTCTTGCCCCCGGCAGTGACGATAATGTCCTTGGCGCGCCCGGTAATTCTGACGAAACCGTCCTGGTCAATAGTCGCCAAATCGCCGGTCTTAAACCAGCCATTTTCAAAAGCGGCCTCAGTTTGTTCCGGATTATTGTGGTAGCGGTGGAAGATGGCCGGGCTCTTTGCCAGCAGCTCGCCGGTGGGGGAAATCTTTAGGTCAGTAGATGCCACGGCGGGACCGACCGTGCCGATACGGTAATTCTTAATGTTGTTGAAACACAGCGGCGCACAGGTTTCGGTCAATCCGTAGCCTTCTAGTACCGGCATCCCAATGCCGCGGAAAAAGTGCCCGAGTTCTTCGCTCAACGGTGCCCCGCCGCAGATCACAAACTTTAGATTCGGCCCAAACAGCGACAAAATCCGGCGATAAACCAACTGGGAATACACCAAACGTTTCGTCCGCAGCCGCCGGCTGGGACCTTCCGCGGTATCCAAAGCCCGTGAATACGCTTCGGCGACCTTTACCGACCGAGAGAACAAGATCCGCGAAATCCGGTGCGCTCGGGCTTGAACCTGAGCCGTGTTGTAAATCTTTTCCAATACCCGCGGCACCACCATCACATAGGACGGGGCGAATTCCTGCAGGTCAGTAATGAGGTTGCGGATATTGGGAGCATGACCCAGGGTGCCCGCCCCTCACACTTGAATCAACTGCAGGTATTGAGCTAAAACGTGAGCCAGAGGCAGGAACACCAGCAGCCGAGAGGACGGATACCCCGCGATTTCTGGCATCCACTTCATGCCGTTGGCCAGCAGTTCCATCCAGTTCCCGTGCGTGATTTCCACGCCTTTGGGCTTTCCGGCGGTCCCGGACGTATACACAATCGTGGCCAAATCGTCGATGGTCACCGCATGAGAACGCTCATCAACCTGGAAATCGGGAACGTCCATACCGGCCTTTTTGATTCTGACTACCGCGGAATCCTCCAGGCACAACACGTGTTTCAGGCTGCGGCCGCAATCCTGTTTCGAGCTGACCAGCTCACGCATCGCGTTCGTTTCGCACACCACCAGAGAGGGGTCGGAATCCTCCAGAATCCACGCGATTTGTTCCGCAGAATCCGTCTCATAAATGGGAACCAGCACCAGTCCCGCGCAGAATCCCGCGTATTCCAGCAGCATCCAGTCATATGAGGTGTGACCCATGATGCAGAAGCAATCCCCGGGCTGCAAGCCCATCCCAATCAAGCCACGCGCCACGGAGTGAACGTCCTCGTTGAACTCCACAGCCGTCATTGACCGCCACCCGCCGAGCTCGGTCTTGCGGTCTAACAGTTTCGCGTTGGGCAGGCGACGCACCCGATCCTCTAGAGTCCAAGGTAAAGTTTGGTGCGTCTCGGCAGTAAACAACCGCGGGCAATGCCAAAACCGCTCGCCGTCCACTTCCACCCATCCGGGCTTGTCCATTGGATTTTGTGCCCGCGTGGTAATCTCATCTCGATTGTTTCGTCTCTCATCAGCCATAGGGTTAGCTTACCAACTTTCTAAATTTTCCCGCTATCGAGTTATCGCAGTTCATTCCGGCAATACCAGCATCACCAGGGTAATCCCCGTTGCCGCCGCAACCAGTACCGTCACATCAAAGATAGTTCCCCGCGCCCTGGTCCATGCGTGGCGGTTAGTCAGGCGAAACACCGCCAGCGCCAGCAGCGCCACAACCAGGCCCCAAACCGCCGCTTGCCACCATCCGACTACGGACAACACCAACAGGACCACTACCGCGGCCCCTAACAGCAGCACTTGGACACGGCTGGGGGCATCGAACGGATGCGGACCCGAGTCAGGCACCAAGACGGGCTGGTCAGGTGTCACTGAATCCAGTGCCTGCCAGTCCGGCACGGCGGGTTCGGAGTTTTGGGAGTCAGGGGTGTTCAACAGTTTCCCTTGATGGTTTCTGGGTCGGTTACAGTAATCGGGAGGGGGCGGCGAGACCGGCAATCACCAAATCACCGCTCCCGCCAGTGCTTCTAGTGGAAGAAGTGACGCACCCCGGTGGTGAACATCGTGACCCCGGCCTTTTCACACACATCAATGGTTTCCTGGTCACGGATAGAACCGCCGGGCTGCACGATGGCTTTCACCCCCGCGTTAATGAGGATTTGCGGCCCATCGGCAAAGGGGAAGAACGCGTCGGAAGCCGCGACTGCTCCGCGAGCTCGCTCGGGTGGAGCCGCCACCGCCAAATCCTCGGCACGAGCGCCTCCGGCCACATCGCTTTGACTCGCGGCGGCATCTCCGGTTTCACGTCCGCCCAGGGTGTTGGCACGTTCCACCGCCAGTTTGCAGGAATCCACTCGGTTGACCTGGCCCATGCCGATGCCGACCGTCGCCCCGTCATGCGCCAAGAGAATGGCGTTAGACTTCGTGGCGCGGATTGTCTGCCAAGCAAACTCCAGGTCGTGCAGGGTCGCTTCGTCAACGTCAGGACCGCACACCTTGGTCCACCCGCTGGAACGGTCCCCCGGCTCCGCCACGTCATCACGCTGCTGAGCCAGGTATCCCCCGCTGACCTGGCGCACTTCCAGGGCCCCTCGGGCTGGCGGGGTGACACGCAGCACACGCAGGTTCTTCTTTGCTGCCAAGGCTTTCACCGCTCCCGGCTCATAGGACGGAGCCAGCACTACCTCGGTGAATATCGGGGCAATCTGTTTCGCCAACTCCACCGTCACCGGACGGTTCACCGCGATAACACCGCCGAAGGCGCTGACCGGGTCGCAGGCGTGGGCTTTGCGATGCGCGGTAGCGACATCAGCGGCTACCGCAATGCCGCAAGGGTTGGCGTGTTTGATAATTGCCACGCAAGGCTCCGCGTGGTCATAAGCTGCGCGTATCGCCGCGTCCCCGTCCGTGTAGTTGTTGAACGACATTGCTTTGCCATGTAGCTGAATCGCGTTGGCGATGCCGGGAGCCGGCTTGGACTGGGGGTCCGAACCGGCTCGGTCGCAAGCCTCGATATCGTCCAGCTCGGGGTGGTGAGCGCAGGCGGGACAATTGCAATCCCCGTCGGGATTCTCTTCCATCATGTCCGCAATCTGTTCAAGGTCAACGTAAAGAGCCGCGGACTGATGCGGGTTCTCCCCGTAACGCAGGGTGGCAATTCGATCCCCGGAGAGCTCCACCCATTCCGACATCACGGAATCCTCATCCGATTCATCTTGCGACGCCACCGCGCCGATACTTTCCATGGCGAAACGAGTAATCTGGTCGTCAAACCAGGTAGCAATGGCGGCGTCATATTCAGCGGTATGCGCGAAAGCCTGAGACGCCAAGATTCGGCGTTCGCGCAGGTCAAAGCCACCTGCCCGGACTGCTTCGATGACGGTGTCGTAGGCGTAGGGTGACACCACGACCGCCACCGAGGGGTGGTTCTTTGCCGCGGCGCGCACCATGGAAGGCCCGCCGATGTCGATCTGTTCCACGCAGGCGTCAAAGTCGGCACCGCTGGCTACCGTGTCCTCGAAGGGGTAAAGGTTGCACACCACCAGGTCTATCGGCTCGACCTGCAGGTCCTGCAGTTGCTTGACATGGTCAGGTTTGCGCCGATCTGCGAGGATACCGGCGTGAATGTGCGGGTGCAGGGTTTTGACCCGCCCTTCCAAGCATTCGGGAAAGCCCGTCACGTCTTCTACCGGGGTGACGGGGAGACCCGCTGCCGCAATCTTTTTTGCGGTGGAGCCGGTGGAAATGATTTGCACACCGGCTTCGACCAGAGCCCGCGCCAGTTCCTCCAGTCCGGTTTTGTCCCACACGCTAATCAAAGCCCGCTTGATGGGAATCTGAGTTTCCCTATTCCGATTTGTCGTTTCCGCCACCTTGCCTTGCCTTCCTTCATCGGGTTCATCGTTTGTATTTAAAAATCAACAGTTATTCGGGCCTCTCTCGGGAGCCGCAACCGCGGTGCCGCAAAAGAAGCCTCACGGTTCAATCCTAGTCACTTTCAAAACCGGCACGAACTTCGTCGATCCACCAGCCGTGCTGCACCATCCGGCCGACGCTGTCGACTAACTGGGCACGTTCGGCGACCTTGATTCTCTCAGTCAACGATTCGAGGTCGTCATCGTCGTGGACCGGAACCGCCACCTGGGCCAGAATTGGGCCGGTGTCCATGCCCGGATCGACAATGAACAGCGTCGCCCCCGCCAGTTTCACTCCGGCTCGCAGCGCATCGCGCGGTCCGTGAATGCCCACGAAAGAGGGCAGCAGCGAATTGTGGGTGTTAACCACGCGAGAGGGCCACTGAGCTAAGAATTTCGGACCCAAAATTTTTAGAAATCCGGCGCTGACGATTAGATCCGGTTCCCAGGACTGCACCGCTGCCGTCAGCGCGCTATCCCAGGCTTCCCGATCGGGAAAGTCCCCCAAACAAACTGTGGCAGTGGGAATCCCTTGTGATTGTGCCCATTGCAAACCCCCGGCTGTTTCCCGGTCGGAAACGACCCCCACTATTTCCGCGCCGTAAGCGGGGTTCGCGGTCGCTTTGTAGAGCGCCTGAAGATTAGAACCTTCCCCGGAAATTAGCACCACCAGGCGGGAGGGGCGGTCACCGGGCAGCGTTAAGACTCGCTTCGTCATAAGTCGATTCTAGCAGTGGGAAGGGCCTCCGGATTCTTGCCCGAGACCCGCACCGCGAAGCGCCGGGTTGCTTCGCGCGTCCACGGATGATTCAGCAGGGCGGTCACCACGAAAGGCACCCCCCAAGCCAGCACCCCCGTGTAGAGGGTCGAGCCGAGAGGACCCACGTTCACCAGACGGCCCGGCCCTAGTGAACCGCTGACAAACCACACGATGAGCAGCCCGCCCAGCAGCAATCCCGCCAGGAACAGGGCCAGAGACAACGCGGTGTCAGCCAGTCCGAGCTGATGACGTCCGCCAAGGTAAAGGCCCAAGCCAATCGCTAGTGCCACCGGGAAAATCAGAGGCCACCACCCTACCGGCCCGTCCGGCAGCCACGCCAACACCGGCACCGGCGGCAAGTCGCCCCCAATGACCTGGCCGGGAGAAAACACTGTCCCTTGACCCAGACTGATGCCCGGACCGGTAATCCACGCGGCACTCCACACCAGCAAAGTCGGCAGGTAAGCAAGGATGACCAGGACTATCGCCGCGGAACCGAGCACGTCCGGTTTCAGTCCGGTCCAGATGGTGCGCATTTGCTCCCAGCCGGTAAACATGGCCGCAACCAGGAAAACCGCGGAAAGAGCCGCGCCGCCTGCAGCGAGTACCCGCAGGCAGCGGCTCGCCAAACTCAGCCACGGCCACGGTTCACCCTCGGGAAAGAACGCGGTCACATTCCACCAGGTCAGATGTCTGGCCACGGCAAAGAACACTATCACTGCGAAAAATAACGAAAAAATGAACGCGCGCCACACCACCAGGGAAACTGCGGCAAATCCCAGGCACGCCCAGCACGGAACCAGGAAGGCCAACAGACCCCACGCCAAAGCCGCGGCGTTCGGGGGTTTTGCTGCCCGCAAACTCGCTGCCAGCATCAGCCCGATCAGCAGGGTGAGTCCCCACGGCGTGAGGGAAAAACGCATCGTTTCGCTGGAAAACTCGGCGCGGAATGCGGCGGCAAAAATAGCATTGCCCACCGCCAGGGCATCGCTCCACTTCGTACCTTCTTCGGAAGGAGTGGTCGCTGTGGGCATCCACACCGCAATCGCCAGAAGCACCAGCACCGCCCAGCTAATCGCCCAAGTCTGGAATCCCAGCCACAGGGAGCGCCAAGTTCCGGCAGGGAACATTTCGTCGCGGGTAGGTTTGCGGAATACGGAACGGAAAACAGAGCGGAAATCGAGGCGGCGAAAACGTTTTGTCGCGTTCAGTCCCGCAGAACCGGCGCTGGTCAGGGACGCGGGCGAACCTGTGCGTTCCTCGCTGGGCTCGGTCGGCAGGGATTGGCCGTCAGGAGCGGTGTTGACGCGACGCTGACGCCTCCCCGGACGAGTCGGGGGACGCTGACCAGGACGGTTAGACCGTGCGTCCATAACTCTCCTCCCCGGCGCCGTGAGCCGCGCCTCGTCCAACTTAAGTATAGGAAACCCACAGAACCGCGCGGACTTGCCACACCGAAGAGGCCGCCCACGAAGGCACGGCGGGTTTCAGCTTGAGCGACAGAAATTCGCGATTAAATCGACGTTGCTGGCCTATATATCCACCAACCCCGATTTAATCCCCAATTAGAAACAACCCCTGCCGGAACACCCGAGCAATCAGCCTAAAAAAGGGCGCGGCCGAAACCTCAGTTCCGACCGTGCCCCTCTTCGAAAGCTAGGGCAAAACCCTATTTGCTCTGCATGATTTCCCGGGCGATGCGCGCGGTTTCGCTCGGCGTCTTGCCAACGCGCACCCCCACGGCCTCGAGGGCTTCTTTCTTGGCGGCCGCGGTGCCGGAGGAACCAGAAACGATAGCGCCCGCGTGCCCCATGGTCTTGCCTTCGGGTGCGGTGAAGCCCGCCACGTAACCCACTACGGGCTTGGTGACGTGCTCTTTGATGTAGGCGGCCGCGCGTTCCTCGGCGTCGCCGCCGATTTCGCCAATCATCACAATCAGTTCAGTCTCAGGATCCTTTTCAAAGGCCTCGAGGGCGTCGATGTGGGTCGTGCCGATAATCGGGTCACCGCCGATACCGATGCAGGTAGTGAAGCCCAGGTCACGCAGCTCGTACATCATCTGGTAGGTCAGCGTGCCGGACTTGGACACCAAGCCGAGCTTGCCGCGCGGGGTGATGTCGCCGGGGGTGATACCGACGTTGGACTTGCCGGGGCTGATGATACCGGGGCAGTTCGGGCCAATCATGCGCACCCCGTGAGACTTCGCGTAGGCAAAGGCGGCATTCGTGTCCTGGACGGGAATGTGCTCGGTGATGACCACCACCAGCTCCATGCCGGCATCCACGGCTTCGATGATGGCGCCTTTCGCGCCCGCCGGGGGTACAAAGATGACCGAAGTGTTCGCGCCAGTCGCGGCCTTGGCATCAGCAACCGTGCCATACACCGGGACGCTGACGGTACCGCCCTGAACCGAGTCAGCCAGCGGGCCGTAGGGAACGACGTCGAATTCAACGGTGGTTCCGGCCTTTTTCGGGTTCGTGCCAGCGACCACTTTGGTGCCGTAGGCGAGCATCCGGGTCGTGTGCTTGCGGCCCTCGGAGCCGGTCATGCCCTGGACAATTACTTTGGAGTTTTCATCAAGAAAAATCGACATTGTGGTGCTTCTCCTTTACTTCGCGGCCAGCTGTGCAGCCTTGTCGGCGGCTTCGTCCATCGTTTCCATCATGGTGACCAAGGGGTGATTGGCGGCTTTCAGAATCGCACGCCCCTCCTCAACCTTGTTGCCGTCCAAGCGCACCACCAGGGGTTTCGTCGCCTGGTCGCCGAGAATCTGGAGCGCGCCGATAATGCCGTTTGCGACCTCATCGCACGCCGTGATACCGCCGAAAACATTGACGAAACAGGATTTGACCTGCGGGTCGGTCAGAATCACATCCAGACCTTTTGCCATGACCTCGGCCGAGGCGCCCCCGCCGATGTCCAGGAAGTTTGCGGGCTTTGTTCCGTACTTTTCCCCGGCGTAGGCCACCACGTCCAGGGTAGACATAACCAGACCAGCACCGTTACCAATAATGCCGACCTGGCCTTCCAGACGAACGTAATTCAACCCGGCCTCCTGCGCCTTGAGTTCACGCTCGTCAGCCGCCTTGTGGTCGACCAGTTCAGCGTGTTCGGGGTGACGGTAGCGGGCGTTGTCATCCAAAGTGACCTTGCCGTCCAAGGCGATGATGTCGCCCTGCTGTGTTGCCACCAGCGGGTTTACCTCCACCAGGGTGGCATCCTCGCCGGTGTAGACATCCCACAGTTTCAGGAATACCGGGACGACCTTCGCGGCGGTCTGCGGGTCGAATCCAGCTTCGTCAGCAATCTGGCGAGCCACGGCCTCGTCCATGCCAGAAGCGGGAATCGGCACCTTCGCCAGCGCTTCGGGCTTTTCTTTGGCGAGCTGTTCGATTTCCATGCCGCCTTCGACCGAGCACATCGCCAGGTTTTGGCGGTTAGCACGGTCAAGCAGAATCGAGAAGTAGAACTCCCGGTCGATGTCGGCACCAGCCGCCACCATCACGCGGTAAACAGTGTGGCCTTTAATGTCCATACCCAAAATCGCTTGGGCGTTAGCTTCGGCTTCCTCCGCGCTGCGAGCCAGCTTAACGCCACCAGCCTTACCGCGACCACCGGTCTTAACCTGAGCTTTTACTACTGCCAGCGGAGCACCCAAGGCGGTGAAAGCAGCCTTGGCCTCCTCCACAGTGCTTGCGACTTTGCCCGGCAAAACCGGGACTCCATGCTTATCAAACAGGTCACGCGCCTGGTACTCGTAGAGGTCCACGCTGTTCCTTTCGTTCTAGAAATTATGTCTCGACATCGAGATATTTCTAGTGTATCGAAAAAAAACAAATTTTCCACCCCGATAACTCCGGGCCAGCCGCGAAAATTGCGTCTATGCTGGAAGCGTGTCTTTTTAGGACGTTAGCGGAGCAAAGGAGCATCGCCATGCAAGACCACGGCAATCCGGGAAAAGAGTCGATAATCAGACCGGAACCACCCCTCAAGGTCCCCAATAAAATCTATGAAACTGAGCTGTATCGGCTGCAAACCGAGCTGGCAAAACTGCAGCGGTGGGTGAAACAGACCGGAGCCCGAATCGTGGTCATCTTCGAAGGCCGCGATGCCGCCGGAAAAGGCGGCACCATCAAACGTCTGACCGAGTACCTTTCACCGCGTGTCGCCCGGGTCGTGGCGCTGCCCACCCCTACAGAACGCGAAAAAACCCAGTGGTATTTCCAGCGCTACATATCCCACCTGCCCGCGGCCGGAGAAATCGTAATTTTTGACCGTTCCTGGTACAACCGTGCCGGGGTTGAGAAAGTCATGGGGTTCGCCACCCCGATTCAAGTACAAAAGTTTATGCAGCAGTGCCCGACTTTTGAACGAATGCTGGTCGAGGACGGCATCATGCTGCGCAAATACTGGTTCTCAGTGTCCGACAAAGTCCAGTACGAGCGGTTTTCCCGACGTTTGCACGATCCGCTACGCCAATGGAAACTGTCCCCCATGGACTTGGAATCCATCACCCGGTGGGAGGACTATTCGCGGGCAAAAGACGAGATGCTGGTGCATACCGACACGACGGAATGCCCGTGGTATCAGGTCTCTTCGGACTCTAAGAAAGCCGCGCGGCTCAATATGATTGCCCACTTCTTGTCCACTATCCCCTATACGGATTTGCCCAGCGATACCGCCCCCATCACCTTGCCCGAGCGTCCGCCCTCGATCGGGTACGTACGCACATCGTTCGATACAGTTCGTTCCGTGCCTAATCATGCTGCCGAAGTGGTGAGCCGCGCCAAAGCCGGGGAGATTCCGTTTGTGACGTTGGATTCCTCACCTGCTGATGCGGCGTCGCCGGCTGCCGAGAGTTCTGAGGACGGCGAGGACGACAAGAAGAAGAAGAAGAAGAA